>Ga0182024_10007403_pt1 | contig 23670 bp, 20 predicted proteins | sample P32metaG_FD_120480 | JGI IMG/M metagenome (GOLD analysis project Ga0182024, IMG submission 120480) | Permafrost microbial communities from Stordalen Mire, Sweden - P3-2 metaG (Illumina Assembly) | ecosystem: Environmental > Terrestrial > Soil > Wetlands > Permafrost | place: Sweden: Stordalen... | reverse complement strand
TGCGCGCCGCGATCAGCATCGCGCCGGTGAAGAGCGCGGGCTCGACCAAGTACGCCGTGTACTTGGGCGACCAAAAAGCCAATATGTATGGGCTCGATGCCCAGAACGGTAGATTACTTTGGAAAGTGAAGGTCGACGAGCACCCGGTGGCGCAGATCACCGGGTCGCCGACGTTGTATGAGGGGCGTCTGTACGTGCCGATGGCTTCGGCGGAGGAACGCAGTGGAGGATTGAGCATGACGTATCCCTGCTGCACATTTCGCGGCAGCGTGACAGCGCTCGACGCGAAGTCCGGCAAGCAGATATGGAAGACATACATCATTCCCGATCCGCCGCAACCCACTACGAAAAGCTCCAAGGGCGTGCAGCATTATGGTCCTGCGGGGGGAGCGGTCTGGGCTGCGCCGACAGTAGATACGCGACGGCACGCGCTCTACATTGCGACGGGCGATGCCTACACGGAACCGGCGGGCAAGAACACGGACGCCGTGATGGCATTGGATAGGGACACAGGAAAAGTCCTGTGGTCGGTGCAGGATACCGAGGACGACGCTTGGCTTTCGGGATGCGGAAACGGAGGCACGAATAATCCGGATGGAATTTCGGAGAACTGCCCGAAGCCGCTTGGACCGGATTTCGATTTTGGGTCGTCCGTGATATTGCGCACGCTGCCGGACGGGCACCGTGTTCTCGTGGCGGGACAGAAGAGCGGCATGGTTTGGGGCCACGACCCGGACCAGGACGGAAAGTTGCTGTGGAAAGCACAACTCGTCGACAAGCTGGCACTTGGGATGATCACGTTCGGCGGCGCGGCGGATGATTCGAACGCCTACTTCGGACTGAGAAGTGGCGGAATCGCGGCAGTGTCACTGAAAACAGGCGAGAAGAAATGGTTTACTTCGCTCCCGGGACAACGTCCGGGAGGACCTTTCCAAGGACAGACGGCAGCGCTCACCGTCATTCCCGGCGTCGTGTTCTCCGGCGGATGGGACGGCGTCCTACGCGCATTGTCGGCCGAGGATGGCCACGAGATCTGGGAGGTCAATACGGCGCACGACTACGAGACCGTGAACGGCGTGAAGGCAAACGGCGGGTCGATGGCAGCGCCGGGACCAATGATTGTGAACGGCTGGCTGTTCGTAGGGTCGGGCTACTTGTTCGGCGGCGGCACGCCGGGAAATGTGCTGCTGGCTTTTTCGGCCCAGTAGACAGATGGTTGTTTATGATTTGACGCACCACTAAAGCTGGACTACTATCGCGGTCAACTGAGAGGTCCACCATGAATAGACATTACGCTCAGGCGTGCGTTTTCTTTCTCATCGCGCTGCCTCTTGCGGCAAACACGGTCCGCATTTATCAGACCAATAGTGCCGGCGACGCCGTTGACATCATCGATCCGGCGACGAACAAAGTCGTGCTGCAGGTCAAGGACATCGAAGTGCCCCATGGAGTCACCTTCGCGCCCGATGGGTCCCGTGCATATGTCAGCTGTGAAGCCGAAAGCACTTTGTGGGCTACCGATACAAAGACGGGAAAGCTTCTCGGCAAGGCGCATCTCAGCGGCCATCCAAACAACATATCGATTTCGAAAGACGGGCAGCGGGTTTTTGTCGGCATCATCGCCGCTCCGGGTGCGGTCGACGTCGTGGATACAAACTCCATGAAAGTTGCCAAGAGCATCGCCGTGAAAGGCGGCGTCCACAATACGTACGTGACGCCGGACGGCAAATTCGTAATTGCGGGCTCGATCGTCGGAAAGGTTCTCACGGTGATCGATGAGCAGACGCTGCAGCCCGTGTGGGAACTTCCCTTCGACCTTGGGGTCCGCCCCATCGCCTTCGAGAGGGCGCCTGACGGGTCGACTAACCGGATGTTCGTGCAGCTTTCCAACTATCACGGTTTTGCGGTCGTGGACTTCAAGACCCACCAGGAGGTAGCCCGGATCAAGCTCCCGGACCAGCCGAGCGGTGGATCAGCCGAGGGGGGCGCTCCTTCTCACGGCATTGGCGTCTCCCCGGATAATAAAACGTTGTGGGTTAACAGCTCCTACGCCAACGCTATCTATATTTATTCGCTGCCTGATTTGAAGGTTCTTGGTTATGTGAAGACCGGGAAGGTACCGGATTGGGTCACGTTCACGCCCGACGGCGCAATGGTCTACGTCGCCAACTCGGGAGCTAATTCGGTATCAGCCATCGACACGAAAGCTCGCAAAGAAGTGGCCCGCATCCCCGTAGGCGAAGTCCCCAAGCGCAACGGTACGGTGGTAATTCCCTAAGACAATATCTTTTAGGGCGCGACCGGCACCTTAGTGTTTTGCTTGGCTCACCCAGGTGGCCAACACCTTCCATTCAGGATCATTCTGGGATGCGAATTGCCGGCCTCCCCCGTGGAAGTAGTCTCCACCGGCATCCGGTGAGAGTGGGTGCTTCAGAAGGCGGCTCGAGGTTGGGTCGCCGGGAACCACCAGTTGCGAGACGAAGGCAAAGTTGCGCCGCGACTGTTCCTCGGTCCACGTAGTCTTTCCGGGTGACAGCGGTTGCAAGCGAAAAGCGCTTGTATTCTCCGCAGTCGAATGGCACACGACACAGCGGGCGTGGGTGGGGCGCTTTTTAAGAAAGATCGGCTCGACGTGCGTCCTGTAATATTCAAAATCGAGAGACTGAGCCCCCGCGATCGGACAAAAAGTCGGCAGAGCAATAAGGATTGCTGCCAACATCAGCAGCCGCGCCAAAATCATACATGCAGGCCCCGTTCCTACCTTCCTCATGGAAGCCTCCTGCCTAAACCTGAAGCCACGTAATTTTGCGTCGCCATGATAACAAAGGAATCGTCGGTTGGGGAAAAACGCTGGCAGCTCAAGTTCCATCGATCCCTGCGGCGAGGCGGCTGCGAGTTACGGGCTCACCTTGTCGAAAAACACGCCGCTGACAACAACGTTGGCGCCGTAGCAATCAAGGCCAACGCGCATGTTTTATATGTCATCGTCGGCCAGGCAGCGGCCGTAATCATTGTGCTCCAGCCAATGGTAAAGGTGAACTTGATACAAGTACGAAGCGGCCAATTCTTCGCCCAATTCATGTGTTTCGCTGCAAACGAAGGGCACCTGAAGTCCCGCCAGAGCCGCTACCAGAAACTGGGTGACGCGGTTTGGGTCTACATTCGCGCGCGAATACCCGGATTTAATTTGGCTCAGACCGCTGGTGATCACCAACAAGCGATGCGGAAGCCGGGCCATCGCCCGCAGTCGATGAATAAACGCTTGGCGATCGACCGTGCACGAATGGACCAAATCCGAAAGGTCTTTTCGCTCCACCACGCAAACGTCTTCCAACCCCGCGACTGAATAGTCTCCCAGTTTGAGCGCTCTCGCTTCCATTCCCGCGAACCATCCATTGAAGCGAGAGAAACGAAACGGATTTTGCTCGCGCGTATCCACCAGAACAACGGCGCGAGGTGTTTGGAGCTGCGTTCCGCCGCGCTCGGCAAGCACGGGAATCACCGGGTGCGGGACCGGAGCCGCGCTGATCTGCCATGTCAGCGGCGAAGGAATCAACGGCCTGCGCCTCCGCAACAATCTGTCTCCCAAGCGGCTCTCCTTCCAACCCATGCTCGCGATGCAATCTGCCTACAAACTCTACATCGGCGTTTACAAATTTGCTATTCGTGGCAACGCCTCAGGCTCGGCGCTCAATCCGGGATGCTATCAAGTTCATCTCGTGACCTTCCGCTGCGCTTTTTCGGCGCGCGCCCGTCGGCACTTCCGAAGAGAACCTATAGGCAGCCATTATGGCTTTGCCGCAAAACCTAAATTGAACTACTATGCCCACAAAGTGCTGGAGGCCCGTCGTGAAAAACATGAAAAGTTCCGCCGTCGCTGTGGGCACCCTAGTTGTCTCTCTGGCGGCATTCGTCTATTGCCCGGTCGTACGAGCGCAGGCAAAGCCGCGCCCGATCGTACTCAAAGGCGCAATCTTGATCGATGGAACGGGCCGGCCGGCTATCGAGAACTCCGTTCTCATCGTCGAAGGTGACAAGATTCGCGCCGTTGGAAAGGCAGAGACAACCAGTATTCCGAAGGATGCGGACGTGCGCGACGTGACCGGCAAAACGATCATGCCGGCGCTGATCAATCTGCACGGCCATCCCGGCTTGACTACCAATGGCGTCGACGGAGTCAACGGAGTCTACTCCGCGGAAAACGTTCAGTGGATACTCGACAAATATTTATCTTATGGAGTGGAAACGGTTGCGTCATTCGGCCAGGACGGCGACCTCGTCTACAAATTGCGCGACGCACAGCACGCCGGAACGATGGGAGGCGCGCGCCTCTTTACCGCGGGGCAAGGATTTGCGGAACTGAGCGACCGGCCGAATCCCACGGATGTTCGCTACCGCCCCAAGACGCCCGAGGAAGCCCGCGCCGATGTCCGCGCGCTCGCGGCCCATCATCCCGACTACATAAAGATGTGGGTAGACGATTATCTCGGCCACGGCATCAAGATGCAGCCCGCCGTTTATTCGGCGATCATCGACGAGGCGCACCGCAACCACATCCGCGTTTTCGCTCACGAGTTTTATTTAGCCGATGCCAAGGCGCTGCTCGCGGCGGGATTGGACGGGTTCGCTCACAGCATTCGCGACCAGCCCGTCGACAATGAGCTCATCCAGTCGATGAAAGCGCGCAACGTTTTCCTGATTCCCACGCTGGTGCGCGATGAAGTGCTTTTCATCTACGCCGACGGCGACAAATGGGTGAACGATCCCTTTTTTCAGGCCGGTCTCACCCCGGCTGCCCTGACGATGATCCGAGGTCCGGAACTCGCCGCGAAGATCCGCAAAGATCCCGATCTCCCGAAATACCGGGCGGGATTGGAAATGGCCGAGAGAAATTTGAAGACGCTCTCCGATGCCGGCGTGAAAATCGCCTTCGGCACCGATTCGGGATTGCCCACTCGTTTCGCGGGGTTCTTCGAACATCGCGAGTTGCAATTGATGGTCGAGGCCGGCCTCACCCCGATGCAAGCGATAACGGCCGCTACGGGGACGAACGCGGAGATATTAAGAGGCGGGAAGCAGTTCGGCACTCTGCAACCGGGGCGGCAAGCTGATTTTCTTGTGCTCGATGCGAATCCCTTGGACGATATTCACAATACCGAGAAATTGTCAGCGGTCTGGCAGGCCGGCAAAACAGTGCCATCCGTCTCCGCAAAGGCAGTTGCCGCAAAGCTGAATTGAGAGGCCTATCGCAAGCCTTCGGAAACTGGCGCGATGGCGTTGAACCGCGATGCGATGGGGTTAAACCGTCCATGGTTGACGGGTGCCGCGCGCGACTGGCCGTGATCGACCACTCCCGCGCGACGATCAATGCGCGTGCGCGCCCATATCGTTGCGGATGACGTCCCCGCCCTTCATCACGAATTTCACGCGCTGCATTTCGCTGATGTCCTGCAGCGGGTCTCCCGCCACCGCGATAAGGTCCGCGTACTTACCTTTTTCGATCGAGCCCACTTTGTCCTGCATGTGGATGATCTCGGCGTTCACCGTGGTCGCCATGCGCAACGCGTACGCAGGGGTCGTCCCCCATTTCACATACACCACAAACGCTTCCGCCTGCACGCCGTGCGAACAGTTGCAAGCCGTGTTGTAAACCCTCCCCGGCGGAGGTGCCGCGCCGCTTCCCCAGCCGAGCCGCACTCCGGCAGCCAGCATTTTCTTCCAGGTCTGTTCCATCAAGCGGTATCGGCTATAGGGCGCGTAAAGTTTCAGGTCGCCCGGTTCGTCCTGACGCATGTCCAAAATCGTGGGGGTTATGGCCAGGTTTTTCTGGACGATCATTTTGATGTCCGAGTCGTCGGCGGCGACGGCATGCTGAATATTGTCGACTCCCGCTTCTATGGGCCATTTCAGGCCATCGCCTCCATACGTGTGGGTCGCGACCCACATTCCCAGCTTGTGCGCCTCATCGACAACCGCCCGCAGTTCTTCCAGCGTCGGCAGAGCCGTGTTCACCATTTCCCCGTTGGGCTTGAAGTAGAACCGGCCGGTCGTCGTCATCTTAACGTGTTCCGCACCGTTGTGAGCCAGCTCGCGAACGGCCGCGCGCAACGCTTCCGGCCCATCCGCGATCAGCGATGGCTGGAACGGCGTGTACTCCAGCGGGTAAGGTCCGTTCGAGGGCTCCGTGATCTCCAGCACGGGACCGGCTGTAACCAGCCGCGGCCCTTTCACAAATCCGCTTTCGATGGCTTTTTTCAACTCGACGTCGGCATATCCGCCGCCATGCGAACCCATACACACTAACGTGGTGAAGCCGGCGTTCATGCTTTGCGTCGCGTTATACAACGCGACCATCATCTGGTGTTGCAATCCTCCGACGGCGTCGGTGAGATGAACGTGGCCGTCGATCAACCCCGGCAGCACGGTCGCCTGGCTCAGGTCGATCACCCTCGCGTCAGCCGGAACCTGCACGCGCTCCGCCGGACCAACGTCCGTAATCTTGTCGCCTTGGATGATCACCACCTGATTGGTCAGATTCGTCCCGGACTTGGGATCGAACATCCGGCCGGCGCGAACGGCTATCGTCTGGGGCGGTGAAGGAACCTGCGACCACAGCAGCGCCGGGCTTGCCAATGCCGCGAGAATCGCGACCCCCAGAACCCTCAAACCCACCTTCCTTTGCATCGCAATCCTCCTTAGAAGCGCTTCAGTCGTCGTTCTGCGCACGTTCATTATTCGAGCATGTTCGTCATTCTGAGCGAAGCGAAGAATCTTTTTCAACAGTCTTCAAATGACGCTGGATATTTTCCAGCAACCGATCGCACGTGCGCAATATCGCCGCGAAAAGCCCGCGCCACAGCGGTATCGACGGCGCACGTGAAATCGCCGCGTAACGCCCTTCCCCCGTTCGTGCAGGAGTCAGCGCGCACCTTAAGCCCGTAATCCCCTGCCCCGTGCCGCCATCCCTAGAAGGGAAATACAGTTAGTTTTCCCCTTTGTCAAACGGAATCGCCAGCGTGCCCGTTGGCCGTAGGCAAAAACGTCGTTCTGGAACTCGCCTGTAAGTCTTGAGGATGGAATGCTGAACTCGCTGAAATTTTACTGCGACACAAACGGATTCGAGTATGGCGTCCCGAATTATTCGTTATCAAACGCGGCATCAGAAGCCAAACCTTCAAGGTATGTCTCGATGATCTTTTCTTCGTCTACGGTCTTCGGGTCCACAAGTCCATAATAATCTTCAGGAGTGTATTCAGTGGTGCGGGTATAGTGTCCCCCGAGTTGTGCCGCATCAAGCTCGGCGTAACTTTTGAGTTTTAGCCCGCATGCAGAGCAGGCGAAGGTACGTGGTGAGATTGTCTGCCGCACTTCGATAATGCCATCGTCTGTGTGGGTCACATGTTCCTGGCCGAAAGGCTCTCCTTGAACTGTGGCGACGGAACCGCATGCGGGGCACGTGACACGGTGGTGTCGTTCGTGAGCGAGTCGGTCTCCTTCTTTTTCTGAGAATTCCGCCGCAGCTCGTCTGTCCGGCTCCGGCTTTAGGCTGAACACCTCGCGATGTGCGGAGATAGTATTCAGAACTTGCTTTTTCACTTCTTCCTGGGTTTCGTCCAACATCTGTCGGGCAGCTTTTCCTTCTTCCGCACCAAAGAGAGTGTCTAACGATTCGCCCATGGCGTCGGCCAATGCCCAGCAAATCCGGTAGAATCCAGTCAACCAAAGCTTTGATGGGTATTCATCGAACGCGCTGGTACCCGTGTGTAGTTCGTCGTTTCGGCGGTTGACTAATGCCATGGCAGCTATCTGGTCTTCCTTCGAAAAATCATCGAACAGTTTCGCGCAAAGGTCGAAAACTTGTGACGTACTAATAGATCGACGCGGCGTCTTCTCAGAGCCGCGGTTCAGGGCATGAAGCAAGAACTTATGGTCGCGATCTGGCTCCGCTAGCAATGTCGGGCTCACCGACGCCAAAGCCGCACGCGCAAGAAGCTCAAGCGCCAAAGAGCACCACAGACCGAAGCGAGGATCATCTGGAGATTCAGCAAATGCACGCTCAAAATACAGACGTGCCTTCGCCCATAATGGGTCGCGTTCCCAGCTCATCGCATCACGTAGATCCTTTCGAGTATTCGGTTTCCTTCGTTCATGGGCGAGGGACCTCGCCCATGAAGAACCTCCCAATTGCACAGAACAACCGCTAGATCTTCTTTCCAGTCGATGCATTCCATGTGATCACATAACAACAAGTGTCCGAGTATTTGCCGAATTTTCGCGGCCGCCTCGTTCGCGGGAATCATGCACTGGCTATCGTATCGCCAACCCGTACCTTCGCCGCTTGAAAATTTCATCGAACAGTAGAAGCTTTCTGAGGGGGTTCGTGCAAGCCATACGGAATGCTCGGCGAGCCTGCGCAGGCCCTCGGGTCTGCCTCGAAAGAGCTCCGCAAATGTCAAGATTGTGATTTTGCGGCGAATGTCTCCTCGGGCTCGAAATATGACGTATCGTGCAGGAACTGGCCAAAAAGCGGTATCTGTGTGAAGAGGGAAAAATCCCCTATCGTAAATCTCACTGAGCGTTCCCGGGCGCGCGTGGACTTTAGGCTTCGGAATCAACTCCTTCACGAGTTCTCCAGTTGGACTAAGGAGTGGCCGACCAATTGACCGTGCCAATGTCAATGCTTCCAATCGATTGGTGATGCCGGACACACGTGTCCAGCCGTGGGTCCTGAGTTCGCACCAATCAATGTCCCGACACATCGCTATTTGTCAGTACTTTACCAGAAGCAACTGATTCTGCCGCTTCCGATTCGCGACAGGGTTCTGTTGAGTCGCAACGTCGGCATTGCCGGTCGGCTCGGAATAGAATGAATAGGTCAGGGTTTAATCGAACAATCGGCGCGGACCGAGAAAAACCGCCTACGCGTCAAAACTATTGGCGCTGTAACGGCACGCTATATTTTTAGCAGCCAGCGATATTCCCGTGATAACAGCACGGCTACTCCGAGGATCATCAGCCCCACCGTAAACGTCGCTAGCCGACGCGTCAATGCGGTGTTCTCACCTTGGTTCTGAACAAATTGATCAGTGCGCTCGCGAGCGATGCAAGCACGATTCCCGTTCCTGCTTCCCCGGGCGGCAACTGCCGGTGCGCGTTCTGGAGGCTGGAGGAACGCGGATGGGATCGAAGAAAAGGCCCCACCCTCACAAACCGAGGATGGGGTACCCGGAGAAGCGAACCCAGACGCAAATGTCGAATTCGCGACAAAAGCGATATGCTGTTCTGCATGCCAGGCAACAAGCGCCGGATCTCTATCACGCAGGTAACCGAATGGAAGGATGGCGTGGCATGCCGCGTCGATGACTGCATCGCGGGCGAAGAGCCGCTGGAGATACGCATCGGCGGCCGGTCCTTCGGCGTGACGCTGCGCACCCCTGGCGATGATCTCGAACTGGTTGCCGGATTGCTTTTCTCCGAAGGCATTATCGCGGACCGCGAGCAACTGGTAACAATCTCCGCCGACGATGACACGGACATCAACGCAGCGGGCAAAGGAAATGTCGTGCAAGTTCGTTTAGGGCCGGGCGCGCAGTTGCCTTCCGAAAAATCGGCGCGCGGATTTTCGGCCGGCTCGGCGTGCGGAGTTTGCGGCAAGGCTTCGATTGAAGAATTAAGAAACCGCGGTATAAGCCGGCCCGATGGCGCTTCGCGCTTTAGTCCAAAAACGCTTTGCGAGTTGCCGGAGAAACTCCGCGCCGAGCAAGCCGTTTTCGGCCGCACCGGTGGATTGCATGCGGCAGCGCTTTTTGATGCGCGCGGTGAGATGGCTGTTCTGCGAGAGGACATTGGCCGCCACAACGCGGTAGATAAGGTGATCGGCTGGGCGCTCAACGAAGGGAAAATACCGCTCGCGGGATACGCAATGCTCGTGAGCGGCCGCGGCGGCTTCGAAATCGTGCAGAAAGCTCTTGTGGCCGGCATACCCCTGCTTGCATCGGTATCCGCGCCGTCGAGCCTTGCGGTGCAACTTGCCCGCGAACTGGGTCTCACGCTGGTCGGTTTCCTGCGCGGCCGGCGATTTGTTGTCTATGCTGGAGAAGAGCGGCTCAATATTCCCGCGCCCGCTTCGGCGCATAGTGCCCGACATTAAAACGCGCTTCGGCGATGACCATGTTATTGAATAGAAATGACTTATGCTACCCGCTTGGCGATTGCCGCTTTGGACACATCAGCGCGCCGATATTTGCTATGATTGGCACTATACCGGGCACATGGTGTCTAACACCTCCAGGATGCCCTTGAGGAGCGCGCGCAAGGCATGTCCGAACTCGCACAAAGTCTAACTTGGGGACGCGATGAAGCCGAGCTGGTACACGAGCTTCAAGCGGGATCCGATCAGGCATTTGATTGGCTGGTTACGTATTACCATGGCAATGTGTACAACTTAATTTATGGGATACTCTCGGATCCCGCGGACGCGGCAGACGTTACGCAGGAAGTTTTTCTCTGCGCTTTTCGCGGTATTCGGGGTTTCCGCCGGGGCAGTTCGTTGAAGACATGGCTCTACCGCATCTCCGTGCGCCAAGCGCTGAACCACCGCCGCTGGTGCTGGCGGCACCATCGGCAACAGGTGTCCATCGATTCGGATGAAACCGGCAACACGTATACGTGTGAACTCAAGGATTCGGAAGCGTCCCCATTCGAGCTCTGCGCGACGCGTGAAATGCAGTTGGCTGTACGCAAAGCTTTGGCCGCGGTGCCGACTTTGTTCCGCAGCTCGGTAATCCTGCGAGATCTGGAAGGACTTTCTTACGAAGAAATAGCGGAAGTCATGGATGTCTCCGTGGGAACCGTCAAATCCAGAATTTTGCGCGGGCGGCGGATGCTCAAGGAACTTCTTGATCCGCTTCTTCACGCTTCGGAAGCACCGCATAGGTCTCAAAGTCTTAAACAGGAACCCGGGCCCGATTTTTCTACCGATGCCGGAGCGAGCCCATTCGCGAGGCAGCTCGGAGTTGGATAATGACTTGCGCCGAAGCTGAAAAACGCTTGCCCGGTTATTTGGATGGTGCCATCCACCCGCGCGAACACGCGCGCGTCCGCGAGCATCTCGGCTCCTGCGAATACTGCGCTCGCCAAATCGAACGTTATCGCCTTCTAGCCTCTTACCTTGCAAATGTTGAACCCGAGCACGCACCCCACGATCTCGCACTGCGGATTCGAGTCCGAGCTTCCCATGAACGGACGCTTTGGGGACAAGCCGGCAGGGCTTGGTCTCGCGCCCTTCTGGGCTTCGAGAATATCGTCGGGCCCTTGGCGGTTCCGGCTACCGGCGGTTTTCTTACTGCGCTCGCCGTTTTTGTTCTGGTCGTCCAGAATATCCTGGTCGGTATCCCCATGGGCGGTTTCGTGCCCAACGATCTGCCGCTGGATCTGGTCCAGCCGGCGCAACTGGAGAGCCTGGCTCCTTTCCCGGTACCCGGAGTGGTCGCAACAGCAGGTCAGCCTGATTCAGGCGCGTTGCTTCTACAGGCAACGCTGAATGACCATGGCGAGGTTGTGTTTTACGAGATTCTTTCTGGTCCCAATGACAACGTCGTGAAGCGCCAGATCGACCAAGTTCTTTTATTCTCGCGCTTCCGTCCTCAGTTGAGTTTCGGTCTTCCCATGAACGGGGGGCGGGTCCTGATCAGCTTCAGCGAAGTGCGCGTCCGCGGATGACTCGTTTCGCTCTAACCTTCGTTTTCTTGACACTGTTTCCACCTACCGTTAGAGTCTGAAGGATGCTCGGAGTTTTCCCCGCGCCGTTGAATGGGAGAGCCGGCGACGCGCCACCCAGGTCCGTCGTTAACCCAGAGGATTTCCATTGAGGATTACGTCTATTAGAGAATCTTATTGGTGGCGCTTGTCGCGCTTTTTCATGGCGGCGACGATTCTCCTTGCTTGCGGGTTTGCGTTGGGCGCCCAGGAGGAAGCCTCCTCCAGCGCATACAGCGGAATCAGCGTGGAACCGAGTCTTCGAATTTTTGCCGTGATGTGTGCGCTGGACGCGGCGGGGTTTGATGCGGACGAGGGCGCCTTGGCCGAGATGCCGGCTCGCCTCGCTTTGCGGGGGGACTTGCTCAAAATGCACGGTCCCGCCACGGACGCGCTGAGGAAATTTTACAAAGATCACGCTCTCGGGAACTCGGAAGAAACTCTCGCTCGCTTTATGGCATTCTCCATTGTGGTCGGTCCCCCGCCTAAATTTGCATTTCAAGTCGACCGCGATTTGCTGTCGCCCGACGTGCTGGCGCTTGATGGGTTCCAGGAAGTGCTCTCGAACTTTTACCGCGAAGCAGATTTAGGCGGGCGCTGGGCGAAAATCGAACCGGAATACGAGCCCGCCGTAGCCGGTTATCAAGCGTCGGTGCGCCGAATCGTTACAGTTGCGAATGCATACGTCCGGGAGTTGCTCAAGCCCGCCAATGGCCGAAGCTTCATCATTTACGTTGAACCTTTAGTCGGAAATCGGACAACTTTTCAAAACTCGGGTAGTCAATACGTAATCGTTGTGGGAACGGGCTCCCAAGTTCCCGTCACCGAAATTCAGCATGCCTACCTTCATTACTTGCTGGATCCTTTGCCTTCCCAGTATTTTCTTGTCGTCGAGAGCAAGAAGGCTCTTCTGGCAATCGCCGCCCGCGCGCCTCTGCTTCCGGTCCAATACCGCAGTGATTTCGAAGCGTTGATGGATGAATGCCTGATCAAAGCGGTCGAACTCCGTTTGCGCCGTCTGCCTCCGCAAGAATTGGAGACCAATCTTCAGGAAGATGATCGCGAGGGATTCGTTCTGGTTCGGCCGCTCGTTGGACAACTGCAGAAATTTGAGAAGGCTGAGCCGTCGTTGTCATACTATTTCCCGGACTTGCTGGCCGGCATCAATGTGGAAGCGGAGGAAAAACGATTGAAGAACGTGGCATTCGCTTCCGCGGTGCCGGTCCCCGAGACTACGCCGGCCGGGTCGCCGGAGAGCGCGCAGGCCTCGGAACTCGATGCCTGGCTCTCCGACGGTGACCGGGCTATTGCACTGCAAGACGGGCCGGGTGCCGAAGCAGCGTTTGCGAAAGTCCTCGAAAAATATCCCAATGAGCCGCGAGCCGAGTACGGGCTTGCAATAGCCTCCGTTCTGGTTGGAAAAGCCGATCGCGCCATGGAGCTATTTCAAAAGTTGGTTTCGAAGAGCGACTCGCCGTCGTCGGATGGGCAATCGGGCACGCCCGCGGACCCCGGAATCCTGGCATGGTCGCACGTTTATCTGGGCCGCATACACGACCTTGCCGGAGAGCGTGATTTGTCCCTAAGCGAGTATCGGGCTGCGCTCGCCGTCAACGGCGCGCCTGACGCTGCAAGGGTGGCGGCGCAACGGGGCGTGGATGCCGCGTACAAAGCACCTTCGCGCCCCGGCGAAACGCAACGGCCCTAGAACGCCGTGGAGGAAATGGAATGTTCGGAAAATTCAAAACAAGGAGGAGTTTACAGTGAGGTTCTCATCCATTCGCAGTTGGATTGCAATCACGATTGCGCTTCTGGCCATCTTTGCATTTGCGACGGACACGTATGCCCGGCAAAAGGGAGCCCCACCGACGCCGAATGGGCTCAAGATCAATCCGAAAGAACAAGCCGACTATAAGGCGTTCGTTGCCGTGACCGACCCGGACAAGAAAATCCAGCTCGGTAAGGACTTCTTGCAAAAATATCCGACGAGCGCTTACATTTCGGCGGTCTACGACCAGCTCGTAAGTGCCTATTACACCAAACAGGACTGGACTTCGTTCTACGCCACCGCGGATCAGGCGATTGCCAAGGACCCCGACGATGTGGACACTCTGGCGCTTGTAGGCTGGGTGATCCCGCACGTCTATAATCCCGACGATCCGGATCACGAAAAGAAACTTGATAAAGCAGAAACATACGAAAAGCATGCGCTCGAGGTGCTTCCCGTCCTGACAAAACCCGCGAGTATGACCGACGAGCAGTTCGCAACGGCGAAGGCTCAGCGCGAGTCTCAAATTCACAGCGGCCTTGGTCTCGTGTATTTCCGCCAGATGGATTACGACAATGCCGCGAAGGAACTCCAACTTGCAACTATGGGCTCCGATCCGGACGCTACCGACCTTTACGTTCTCGGTGTGACACTGCAGAACCTGAAACGGAACAGTGACGCGGTCGCCGCATTTCAGAAGTGCAGCCAGATTCCGGGCGGATTGCAGGACCGCTGCAAGCAAAACGCGCAAAGCGTGAAGTAATGCGGATGGGTGATCGAGAGTGACCGCGGAGGAACGAGAAGAGCTGGAGGCGGTCCTCGGTCATCATTTCAATCATCCGGAATGGCTCGAGCGGTCGCTCACGCACCGCTCGCGCCGTCAGCATGCGGGCGGAACCGATAATGAGCGGCTCGAGTTTTTGGGTGATCGAGTGCTTGGCCTTGTGGCAAGCGAGCAGCTTTGCAAGACGTTCCCGGATTGGGATGCCGGGAAGTTATCGCGGGGGCTTGCCCGGCTCGTCAGCGCTTTTTCGATTCACTCGGCGGCACAGCGCTTAAATCTCGGCAGACACCTGCGAATCGGAGCGGGTGAAGAAAAAACCGGTGGGCGCGAAAAAAAACGGCTCCTCGCGGATGCATATGAGGCCGTTGTGGGCGCCATTTACCTTGACGCCGGCCTTGAGCCGGCGGCTTCATTTCTCCAGCGTTCTCTGATCGCTCCCGCGCTCTCCTCCGAGATTCGGTCCCTCGAAAGTCTGGATCACAAATCCGCTTTGCAGGAGTGGCTTCAGCGGCGAGGCCTCGCTCCTGCCGAGTACCGGGTCCGCAAGGAATCCGGCCCCGACCATCAGAAAACCTTCGAAGTCGAAGTCTGGCAGGCTGGACAAAGACTTTCGGCGTCGGAAGGCCGCAGCAAGAAAGACGCGGAGCAGGGGGCAGCAAGACTGGCGCTCGAAATTCTCGAAGCGAGCGGCGAAGCCGATCATTAACCTAATGGAAACGGAAACGCCCCCTCAGGGCGCAATGGCTCTGGGGGAGGATGACCGGCACGTGGCACCAGGTACGTCGAGAAACTGGGCAGTCGACTTCTGCGAATCTTTGTCGCGGACAGTGATCCCGGGCGTTTGAACATCCTTTACTCGAACGCGCTGAATCGCATGCTGCGAGAAGTTCACGTGAACTGAGGTGACGTGTTACTGTGCGCCGCGCGCGATCAGATGGCGCCATTCTGTTTTTACGATAACTTCTGCCGCATCGGAAATCCAGAAGCTATCAAGCTGCCTCATAAATGCTTTCAAGGGGTCGGAGCTTTGAAGCCCCTGAAGAATCTTTTCGTTTTCCGCGCCACACCATTTATGAGACAAGTTCTAGTAAACTGGAGGCGCTGAAGGCCGTCAGGCAAACTCTCTGTGTCCTATACCGTATCCGAGACCGTTGTTAATACCGCCGTTCCCCAGTTGGTCGTAGCGCGACGGCGCCGATGGAAAAGGTGGCCGTGGTGGATTCTAGGATTGCTGGTTTGTCTATGGCTTGCAGACACAGGTATTTCTGTTCTTATTCAACACAGTCGCCTTCGAAAAAAGCTGACCGCTCATCTGGAGTCGGACTTCGGTAGACCCGTCGAAGTCGGGAGCTATGCTTTCAGTCTCTGGTCTGGTCCTGCCCTGGAAGCGCGGTCCGTAATCGTCTCGGAGGATCCGCGCTTCGGCCATGAATACTTTCTGCGCTCCGAATCGCTCACCGTGCGGCTGCGCTGGCAGAGCCTATTGCATGGGCGTCTTGAACTGGGCACTCTCGCGCTGGAGCACCCCAGCTTAAATATCGTCCGCAATGCAAGTGGAGATTGGAACATTGCCAGTTGGCTTCCGAGAGTTTCAGGATCCTCTGCCGCGTACAGCCACAGTAATTCGCGGCGGGAGTCATTTCGGAAGATTGAAGTCGATGGCGGGCGAATCAACTTTAAACGCGGCGACGAAAAACTGCCCTTCGCTTTTGTTGGAGTAGCCGGCAGGGTTGAGACCGATCTTCCAGACCTTTGGCGAATCAACCTCGCAGCAGTCCCGTGGCGAGCAGCAGAGATCATTCAACAAGCCGGCACAATCCACGTCGCGGGCCACGTAGGCGGAACCTCCTCGCGTCTTCTTCCTGCCGCGCTCGATCTTTCGTGGACCGACGCTTCGATTTCGGACGTTCTACGCCTTTCGCAGAATTACGACCATGGAATCCGTGGAACCATGGCTCTGCTGCTCAACGCTCGGACGCAAGGCGAGTCATGGATTCTGCAGGGACGCGTCGAACTACGGCAGATCCATCGATGGGACCTGCCGATCCGTTCGGACAATCCCGCGCTGAATCTTATCGCGAAAATGAAAGTGTCCCCCGAGGCTTCCGGCTTGGAAGTGAACGAGGCGATACTCGAAACTCCGCACTCAAATGCTCACGCGTCCGGTTCAATTTCCTGGACACCGCCCTCCCGCAAAACAAATCCAGCGAGTCTACCAACACCCATCCTGGAAGTTAATTCCGCGGCAGTAGATTTGGGCGATGTGCTCTCGTGGGTTCGGGCGTTCCATTCGGACGTAGCCGAGGATATTTCCCTGAGCGGAATGGCTGGTTTCGACGCCACATTCGCAGGTTGGCCGCCACGGCTTTCCGGTGCAACGATCACAAGCCCTGGAGCAGAACTGCGCGGCATGCGCTTGCGCGTGCCTGTCCGCTTGGGACAAATAGCCTTCCACTATCAGGACCAGCGTATCTCCATGCCCCCCGCGACCCTCGCTTTCGGCGCCTTGAACGGTCCCGCCGCCGGCTTTCTGAAAGCTGATATAACCCCGGCTCGTGGCCAAAACAAGAAACCTGCTGATACTCATATCACTGGGAATTTGAATGAGGTGCGGGATCTGATCGCAACCGCCGGCGAACTTGGGTGGAACATTTCGCAAGGCTGGGACCTTGCGGGTCCGCTTCGTTTTGACCTGCGCTGGCGAGGGCAGCCGGTTTCGTGGCCGGCGCAACCGGTGGGGTTTGTTGAATTGGGAGTTGGCGCCGCAAAGAGTGTTGACGCGAATGCCGCATCGCTTCACGTTCCATACCTAAACCAACCCATCCAGCAAATAGTGGGCCGAGTAGACTGGACACCCAATGAGCGCCACATTACTCTGGCTGCCGCGGAAGCGTTCGGAGCTGAATGGAAAGGCACTCTTGACCGGCGCGATTCGGCTGACGGATGGCAATTCGCGCTATCGGCCGATCGCATCACCAGCGCGGACCTTGATCGATGGCTCAATCCACGTTGGCACCAGAGCTTTCTTTATCGCATGTTGCCGTTTTTGGATTCCAGCGTTGCGGGTAAGTCAATACCTGAAAACCTTCGCGCGAACGGGAGCATAAGCCTCGACCAGTTCACTCTGACGCCTCTCGTAATTCGCCGGTTGAATGGGGATCTGGATATTGAAGGGCGCCACATTCGATTCACCGACGCGGAAGGTCAGTTATACGGCGGGCAGGTTACGGGCGAGTTCGATGCGAACTTACAGTCATCGCCCCGATACGAGGCGAATGTCGGTTATGACGGCGTGGATTTGTCCGCGCTTTCCGGTGCAAGCGCCGCGTTGAGCGGCCTTTTTGACGGGTCGGCCTCCGGCGCGGGAATCTTCAGCACCCACGGGACGAGCCGTGCCGATCTGCTTGCATCGATGGAATGCCGGGGCACGGTACAGGCGCGGGGAGTCAAGCTATCTATGATCGACCTGACGGCTTCCCTGGGTGATGAAGCTCGCAGGCCCGGAACGAGCGCATTTCCGCGGGCATCGGCTAGCTTTGCGTGTAAGGACCGCAAGCTTCAGTTTCAAGGTCTGGCGCTCTCGGGCTCGGGTCCGGAAATTGATGGCTCGGGTATTCTTAATCCCGACCGCACGCTGGATTTCCAGCTAGGCATAGTCCCCGATAACCTGGAAGCCCCTCGCACATCTCCCGTCTCGACCGATTCCCTTCCCTCTCGCCCAAACGCGGAGCTTTTCCGCCTCACCGGCCCCCTATCGGCTCCCGAAGTCACGCGAATCCCGGCATCCACGCCCCGTCGTCCTTGAAACTCGCATCTTAATTCCAGCCGGTCGGGCTTGGTGAAACCCGAAGGGGTAGGGCGTTCCCGCTTCCTCGCGAAGTTATCCCAACCTTTCCGAACGTGATCCGATTTGCTCAACCAGGGGGCGCGATTCCGAGGAAGTCAATATTTATTTCTTGGGTTTTTTCTTCTTAGCGAACGCCGCGGATTCTTTATGAGCGGCCTTCGAAAACTGGAACGCTTTGGCTGCGTATTCCATTGCCTGTCTGGAGAGTTCGTGGCCCGTGAGGTGATCTTCCTTACCGTGGTGAGTAATGGCGGCTTGGTGAGCGTGTGCGGCAAGATTGTGAAATTCAGCAGCCCTCTGATGAGAATCGTTTGCCATGATTGCCTCTTGGTATGGGATCGAGTCAGCAGATCGCTTAACCAGCGTATACCGAACACCGCTCAATCTAAAATAAATAATGCCGCTCGCCGCGTATCGATACGGCTAAATCGATTCCGCTCGGAGTCAAGCGGACCAAAATGTTCGCGGCTGAAATTCTTCGCAAGGTCCACAAAGGCCTGGACAGGGTAGCGGAGTTCTTCCGATTGTTCCATATTTTCTCGACTCACCACAGTACGAGTTTAGCTGGCCTCCAACGCTTTGTGCGGTTCATCTTGTGTTGTTCGACAAAAACAAGAACGTAATCTGGTAAGCACCATAGCGCAAGCCTTCCTTCCCGACTCCTTAAAGCTTCCGCCCGAGCCGCTGGTGGCCCCCGACTCGCTAGCAACAGCGTGTTATCATCCGTGCGAGTGGATTGAGGCAGATAACCGTGCAAAAAGGTATGACCGACCACGAAATCCGAGGCAAATACGTTCGAGCGATGGGCACCGAGCTAGGGCAACTGTACCAGGAATTGCGAGATGACTTTGATTGGTTACGGCGCAAGTGGAGCAATTTTCAAGAGCTGTTCGGAAAAGGGCAGGAGCGCATCGATCTGCTAAACACGGTTGCATCCAACTTCTTCTATTTCTTGCACAGGATGTTCTTTGAAGACGCCATGTTGCACATGTGTCGTCTCACCGACCAACCTCGAATGGGAGATCGGGAAACTCTCACGGTGATGGCTCTCACTGACATGATTTCTGATCCTGCACTTAGGGCTTCCATGGGAACTAAAACGAAAGAAGTGCGGGAGAATTGTCAGTTTGCTCGGAAATGGCGGAACCGGCGGCTAGCTCACACGGACTTGGTAACTCTACGACAAGGGCACGCGTTGGCATTGCCTCCAGTAGATAGCGCGAACATTGATACTGCTCTGAAGTCTATCGACGACCTACTTACCTTGGTTGAGGACCACTACGGCCTTCCACACGTCCTGCTGGGTTCCGATCCTTGGGGAGCAAAGCCATTGGTCTACCACTTACAGAAAGCCAAACGCGCCATTGACGACGAGCAGAAACGCCGGCGTGAGGTCGCAAAGGGCGTTGCTCCGAACAGTTAAATTCCGATTTTTACCCCCGTTGGTTCCGGCTTGCCGTTAAGCTATTTCTTCGGAGTCGCGGCTTTCTTCTCGGCGAAGAGACGGTCGAGCTGCTGCTCGTAGGCGTGGTAGCCGAGCACGTCATACAGGTCGCTTCTCGTCTGCATCAAATCCAGGACATTTTTCTGGGTTCCATCCGCACGCAACGTCGCATAAACCTTCAGCGCAGCGGCGCTCATGGCTCTGAAAGCCGACAAAGGATAGAGGGCAAGAGAAACATCCGCTGCTCGGAGTTCCTCCAGGCTAAAAAGAGGGGTAACGCCAAACTCCGTGATATTGGCAAGCACGGGAACCTTCGTGGCCGATGCAAACTGCTTGTACGTGGCCAAGTCGGTGACCGCCTCCGGGAAAACCATATCGGCGCCCGCCTCCACGCAAGCGCACAAGCGATCGATCGCGGAATCCACACCCTCGACAGCCAGAGCGTCTGTGCGGGCGATAACGACGAACGAAGAGTCCGTCTTCGCGTCGGTTGCGGCCTTGATTCGGTCGATCATCTCATCCCGAGAAACGATCTCTTTGTTCGGGCGGTGACCGCAACGCTTGGCCGCCACCTGATCTTCGATATGAACCGCAGCGGCGCCGAATTTTGCCAGCGATTTCACGGCGCGGGCGATATTAAAGGCCCCGCCCCATCCGGTGTCGCCATCAACGAGCACCGGGAGATGACTCGCGTCAGTGACTCGCCGCACATCGGTGAGCACATCATCAAGTGTTGTGATGCCCAGGTCCGGCACGCCGAGCGATGCGCTCGCCACCCCGGCACCAGACAAGTACAGCGCCCTAAAACCGGAACGCTCGGCGAGCTTAGCGACGTAACCGTTAATCACACCCACAATCTGAAGCGGTTTTTCGGCTTTTAATGCAGCCCGAAATCGGCTTCCCGCGGAACTCATGTCCGCCATGGGGTTTCGTCCAATGATCCGCCCGGAAACCTGCGCTCGATGAGAGGTTTGACTAATTCAACGTAGCTTGTGGCGCAAGCGGAGGGAGTGGCGAGCGTCTGTCGTGATGCTGCCATTTCTTTGGAACATTATACCCGTAAAGGAAGAATATCCGAACGAAATGCCGTGCGTTAGCGGCTAGCGGCCGGCAGATCGGCGGGAAGCCGTGGATGCGAGAGAGTCGGTCGGATCGGGGTATTCGAGTCCCACCAGATACAGGCCTTCAGGAGGAACCGTTGGACCGGAGCGCGACCGGTCCCGTAACTCGAAAATTCGAGGGATATCGTCCGGTGCGAGGCGTCCTTTCCCCACTTCAATCAGCGTTCCCACGATTTTGCGGACCATATAACGAAGGAACGATTGTCCGCGAACGACATACGCAATTTCATTTCGAGCCGGCTCACGAACGATCTGGGACGAATAAAGCAGGCGGATCATGTTCCGATCGCGATCATCGTCTTCGGAACCGGACGATGCGGCAAACGATGTGAAGTCGTGTTCGCCTTCGAACTGGCGCGCCGCGGCGGCCATCGATGCCTCGTCCAAATCCCAGGGATAGTGGAGCGCGCGGCGGTAGTCGAACGGCGGCAGAACCTGCCCACGATAAATGCGGTATTGGTAAGTTTTCCCTTGCGCAATCCACCGGGAATGAAACTCCGGACCCATTTCTTCCGCGGCAACAATCCGGATCGCCGGCGGCAGGAGCGCATTGAGTCCGCGTTGAATTTCCAGAGCCGAAAGCGGAGATTGCGTTTTGAAGTGGGCTACCTGCCCAAGTGCATGCACTCCCGTGTCCGTCCGGCTCGCGCCGTGGATCACAATGTTCTCTTGTGTGATCTTCCGCGCCGCATCGTGAAGCGTGCCCTGAATTGTCGCGAGGCCGGGCTGAGCCTGCCAGCCATGGAAATCGGCTCCGTCATAGGAAATTGTGAGTTTTATGTTGCGCATGTGTACGAGGCATTATCGCACGCGGCACGGCTAAAGCTTTTGGGTTCGAGTGCGTCCGCTAGGAATGCGCGCGGAGGTAGCGCGACCCCGGCCGGACGGCGCTGCTGCCGGCGCGGCAGAGAGGACAATCGTCAGGCTCGTAACTGGGAACTTCCATTTCAAGAAGCGCGCGTGCGGGAACATTTAATTCGAGCGTTCCCCCGCTGCGGTCAATTAGGGCCCCGGCAGCCACCACGAGACCTCCTTCCTGCTCCACGACGCCAATCGTTTCGAGCGTCGAGCCTCCCGTGGTCCAAACGTCCTCAATAACAAGAACTCGTTCACTCGGACGCAGCTCGAAGCCTCGGCGCAAGGTCATTTGCCCCGATTTATCCCTTTCTACGAAAAGCGAGCGCACCCCGAGCGCGCGTGCCACTTCGTAGCCGATCAAAATCCCTCCCAAAGCCGGGGACACGACGCAGGCAATGCTGAGATCTTTGAAGAGATCAGCAACGGCACGGCCGAGTTGTTCCGCATGTTTCGGATGTTCGAGAATCAGCGCGCACTGGATATATGTGCCGCTGTGACGCCCACTCGTCAGTTCGAAGTGTCCCGTGCGAACGGCTCCCACTTGCTCGAGAAGCTTGATTATCTCGTCCCGTTTCATGATTTCGGCTCCAGTGCATGGGTTCGGTACCCATGCCGCGCTTCGTCGCGATAGCCTAAAGGCGCAGGCGCCCGGTGTCAACGCAAAGTAAATACGAGAGACGTTATCGGAATTGGCACATACTATTTGCTGATAATCGCTCCCAAGACCTTTCTTTTCTTGACCTCCCGTTGCGACCCTGATACAAAAGATGATCGTGTGTGAATTCCGCAACTAGCGAGGTTCCCGCCCAGGGAGCCTATTCCGGAGGGAGATATACTGAGTGGAAAGCACCTGTGACTGTGCCCTTGCGCGTGGCAAACCGTATATCCCGAGACGCAACCTGCACGTGTACCAATTTTGGCCGATCTAGACATTCTCGGCGAATGAGTTCACAAGTCTGAATTTACTTCACATGAAATCGCACAATGGAGACAACAGAATGCGCAATTGGTTCGATTCGTTAGGATGCCGACTCGCGAAGATTTTGACCGCCAGCTTCGCGTTGCTACTGGCTGGCGCCGCTACGACTTATGCGCAGGCAGGGGGAGAAGCAAATCTAAAGCTTCCCGACCTTTCGCAGGTTCAGTTCCTCGGCGTCGATGGCCACAAGTTACTTTTGTGGGGGATTCTCTTTTGCATCCTCGGCCTGGTCTTTGGCCTGACGATCTACAGCAGCCTGAAGAATCTGCCGGTCCACCGCTCGATGCGCGAAATCTCCGAACTGATTTACGAGACTTGTAAAACGTATCTGGTCACGCAGGGAAAGTTCCTCGTTTTTCTCTGGGCTTTCATTGCGGTGGTCATTGTCCTGTACTTTGGCGTGCTGCTTAAGTACGAAGCCATGCGCGTCGCGATCATTCTGGCCTTTAGCGTTCTCGGAATCGTGGGCAGCTACGGAGTAGCATGGTTCGGCATTCGCGTGAACACCTTCGCGAACTCGAGAACCGCGTTTGCAGGCCTCCGCGGCAAGCCATATCCCATTTACGAAATCCCCCTGCGCGCCGGAATGAGCATCGGCATGATGCTGATCAGCGTCGAATTGCTGATGATGTTAATCATTCTGCTTTTCGTTCCGGGCGACTATGCCGGTCCCTGCTTCATCGGGTTCGCCATCGGGGAATCCCTTGGCGCAGCCGCCCTGCGCATCGCGGGCGGCATCTTCACCAAAATCGCGGATATCGGTTCCGACCTGATGAAAATCGTCTTCAAGATCAAGGAAGACGACGCGCGCAATCCCGGGGTGATCGCGGACTGCACCGGCGATAACGCCGGCGACTCGGTTGGCCCCAGCGCGGACGGGTTCGAAACCTACGGCGTCACGGGCGTTGCGCTCATTACCTTTATTCTTCTGGGCGTAAAAAGCCCCGTCGTCCAGGTCCAGTTGCTCGTTTGGCTCTTCGTGATGCGTATTGCCATGCTGGTCGCCAGCGCGGCCGCGTACTTCATCAACGGCGCGATTGCCAAAGCCCGCTTCGGGAATGCGGAAGAAATGAACTTCGAAGTTCCGCTCACATGGCTGGTCTGGATCACAT
>Ga0182024_10007402_pt1 | contig 23673 bp, 23 predicted proteins | sample P32metaG_FD_120480 | JGI IMG/M metagenome (GOLD analysis project Ga0182024, IMG submission 120480) | Permafrost microbial communities from Stordalen Mire, Sweden - P3-2 metaG (Illumina Assembly) | ecosystem: Environmental > Terrestrial > Soil > Wetlands > Permafrost | place: Sweden: Stordalen... | reverse complement strand
CGACGATGATCGTCTTGCGCATCCGCCCGCCAAGGCGGACCCGCTCGTGGAACCACAGGCTGAGCGTCGAGGTCGGCTGGTTCTGCAGCCATAGCCAGGCCAGCTCGACCATTGTTGTCCTCAGCCGCGGGTTGCCCGCCTTGGACACACCCTGCTCGTGATCGATCGAGCCGCTCTGCCATGGCGTCGGCGCCAGCCCGGCGTAGGCGGCCACCTGCCTTCGGTTGTCGAACCGGCGGAACAGGCCCTCCGACCAGAGGACGGCGGCGGTCTCGGGGCCGATGCCCTTCAACCGCGCCAGCATGGCCGCCGGCGAGGCCGCCTCGTCACTCGCCGGCTTGAGCAAGGCGTCCCGTTCCGCCTCGACGCTCTTCAACTGCTCCAGCAGGACCTCGAGCCGGTCCAGCTCGCGGATGATCTGCGCCTTCAGGCGCACCGGCAGGGGCCGGCCGTCGCCTGTCCGCAGGTTCTCCAGCCGCTCACGCCGACCCTTGCGCAGCGCGCTCGTAGCCGAACACCCCCTGGGCGAAAGATCCGGTTGACGTGGGTCACCCGCTCGCCCACCAGCGTCCGGCGCTCGCGGCAGATACGCCGGCGATCCTCCTCCTGCGGCGTCGGCGCCCTGGCCATGGAACACACCCGCGGCTCGCCACGCTTGAAGGCCATCAGGGTGCGCACCAGGGTCTCGCGATCGATCCGGTCGGTCTTCGCCCGCCGACGCCGGCGCGAGGTCAGGATCGAGGCGGCGTCGACCACGTGGCTCTCGATCCCCTCGGACTGCAGCACCCGGTGGATCCAGAAGCCGTCCAGACCGGCCTCCTGGATGACGATAATCGGGAAGTCCCGGCCGGTCCGCGCCGCAGCCTTGCGCCTGAGCTCGGCGAACCGACGCAGCAGCCCAACACCTCGCTCGCCGGAACCGAGTGCCTGGACATCTTCTCCCCGCCCCCAGGCGACAGGGACGTCATCAGCCAGGCTCTGCGTGACAGTTCCAGCGAGACAAAGATCGCGCCAAGATCGGTGCGGATGGCGGCTGCGCAGGCCGGGGTGCGTCTTCAGGCATCGTCGCCTCCAGAGTGGGTGGGGCAGCAACCTCACTCTCAAAGAGCGACGGTCGCTAGCCAGACGCCCATGGGATCTTTGAGTCGAAGGCGGCCTGGTCGATGCCGGCCAGTTGATACCAGCGGTACCGCTGCGCCGCCCGTGACGCGCTTGAGTTCCTCTTCTTTCCGGCTCTAGCCGTTGTACACGCTGCCGATAATGATCGGCTGATTGGTGTTGCCTTCGGGGAAGTTGATCTTGGTGGGCGTATTGGGCGCCACGCCGCCGACCGCTGCGCCGCCGGTGACGCGCTGGAGTTCGTCTTCCGTCAGCTCCGCCTCGCCCTTCTTGCCGGTTTCGGCGAAGGGTCCGCGGGACCCGTCTTGGTCGATTTCCACTTAGCAGGCATGGTCGCCTCCGGTGATTGGTTGCAACTGCTTCCGCTGGGACGAGCTGGCAGGACAGGCACGTTCGTAAGGGCACGTTATTGAATGCCCGTCGCAACGTCAACGAGCACCCCGGCCGGGGGTATCGCGGAATCAGTACGTCAAGACCACCGCTGTCGCGAGGCCGATCCGGGTCACTGTCGTTTCGTCGATCAGTGCACCGCCGCCAGCCCGGCAACGGGAACGCGCGAGGGGTTTGGACGCCGCACGCTCAGCATCCGGCGCGCATCGTCCAGGCGGTTTGCGCCGAGATAGGCCTTCAGCAGCGTGAACTCCACCAGGTCGAGTTGTGCGCGGCTGCCACCGATGCGTTCGAGTTCGCCGGCAATCGGTTCAAGCGCGGCGATCGCGGCGGAGAAATCTTGCCGTTCGAAAGCGGCGAAGGCGCGCGACATCGCCGGAACGCAGGGGCCGGATGGATAACGGCCGGCGCGGACGAGCTCGTCGATCTGCCGTGCGCGCGTCTCCCGCGCTGCGTCTTCGCCGGCCACGATTTGCGCGAGCGCGATGTGCATGTCGGAAAAGGCCTCGCTGGAGCGCGGAAACGCGCCGGTCGCGAAGTCGTGCATCATGCGCCACGCTTCCGGGTCGCGCGGGTGCCCGGCGAGCTCCCAGCGCCACAGAAACGAAACCGCATCGGTCACCTTCCCGCGCGGCGGCCCGCTGTGGACATCGGGCGAGAAGGCCTCCCGGAAAAGCCGGAGCGCCGCCGCCGCGTCGCCGGCCTCGAGGTGGCCGAGCGCGAGGTGCCAATTCAGATGGCTGTAGAGCAAACCGTTGCGCGGATAGGCGGTGAGCCAAGACGCCAGGAAGGCGCGGGCCGCGTTTGGATCGCCCTCCTCGTAGCAGAGATGCGCGCGGGCATGCGCCGCCCAGGGGTTGCGCGGGTTTTGGGCGAGGGAGCGGTCGATCTTCGGGCGGGCGGCATCGCGCTCGCCATTCTCGGAGAACGCCATGCCGTGATGGGCGGTGAACCACCAATCGTCGCCATAGCTCGGGGCAAGCCGGTCCAGTAGGGCGAGCAGCGCTTGTTTCTGTCCGGCGCGGCCGGAACTGCCGATCAGCCCGTTGGTGAACGCGGTGGTGGCGAGCACCAGGGCGTCGCGCGGCCAGGCGCTGAGATGCGCGCGCAATGCGGCAAGCGCGGCTTCGGCATCGCCTGCCACGAGCAAATCGAAAAATGCGATATGGCCGGCTTCCCGCTCGGACAGGCCGGCGGCGAGCGCATTGGCCGCTGCCATCGACGCGCGTGCCGCCGCCGCGTCGCCGCGTTCCAGCAGCACGTGCGCCCTGGCGACATGGGCAAGCGCAAAGCCGGGATCCGCGGCGATGGCACGGTCGAACCCCTCGATCGCGCCGGGGTACATGGTCAATTTCGCCGCACAGCCCTCTACGTAGGCGTCGCGCGCAACGGACGAGGCGGTGGACAAGGGAAGTTCGTACCGGTCCGTCAACATGATGGATCCCATCGCGCAATTCGCCGTAGATGATACGATCCGTCTCGGCGCACGCGGAAGAGGGTGCGTTGAAACTGCTGCGGCCGCCAAGTCGAAAGCGGCGACGGCGGCGGAGGGAGCGCAGGTCGCCTTTGTGTCCGCTCGGAATGCGCTAGACTGTGGACGCGAGCACACAATGCGGCAGCGGGCTAAACCACGCGCCCCGGGGAGCGAAGAGCATGCAGGCGGATTACATCATCATCGGCGCGGGCTCCGCGGGCTGCGTACTGGCCAACCGGCTGACCGAGGATCCCAAGACCAAAGTGCTGCTGATCGAGGCGGGCGGAAAGGACTGGAACCCGCTGATCCACGTCCCCGCCGGCTTTTTCAAGATGCTCGATCACGACACGCTGACCTGGAAATTCCGATCCGAGCCCGATCCCGGAACCAATGGGCGCGCGATTGTCTACACCCGCGGCCGGGTGATCGGCGGCTCCTCGTCGATCAACGGGCTCATCTATATCCGCGGCCAGCCCGAGGATTACGATCACTGGGGTCAGCTCGGCAACCGCGGCTGGTCGTGGGACGATTGCCTGCCCTATTTCCGCCAGGCGGAACGCTGGGAGGGCGAAGAGACCGAGGTGCGCGGCAAGGACGGGCCGCTGTTCACCTCGAAGATCGACCGGTCGCCGATCTGCGCCAGCGTGGTCGAGGCCGGCAAGGAGCTCGGGCTCGAATACCGCGAGGACGTCAACTCCATCACGCCCGGCGCCGGTGACTGCATCGGCTGGTGCCAGCAGACCCGCGGCGGAAGGCGACGCGCCAGCACCGCGCGTACCTATCTGCGGCCGGCGTTGAAGCGGCCGAACCTGCAGCTTGTCACCAAGGCGCTGGTGTACCGCGTCCTGTTCGACGGCAAACGCGCGGTCGGCGTCGAGTTCTCGCGCGGCGATGCCGTGGAACGAGCCGACGCCGGGCGCGAGGTGATCCTCTCGGCCGGCGCGATCGGCTCGCCGCATATCTTGCAATTGTCTGGGGTTGGAGACCCGGAGCACCTGGGCCGGATCGGCGCGCCGATCGTGCATGAACTGCGCGGCGTCGGCAAGAACATGCAGGACCACTACCAGGCGCGCATCTCCTACCCGGTTGTCGGCGCGCAGACGGCCAATGAGCGCTCGCGCGGCCTGCCGCTCGCCGGCGAGGTCTTGCGCTGGCTGGTCACCGGCAAGGGCATGATGACCTATAGCCCGTCACTCGTGGCCGCCTCGGTCAAGGTGCTCGAAGAGTCGGCGACCCCCGACATGCAGATCACCTTCGCGCCGGGCAGCTTCAAAGGCGGGCTGATCGGCGAATTGGAGGAGACGCCGGGCCTCTCCGCCGGCGCCTGGCAGATGCGGCCGCTGTCGCGCGGCTATGTCGAGGCCAAGTCGAACCGGCCCGGCGACATGCCGGCGATCAACCCGCGCTACCTCTCGGAAGAGAGCGACCGGCGCGCCGTCATCGGCGGCCTCAGGTTTGCGCGGCGGCTGTTCGACGCGCCGGCGCTGAAGAAATTCGTCCGCGACGAGAGCCTCCCGGGCCGGCATGTCGAGAGCGACGACGAATTGCTCGATTACGCGCGGCGCAACGGCGGCACCTGCTATCACGCCAGCTGCACCTGTATGATGGGGCAGCACCCTTTGGCGGTGGTCGACGACGAGCTGCGCGTGCACGGGCTCGAGGGGCTCCGGGTCATCGACGCCTCGGTGATGCCGGCGGTCACCTCGACCAACACCAACGCGCCGACGATCATGATCGCCGAGAAAGGCGCGGCGATCTTGAAAGACGCGGCGCGGCAAAGAATGGCGGCGTAACGCCGGCGAGCGAGGAGATAGCGATGCCCGATGCCACCGATCAAAGGCCGCCGGTCGCCGTCGGCCATGTGCGCCTCAATGCCATCGATGTGGGCGCCGCGGCGCGCTGGCTGGAAACGGTCGGGTTGCGCCCGATCGTGACTATGAGCGGACTGGCGGTGCTCGAGTTGCGCGGCGGCACGCATGTCGTCGTCAGGCAAGCCGATCAACCGCCCAACCCCGGAACCGGAGCGCCCTTCGACCTGATGGTCGACGACATCGACGCCGCGCACCGCGACTACGCCGAAAAGGGGTTGTCGCCGTCGCCGGTCCAGCGCGGCCGGATTCATGACTCGTTCGACCTTGCCGGCCCCGGCGGCTGGATTTTCACGGTTAACTCGTCGCACGCCAGCGGCCAGCCGATCTAAGGGTCGGCCACGCAAGGGCTGAAGCCACCCCGGCTTGCGGCGATCGATGGCCCCTCTCCGTCTCGCGCATATCCTGGTCGTCGGCGCCGGCGCCGCAGGTCTCATGACGGCCCGCGAGCTTGCGCGCGCCGGCAAGAGAGTGACGATACTCGAGGCTCAAGCCCGATGCGGCGGACGCATCTACCCGCTGCCCGCCAGCGAATTCGGCTACAAGGCGGAGGGCGGCGCGGAGTTTGTCCACGGCGCCGCGCCGATGACGCGTGCCTTGATGATCGAGGCCGGGCTCTCGCTTGCGCAGCGCGCCGGCACGCGATGGAGCACCCGGACGGGCGCGCTGTTGCCCGCCGAGACTTCGCTGCCTGACGAGGACCGGTTTTACCAAGCCTTGCACGAAGTGACGGCCGATCTGCCGATCGCCGAGTTCCTGCAGACGCATTTTGCCGATCGGCGATACGACGAGCTGCGCCGGAGAATCACGCGGACGGTCGAGGGCTACGACGCCGCCGATCCGCACCGCGCCAGCACCCTCGCGCTGCGCGAGGAGTGGATGGCGGAGGACGAGGGGCAGCACGGGCGGATCGCCGAGGGCTATGGCGCGCTTATCGAGTATCTCGCATCCGAATGCCGCAGGCACGGCGCCGCGATCCATCTCGGCGCCGCCGTGGCGGCGATTGACGAGACCGGCGGCGGGGTGGCCGCGCACTGCCGCGACGGCGCCGTGGCCGAGGCCGACGCCGCGATCCTCACCGTGCCGCTCCCGCTTCTTTCCGAGATCGTGCTGCCGCCAGCGGCGCGCGAGCGCGCCGCCGAAGCCGCCGATATCGGGTTCGGCAACGTCGTCAAGCTTCTGTTCCGCTTCGCGACGAATTGGTGGGCCGAAGATGGCCGGCGAGACCTCGTCGACCTGTCGTTCCTGCTTTCGGATGCAAGGGTTCCGACCTGGTGGACACAATATCCGGCCGGGTATCCGGTGCTGACGGGCTGGTTCGCGGGGCCCAAGGCCGATGGAGTGTCCTCGCTCACCGAGGCCGAACTCGTCGAGATGGGGCTCGCCTCGCTTGCGGAGATTTTCGCTCTGCCGCTGGATCGCATCCGCCGGGACCTCGTCGCCACGCGAGCGCTCAACTGGGGCAACGATCCGTTTGCGCGCGGCGCCTATTCCTACGCGACGCCCAAAACACGGGCGGCGCAGTCGGTGCTGAGAAAATCGGATGGCGGGCCCATCTTCTTTTCCGGCGAAGCGCTCTACGAAGGCCCGGATATGGGCACGGTCGAGGCGGCGCTGGCCAGTGGACAAGAGACAGCGCGAACGATTTTGTAGGGTCTGCGCCGCGCTGTCCCTAAGGGGCATGACCCGCCGGTCGATCTATAGCGAGACGCATAATCGCGGCCCCTGTAACCTATTTCCGGCTTTGCGCCGAATGGATCCCCTGTGACCCCGGCGGCAGGGGCACGGATCGTCCCATGGAGGAGCGCATGAACCGGTCCCTGCCGAGATTTGTGGCGATCGCGGGCGCGTTGTTGATCTCCCTGTGGGGCGCCGGCGCCCTCGCGCAAAAGTCCGGCGGGGTGCTGAAGATGCCGGATTTCGCCAGCCCCGCCAGCATGTCGATCCACGAGGAGATTACCCGCGCCGCGGTCACCGCCTTGATGCCCGTGTTCAACAACCTGGTGCTGTTCGACCAGCACGCGGCGCAGGACACGATCGACACGATCGTGCCCGACCTCGCCGAGAGCTGGTCGTGGGACGCGACGAAGACCGCGCTGACCTTCAAATTGCGCCACGGCGTCAAATGGCATGACGGGGTGCCGTTCACCGCCGCCGACGTCAAATGCACCTGGGATCTGCTGCAGGGGAAGGCTACCGAGAAGTTCAGGCTCAACCCGCGCAAATCCTGGTATCGCAACCTCGACGACGTCACCGTCAACGGCGACGACGAAGTCACCTTCCATCTGAAGCGGCCGCAGCCGTATCTGCTGGTGCTGCTCGCCTCCGGCGTGTCGCCGGTCTATCCCTGCCACGTGACCCCGGCGCAGATGCGTCAGCACCCGATCGGCACCGGGCCGTTTAAGTTCGTCGAATACAAACCCAACGAATACATCAAGCTGACCCGGAACACCGACTACTGGAAACCCGGCCGGCCCTATCTCGACGGGCTTGAATTTCCGATTGTCGCCAGCGTCGCGACCCGCGACCTGATGTTCATCGCCGGCGATGCCGACATGACGTTGTCCTATGGCGTGTCGATGCCGCTGCTCCGCGACATCAAGAGCCAAGTCGCGGACGCGATCTGCGAGGTAACGATCGACAACGGCGCGCGCAACCTGATCATCAACCCCGGCAAGCCGCCCTTCGACAATCCCGAGCTGCGCCGCGCGCTGTCCCTGACCCTCGACCGCAAGGCGTTCATCGACATCCTGGTCGAGGGTCAGGGCCAGCTCGGCGGCGCGATGCAGCCGCCCCCCGACGGCATCTGGGGCATGCCGCCCGAGATGCTGGCGACCCTGCCGGGCTACGACCCCGACATCGCCAAAAACCGGGACGAAGCTCGCGCGATCATGGAAAAGCTGGGGTACGGGCCGAACAACCGGCTCTCGGTCACCGTGTCGACGCGCAACACCGCAGGCTATCGCGACCCTGCGGTCATCGCGATCGACCAGATGAAGGAGATCTACATCGATGCGGTGCTCGAACCGATCGAAACCGCCAACTGGTTCCCGAAGGTGATCCGGAAGGACTACACGATCGGCGCAAACATCAGCGAGACTGCGGTCGACGACCCCGATCAGATGTTTTACGAAAACTACGCCTGCGGGTCGGATCGCAATTACACCGGCTATTGCGACAAGCAGGTCGATGCGTTGATCGATCGCCAGTCGAGCGAGGCCGACCCGGAAAAGCGCCGGCAATTGGTGTGGGAGATCGAACGCATCCTCGCCCGCGACGCTTCCCGCCCGATCATTTTTTACACCCGCGTCGCCACCTGCTGGCATCCCCGGGTCAAGGGGCTGACCATCGTCCGCAACAGCGTATTCAATAGTTGGCGCTTCGAGGATGTTTGGCTGGATCGATAGGGGTCGCTAAACGAAACCCACGACCGCGTGCGGCACGTAGGGCTCTTCCAGCGCGGCAATCTCGTCGGCGCTCAGCTTCACGCTCACCGATGCGAGCGCATCGTCGAGATGATGGAGTTTGGTCGCGCCGACGATCGGCGCGGCGATCACCGGCTTGGCGAGCAGCCACGCCAGCGCGATCTGGGCGCGCGGCAGACCGCGTGCCTTGGCCACCTCGGCGACGCGATCGACGACCTTCTTGTCGGCCTCTTGCGTGTGGACAAAGAGGCGGGTCATCGCCTCGTCGGTCTCGGTGCGGATGCTGGTGTAGTCCCAATCGCGGCTGAGCTTGCCGCGCGCCTGCGGGCTCCACGGGATGACGCCGATCCCCTCGGCCGCGCACAGCGGCAGCATCTCGCGCTCCTCCTCGCGGTAGAGCAGGTTGACGAGGTTCTGCATGCTGACGAAACGGGTCCAGCCGTGCTTCTCGGCGACGCCCAGCGCGCGGGCGAACTGCCAGGCATGCATCGACGAGGCGCCGATGTAGCGCGCCTTGCCCGATTTCACGACATCGTGCAGCGCTTCGAGGGTCTCCTCGATCGGCGTCTCGTGGTCAAAGCGATGGATCTGGTAGAGGTCGACGTAGTCCATACCGAGCCGCGCGAGGCTGGCGTCGATCTCGGCGAAGATCGCCTTGCGCGACAGCCCGGCGCCGTTCGGCCCCGGGCGCATGCGGCCATGGACCTTGGTGGCGACGACGACCTCGTCGCGGCGGGCGAAATCCCTGATCGCGCGGCCGAGGATCTCCTCGCTGCTGCCCAGCGAATAGCGGTTCGCCGTGTCGAAGAAATTGATGCCGGCTTCGAGCGCGCGCTTGATGAACGGGCGGCTCTCCTCCTCGCCGAGGCTCCAGGCGTGGTTGCCCCTGTTGCCGCCGCCATAGCTCATACAGCCCAAACAGATGCGCGACACGTCGAGGCCGGTGCGGCCGAGCTTGGTGTATTCCATGACTGATCCCTATTGCCGGCGCGGTGCGTTGAGGCTCACCGTAGCATTCTTCCGCCGGGTGAAGCGGCCGAGCATGGCTGCCAATGAGAATTCGCGGCCGATGACGCGGGAGCACCGTTGGATCAGATTGAATCGCTTTCGTCATTCCCGCGAAGGCGGGAATCCAGGGGCTACCCGCTTCGTCGCCCGCCCTGGACCCCCGCCGTCGCGGGGGTGACGATGAATAATACGATCGTGCTTGAACGATCGTGCTTGAACGATCGTGCTCTGGAAGTCCGGCGGGCAATCCCGGCGGCACGGCGGGTTCGACCGGTCAGGCGGTCGCCGGCTTGAAAATCATCGCGACGCCGTTCATGCAATAGCGCAGGCCCGTCGGCTTCGGGCCGTCATCGAAGACATGGCCGAGATGGCCGCCGCAGCGGCTGCAACTGACCGCCGTCCGCGTCATGCCGAAGCTCGTGTCCCTGGTCTCGCCGACGGCCCCGCCGAGCGGCGCCGAAAAACTCGGCCATCCGGTGTGGCTGTCGAATTTCGTGGTCGAGGAGAACAGGTCGCGGGCGCAGCCGGCGCAAGCGAAGAGGCCGGTGCGATGCTCCTCGAGCAGCGGGCTGGTGAACGGACGCTCCGTCCCGCCTTGCCGCAGCACCGCGTATTGCTCCGGGGTCAGCAGCGCGCGCCACTCGGCGTCGCTGTGGGTGACTTCGAAGGCTCCGGGTGCGGCAAGACCAGGCTGCCATCGCGAGGCGACGGCGCCCAGCAGGCCGATCGCGGTACCGGTCAACAAGCGACGTCTGGTCATCATGGTGCGGGTTCCGACTTGGGACACGCCCTACATCGCGACCGCGCCGGTCGCGTTCAAGCTCGGCGCGGCCGGCCGGGAGGCTCTACCACATCGCGGGCCGCCATCGCTCGCGCATCCGTGAACGTGACACCGTGCGCCCCGGTCATTACTTGTTGGCCAGAGGTTGGCGGTGGAGGGATCGATGTCGTCGCTGGAGCGGAGCAGGGTCGGTTTCCGGTTTCTCCGGAACCGGGCGGTGCCGGTTTTGGCAATTTCGATGCTCGCTTTTGGATTGACCGTTGCGGCCGCATCCTGGGCGGCCGAGACCGCAATTGTGGTGCCGCCGCCGCTAGTCGACGAGACCGGACCCGTCGCGTCGACCGAAGTTACCGTCCTGGCGGGCGGCTGCTTCTGGGGGGTCCAGGGCGTGTTCCAGCACGTCAAAGGCATCACCGCCGCGGTCTCCGGTTATGCCGGCGGCGCCCGCGACGCGGCGCATTACGAAACCGTGAGCGGCGGAAGCACCGGGCACGCCGAGTCGGTGCAGATCACCTTCGACCCGCACCGCATCACCTATGGCCGCATCCTGCAAATCTACTTCTCGGTCGCGCACGATCCGACCGAGCTCAACCGCCAGGGGCCGGATACCGGCACGCAATACCGCTCGGCCCTCTTCCCGCAGACGCCGGAGCAGGCCCGTATCGCCGAGGCGTACATCGCCCAGCTCAATCGGGCGAAAGTGTTTCCCTCGCCGGTCGTGACGGCGGTCGAACCGGGCAAGGAGTTCTACCCGGCGGAGGCTTATCACCAGGACTATCTGACGCTGCATCCGACGCAGCCCTATATCGCGATCAACGACCTGCCCAAGATCGCGGCTCTGGAGCGGCTGTTCCCCGACCTCTATCGCTCGACCCCGGTGCTCGTCGCCGCGGCGCAGCCGGTGAAATAGGGTGCGGCGATGCCAATCTCTCTGGCACGGTCAGCCGGGAGAGTTAACCTCCGGCTCGCCTGACGGAGCGTCCCATGAAGCGGTCGATATTAGCGTCTATTCTCACGCTGCTGCCGACAGTCGCGTTGGCGCAGGCACAGAGCATCAAAGTCGATTGTACCGCCTACCATAAGAATCCCGACGGGCTTTGGGCGGTTACGCATGAAAACGTCATTACGTTGGATGGCAAACCCTTGGCCATCAACCTGCCGACAGCATGTTGTTTCGGCTCGGATAGCAAAAGGCTGATACTCGGCGGCGTCAACGTCATCAACATCGTCGAGAAGGCTTGTTCATAGCCGATGTCGAATTGATCTTAAGAACGTCTTGTTGCTATCGAGACGCGTTGAGAGGAGAGGCTCATGCCCGGCCACGATCTCGTCGCCCTTTGGGAAGCCCATTGCCGCTATGAGTTCGAGACCCGGGACGTCGACGCCACCATGGCGACGATGGTCGCGGAGCCATACGTCAACCACGTGCCGACGATGACCGGCGGCGTCGGCCACGACCAGCTCAAGCGCTTCTACAAGTACCACTTCATCGGCGGCAACCCGCCCGATACCGAACTGGTGCCGATCAGCCGCACCGTCGGCGCGGATCAGATCGTCGACGAGATGGTGTTCAAGTTCACCCATACGAGCGAGATCGACTGGATGCTGCCGGGCATCGAGCCGACCGGCAGACGGGTCGAAATTCCCCTCATCGCCATCGTCCGGTTCGTCGACGGCAAGGTCGCGCACGAGCACATCTACTGGGACCAGGCCTCGGTCCTGGTGCAGACCGGCCTGCTCGACCCCGCGGGCCTGCCGGTGGCCGGGGCCGAGACCGCGCGCAAGGTCGCCGACAACACGCTCCCGAGCAACGAGCTGATGACCCGGTGGCCGGCGAGCGCGGGCAAGCCGATCTGACGGCGGCGCCGCCAGGCCGATCAGTAGCCCCGTTCCCAATCGATGACGTTGCGCAACGGGCGGCCGTCGAGATAGGCCCGCAGGTTCTCGCAGAAGAGATCGACGCCACCGTGACGACCGGCGTCGCTCATGCTGGAGGTGTGGGGCGTGATCAACACGCGGGGATCGGACCACAGCCGCGCGGGCGGCGGGTGCTCGAACTCGCCTACATAGACATCGAGTGCCGCGCCGCGAAGGTGATTGCGCTCCAGCGCATCGGCAAGCGCCGCCTCATCGACGATCTCGCCGCGCGCGACATTGATCAGGACGCTGCCCGGCTTCATCGCGGCAAAGCGGCGCCGATCGAACAGGTTTGTCGTCTCCGGCGTCCACTGGCAGCAGATCGCGACAAAGTCGCTCTGCGGCAGGAAGCGGTCGATATCGCCGGAGCCGCCGAGCTCGCTGAACCCGGCGGGCAGCGGCGCTTTAGGGTCGGGATTGCGGCGCGTGCCGACGACCCGCATCCCCAATGCCGCGCACAGCCTGCCGACTTCCCGGCCGATCCCGCCGGCGCCGACGACGCAGGCGGTCTTGTCGTGCACAAGGAGCGGCCGGTAGGCGCGATGGTCGAAGGCCCCGGCGTCGCGCTCGGGGGCCGCGCGATTGAGACCTTTGGCGAAATAGAGGATCGCGGCGACGGCATATTCGGCGATCGGCAGCGGGTTCGCCTCGCCGCGCGACGTCGTCGCGATCACGTCGCTGCCCCAGAGGTCGCCGCGCAGCAGGTTGCTGGCGCCGGCCGGGCGCTGGTGAAACCATTTCAGCTTGGGCGAGCGCGCGCGCAGGTCGAGCGGAAACGGGAACCCGCCGAGAATGATTTCGGCCTCGGCGAGAAGCCGGTCGCGTTCCTCCCGGCTGCCCGAGCCGGTCGCGCTGGGCGGCAGGTAACGCGCTGCGGTATAGGCCGGCCAGGTCTCTCGGATTTCGCCGTCGAACCAGCCCGCGGCGTCGATCAGCCGGATCGCCGGGTCGATCGCCGCGATGCGCGCGCGGTCGGCCGCGCCAATGGGCTGAATGGTGAGGACGGTGACGCTGCGCATGCGGATCAGCGCCGGCCCGCCCCGATATGCGCGACCGCCTCGATATACGCGACCGCCTCGATCTCGACCTTGATCGACGGGTCGGCCAGCGCCGCGACCTGCACCAGGGTCGAGGCCGGGAAATTGCCGGTGAAGAACTCGCGCCGCGCCTGCCAGACCTTTTCGCGCTGGCCGATGTCGGTGACGAAGATCGTCACCTTGACGATATCGGCCATGCTGCCGCCGGCCGCCTCGACGAGATGGCGGATCTTGGTGAAGATCGCCTTTGCCTGGACGTACTCGTCGCCGTCCCCGCGCGCCGTCATCCCGGCGAGATAGGCGACGCCGCCGGCCACCAGACAATTCGACCAGGTGCCGGGTTGCGGCTCGGGCACCGCGGGGCTGATGGCGCGGACGATGCTGCTCATGATCTTGTTCCTCCGGCTTCCAGTCAGGAGATCGTCACCCCGCTGTCGACCGGCAGAACCTGGCCGGTGACCATGCGGGATTCGTCGCTGGCGAGGTAGAGCGCCGTGTTCGCAATGTCCTCGGGCTCGATCAGCCGCAGCAGATGCGAGTCGGCGAGCCGGGTCAACGCGGCATTGCCCGCGACCAATCGCCTGACCCGATCCGTCATCGTCGCCGACGGTGCGATCGCGTTGACGCGGACCTTTTGCGGCGCGTAGGCGACGGCGAGGGAGCGGGTGATCGCGGCGATCCCGCCCTTCGCGGCGGTGTAGCAATCGCGGCCCGCCACGCCCATCAGCGCGACGTTCGAGCTCATATTGATCACCGAGCCGCCGCCGGCCTTGATCAGTTCCGGGATGCCAAAGCGGCAGCCGAGAAAGGTGCCGTAGAGGTCGAGCTTGATCGCCCGCCAGAATTCCTCGAGCGGGGCCTCGACCGCCGTATCGTCCGCGGCGGTCGAGCCGCCGGCGTTGTTGTGGAGCACGTCGAGGCGGCCGAACTTGTCGACCGTCGCGCGGATCGCCGCTTGCAGACTGTCGGGATCGGTCACGTCGGCGCGGAGCAAGATCGACCCGTTGCCGGCGAGATGCGCGGCTTCTTCGCCCGCCACCGCATCGATATCGGCGATCGCCACCCGGGCGCCCTCGCGGGCGAAAAGGATGGCGGTGGCGCGGCCGATCCCGGTGGCGGCGCCGGTGACGAAAGCGACCTTGCCTGCAAGCCGTGGCATCGGACTTTCCTTCCTGGCCTCGGTCTCGCACGATAGCCCGGTCTGCAGGGGAGGAACACCATGACCGACACTTGCCCTTTCGATCCCGCTTTATTCGGCGACGCGGCAATTGACCCCGAAACGGCAAGGCTGAACCGCCAGACGATCCAGGTGCTGACCGGCCAGCCGGAGTGGTGGATCACCGGCCCCGAGGCTTTCCGGGCCGCGCGCCGGCGCGGCGAAGGACCGTTCCCCGCGCCGGTGATGTCGTCCCGGGCACGAACGCTGACCATCGCCGGCAAGGACGGCAACGACATCGCGTTGCGCGTGATCGCGCCGGCGCAACCGCGCGGGATCTATCTGCATCTCCACGGCGGCGGCTGGGTCCTCGGCGGCGCCGACATGCAGGACCCGATGCTGGAGCGGATCGCCGACGCCACGGGCCAGGCCGTCGTCGGCGTGGAATATCGGCTAGCGCCCGAACATCCCTACCCGGCAGGCCCGGACGATTGCGAGGCCGCCGCCGCCTGGCTGGTGCAGAACGGGAAACGCGAATTTGGCACCGACGCCTTGACGGTCGGCGGCGAGTCGGCCGGCGGGCATTTGGCCGCGGTGACGATCCTACGCATGCGCGATCGTCACGGCTATACCGGGTTCCGCGGCGCCAACATCGTCTACGGCGCCTTCGACCTCGGGATGACGCCGAGCCAGCGCCAGTTCGGCGATACGCGGCTGATATTGCGGACGATCGACATGCAGCAGTTCTACAACGCCTTCCTGCCGACGATCGCGGACCGGCGCGTACCCGACATCTCGCCGCTATACGCCGATCTCAAAGGATTGTGCCCCGCGCTGTTTTCGGTCGGCACGACGGATGCCCTGCTCGACGATACGCTCTTCATGCACGCGCGCTGGGTCGCGGCGGGCAACGAGGCCGAGCTGGCGATCTATCCCGGCGGCCCTCACGGCTTCACGCTGTTTCCCAGCGAATTGGCGAAGGCCGCGACGGCGAGGATGGACGCGTTCCTCAATCGCGTGCTCGGCTGACCTTGCCGGCCGCGGTGGCGACGGCTATTCGTCACCCCAAAGTGACCTTGAGGCCGGTATCCGACGCCTCTTTGATGGCATCGACCAGGCGATGCAGCTCGACGGCGGTATCGAAGGTCGGCTGCCGGCTGCCGCCGCCGCGGATTGCCTGGGCGAACATCGAATACATCTGACCGACGTTCGTGGCCTCGCCCGCCGGCGTTCCGGGGGTGGCGACGCTGAAGCGCTCGGGCACGGCGATCGGCGCGAGCGTGTCGCTGCCCCTCGCCCCGTGCAGGGTCACCTCGCTCAATTGCGGCGAGTCCTCTCCCGAGGCGACGAGGGTCCCCTCGCGACCGTAGATTTCCATGCGATAGCCGCTTCCGGCGTAGGGGATGGCGGCAATATGGACCGACGCCACCGCGCCGTTCGCCAACCGGCCGCTAACCAGGATGTTGTCGGGCGAGGTAACGTCGAGCAGCGCGTGGGTGCCGGTATCGAGCCATTGTTTCGCCTGGGTCGCCACAATTGCGGAGAGCTCCGAGAAATCGGCGGTCACGAAGCGCATCGCATCCACCGTGTGACCGTTGGCGATGGTCAGCGTGTTAGCGCCGAGCTCGGCGTCCCGTTGCCACGTGCGGTGCGACGGCCGCGACAAGACGCCTTCGCGCATCAGGCTGACATGCACGGCCATCACCTCGCCGACATGGCCGCCGGCGATGAGCTCCTTCAGCTGCATCACCGCCGGATTGACCCGCGCTTGCAGGCCGATCGCCATAACGAGCCCTCGCGCCTTCGCCAGCGCCGCCAGCTCCACGGCTTCCGCCGTGGTTCGCCCGAGCGGCCATTCGCAGTAGACGTGCTTGCCTGCCTCCAGCGCCGCCTTGGTCGGCGCGTAATGCGAGGGCACGCGCACGACGACGGCGACCGCATCGATCTCGGGCGAGGCGATCATCTTGCGATAGTCGTCAAAGGCCAGCCGGGCGCCGTAAGCCTGACGCGCCGCCTCGGCGCTGTCGGCCCTGGTCGTGCAGACCGCGGTCAGCTCCACCTCCGAGCTCGCCTGCACCGCCGGCAGGTGCGAGCGAGAGGACCAGGTTCCCCTGACGCTGGCGCCGATCAAGCCAAGCCGTATCTTGCCTGCCATTGTGTTTCTCCCTTCACATGGGCCCGCGGGGAGTCTCGCGTATGCAAGCGCTGGAGTAAACCTAGCGAGACGACACCGACCTTTAGCAAGCGCGCGCAAAAACCGTGTCCGGGGGATGCGGTCAGCGCAAGGAGACCCCCAACAAGCCGCCGAGACGATCCGGCGCCTCCAGCAACTCGCGGCTTGGGCCGGAAAAGACGATGGCGCCGCGATCGAGGACGATCGCCGCCGCGGCGAATTCAAGCGCGATGCGGGCGTGCTGTTCGATCAGCACCAGGGCCAGATTGCCATCGCGTTTCAGCCTTTCGAGCCCGGCGAGCAGGTTGTCGACGATGACCGGAGCGAGGCCTTCGAGCGGCTCGTCCATCAAGAGCAGCGACGGGTTCCCCATCAGCGCGCGGCCGATCGCCAACATCTGCTGCTCGCCGCCCGACAGCCGGTTGCCGCCCTGGGCGCGGCGCTCGGCCAGCGGCGGGAACAAATCGTAGACCCGTGCCAGCGTCCACGCGCCCGGCCGGGCGGCGACCGACAGGTTTTCCGCCACCGTGAGCGACGGGAACACCTCGCGCTCCTGCGGCACGAAGCCGATGCCGAGGCGGGCGCGGCGGTAGGACGGCAGGTGCGAGACGTCCTGTCCGGCAAACCCGATGCGGCCGGCGCGCAAATTCGTATGCCCCATGATCGTCGCCAGCAGGGTCGTCTTGCCGACCCCGTTGCGACCGAGCACAGCCAACGTGCCGCCCGGCGGCACGGCCAGCGAGACGCCCTCGAGCACCACGGTCTCGCCGTACCCGGCCTCGACGCCGTCGAGGATCAACCCATTTGAATCGGGTCCGCTCATCGCGGTCCGCGCCCACCGGGCCCGCGCTCGCCTAAATAGACTTCGCGCACCCGCGGATCGGCGGCGATCGCCCGCGGCGTCCCCTCGACGAGAATGCGGCCCTGGACCAGCACGGTGATGGTCCGCGCCAGGCGAAACACCAGGTCCATGTCGTGCTCGATGATCAGGAGCGCGATGTCGGACGGCAGCCGCTCGATCATCGAGACGACGATGCCGCTTTCGCCCGAGGGGATGCCGGCGGCCGGTTCGTCGAGCAGCAGCACCTTGGGCGCGAGGCCGAGCGCGACGGCGATCTCGACCAACCGCTGCCGCCCGTAAGCCAGGGCGTCGACCGGCAGCAGTGCCTGGTCGGCGAGGCCGAGGGTTTCGAGCAGGCCATAGGCCTCGTCGATGATGGCGCGGTAGCGGCCGGACGGACGCAGCAACTCGCCGGCCACCCCCTCGCGCTCGGCGACCGCCAGGGTCACGTTTTCGAGCACGCAGAGACGGCGGAACAGCGCGTTGATTTGAAAGGTGCGGGCGAGGCCGCGCTTGACCCGCGCCGCCTGACCGAGCCCGGTGATGTCGGCGCCGTCGAGAAGGATCGTCCCGCCGCTCGCCGGCAACGCCCCGGTGACGAGGTTGACGAAGCTCGTCTTGCCGGCGCCGTTGGGGCCGATCAATGCGTGGCGTGCGCCCTTTTCCAGGCGGAAATCGATGTCGCTGGCGACCGTGAGCGCGCCGAAACTCTTGCGCAGCCCGCGCGTCTCGAGCGCGGCCGCGGTCATTTCCATAGCCGCTCGATCAGCCCGAGCACGCCGCCGCGGGCGAAGACCACGACCGCGACCATCAGCAAGCCGAGCCAGAAATACCAATAGACCGGATCGATCGCGGCGAACCGGTCCTGCGCGATCATGAAGAGCGGCACGCCGATAAACGCGCCATAGAGCCGTCCGACCCCGCCGATGATCAGCATGATCAGCGCATTGCCGGAACGCTCGAGGCTCAACGAGGTCAGGCCGACAAAGCTCGTCGTCTGGGCGATCAACGCGCCCGAGGCCCCGGCGAGCGCGGCCGAGATCGTGTAGATGACAAGCCGGCGCCGCGCCACCGGAGCGCCGATCGCACCCATCCGCGCGGCGTTCTCGCGCGCACCGGTCAGCGACCGGCCGAAGGGCGAATGGACGATCTGCCGCGCCAGCAGCCAGCCGAGGAACAGCACGACGAGGCAATAGGTATAGGCGGTGCGGCCAAACATATCGAAGCGGAACAGGCCGAAGATCGGCCACACCACCATCCCCGACAGCCCGTCATCGCCGCCGGTCCACCGTCCCGCCTTGTTGGCGGCTTCGTAAAGCGTCGTCGCGACGACCAGGGTCTGCATCAACAGCGCCAGGCCCGTGGTGCGCAGGATGATGAGGCCGCTCAAGAACCCGACGAGCGCCGCCACCAGCGCGGCGGCAAGCAAGCCGCTGAGCGGCTCGCCCCAGCCATTGGCCGCGAGGATCCCGGCGGTATAGGCGCCGGTGCCGAAGAACGCGGCATGGCCGAGCGTCACGATCCCGGCATAGCCGAGCACCAAATCGGCCGACAGCACGAAGAGGATTGTGGCGAGGATTTGCGCGCCGAGCGGCAGATAGCCGGGGAAAGCCAGATAGGCCGCCAGCGCCAGCAGCCAAGGCAGCGCCTCGCGCGGTTGCAAGCGGTGGCGCCGCGCGAAGGCGTTGACGACCGCGTCGCGCCCGCCCCCCTGCGCCATCACGCCCGGCCGAACAGGCCCTGCGGCCGCCACAGCAGCAGCGCCATCGTCAGCGCGTAGATGAAGAACGCGCCGAGCCCGGGCAGCAGGTATTTGAACGCCGTGTCGGCGATGCCGATGAACAGCGCGGCGATGAACGGACCGCGAATGCTGCCGAGCCCGCCTACCGCGACGACGATGATAAAATAGACCAGGTATTGCAGCGGATAGCTCGGGTTGATCGCCATCAGATCGGCGCCCAGCCCGCCGCCGAGCCCGGCGAGCCCGCTGCCGAGCGCGAAGGTCAGCATGAACAGGCGCGAGGTGTTGATCCCGACCGATTGCGCCATCCGCAGATTATCGACGGCGGCGCGAATTTGCGTCCCGAAGCGGGTCCGCTCGAGCCCGAGCCACAGCGCCGTGACCACCCCGCCGCCGCACAGGATCAGGAACGAGCGATAGGCCGGGAAGCTGCGGAACCCGAGATCGACCTGGCCGGCGAGCCAGCGCGGCGGCTCCATGTGTTGGGTCAGCGGCCCCCAGGCATAGGTCGCACCGGCGATCGAGATGAAGATGAGGCCCATCGTCAGCAACACCTGGTCGAGCTCGGCGCCGCCATAGAAGCGCCGGTAGAGCAGCCGCTCCAGCGGGATGCTGACCAATGCGACGGCGACGGCGGCGAGCGCCAGCGCCGCGAGGAACGGCACGCCGTAGCGGCTCATCAGGCCGGTCACCACGTAGCCGCCCAGCATCGCGAAGACACCGTGCGCCAGGTTGACGAACCCCATCAGCCCCATCGTCACCGACAGCCCGACCGAGATCAGGTACAGCACCATCGCAAAGGCGAGGCCGTGAAAGCCGATGCTGAGGATGGCCGAGAACGCGCCGCTCAACCGCTTCCCCTCTTACCGCCCCGGTGAAAGCGCAGCCTCCTCATCTGAGGAGCGCTTGAAGAGCGCGTCTCGAAGGACGCGCGATGGGCATGCCGCGTCAAACGGTCATTTCGGCGGGTTCAGCTCTTTCCACGGGTCCTTGACCATCGGGGTCGTCGCGATCTCGACATTGGCGAGCCTGCCGTCGACCTGCTTCACCTCGCGGATATAGATGTTCTGGACGATGTCGCGGGTATTGGGGTCGATCTCGATCGGCCCGCGCGGGCTCTCCGGGTTCTTCCAGTGCGACAGGAACGCGATCGCCTCGTCGCCGGTGAACTTGCCCTTGGTCTGTTTGATCAGGTCGAAGATCGCCGCCATCCCGTCCCAGCCCCCGACCGAGAAAAAATCGGGGATCGACTGGTCGCCGTATTCCTTCTTCCAGGCGGCGAGGAAGGCTTGGTTCGCCGGGCGCTGACCCGCGGTCGAATAATTCCCGGCGGTGATCAGCCCGAGCGGCGTGTCGCCCATGTTCGGTAATTCCTCGTCCGGCACCAGATCCTGCGCCGAGACGATGTGGATACCGGCCTCGCGCAGGCCCAGGTCGCGCACCGCGTTCATCATCGCCGTCGCCTGGGTCTGCGCCGGGACCCACAGGAAGGCGACGTCGGGCTTGGCGTCCTTGACTCGCTGCACGAACGGCACGAAATCCGGGTTCTGCATCGGGTAGCGCACCGAGTCGATGACCTTGCCGCCGCCATCGGTGAAGCCCTTGATGAAGGCCGCCTCGGAATCGTGCCCGGCGATAAAGTCCGTGACCTCGGTGTAGGAGGTCTTCCAGCCCTGGTCCGCCGCCCATTTGCCGATCGGATCGCATTCCTGCCAGAGCGTGAACGAGGTGCGCACGACATAGGGCGACAATCGCGTCAGCGAGACCCCGGCCGCGTTGGTGAGGACCAGCGGCACCTTGGCCTCGGCGGTCAGCGGCGCCACCGCCGCGGCCACCGGCGACAGGATGATGCCGGCCAGGACCTGCACCTGGTCGCGGGTGATGAGCTCCTGCGCCAGCCGCTTGCCGACCTCCGGATTGGAGGTGTCGTCGCGCTTGATGATCTCGATCTTGACCCCGGGCGGCAGATCCTTCTCGTGCAGCTTGACGTAGAGGTCCATGCCCTTCTGCATCTCGTCGGCCGCCTGGGCGACGAAGCCCGAATAGCTGTTGATGATGCCGATCTTGACCGTCTGCGCCTGCGCCGCCAGCGAAGACGCCAGAAACAGCGTCGCCGCCATGACCGAGAGGCGTATCCGCGGAGTAGTGCCGAGCATCGTCTCCCCCTGCCCCAATCCCGGAGTTGTTTTCCTTGAGCGTTGCCGCAGCCTAGCGCAGCGCGCGCCGGTCCGGGTAGTCCGAACGCGCGGCGAGGGCCGCGATCACATTCCGAGATAGGCGCGGCGGACCCGGTCGTCGGCTACCAGCGCCTGATGCGCGCCTTCGAGCACCACCCGGCCGGTCTCCAGCACATAGCCGTAGTCGCAGGATTCGAGCGCCTCGGCGACGCGCTGCTCGACCAGAACCAGCGTCACCTTGTCCTCGCGGTGCAACGCCGCGACGCTGTCGAAGATCTGGTCGGCAATCGCCGGGGCCAGCCCCATCGACGGTTCGTCCAACAGCAGCAGCCGCGGCGCCGAGGCGATGCCGCGGCCGATCGCCAGCATTTGCTGCTCTCCGCCCGACAGCGTCCCGGCAAGCTGGCGGCGGCGCTCGGCGAGGACCGGAAACAGGCTGTATATCCGGTCGAGATTGCGCTGCCATTCGACGCGGCCGCGGGTCGAGTAGGCCCCCATTTCGAGGTTTTCGAGCACTGTCAGGGCGGCGAACACCTGCCGTCCTTCCGGCACGTGGGCGATGCCGAGATGCGCGCGCTCCGACGGGCGCACCGCGAGCAGGTCGCGCCCCTCGAACAGGATGGTGCCGGAGACCGGGCGCACGGTTCCCGAGATGGCCTTGAACAACGTCGTCTTGCCGGCCCCGTTGGGGCCGACGATCGCGACAAATTGCCCCTCGGCGACACCGAGCGTCACCCCGCGCAGCGCCTCGAGCCCGCCATAGCTGACCGAGAGGTCGTCGATTTCCAACATCGGGGCGCTTTTCCACGCGATTGCGATCTCGGTGCGGGGGTAGCACAGCGGGCCGCGATTGGCCAAACCCGAAGGCGACACGCGACAGAAAACCCATGACACCCGCGACGCGCTCCGCCTATCGTCCGGCACGGAGGAAACCGATGAACCTTGCGTCAAACCATTTCTGATGCCGTTTTCAGCCGTCGATTTTCTCCAAGCGCTCGCCGCCGGCATCCTGGTCGGCGCCACTTATGCGCTGATGTGCGTCGGCCTGGGGATCATCTTCGGCGCGATGCGCGTCATCAATTTCGCCCAGGGCGACTTTCTGATGGTCGGCATGTATGCCGCCTTCTACCTGACCACCGGTTTCGGGATTCTCAGCTTTCTCGGCCCCGACGCCGCGCCGATCGCCGCGGCGTTTGCGGCCGGCCCGATCGTCTTCGCGCTGGGCTGGGTGTTGCACCGCTTTATCGTCGCGCGGGTCACCGGCGCCGAAGTCGCGCAGATCGCCGGCGCCGGCGCTTACGGGCAGATCATCGTCACGCTCGGCCTCTCGCTGATCCTGCAGAACGGCGCGCTGATCGTCTTCGGCTCGACCCCGACCGGCATCCGCACCCCGCTGTCGCGCTCGTCGTGGGAGATCGGCGAGATCCTGCTCAATCAGGCGCGCTGCGTCAGCTTCGCCGTGGCGGTCGCGGCGGCGGCAGCGGTCTACCTGTTCCTCAGCCACACGCGGCTCGGCAAGGGGTTGCGCGCCGCCGCCGACAACAGCCAGGCGGCGACCTACATGGGCATCTACGTCGAGCGCGCCCATCGCGTCGCCTGGAGCCTTGGAGTCGGCATCACCGCGGTCGCCGGCGGGCTCGTCGCCAGCTCGCAAACCTTCCAGCCCTATACCGGGTTCGATTTCGTCATCGTCATGTACGCCGGGGTCGTGCTCGGCGGCCTCGGCAGCATCCTCGGCGCGTTCTGGGGCGGGCTCGTCATCGGCATCGTCCAGCAGATGTCGACCCTGGTGCTGCCCTACCAACTGCAGAACACCGCGATCTTCGTCGTTTTCCTGCTGATCATCTTCCTGCGCCCGCAGGGGCTGTTCGGCCGCCTGAGCGAGCGGACGTGAGGACGCGGACGGAGATCAACCGGCACCGCTGGGCGATCCTCGGCGTCGCGATCGCCGTCCTCATCCTGTCGCTGGTGCTGAAGAGCGCCTATTACCAGCTGGTCCTGACCCAGGTTCTGCTGTGGGCGGTGCTGTCGCTCGCGTGGAACGTGCTGAGCGGCTACAGCGGCTATTTTTCGTTCGGCCACGCCGTGTTCTGGGGGCTGGGCGCCTATACGGTGGCGCTGGGGATGATCTACCTCAACCTGACGCCGTGGCTGACCATTCCCCTCAGCGCGATCGTCGGCAGCGCCGCCGGCGCGCTCATCGGCTACCCGACCTTCCGCCTCCGCGGGCACTATTTCGCCCTGGCGATGCTCGCCTACCCGCTGGCGATCCTCTACGTCTTCCAGTGGCTCGGGTTTCAGGAGCTGACCCTGCCGATGAAGCGGGAATCGGCCTGGGTCTTCATGGAGTTCGACGATCCGCGCGTCTACGTCGCGCTCGCGCTCGGCCTGCTGGTGGCGACCTTGCTGATCTCGCTGAAGGTCGAGAACTCGCGTTTCGGGATGGCGCTGCTGGCGATCAAGCAGAACGAGCCGGCGGCCGAGGCGGCGGGCATCGACACGTGGCGCTGGAAGATGCTGGCGCTGATGCTGAGCGGCGCGCTCGGCGCGACGGCGGGCGGGCTTT
>Ga0182024_10007401_pt1 | contig 23679 bp, 21 predicted proteins | sample P32metaG_FD_120480 | JGI IMG/M metagenome (GOLD analysis project Ga0182024, IMG submission 120480) | Permafrost microbial communities from Stordalen Mire, Sweden - P3-2 metaG (Illumina Assembly) | ecosystem: Environmental > Terrestrial > Soil > Wetlands > Permafrost | place: Sweden: Stordalen... | reverse complement strand
ATGAACAGAATCGCGAGAAGAACCTTCATCCGCTTCACGAACGTTAAGAGTACGCCCTGGATGGCCGAACTTCGCCTCGCAAGCGAACGTGGTCAGAACGTTTCATTTACTGGCAGAGAGAGTGATAAGGAGTTATCGAAATCGCGTGACGTCAAGAACTCGCGAGTCAGTACCCCGCATCAGTCTGATGAATTGTTCGCGCGTCGATAAAAGGTCGCAGCCGAAGGCGCCAAGGGCGTGTTACCCAAAATGAGATCGGCCGCCTTCTCGGCGACCATCATGACCGGGGCAAAGATGTTGGCGTTGGTGACGTAGGGCATCACCGAGGCGTCCACGACGCGCAAGCCCTCTACGCCATGCACCTTCAGACTGGTCGGATCGACCACCGACATGTCGTCGATGCCCATCTTGCAGGTACACGAAGGGTGCAGCGCGGTCTCCGCGTCGCGGGACACCCACTCAAGGATCTGCTGGTCGGAGGAGACCTCCGGTCCCGGAGAGATCTCACCACCGCTGAACTGGTCAAAGGACGACTGGTTCAGAATGTGTCGCGCCACCCGCACCGCTTCGACCCATTCGCGCCGGTCCTGATCGGTGGACAAATAGTTGAAGCGCAACTGGGGATGGACGTTCGGATCCAGTGATTTAATTTTCACCGATCCCCGCGAGTCCGAGTACATCGGACCGATGTGCACCTGGTAGCCGTGATCTCCCTCCGGCGCCGAACCGTCGTAACGGATGGCGATGGGAAGGAAATGGAACATCAAATTGGGGTAGGTCACGTCCTCGTTGCTGCGAGCGAAACCGCCTCCCTCAAAATGGTTGGTCGCTCCCGGACCCTTGCGCAGGAACAGCCACTGGGCACCGATCATGGGCCGGTTGCGCCATTTGAGCGCCGGCGCCACCGACACGGGCTGGGTGCACGAATGCTGGATGTAGACCTCGAGGTGGTCCTGAAGGTTTTCACCGACGCCGGGCAGGTTCTGCACCACCTCGACGCCCAGCGCCTTCAGCTCGTTCGCGTTGCCTACGCCCGAGAGTTGAAGCAGCTGGGGAGAGTTGAAGGCCCCTCCGCAGAGAATCACCTCGCCGGCGTACACCCGTCGGGTTTGACCGTGTGCAACCACTTCCACGCCCACGGCCCTTGTGCCCTCGAAGAGAATCTTGGTCACCGACGTGCGGCACTGGACCTCGAGGTTGGCCCTACTCATGACCGGGTGTAAGTAGGCCCGGGCGGCGCTGAGGCGCCGGCCCCGATGAATCGTTCGATCGAAGGGGGCGAAACCCTCCTGGCGAAAACCGTTCACGTCACTGGTGAGTTCGTACCCTCCCTCCTGGACTGCCCCGAAAAAAGCTTTAAACAGCGGACTGGTCGCGGGGCCCCGTTCGAGGACCAGTGGTCCTTCGGTGCCTCGGTAGTCGTCGCCGCCGGCCAGGCAGTTCTCCATACGCTTGAAGTAGGGCAGGCAGTGGGCGTAATCCCACTGATCCATCCCCGGATCGTCCGCCCAACGTTCGAAGTCCATGGGGTTGCCGCGCTGGAAGATCATTCCGTTGATGCTGCTCGAGCCGCCCAGTAGCTTGCCGCGAGCGTGGTAGATCTTTCGGCCACCCATGTGGGGTTCGGGCTCGGACTCGTATTTCCAGTCATAAAAACGATTGCCAATGGGAATGGTCAAGGCGGCGGGCATATGGATGAAAATGTCCCATTTGGCGTCACGGCGGCCGGCCTCTACGACCAGCACTTGGGTCGATTCGTCGGCGGAAAGTCGATTGGCCAGAGCGCTACCCGCCGAACCACCGCCCACGATGATGACGTCGTACCGGTCTCGCTTCATGCCCCTCCCGTGATCGAACCCCATCTCGATGGGCTGGTGAAAGCTTCGTGGCCAAACTGCTGGCCTATAGGTTTAGGCGGCTTTGCCGTCCGCGTCAAGTCTCCAAGTTTGAAGTGACGAGCTCTCAGGTCATACAAACAAAGGAAAATACTCAATGGATCCCTTTGACGACCTTCGCCACTTTGTTCGATGGGACGTCCTACTTTCATCGCGGGATGACTTTTTTCTCTCGACTCACGGCCGTGCCGCCTCGAAGGCGTGGCTCCCAAATCGTGGAATCGTGGTCAACGTACGTTAACGGCCCTCGTGAGCAGCTCCATTCAGATTCGCACGATTATTGAGCAGATGGTGTGGTCGAGGGCGCCGGGATGGCTCAACCCTGCTAGCCCCTTATTTTGTTGAGCGCCGACGAGCACTGGTAACGAACACGGGTCGGGAGCAACTTATAGGCGCCGTACATCACGACAACTGCCGCGAAGAGAACCGGGTTCAAGTTCGTCTTTTGGAACTCACCGTCAACCACTTTGGGATGCGCCTGGAGCCGCACAATCAATTGGGCGTCATCAGGTCCATCATCTTTCGGCTCGAGCTTCATTAGCCGTAGCGCACCACTCACCACTTCGTGCTGCGCGGCGACGAGGTTTTCTTGGAGCTTCTTGCGGTCAACGGTGATCGACGTTGTTGCGTCTCCATTAGGTGAAGCACCTAGCGCGCGGCGCAACTGGCGTTCTGCATCGTCCAGATCGGGTTCGGCCCACCACGCTAATTTGTCGTAGGGGCCCGCATCATGGTGACTCTCGCCCACTTGAGTCAATTTGTAGGAAACGGGAAAGAAGCCTTCTTCCATAAATTCAGAAATACCGCCATAGTTTGTGTAGAGCACCGGGAGACCGCAAAGACCGGCCTCAATTGGTGTGAGACCCATGCCCTCGGATCGATGGAGTGACAAAAAGGCGTCGCAGTTTCCTAGCAGGCTGAAGTATTCGCTATCCGAGTAGTGCTCGTCAATGAGGATGGTTCTCGCCGAGGTGTCAATCAATTGGAGAAGTTCACTGGGCGCAAAATCTCTTAGATTCGTGCTCTTAATTATCAGCGAACGATCGGGATAATCCGCTTGCACCCGTTGCCAAAGATTCAGCACGGCTTCCGGGTTCTTGCGACTCAAGTAGCTCTTTGCGTCAAACGAGGTCAAAATGTAACGGAGTGCTGGTCTCGAAATCGCTGCCGGTGGCGAGCTATGCAGCGTCTCAAGCAAATTCAAATCGAATGGCGCGAATCGATCCACTGGTACCGGGAGGACTTTCGACATCGCGTGGGCGCTCCAATGCGACAAGGCGTGCACTCGCTCAATTTCGTCTGAAGACGCGACGGAGAACATTCGGCTGGGAATGTGTTCGAGTTCCCAGGCCCACACCGCCTCAACATGTTGCACCTTGGGATTGACTCGTCGCGGCAACGTCACGTGGTCTTCCCATTGATCGGCGTTTACAAAACATAGGACCCCCGCATTCGACGCGGCCAGTGGGTTCTTGCGTTTGAGGAGGCTAGAAAGGTATTCGTAGGAATCGCTCGTCACGAAGATGCGATCGATCGCGGGATGGATATTCGCCTCCTCGAGATTTTTGAGCGTCCAACGCGCAACTTGCCCTACTCCGGCCGGGTACGTGAAGTAACCAACCAACTTAAGACTTACGGAATCTTCTATCGACTGTGCTGCCGTGCCCAGCACTTCTGCGATCAGTTCGTCGTTGCCCTGCACGTCCTCTTGAAGGTGATCCGATGCCCAGATCAGCTGCTCCATCGCCGACGCGCGAAATTGATGTCGCGACGTCCGGAAAAACGCGCTGATGGCGTTGGGCACTCCTTCCAGTGATGGATGACAGGCCCAGCCGACGAGAAACGTTTGGACCCTTGTACCGAAATTGTTGTGTTCAATCCCGCACGTTCGACACTTTGACCACTTATCTTGATAGCGCGGAAAGTAAATCTCCTCTCGGACCTGACGCAGCGTTAACCCGGCCCGGACGTGTACCTCGGCATCCTCTCGAAGGCAGCGCCTCCACTGGACCGGAATTGGATCGTCCAGAGTTGCCCCGCCAATCGTGAACTCGACGTCTTCGTCCTGTCGACTCCCCCCTCGCAGCAACTTTTCATACTGGGTGGCAAAGGATCTGGGCACGGCATCGCCGAGCACCCTCCGACTGGCGTGTTTTGAAAGGGAAGGGGATCGATTCAAAATGAACCCACTGAAATGGAAAAAATAGAGATCTTGAATTGATCCTTCAAAAGCGACCCTCCACTCGCCCTGGTCTTTTACTATCCGGCGCTCGTGGAGATTCCAGTAGGCGACATTGCATCCAGGTTCCATTACGACCTGAACATTCGTCTTTAATGGAGCGAGGTCGAGTATTTTCTGGTCAGTAAAGTAGCCCGCCGAATGATCGATCAGACAATCAAATTGAAGTCGTTCGCACCACCAGTCCAGAAAAGGCAAAGCCGCCGGTCGCACCGAACAAAACCCTAAATTGAAAAAACCAGCGCTTAAAATATCGTTCGTCGACGGTTTGAATTCGTCCCTTGGTATGTCGGTAAACAGGTGCGGTGTCAGCGACACATCCATGTCGTCGTCCAGCACGGGCGTAAAATCTTGGAACAGTTGAATGTCGGGATCCAAGTACGTGACTCGCTGCCAATCCTGACGAAGAAAGTAACGCAGCAGTGCTGGCTTGACCGACGTGGCAAACTCCAGGATGTTGTAAAAGAGAGATGCCGATTCAATGTCGAAGTCTTCCCAATCGCACTGATCAATTGTGATCGCCTGATGAGTTGCGCTGCTTCCCGCATCGGCGAGATAGTGGTCGATCTTCTCCTGAATGCGCTCGGTGCCGACGCAATCTTGCAGTATCAGGACTCGCACGTCCGCCGAAGGCATCGCGCGTGCGATTGACTCGCCCAGAATCAAGAACTGATTGAGATAGTTGGGTGTGACGATGGCGCAGATCAAGTGTCCTTTTGCGGACGCCTCTGATTGAACCATCACACCATACTAGGGAAATCAGTGGACGGGACTGCTTACGGTTTCATCGTAACTTTGTTAATTTCACCGCCAGCGGTCCAAAAAAATGACCAGTCGCGCCTCCAGATCGCTCGCAGAAGCGAGTCCACCGCCAGGAAATTCTCTTTACCTCTACTACAACATTTTGCTATTGGGCCCGTGGAAATGGCTCATTCAGGAACTTCGGGCACGAATTCAAGATGACTCATCGTGTGTCCAGACACTTTATGCCTGTATTGATTAAATTCCCTTGGGATTTCCACCTTGGGCGGGTCGTCCCAAGTTCCGTAGAATTTGTGTGTTTGGTATACGGGAATTAGGCCGTCATGCAGCACGCCCTCCCATACCGCCGCCGTCACGCCTGGTGTGTGCAAAGTGATTATGTCATCAAATATCACGAAGCCACCTGGCATCAGGAGTGATTTCGCCAAGAGAAGGTCTGATCGAACGATGTCGTATTCGTGTGAGCCATCGACGTGAATCAAGCGAAAAGTTCGACCAAGATTTCTGGAAGAAAGCATCTCCGATGATCCAGCGATAATCTCCGGGAGATTCTTGTGAAACTTTAGAAAGTTGACTTCGAAGCTCTTTTGACTCAAATCAGAGTACGAGTCAGTTTGATGGTGAAAATCGTCAAGCGTTGTTGCGACTTCTTCAAAGAGGTCGCAGACGACCAGTCGCTCATTCGGGCGGCGCAGGTATTCGAGGAGGATGGTACTTGAACCTTGATAACATCCAATCTCCAAAATGTCACCGACCAGTCCTGCGGTGCGTTGCGCCAAATCGATGGCGCTAAACAGTTCTGCATCAGCGCGCTCGAACCATCCGGGCATCGACTCGCGTCCTTCGATGATGTACTGGCGTCGTTGCACTACTACAAACTAGGCCAGGGCAGCCGTGAATCTTGAAGATTCAATGACTAAAGTTCTCCGTTTTTGAATCTTTTCCAGCAAACCTCCTCACTCGGTTGCCTCTAACGCAGCGCGCCGTACGGCACCTCTCGCGGTGCTTTGAGACATACCGGAGGTTCGGGTTCACGAGTGGGCAGGAGCCACCGGCATTCGTTGACAGATTCGAATTCGAAGGTCGGCTGAATATCGACTGGGCAAAACTACCTCGGCAGATCACCACCACACTCGCATAAACGAGTTCCACTATCCGGGGTCAAGGCCAGTGTTCCACGCGAAACCATGACGAAATGTCAACGCCGGTGTGACCGCGCCGGCACCGAAGCACCCAGGTTGTCGCACGTTGTTGGCGATGATCACCTAGAAGGAAACGGTCCCCGATCCGGACAGCGAGCCCCACACGGCCAGCGGTGCGGCGCTGTTACTTTCGTTGCACTTCCCCTTGTCCTTGCCGCTCGTGTAGCGAGGGAGGATGAACGCCGCCGTCTCCGTGAGGTTTATGGTGCCAGAGATTCCCTTGTAAAGACCGGTACCGCTCACGAACGTCACGGGTGCAGTAACCGATATCGCCTGCGAGCAGCCGACGGGATCGATGGTGGACTCGCTTCCTAGGTTCTTCGATTTCGCATCGAGTGCTGCGAGGTCGACCCGGATGGTGCCCTTTTGGAGTTCGATATTGCCGTAGCCCCCGCCCTTGTCTGCCTCGCCGTTTTTGTCGGATTGGCCAGTCGTCGTGCCGTAGTCACCAATTGCACCAGTCATGACGACGGTGCCTCCACCGCCGCCTGCGCTGCTCGTATTCGGCGTGATGTAGAGATTCACGGACCCACCCGCAGGGGTGTTCGAAGACGCGCCAGACGCGCCAATACCGAAGAAGAGAGCGCCGGTGAGGGTCGCGGAAGTGAGTAGGGCCATGACGCGACTGCTGCGCAGGGCCGACTTTCTGTGCACTCTTGCGATCGCATCCGTGGAGGACGATATATCTAGGTTTCTATAGAGATTCACTGGGAAACCTCCTGCTCAATCTGAATGGAAGTAGTCCAGTTTCTGCGGTGCCCACCGGCGTGCAAAGGGTAACAGCCCGTCCGCGTCGCACCGTGCTACTACCACCATTGTTAGAGCCAACGCCGCGCACGTGACCTCCTCGTCAAACAGGATCAAATCCTGTGAGTCCCGGAGGTCAAACTGATGGACGCGCCCTTTAGTGCTGTTTCCGGCACTAGGCGGGAATATGGCGGACTGGGGCAAGGTGAGAAGGGGGTTCTACATTGCGCGCGTGGCTTATCAGCTTGCCCAAGTGACCGTTGCTCGCTTGTGCCCACCTCTTGAATCAGGAGGGTTTGCGGACTTCGTGGCCGCTCTTGATCCGGTGAACGCTTCCACAGATCAGGCACCGGGGTATGTGTGGCGACCTCAAACTGAGCAGGGTAGAGCCACTTGATGCGAGGTTTCGAATGGGGCGTCAAGAACAGCGACCGCTCACGCTCCCACATAGCGGTAGACAACAGAGAGATCAAGGTCGCCTGCCCCATCCGTCACGGCGCGTTGCCAAGTGGCAATCAGGCTTGCGGTCAGCGGAAGCTCTTCGTCGACGCTGCGCGCAGCGTCCAGAGCCAGTAAAGCATCCTTCATCGCGTGCTTCAACGCGAAATTTGGAGAAAAATCACCATCAAGCATGTCACGTGCCTTGGCGACTGCGTACGGCGATCCGGTTGGTGCATCCGCCAGAATCTCGACAATGGCTCGTGGGTCGAGGCCAAGAGCCTCGGAGAATTTGAGCGTCTCGACGACCATTTCCACGAGGTCGACCAACCAATTGTTGAGCACGAGTTTCGCTCGGGTGCCAGCGCCTGCGCCTCCCAGCCAGAACGTGTGGCTGCCCATCGCTTCAAAGATTGGCTCGGCGATTGATTGAGCCTCTTCAGGTCCGCTCGCCAGCATGATCAACTGGCCAGCTGTTGCCGGTACCACGCTTCCCGACACGGGCGCGTCGACGAACAACACTCCCGCTTCGGTGGCCACCTTTCGTAACCGCTCGGTCCATTCAATTCCAATCGTGCCCATTTGCAGCCAGACGGTGCCACTGCTCAGAGTGGCGAACGCGCTCTCTGCGCCTTGCATAACGGCCTCAGTCGAAGGACCGTCTGGCAACATCGTGATGACCACATCGGCGCCGGCAGCCGCCACCGCTGGGGTTGACGCTTCGATCCCGCCAAGTTGGACAAGCCCCTTCACACGTTCCTTCGATCGGTTCCACACTCGGACGTTGAAGTCCGCCGAGATTAAACAGGACGCCATCGGAGTCCCCATCTGACCTACGCCGAGAAACGCGATAGTTACATCGTTGGCTTTCTGATTGTTCACTGTTGGTCTCCTTTACGCACTTCAGAATATGGCTCGGGAGCATGGCTCGTTATGACCTAACGCCACTCTCGGCGTTTTCGGAGCTTCGTCGAAGGTCATCAGTACCCGAGCCCCTTCCGGGCGGTGGTCCCGCTCCTATGACGACGGCGCCAGCGGTTACACCGACTTTCAGCGGCCATTGAAGTCTGCAGGGAGAAGATGCCAAGTCCGCGGAGGCGTCGCGGAGAGTGCCTTCGCTGCGTCTTCGTAGTCGCGGTCGGCGGGGGTAAGTCTTTCCCGGTGCTGGCGCAGATGTTCGTCCCAAGAGTCGACGAAGAAAATCTCCTCGAAGACACCGGGCTGCTCACCGTTGCGGAAGAGGCGCCACTCGGTGGCGCCCGTACGCAAGCGTGACTCGCGGACACGACTCATTGCGCGCTTGAACTCGATCTCGCGTTCCGGCGGGATCGAATAGGACGTCCACACCATGACTGGTCCGGCGTCCGACTTCGTCTCGACCGCGACGATCGGATCTGGCCGCACCACGGTGGTTCGGTCCATGTTCGAAGTCTCAAAGAGCGGCCAAATGCGTATCGATGCCGTGCCTGCGGCCAGCAATCCGGCAGCGACGAGAAAAGCGGTGGTGAGCCCGAACGCGTCGGCGACCACGCCCCACACGAGGGCGCCGAGTCCCTGCGCTCCGAAAAGTACCATCTGGTAGATAGACAGTCCCCGTGCCCGGACCCAGGCCGGTAGGAAGAGTTGAAGCGACGTATTCAAGGTCGCGAGCATCCAGACCCAGGTCATGCCGGTGGGGATCAAGACAAGGACTACGCCGGTCGTGGAGTGCCATAGGGCCACGGCGACGAGAGCAGCGCCGAAGACCCCACTAGCCAGTGCGACGAGCCCATTCGATGACAGCCGGGCGCGCGCTCTCGAGAGCACCGACGCCCCAGCGATGGCCCCGACACCCAGCGCGCCGAGCAAGAGCCCGTACCCGCTGGGGCCGAGCCCGAGGCGACGACTCGCAACGAGAGGTAGCAGTCCCCATAACGCACTCGCCGGGAAGAGGAATAAAGCCGCACGGAGCAGAATCCGGCGAACGACCGGCGAGTAACGGACGTATCGGCCCCCGGCGCGTAAAGCGGACAGGAAGCGCTCGGGAAGCTGAGGAGCAAGGTCCGAGGACGGCCGCCAAAGCACGACGACGATGGCATAGACAAGGAATGTCCCCGCGTTGAGGGCGAAGTCGGCGCCAACCCCGAGATGGGCAATCAGAATTCCGGCAATCGCGGGTCCCACTGCCCGGGCAATGTTGACGTTTATTGAGTTGAGTTGGACAGCGGAGGGCACGTCTTCACGCGGAACAAGTTCTGGCACGAGGGACTGATATGCCGGTGTAATGAAGGCCGAACCCGACCCGATCACAAACGTGAACATCAAGAGCAAAGCGGGTGAGATCTGCCCCGCGATAGTGAGCGCTGCCAGTGCTGCACCAGCAATGGCAAGGCCAACTTGGACTGCGATGAGCAAGTGCCGCCGGTCGAGAGTGTCGGCGAGCACACCTCCCACGATGGCAAAGAGTACGTCGGGGAGCATGTCTGCGGTCTGGACCAGCGAGACGAGAATCGCGGCGTTCGCAGCGTGCACGAGCAACCATTGGGCGCCAACGGTCTGCATCCAAGCGCCGGTGTTGCTGACGAGGGAGGCCAGCCAGAGCCATCTGAATACCTTGACCCGAAGGGGAGCCCAGGTCGACGAGACGGCGACTGGCTGTGTCATCGCGCGGTGAAGGACTGGGCACGGAGCGTTTCCACCTGGAAAGATTACGTCGACCAGTGAAATCGTGCTGAAAATTTCATCGCGCGCCAGACTCAATGAAGCGGTGGCCGCGCGAGCCCGTGCACTTCTACAACCAAGAGCGTCGATACAGCTCCATCGACCAGTTGACCCCAAGCGAATCCCGAGACCAACGCTTAACCAAAACCCAGACCCAACTCTCGTAGGCGTGGAACGGCAAACGGGGTTCAGGTCAAATTGCAGTCCCAACGGGATTCGAACCCGTGCCTCCACCTTGAGAGGGTGATGTCCTAGGCCACTAGACGATGGGACCATGAAACGAGCAGGATCTTTGACTCTTGCTCAATTCGCTCGGGGGCAAGGACTCGAACCCTGAATAACTGGACCAGAACCAGTTGTGTTGCCAATTACACCACCCCCGAAGGGCTTGGCAATCTTATCTGAGTACGCTCACTACCCGCCAGAAGGTAGATGCACCTTTGACGTGGACGTGGTCCATGAGCTCAAAGTACCGTAGCCAATGATGCGACCTACCCCCACGGAGGCAGTCTCTTTCAGATAGTAGAGCCACAGCGAAAAATGAATTGTCGGCGAGTTGGACACCGGCGAAGGTTGCGGTTTGAGACCTTGGGAGGAGGAAATCGCCATCGCTCGATATTCGTGAAAGGGATCGGTCACCGTGAGCACGGTGATGATGTGATGCTTCTTCAACTCGGGCATCACCGTTGACACGTTCTGCCAGGTATCGTTGCCCGCACCTTCCAATATCTTCTTCGCGGGTACGCCATGGGCTTCGAGGTAGGTGGCCGACACGCCCGCTTCGGTGAAGTTGTCACCGGGACGGTTGCCGCCGGTGACCGCGATCCACGGAGCGCGGCCCTCTTTGAAGAGCGCGAGCGCGTGATCGAGACGGACCGTCAATTCGGCCGACGGTTTGCCGTTGTCTTCGGTGGTGCCGAAGACGAGAATCGCCTGGGCCGACTCACTCGAGTGCTCATGACCGGTCAACCAAATCTGGACGAAGGTGATCGCGAAGTAAAGCAGCACGATGGTAAAGAGCAAGCTGATGATGCGCATCACCAGCTTGAAGGGCCAAAAAATCATGTCATGGGGCGAGCCAGGGCATCGCGCAGAAGTACGAGCGTCCGTTCACGACCGAGCAGCTCTAGTGACTCAAAGAGCGGCGGCCCCACGAGCGAACCAGTAATGGCGCAGCGGATCGGCGCTTGCGCCTTACGCAGCGACAACTCCAGTGACTCACCGATTTCAATAGTTGCTTGGTGCAACGCGGCGGCATCCCATTTCAGATCAGCGAAGCGCTCGATTGCCGCTACCAGCAACGTCCGTCCGAGGGGATCGCCGCCGACGGCTTTGTCGAAGGCCGCGTCGTCGATGGTGGGAGCATCGAGGAAGAAGAAACTCACCAAATCGGGGACCTCGCCCAACGTCGCGACGCGCTCCTGGATGAGCGGCGCCACGCGCGCGAAGAGCTCGGCGTCGAACTGTTCTTCGTTCCACGGCACTTCGCGATCCGTGGGACGCCAGTCGGTCAACCACGGACAAACCCACGGTGAGCAGGCTTGAATGAACCCTTCGACACTGAGCCCACGAATGTACTCACCGTTCATGTGGGTCATCTTCTTCACGTCAAAAAATGCCGGCGAATGCGAGACGTCCTCGAGGCGGAACTCGTCGATCAGGAGCGAAAGGGGAACCTTCTCCAGATCGCCCCGAGGACTCCAACCCATCAGCGCCAGGTAGTTCACGAACGTTTCGGAAAGGTAACCCTGGTCGCGAAAGGACTCGGTCGCCACGGGGTCCTTACGCTTGGAGAGCTTCTTTCGTTGTTCGTTCACCAGCAGCGGCAAGTGCGCGTAGGTGGGCACCGGCAACTCCGTCCCCGATACCTGGTTGAGCGCGTCCCACAGCATCATCTGCTTGGGCGTGTTCGACAGATGATCTTCACCTCGAATGACGTGGGTGATGCGGTCGTTGCGGTCGTCGGTCACGTTGGCCAGGGCGTACAGCACTACGCCCGACGACTTCGCGACGATGAAGTCGTCGATGACGGCGTTCGCGAACTCCACTTCACCGCGCACCGCGTCGTGCACCACCGTGTGACCATCATCAGGTGTGAGGAATCGCAGCCCGGTGTGGGGGCCGCGTTCGAGACCACGGTTGCGGCAGAAGCCGTCGTAGCCCGGCGTCTTGTCGTCACCCTTGCGCTGAACGATGTCCTCCGCGGTGCAGTCACAGTAATAGACGAATCCCCCGGCCATGAGTTGCTCGACGGCAAGCGCGTGGTCCGTCACGTTGTCGCTCTGGCGAAATGGTCCCTCGTCGAGGTCGAGACCAAGCCAGTTCAGTGCCTCGAGAATACCGTCAACCCATTCTTCGCGATTTCGATCGGTGTCGGTGTCTTCGATACGAAGGATGAAAACGCCATCGCTTTCCTGACGAGCGACGAACCAATTAAAGAGCGCCGTACGCGCCGATCCCACGTGGAAAAACCCCGTTGGGGACGGGGCGAAGCGGACCCGCACTCCGGACATGAACTACTCCTCGATTGAAATGGCGCCGTTGGGACAGCCGGCTACCGCTTCGCGAAGTCGGGCGTCAAATTCGGGACCGGGATTCTCGTTGAGGACGTACATGAACCCGTCGTCACGGACCTCAAAGATCTCGGGAGCAATGCTCATGCAAACTGCGTTGCTGGTGCAGAGGTCATAATCCACGCTGATTTTCATGGCCACTCCTTGACGTTGTTCGTACCTATCGTACTTGGGACCCAACCGCCGCCACGTTGCTTACGCTGCGGCCGGCACCGCGCACTTTTGTACACTACGGAGAAAAGTTAAAGGATGGTTATGCAAAAGCGCTCGATTGGCTCGCTCGAAGTCTCCGTAGTGGGCATTGGTTGCAATAATTTCGGCGTCCGCTCCGACGCCGCCACTACGGACGCCGTGGTGCAGGGCGCCCTTGACGCCGGCATCAATTTCTTTGATACCGCCGACATCTACGGCGCCACCAAGTCCGAGGTGTTCCTAGGAAAAGCCCTGGGTGCACGTCGCAGTGACGTAGTGATCGCCACGAAATTCGGCATGCCCATCGACGGCGCGCACGTAGGCGCGGCCCCGAGCTACGTGCGCCAGGCCTGTGAGGATTCACTTAGGCGCCTGGGCACCGACTACATCGATCTCTATCAATTGCACGTCCCCGACGACACGGTTCCCATCGGCGACACCCTGGGCGCCTTAAGCGAACTGGTCGACGCGGGCAAGGTGCGTGAGATCGGTTGCTCCAACCTGACGGTGGCCCAACTACGTGAGGCCAAGGAAGTCGCCGGCGCCGGACCGGCCTTCGTATCGATCCAGAACCAGTACTCACTGCTAGCCCGTGAACCCGAACACGATGGCGTCTTAGAGGCGTGCAATGAACTGGGACTTGGCTTTCTTCCTTACTATCCGCTGGCCAATGGACTGCTCACGGGCAAAGTACGGCCCGGCGAACCAATTCCCGCAGGAACCCGCCTGGCCAAGATGGCGTCCGATCGCAGTGCCCATTGGCTGAGCGACCACCTTCGCAGCCAGGTCGACTCATTGGTGAACTACGCCGAAGAGATCGAAATTCCGTTACTGAGCTTGGCTTTCTCGTGGCTGCTCAGTCACCCGCACGTGAGTTCAGTAATTGCCGGTGCCTCGAGCGCCGAGCAGGTGTCGGCCAACGCGAGCGCGCCGCGTACGCTCAGCGCCGAACAGATCACGACGCTCAACCAACTCACGCAGTAACGATTAAACCCCCTCTCGGCGCGCTGGATCAGGTCCGTCGCGTCGAAAAGTGTCGCGCTACGAGGCCTTCAACGTGGCGACCACCTTGGTAAGGGTGTCTTTGGCGTCACCGAAGACCAGAAGCGTCTTGGGGTTGTAGAGCAGCTCGTTCTCGATGCCCGCGAAACCGGGACGCATCGAGCGCTTCAAGAAGATGACGTTCTCGGCCAGGTCGGCCCTAATGATGGGCATGCCGTAAATGGGTGAACTCTTGTCATCCATCGCGGCGGGGTTGACGGTGTCGTTCGCCCCCACCACCAGGGCCACGTCGGCGGTCTGCAGTTCGGAGTTCGCTTCGTCCATTTCCTTTAGCTGTTCGTAGGGGACGTTCGCTTCGGCGAGCAGCACGTTCATGTGACCGGGCATGCGTCCGGCGACGGGGTGGATCGCGTAGAAGACTTCGATGCCCTTGCCTTCGAGCACTTCGGCCAGTTCGCGAAGCACGTGCTGGCCCTGAGCGACGGCCAGGCCGTACCCGGGGATGATGACCACCCGGCTGGCGTAGGAGAGAAGCACCCCGATGTCCTCGGGCGTACCCGAACGCACCGAACGTCCGTCGTCGCGCTCGGTGGCCCCGCTGGCGGTGATGTTCGAGCCGAAGGCACTGAAGAGCACGTTCGAAAGGCTCCGTCCCATGGCGGCGCTCATCAAGCGGGTGAGCAAGATACCCGACGCCCCGACCAGGGTTCCGGCGACGATCAACAGGTTCGATCCGAGCGTGAAGCCCGAGGCCGCTACGGCGAGACCGGTGAAGGCATTGAGTAGTGAGATCAATACCGGCACGTCGGCGCCACCGATCGGCAACACGAAGGCAATGCCCAGTACGAAGGCCAGGGCCAGCAGTATCCACAGCAGGACCGTCGACCCGGTCACCAGAATGGTGATGATCAGGGCCAGGGCCCCGACACCAACTACCCCGTTGATGATCTGCTGGCCGGGATAAGTAATCGGGCGACCGGTCATCAGTTCTTGGAGCTTGGCGAAGGCGATCGACGATCCGGAGAACGAGACGGTGCCGATCAGCACGCCGAGCAGCACTTCGAGGACGACGTAGGTCGCCGGGTGGGTGGACTTTATGTGCACGAACTCGGTGATGGAGACCAGTGCCGCCGCGCCGCCGCCCACCCCGTTAAAGATCGCCACCAACTGAGGCATGGCGGTCATCTTCACGAAACGTGCCACCGGCACGGCCACGATGGCCCCGATAAAGATGCCGAGCAGTATGAGCAGTACGTGGTGCAGAGGATGGCCGTCAACGTACTTAAAGAAGGTCGCAACGACCGCCAGCAGCATGCCCGCGGCGGCCACCATATTGCCGCGCCTCGCGTGCTTGGGACTACCCAGCCCCTTCAGAGCAAAAAGGAAGGTGGTCGCCGAAACAAGATAGATGAGGTCAATCAGTGTTTCGCGACTCACTCAGCCACCTCGTCGGACTTGGGCTTGCGGGTCGGCGGCTTGGCCTTAAACATCTCGAGCATGCGGTCGGTCACCACGAAACCACCCACCACGTTGAGCGTTCCCAGGATGACGGCGAGGAAACCGAGCACCATTTCAAGATTGGTGTTCGCGGCGCCCAAAATTAGTATGGAACCGACCAGGATGACACCGTGTATCGCGTTCGATCCACTCATCAATGGGGTGTGCAAGATGCTCGGCACCTTGGCGATAATTTCGGTGCCAACAAAGATGGTGAGCACCAGTACCGTGGCGTACTGCAGTAGGACGTTACCCATTAGGCGCTCTCCTTGACTTCGGGGGTGATCGCGACGTGAGGCACACCCAATGCCTCCGCCGTTGGTCCGTGGTTGACGGCGCCGTCGCGCGCCACCGTGACGCCGATGACCACTTCGTCGTTCCAGTCGGGATTGAGCTGGCCCTTAGCCCCAAAGAGAACGAAGAGCTTCAAGACGTTGTTGGCGAACATGAAACTGGCCGACGCGCCCATTTGGGCCGGCGGATTGGCCATTCCGACGATCCGAACCCCTTGATGCTCAACGACTTCACCGACTTTGGTCAACTCGCAGTTCCCTCCTCCGTCAGCCGCCATGTCAATGACCAGGGCACCTTCGCTCATCGCTTCGACCATGGCGACCGTCAAAAGAATCGGTGACTTTCGACCGGGCACCGCGGCGGTAGTAATGACGACGTCGGCGTTAGCGACCTCGCTCAATAGGGCCGCCTGCTGCTGGGCCGTCTCTTCGGGCGTCAGTTCACGAGCGTAACCACCCGCGGCGTCGGCGGTGACGCCGAGTTTCACGAAGACGGCACCGGCCGACTCGGCCTCTTCCTTCGCGGCCGAACGCACGTCATAGGCGCGCACTTTGGCCCCCAGCCGCTTGGACGTAGCAATGGCTTGCAGTCCGGCGACGCCCACGCCCATCACCAAGACTTTGGCCGGGCGAATGGTGCCGGCCGCCGTGGTGAGTAGTGGATAGGAGCGATCGAAGCTCGTCGCGCCGGCCAGAGCCGCGCGATAGCCCGAGACGGTTGCCTGGGAAGAAAGAGCGTCCATGTACTGCGCGCGCGAGATACGGGGCAGGAGATCGAAGGAAAGTATGGTGATCCGTCGGTCGTTCAACGCCTTGACGACGTCTTGGGCCAGCAGTGGCGAGAGGAACGACAGGTGCAACGAACCTTCGGGCAACTGCTGGGCCTCTTCGATGGTCGGAGGATTGACGCGCAGGTTGACATCACCCGTCGGAGCTTCCTCGAGGGAAGCGCCGGCGGCCTGGTAGGCCTCGTCGGTAAAGTGAGCCCGTTGACCGGCTCCGTGCTGCACCACGACCGCCCAGCCGTCGCCCACCAATGTCTTGACCGCGTCGGGCGTTAAGGCGACCCGTGTCTCTCCCGCGCGCGACTCTCTAAAGAGAGCAATTTTTTGCATCCCACCGTTCTAGCAGCCCAATTTAGGGACCTTTGTCACGACGGGACTTTGCTAGTGCCCAGAAACTTCAAAATTTCCCGTGAAAGTACGTGAGGAACCTCAAGGGGCATCCAATGCCCGACGCCTTCCAGCCGAACGTACGTGAAGCCCTGGGCGCAGCAGTCCCGCGATCGCTTCATTTGCTGCTCGGTCAGCGCGAAATCGCCACTGCTCCAAATTCCCAGCACGGGCACTTGGATTGGCGCCAGGACCGGGGGGTCGACCACGAAAGAGTCCATGGGCACGTTGGCGCGGTACCAACGCAGGTGGGCGGACATCTGACCATCGCGCTCGAGTTCTTCAATAATCTCCTCGGGCCGCGGGTGGCCGGTCCAGCGACGAATGGCCTTGTAGTCATTTTTTCGCAGAAAGGCCTCGCCCAGTCCTTCCTGCGAAAAGAGCAGCATGTACCAGCTCCTCATTTGCTGGTCGATGCCGGCGCCGTAGAAAGCGCTGGGATGACCGACCGAGAGGGCGACAAGTCTTTCTATCCGGTGGACAAGATGTGACGTGGCGGCCCAGGCCAGCGCTGCTCCAAAGTCGTGACCAACCAGCGTGACCCGTTCATCGCCCAAGGCGTCGATCACGTGCTCAACGTCACTCACCAAGTGATGCATCCGGTAACTGGAGGTCTCGGCTGGTTTGGAACTCAGTCCGCAACCTCGCAAGTCCGGGACGGCTACGCGAAAACCGTTCTCCACGAGATGGGGCACGACCTCGTTCCATAGCGCCCCCGTGTCGGGCCAACCGTGTAGCAAAAGCAAGGTGGGGCCCTCACCACTCACCCGGACCGAAAGTTCGACCGCGCCGTTGCGAACCGTGATGTTTTCCATGGTCGCGACCGTACACCGGCTAAAACTGCCTGATGGAACTCTTTCGCGCCAACGTAATCTCCCCGGTCGGTACGTGGGGCGTGGAGGGAAACGACCAGGCGTTGACCCGTATATATTTGCCGAGCGAGCCAGCTGCGCTCTCCAGCGGCTCCCCGCCACGAGCAGTCGCCATCGCAGCGCAACAACTGCGCGAATATTTCAGTGGGGAGCGACGTAGTTTCCGCGTACCGCTGGCAGAGGTAACGGCGACCGCGTTTCAACGCGACGTATGGAACGCCCTACGCGACATCCCCTTCGGTGAGGTTCGGACCTACGGTGACATCGCCGCTACGCTCAACCGTCCCCAGGCGACCCGGGCCGTGGGCAACGCCAATCACGTCAACCCGTGGCCCATCATTGTTCCCTGTCACCGAGTGGTGGCCAAGACCGGTCTTGGCGGATACGGCGGTGGCGAGACCGTCAAACGGTTTCTGCTCGATCTTGAAGGCATCCACTACGACTAACGCGGTGCGCGACAATTTGATGGCGATGGCGTCGACCGGAAGTTCCTAGGAATCTCATTAACTAAAGGCGGCCACCTAGGACTCAACGCCCTCCGACGTCGCCTCGGATCTCCGAGCGAAACGGATCTTTCGAATGGGCACGCCTTTCACGGCAGGGTCCACGAACAACGTATCCGCCAATTGCTTAATGGTGCGCCAGGTTATCCAAAAGAGGGCGATCGCTGACGGAATCTCGATGGCCAACGCGAAGATCAGGCTTTGCATGAAGCCGCCGTGACGAGCGGTCGTCACATCGAACCACGCGTCGACCAGCAATAGGGTGCCGGCCGCACTGGCGAAAAGAATGAGCAGCGCTCGACCGCGCCACGCGGCCCAGGCCGCGAGCAACAACATGGCGATCTGCGCGACGTCGAGTCCGACCCAGGCCAAGTCCCAGTGATTGGCCACGTAGTGACGCGGAAGTCGCCAACCGAGGTAGATCGTCCAGGCCGTCTCAAGCAACGCAGCCGAAGCGAGCACCGTCAACAGCGGATCGCGAGGTCGTCGCAAGTGCAGCGGGAGGGCCACCGGCAACTACTCCGTAACGGCGACCGGGTTGCGTAGCGCGTCGAACATGGCGAGCGCGCCGTCGTAGAGATATTGGCGCTCGTCGTCGCTGAGCACCGCGAAGCAGTCGGCCATCAAGCTGCTGGTGATCACCTCCGCCTCGGCTTTCTTCTTTTCGTGTTCTTCGGTGACGGCGGGCACGTCGTCGTCCTTGTAGCCATGAGACTTGAAGAAATTTGGGTCCTGGAGGTAGCAGGCCTCCAAGGGGGTGAGTCCGACCGAGCGCACGGCGTCGATGTGCACACAACCTCGCAACTCGCGCATCAGTATCGCCCCGAGGTAGGCCGCGTGCACGGCGTTTTCGGGCACGCGATATTGCCGGTACCCGTCGACCAGCAGGTGGTGTCCGCTCTCGACCGCCCCCGCGACCTTGTGCGCGGCCGCGGCGTAGTGAGCGAGCACCTCGGCGGGGATGGCGCCAAAGGTTCGGTCGGCGAACTCGTAGGCCGCCTGCAGGTAGGCGCTCGCCGTCAGTACTGGATCGGCCTTGAGGCGAGCGACGTCCCAGATGAACTCGAACACCGCGGGATCAAAGAAGGTGAAGGCGCCGTCCACCACGTCACGATCGACGTCGCCGAGCACGCCTCCGCGTCCCAATCCATAAAACTGAAAACGGTGTAGACCACGTTCTCCGGCGAGCTCGACGGTGTAAGGGTCGAAGTAGAAACTCATGCCTACTGCTTGGATTGGATCGGCCGTGACATTCGAGAGTTCAATGGTATCCACGGTGTTGACTCTATGTCCGACGGCGTAGATGCGTCGCAGAAAGGTCTTAGGGGCTCGAAACCTCGACTGGAATTCGAATCTCCATCAACGTGCCCTGATCGACCGGCACGAATCGCGCCGCGCCGCCATGTTGCGTCACGATCTCGGTGACGATCGACAGTCCCAAACCCGTGCCGCCCGAAGTTCGGCTTCGCGCCGGGTCAGAGCGCACGAAACGCTCGAAGAGCGGTCCGCTCTGGCTCACGTCGATGCCTTCACCATCGTCGCCGATGGTCACGATGGCTTGGGTCTTGTCGTAATACGAAGCAAAATGCAGTTCCCTGGTGGCGTAGCGCGTCGCGTTGTCAACGACGTTGCGGATCATCCGCTTCAACATCGCCGGATCGCCCACCACCCGAGTGGGTTGGACCGCGGTGGTGTCGACGTTCAGCCCGCTAATGGCTCGAACTCGCTGGGACTCTTCGAAGAGCAGGTCGTCCAGGTCGACATCAACGTGTTCGGCCTCGATCTGATTCTCGTCGTGACGGGCCAGCCAAAAGAGGCCGTCGATAATCACGTCGAGCCGGCGCCCTTCGCGCATGATGGTGTCGGTGACCTCGGCCCAGTCGGTGTTCGACTGGTCATTGGCCGCGCGCTCCACCGTCGCCAAAAGCGTCGTGAGCGGGCTACGCAGTTCGTGGCTCGCGTTGGAGACGAACTCCTGCTGAAACTTCGAGGACGACTCCAGGCGATCCAGCATGGCGTTTAACGTCCGGGCCATGCGCGCGATTTCGTCGTCACCGCCAGTCATGGGGACCCGTTGGGAGAGATCTTCCGCCGCGATGACCGCGACGCGCCGACGGATTGCCTCAATCGGAGCCAGCGCCAGCCCCAAGCCCAGCCACACCAGGCCGCCAGAAATTAAGAGCAGGAGCGGAAAGGACGTCGTCACGCTGGTCATCAGCACCGCATTGCTGTGGGCGATCGATCCTCCGTAGACGAAACCGAAAATCAGACCACGACCACGGGCCGTCGTAAGTGTCTGCACTTGACCCTGATCGATCTGGGACAAGGTGCTCGCCGTTTGGTTGTCCCTGATGAGCTTCACCGTGAGTCCGTCCGCTGACGCGAAATCTGTTTTAGGGTGAGCCAGTGCCGGAGCGTTGGCAATGGCCGTGCTCGCGGCCCAGACTTTCGTGCCTCCCAAGTTGGTGACTTGTATCACGACGTCGCCCTGCATCGGCAGGACGATTTCGCCGTTTTTGGGCATCGACGCCGTCGCCAGATGCGCTTCGGTCATCGCCATCTCGACCTCAATCTGATTGGCTGCACCAGCGGTCAGCGAACGGTGCACCAGGTGCACCAACGCAAATCCAGTGAACGCGAGCACCAAGGCGATTGCCAGCACAAAGAACAACGTCAATCGGGCTCGAATTGACAGTCGGCGTTTACGTTCCATCAGTCTTCGCGGGCGCTGTAGCCGACACCTCGAACCGTATGAATTATTGAAGGCGTTTCGGGCAGGTCAATTTTCCGACGTAGATAACCAACGTAGACCTCGACAATGTTGGGATCGCCATCAAAATCACTTCCCCAGACCGCGTTTAGAATCTCGCTCTTCGCGAGCGACTCTCCCGCGTTGCTCATTAAGTACTCGAGCAGCGCGAACTCCCGGGGCGTCAGTGTTACGTTACGCCCGCTGGAGACCACGTTGCGATGTAAAGGGTCGAGGGAGACCGGTCCCACCACCAAGTGCTGGGGCTGGCCGAGGGCTTGACGTCGAAGCAGCGCATGGATGCGAGCAATTAGAATCGACCGCTCGAAGGGCTTGTGCAGAAAATCATCGGCACCCACGTCGAGTCCCTCAACTTCATCCAACTCGCCGTCTTTGGCCGTCAGCATCAAAAGCGGTGTTTGAACCCCGGCGCTGCGGAGGTCCAGGCAGACGCTGAAGCCGTTGCGCTTAGGCAGCATGACGTCGAGCACGATGACGTCGAAGCTACCGGTGCGCGCCAGCTCGTAGCCGGATTGACCGTCGTAGCGCTGCTCGACGATGAACCCTTCATCACCGAGCAGATCGGCTATTGCCCTGGCGAGGTCGTGGTCATCTTCAATGACCAGCACGCGGCGCTTTTCGTCGTTCATTTGAGGTAGAGGTTTCCGTCCGGTTCTTCCACGACGTCCAACTTAAGCAGTCCACGGGGCGCCGGACCACTAATGACCGCTCCGGTACTCACCAAGAACTCGGAACCATGACAGGGACAGACCATCAAGTTCGCCGCCGGGGAGTAGCCAACCGTACAGCCCTGGTGCGGACAAACCGTGTCGTAGCCAACAAAATCGCTGTCCTTTTCGTGAAAAATGATGCCTGGATCGCCGGACGTGGGAATGGTGAAAATTGCCGGTTTACCCGTGGGAATGTTCGTCGCCGGACCCAACAGTGTACCGGTGTAGGTCGGTCCGGTCGGTCCGGTCGGCGTGGTCGTAGGGGCAGTGGCGCCCAGCGTCAGCTCCCCGGTGGACGACGTCGGCGTCGTAGCGCCGCCGATCAACTTGCCGGTGGCCGCCACGGCGGAGCCGAGAAGGACGGCCGCGGCGGCGGCCGATACCGTGGCCACGCTGCCCACCACCAACGTGCGGCGATCAATTGAATCAATCGCCGCGCGCGTAACCAGTGGGGCTCGATCGCCGAGCAACACCGGACAGACCGCCGAGTCGCAGGCCAGGTATCCACGGGCCGCACACTTGTTGTCGGAGAAGTTGCCGCACATGCGTTGCACTTGGGCGAAGTCGATGGCGACGAACTCGCGACGAGCGGTGCCTTCCCTTTTCGACACGAACCCGACAATCGCTCCATCAATTGAATATCGAGATGAGCTACCCGACAGGATGAAGGGAATCCACGCGAAGAAAAAGACGATGTCCGCGCCGGTGTAATACGGCGACGAGTGGTAACTGACCGTCAAGAAAAAACTGAACGACAAGAGAGCGCCCGCCGCCGCCGCCACGCGGGTCCACAGGCCCAAGAGCACGCCGAGGCCGATCGCCAGCTCGCCGAAGGCGATCGTCCAGCCGATTGGTGTTGAGTAGTGCACCAGATGGCCCACCAGCACGCGCAGCGGACTAAATCGAGCCGAACCGAGCATCTGGGCGTGAATCCCGCTCGAGCTCTTGACGCTAAAGAAGCTGGGATTGGAAAGTTTTTGCAAACCGGCAAAGAGAAAGGTGACGCCTAAAAAGATTCGCAGCGGTAGGAGGGCCCACTCAGAAAGCGCCCAGGCCCGCACCGGCGCACCAAAAGGCAGCCGGCGCTCGTCGGGGCGAGAGCGAGATTCGCGCGAGGTGGGGGCCATCGTTCCATTCTGCCAGAGCCGCACCAAAATGATCCGTGGCCCGGCGTCGGAGCCATATCTACAACAATGGAGTTATGGCCAGCGCCACCATCCTCGCGTTTCTGCTCGAAAAGATTCAGCACTTCGCAGCGATCCCCGTCTACGGGCTAGTGGCCCTGCTCGTCTTCGCCGAGACGGCGCTCTTTCTTGGCTTCATCTTTCCTGGCGAAACTGCGGTCATCGTCGCCGGCGTCGTGGCGAGCCAGGGCCGAGTCAACATCGGTCTTCTCTGTCTCATTGTCGTAGTCGCGGCGGTGCTCGGCGAATGCGTGGGCTACGCCATCGGTGCACGCTACGGCGAGCGGCTTTTCACTTTGCCCCTCATTCGCAAGCGGCGCCGCGCGCTCGAAGGCGCGCTCGAAGGACTGCGCAAACGAGGAGCGACCTATGTGTTCGTGGGACGGTTCACCGCCTTTTTCCGAGCGGTGATGCCCGCACTCGCCGGAATGGGCAAGATGACGTATCGACGATTCTTCGTCGCCAACGCCCTCAGCGCCCTGCTGTGGGGCGTGGGTTACTGCTTGCTCGGCTACTTTGCCGGCGGCGCGCTCACACAGATCGAACACTCGGCCAGTTGGGTGGGAATCGCAATCTTGGTGCTCATGCTCGGCCTTTTCGTGGCTCTCTACTTCCGCAAGAAGCGCCGCGAAGCGTCACGTCGCCCCGCGGAGGAATGATCTCAACGCAGTGCCCGCAGTAGTTCTGGTGAGGCTGATACCGACCAATCGTTACCGTTGCGCTCGAGTAGTCCGGCCGGTGCGGCGCTAGGACCGGCACCCCTGACTAGTGAGCGTACGTAGATCTCGTCACAGTTCGCGGCGCGGGCCCGCTCACTCGTTAACTCTTGGGGCGTGCGGTCAAGGCCAATGGTTTGCGAGGAGACAACCATCTTGGGACCGACCACCGGGTCGGCTCTCAAAAGACGAATTATCTCGTCGATCTGGAT
>Ga0182024_10007400_pt1 | contig 23680 bp, 21 predicted proteins | sample P32metaG_FD_120480 | JGI IMG/M metagenome (GOLD analysis project Ga0182024, IMG submission 120480) | Permafrost microbial communities from Stordalen Mire, Sweden - P3-2 metaG (Illumina Assembly) | ecosystem: Environmental > Terrestrial > Soil > Wetlands > Permafrost | place: Sweden: Stordalen... | reverse complement strand
GCGGCGTGGGGATGCCATTCGGGGGGGAAGGAGTAGCCGCGGGACGCGGGTGTGCCGTCGAGCGTCTTGAGTTTTGCCAAGGTAACGATTCCGAATTGACTGGCTCTGCAATGCTAGGAAGCACGCTTGCGTTGGCCAGCGGCCGGACGTGGCTGGATGCGCTCGATGCGATCAAATCCAAACACGTCATACGACTTGGCTTGGTGCGTGCCGCGCTTCATCCCAATGAAGACCAGCAATCCCCCGCGAACCAAACGGGCCATCTCTCGAAACGTAACATCGAACGTCTTGCCACTGGCAAGATGCAGCCTTAGCGGAACGAAAGGTTCCCGCGTCAGCGCGCCATGTACTTCGTCTCGCGTCATTGGGGGTCTCCTTCATTCGGTTGCCGACGGCGCCAATTGCTCGATCATTTCAATATTCCGCAACGCGATCACATTATATCCAGAATCGGCTTCCCGCGGGGATCGCGGCTGGAACACCATTACCGCGTTCTGCAGCATATTTCCCTGTTCGGAAGAGAGAATGTCAACCGTCTTGCCGCTGACGAGATGAACTCTGATTGGAATAAAGGGCACCCGATCCAATTGAGATCTGAGGTCTTCTGCTGTCATCCGCTTTCTCCCTCACCTTTGCTCGGCATCAACAAACCGCTTAGTCATGTTCCCGTACGCATCAATCCTTCGGTCGCGCAGGAATGGCCAGTGCGTGCGACTGAACTCGACTTTTTCCAGGTCGCACGGGACGACCATGATCTCTTCCTGATCGATTGACGCCTTGGCCACGACCTGCCCGTTGGGGGAGGCGACAAAAGACTGCCCCCAAAATTCGATGCCGTCTTCGCTGACCGGCTTGCCGTCGGGGCCAAGGATCTTTTCGAGTCCGATGCGGTTGGGCGCGCAGACATAGCACCCGTTGGCGACGGCATGCGATCGCTGGATCAATTCCCACGACTCATGCTGTGCCTTGCCGTATTCGGCTTTCTCCGAAGGATGCCAACCGATGGCGGTGGGGTAGAAGAGGATCTGCGCGCCCTGGATGGCCGTCAGCCGAGCGCCTTCGGGGAACCATTGGTCCCAGCAGATCAGTACGCCGATCTTCGCGACCTTGGTGTCCCAGGTCCGAAAGCCGGTGTCGCCGGGCGTGAAGTAGAATTTCTCGTAGTAGAGCGGGTCGTCGGGGATATGCATCTTGCGATACACGCCCTTGAGCGAACCATCCGCGTCGATCACCGCTGCCGTGTTGTGATAGAGACCGTCGGCCCGCTTCTCGAAGAGTGATGCGATCACCACCACGCCATGCTTGCGGGCGACCTTCGTCAGCACATCGGTGCTCGGCCCGGGGATCGGCTCGGCAAGCTTGAAGAAACGATGATCCTCGACCTGACAGAAGTATTTCGAGCGGAACAATTCCTGCGTGCAGATGATCTGGGCGCCCTGTTTCGCGGCCCGTTCGACCAGCGCCACCTGCCGCCGCAGATTTTCTTTTGCATCGTCACCGCAGGCCATCTGAGTGAGGCCCACATTCACGATCCGGCTATCGCCGCTTGCAAGTTTTTTTTGGTGTTTTGCCATCAGATTAATTGGACGAATCCGCGCCGTCCGGGTCCCTGCGGATGATGGGCAGACAGGAATGTCTACCCCACCAAGTCGCCACAAACACCAGTTACACCCGGGCTGAGGGAAAATTGCGAGTTGCTACTTTCCTTTTCCGCCGGCATCCCCGGCATTCAGCGCCGCGGGATTGAATTTGACGACGGCGATGTGCGGATGTCCGTCCGTGCCGAGATAGCTCAAATATGCGGTGTGATCGTCGGCCATCTGCTGCGCGGTGACGACTTGATCTGTCAAAGTTCCAAACGCCGACCCCGTGGCGGCATCCAGCACAGCGCGGCCGTGAACGAGCCACTTGCCCTCGGTTACCCAGTCAAACGACCGTCCCTTGAGCTGTCCAAGCATTTCATCGGCCGAGGGAACCTTGCATGCACCGTCCGCCAAGTGCCTTTCTCCGGCGACGAGCCATGAGTGGACCTGGCCATCCGTTCCATGTTCCGTCAGCGCCGCCAATTTCGATCCGTCCGGCGAAAAAGCGATCCCGGTACATTCGCGGCGCGTCTTATCCGAACCGTCGGAAGTTGCGAACAGCATGGGCGGCGTCGCTGCGCTTGCCGTGCTTCGCACCACGATATAACTCTGCTCGGCCTCGCGCTCGGCAATGGCAATGAGGTTTCCATCCGGGCTGACGCCAAACACGTTGGGCCAATCGCTCTGGCCCAGTTTCATGCTGAGGCGCGGCTTTCCGAGCGACGACTGAAAATCGTAAACCTGTAACGACGACTGATCCGCACTGGTCCATCGTACCAGGAAACGCCGGCCCGGCAGCGCGCCGAGCAGCTCGGGCGTGGCGGGCAGGGCATCGGAAGACTTGGCGAATTCCGCCGGGACGCTGAGGGACACCGATCCGCCCGGCCCGCGAAACGGAAGAATCTCGACCTTGGGCGCCGCCGAGTTCGTCAGCCGCAACAGCGCCGATCCATCGTCGGCAATCGCATAACGACCGGAGGTAGCGGTTGCGTCCAGCCCCTCGTCCCCTAATGGCAGCGCGCCAAGCCCGCGATAAGTGGGCGTCAGTCGGCAGCATTCGATGGTTCGCCCGCCGATTCCGGGCAATCGGAACAATGCGACGATCGGCGAAGGCGTCAGCGGACTTAAACTCTGTTCATAAATTCCCTGGTCGGAAGGGCGGTAGGCCCATTTGACCCAAGGCAGCTTTGCGTCCTGGATACCCTTGATAAGCGGATCACCCTCTGCTGCGCCGCCAGTTAAACCAAACAGCCCGGACTGAATCGTTGGATCCGCGTCATTTTCTTCTGGAGTTTTCGGAGCATCCTGACCCGGCATGCTTCCACTCCCCGGCTGCCCTGCCTCCGCATGGGCCGGGGGCACTGGCTGCCCGGTGGATGGCGAGGGTTGAACGGTCGCGACGATTGAATCAGAGCTCGGCGTGACGGGATTGGATGGCGTCGTCTCGCGGCCAGGTGCCACCGGCGGGGCAGGCAGCACCCACGCGAACTGCGGCCCGAGCGGATTTTCGTGAAGATCGCTGCCGGAATTCGAGGCCACCATCATCCGGTTCAGCAACATCGCAATCAGAACCAGCAACAGTGCGCCCACGACGGCGGCGCCGAAGTATGTGCCTCCGACAATCGCATAAGCGTTGGCGGTTTCCTCAGGTTCGAGCCGGAAAAGGAGCCAGAAGACGATCGACACGACCGCCAGGCCAACCAGGGATCCGATGACAAACCCGACGCCGCCGCTGAGCATTGAGAAGATGTAGGCCAGCGTTGCCGGCAGGATGAAGGTGGCGATGGTCCGAAAGACCGGCGAAGGGGGCATGGCTCGCCGCAGCCGCGCCATGGTCTTCTTCGTTGCGAGCACGGTGAGCGGCACTGCGAGCAGGAAGTACACCGCCGCAAACGCCAGGATGCGCACGATCGGCGTCCACCCCGCGCCCGAATGATTGTCCGAGAATGTTTCGATCGTCACCCATGCCGCCGCGATGGCGCATAGGCCCAGTGGAATCCAGGCTTCGAGCGCCAAGCTCGCGGGAAAGGGTTGCGGCTCGCTTGGCCGGATTGCAAACGGGTCGGCCAAGGGCGCAGGCCGTTGCGCGACCTGCCGCGGCGGCGCAGTGCGCTGGACTGCCGGCCGGCTCGCGACTGCCGCCGTTGCCAAAGTGACGCGCGCCGGGGCGGCCGAACTCTTGGCGCTCGACACTTCGCGCCCAACAGTTGACGAAGACGAAGCCCCCTCAGGCGGCTGCACCGAAAAAACTTGCGCGCACTGCCTGCATCGAATCCGCTTGCCGACCATTTTCGGATCGGCGGCGTACGACTTGCCGCATCCCGGACAGGCGATCTCAAAACCCATCAGAAAGCCCCCAAGCTAACGTCTCGAAAAACATGCGCCCGATAATTGTCTAAACCATCGGCGATTGGTCAACTACAACAGCCAATTTTTCGGGTGCCGCCAACTCGAATGTGCGGCGAGCCGAACCGGTGGGATTGCGCTCCGCGAAAAGAAGGCGAAACTATTTGTGTCCCGGGACGTCGATAAAAGCGTGGATGCGGGGGCATCCATTGTGCTAGGATGTATTTGCAGATTCGGGATCGTTCTCAAAAGGATAGGTTTCCCATGAAAAAGCTCCGCAATCGGAAGGTGCTCTGTGCTGCGATCGCGGCCGTGTCGCTGACGGCGGTGCCCGCGTTTGCACAGCTTCGCGCCGGCCAGGACGGCCACTCCAACGACGCCAGCAACCGCGTCGGGAGCGGCGGATACAACGCCGCCGGCAGCGTGTACAACAACGGTCTGAGTAACAACAACCTCATCTACAGAGACGTGACGGGATTATCCGGTTTCACCGGCCCAGTTGGGGAGCGCGACCCGCGGGCGTTTACCGGGCCGGTCTCCTCCACGGGCTTCGATAACGACATTCGCATCAGTTCCGGCGCGCCGACCGCCTATCAAGCGCCGCTGATCGGAAACACGCCTACCGCGTTTTACGGCGGCGCCAGAGACGTCGCACCGCCGATTGGGACCGAACGGATTGGCTATACCCAATCGTACATCGGCACCGACCTGACGCCCTCAAACCCGTTCTCGCTCGGGTCCGACATTAACGCGGCCCTCGACGTCCAGCGTCAGAAATACGGGGAATCGACGGTCCTCGGCGTGAATTCCAAGTTCCTCGACAACGGCAATCCAAACAATCAAGACATTAGCGGCCCGCTGGAAGCACAGAATCAAGCCAATACTTTTCTCGGCTCACCTTTGTATGGCATACAAGGGACCTCGGGCTTGGACAACACCGATGCAACCGACGCTGGCCTTCCGATTTTCGCCACGCCGTCTTCGTCTTCGACCGGGACCGGCCGCTTCCGGTTCCAGAACTCGGAAGTGGGCCGCATGCGGAGCGAATTGTTGCAGAACAATCTCGATGACCAGCAGCAATCCCAAAATGGCGTGAATCCGGGAGCAAACGGAAATAACAACAATCAGTCTCCGAGCGCCATTCAAGACCGGAACCTAGCCCAGCCAATTGAGGGACCCAATTCCAAGCGGATCACTTCGCAGCAGGACAATTCGGCGTTGGGCAACGGGAACATCACCAGCGGCCTGAATACGCAGCAGGCTACCCAGCAGCGAATGACCCTGATGTCGCCGAAGCAGCAGAGCGAGCAATACAACATTCTGGCACAGCGGCTCGCTCAGCTCACGCCGTCGCTGGTCCGAACGCAGCAGGCCGATGCCGAATACCACACCCAGTTAAATCAGCAGCGAACGAAGGCGGCTGCGGACGCGGCTGGCGGCGCGACATCGCGGCCAGCAATGAGCACGGGTCCAGGTGAATTGATTTCGCCCGGCGCTGCAACCAATTCGAACATTCAACCGCTCAAAATCGAAAGCTTGGCCGATGGCGTGGCCGCCCCGGGCTTGCATGGCCTTCTCAAGGATGCCGAAGACTTGATGCATAGCGGAAAGTTCGAGTCCGCCATTCAAAAATACAACATCGCCCAGCGCGTCGCGCCCAACAACGGGCTGATCCCACTGGGCCGGGCCAATGCCGAGTTGGGCGCGGGATATTATTATCAGGCCAGCGCCGACCTCCATCAGGTGTTCCAAGCGGATCCGGCTCTCTTGATGGGTCAGTACAATCTGAAGAACTGGATCCGCGACGAGCGGATGTCCTTCATCACCAAGGAACTTCGCGACCTGTCCAATGCCGACAAAAAGCAGGAGACGCCGGCGTTCCTGCTGGCCTACATCTCGTATAACACCGGGCAGGAGTCTCAGGCCGAAACCTACCTGCGCGAGGCTCGAAGCCGGGCACGGGGCCAGGATCCTCTATTGAGCGAACTGGAAGCTCGCTGGAAGCTTTCAACTCCGGCCGGCTTTGAAGGCAACAAGTAGCACGTACCAAGCGGACCGCGCAACGTACACGATGTTGAAGCCCGGTGGATTTCCCACCGGGCTTTGCTTTCCCGGCACGAATGAATGGACCTCTTCTCCGCATCCCGACAAAAGAACCTCGATCGCGCCGCCCCCTTGGCCGTTCGCATGCGGCCGCGCACGCTTGAAGAATTCGTCGGCCAGCAGCACTTCCTCGGCCCTGGGAAATTGCTCCGGCGCATGCTCGAGGCCGACCGGCTCACCAGCGTGATCTTCTATGGCCCGCCGGGCACCGGGAAGACCACGCTCGCGCAGCTCATCGCGAACTACACCAAGAGCCATTTCGAACAGGTGAACGCCGCCGCGGTAGGCGTCAAGGAAGTGCGCGCCATCCTCGAAGCCGCCCGGGAGCGCCTAGCCAATGCCGGCAAGCGCACAGTTCTTTTTCTTGACGAAATCCATCGCTTCAATCGCGCCCAGCAGGACATCCTCTTGCCGGACGTGGAAGCTGGATACGTGCTGTTGATCGGTGCCACAACCGAAAACCCGTTCTTCGCGATCAACTCGCCGCTCGTGAGCCGGAGTCAGATCTTCCAGTTCGCTCCAATAAGCGAGACGGATATACGATCGCTGATCGCGCGCGCCGCCGCCGACGAGGAGCGCGGTTTCGGCAAGATCCCGCTTCGCATCGATCCGCAAGCGATCGACCTCTGGGCCACCATGTCCGATGGCGACGCCCGCCGGGCGCTGATGGCGCTGGAAGTGGCGGTGTTGTCCTTAATGGCGGAGGGAGGGGAAGACGCGGGGACGCGGGGACGCGGAGACGCGGAGAAAACCCCGTCGCCGCAAGAGCACGGCTCTGCTCCCCTCCCCGCGTCCCCGCGTCCCCGTGTCTCCGCGTCTTCCGCGGCTCTGCACGTCACCCTCGACGTTGCCGAGCAGTCGATGCAGCGCAAGGCCATCGTCTACGATGCCACCGGCGATGAGCATTACGACGCGGCCAGCGCGCTGATCAAGTCCATGCGCGGCAGCGATCCGGATGCAGCGGTTTATTGGGTGGCGCGGATGCTGGAAGCGGGGGAAGATCCCCGGTTTATCGCGAGGCGCATCGCCATCCTCGCCAGCGAGGACATCGGCAACGCCGACCCGCGCGCCCTTCTTGTCGCGGCGGCGGCATATGACGTGGTGGAAAAGATTGGAATGCCCGAAGCGCAGCTAACCCTCTCGCAAGCAGCCATTTATATGGCCACCGCGCCCAAGTCCAATGCTTCGGCGACGGCGATTTGGTCGGCCATGTCCGATGTCCGCGAGGGCCGCACCATTCCCGTCCCCAAGCATCTGAAGGATACCCACTACAAGGGCGCAGCCCGAATGGGCCACGGCCAGGGGTATCAATATGCTCACGATTTTGCCGGCGGATTTGTTAGACAGGACTACCTTGGAGTGGATAAAACCTATTACCAACCAACCGACCGAGGATACGAGGCGGAGATCGCGAAACGATTGGATGCATGGCGGAAAGCCGAGCCGGCCCAGGAGACCTCGGCACATGCCGATGCATCTTCCTTCAGCCCGGCGTCCTCCCCAACCGATCTAGACAGTGGCGATCGCCGGTAGCGCCAGGGGTACTGCCCGCATCCGCATTCGCATCGTGCAAACCTGTCAAGAGGATTGGTCGTAATGAGTGATATGCATAACAAAGCGGCAGTCCGAAAGCATCTGCGGGAGATGCTAGCCGCCTTCCCTGAAGTTGATCGACACCGCAAAAGCCTGACGGCTTGCAGCGTGGTGGCAGGCTCGCCCGAATTTGCCGCGGCCCGGGTGGTGATGCTGTTCCTCAGCATGCCCACCGAAATTGACACCGCGTCCCTCGCACTCAAATGCTGGCAGGCCGGAAAGACCGTCGTCGTCCCCAAGGTAAGTTGGGACCAGCGGCGAATGCTGCCGGTCGAGATCTCCAGCCTCAACACCGGAATGGCCGTCACCGGCCCGGGCGTCCGCGAACCGATTGGCGGCCAGCCCATCCCGGTCGGTTTCATCGATCTGGTCATCGTTCCCGGCCTGGGCTTCACGCCCACCGGCCACCGGATCGGCCGCGGCATGGGCTTCTACGATCGCTTCCTCGCCCAGCCGGAATTCCTGGGCGTATCCTGCGGGCTAGGTTTTGAGGAGCAGGTCATTGAGGAATTGCCGCTTCTTGACCATGACATACCTTTAGGTATGCTGGTAACCGACAACGGCGTCCGCCGTTTCGCGTCGCACTGTATTGAAACCAAGTAGGCTGTCTTCTGAGAGAACACGGAGGTTCTCATGAGTCGCACGTCTCGCCGGGTGAGCCGGCCTCTGATTGCCGCGTTGGCCGTGGTGATCGTCCTCTTCGTTGCTTTTACCATCAATAAGGTCCACAAGGCCCACGCTCAGGTGGCCGAGGTTCCGCGGGTGACGATGGTCAACACCCCGGCAGCGCCCAGCCCCGCCGCGCCGCATCCCGAGACGGCTTCGCCCAAGCCCTCGCCCGCCACGGCGCCTCCGACGACGACGGTGTCAACTGCGCTCGTGCCCCAGCTCTCGGCCGATGCCACCGCGCTGGTCACTCAGACGCCAACGGAAAAAGTGACGGCGGCCGATCCGGTGCAATCCGACACCGTCGCCCCCGTGATTCCCGCCGCGGTAGCCCCGCAGTCCACCGTGGCTGACGTTGCGCCGGCCAATGACTCGAGCGAGAACGATGCCGCCGGATTGCAGGCGTGGGCCAAGGGTGCGAGCAAGACCAGCGGAACACCGCCCGCGCACATCGACATGCCCGTCCTCTCGACGGCCGATGCCAGGACCAAGCTTGATGCCGGCGACCTGATCTCCGCCCGGCAGATCCTCAACGACAACCTCATCGCCGGCCACGGCGACCCCGATGCGCTCAAGAAGCAGATCGAGGAGATCAATATGAACCTGATCTTCTCGGCCCGCAAATTCCCGGACGACCCGTGGGGCGGCAGCTATCAGGTGGCCGGCGGTGAACGCCTCGGCTCCATCGCCGCCCGCAGCAATGTCACCTGGGAACTCCTCGCCCGCATCAACGGCGTCACCCCGAAGAAGCTCCGCTCCGGCCAGTGGATCAAGATGGCCAAGGGTCCGTTCTTCGCCGTCGTCATCAAGCACGCCTTCAAGATGGACCTCTACCTCGGCGCACCCGGCGGTCCGGGCTCGATGTTCGTCCGCACGTTCCAGGTCGGCCTCGGCAAGGACAACTCCACCCCCACCGGCCTCTGGTCCTGCAAGGCCGGCGACAAGATCCGCAGCCCCCGCTATTACCCGCCGCGCGGCGGCGATGTCATCGCCCCGGATGATCCCAAGAACCCCCTCGGCGGCTACTGGATCGCCATCGAAGGCCTCGACGGACAGGCCCTCGGCAAAGAGTCCTACGGCATCCACGGCACCATCGACCCCGACTCGATTGGCAAGATGGCCTCCATGGGCTGCATCCGCCTCCGCACCGACGACATCTCCTGGGCCTTCGACCTCCTCGTCGACGGCAAGAGCAAGGTACTGATCAAGGACTGAGTCGGAGTGCGAACGCCCGCGGCACGGAATCCCCGCAACTGTCGTGGTTTGCCTGGGGCCCGGCGCTCAGTGGGTGCCCACCTTGGTCAGTTCATACTTCAGCGGCTTGGGCTGGGCGGCTTCGTAGATCTTTTGGTCGTAGTCGGCCTGGGACTTATCCAGCTCCGCGAGTTTCGGCTTGATTTCCTCGATATACGCCGCGATTGATTCGGCGGTCGCGCCCTTGTCGCGGCGCTTGCCCTTGAGATGGCCATAGAGGTCGCGCAGGGGATGAACGACCTTCTCATTCTTCTCTTTGTCCAACTCGGCCACCGCCAGGGCTTGCTGGTATTGCGGGCACTTGTCGTAGTTTTGTAGCTCGATCTTGACGGCCAGCAACGGAGCAGGGAATGTGCCGACGGATTGGCCATCGATCTTCAGCTCATACTTGCCGGGCGAGAGGCCGACGACCCGGAAAGGCTCGGAGCTATGATGGTGGCCGGCGATGGCGAGCTTGTATCCGATTGCGGTTTCCGGCGGCAGGATCCACGGCAGCGCGGGGTCCTGGGCGGTGAAGCTCAGATGATCGGCATCGCCCTCGACGTCGGTGGCTTTTCCGCCGGGGCCGACAGTCACTTTCCAGCCCTTGGGCGTCAGCATCGCCTGCGTGTTGCAGACGACGGCGGGGATGTGCAGCGCCTCGAGGAACGAAGTCGCCATCACGGTGTGGCCGTCCGGGTTGGGGTGAACGGCGCCGGGGATCATGGTGAAGTTGGGATCGTGGATGCGCTGCTGGGCGGTCAGGTCATTGAGCGCTGCGAACATATCCACATAAGCCAGTCCCCGCTCGGCGGCCTGGTCGCGCATGAACGTGCCGTAGAAGGCCAGCACTGCGTTGTAGTATTTACCGGTATCGCTATCGAAGGTCCGCTGGGATTTCGGATTCAGCAGGAGCGCATCCCGGTCGTACATCGTTGGGCCCATAACGATCGCGGTGGCGCCGATGCCGTTGATCTTGTCGAGCAGATCGAGCATCCCCTTTTGGTAGGCGTCGAAAGTGGCCGCGTCCCATTGCTTATAGCCGCCATCGTTCATGCCGAGCAGGATGGTGACGTACTTGGGCTTGTAAGCGGCAACGTCCATGTCGAAACGCGCCAGCGCATCGGCGGCGCGGTCGCCACCGACACCGGCGTTGTGGAAACGCAGGTGGACGTTGGGCATGCGCGTGTAGAAGAAATCTTCGATGTACTGCGTATAGAGGCATTGGTGGGTAATCGAATCGCCCAGAAAAACGATGGTGTCGCCGTCCTGAAGATCGAGTTTCGCCGGAGGGGATTTGAGCCGGGGGTCGAGCGGAGCGGGCTGCGAGGCAGCTTGCGGAGGCGCGGCAAGCGCCGCGGAGGCCGCGATCAATGAGAGAATTGTGCAGGCGATCCAGCGGTGCATGGAAGACTCCTTCGATAACACGTTCTTTTAATTCGGAGCACGGACAGGCGGACCTGCGGCCTTCGACCAACCTCAGGCGAGCGTCGCGCCGCTACGCGAATTTGTGAAGACACATAGTCCGACTCAAATTTGCGAGCCCTCGCACGGCCGGAGCAACAGATTCGTGATGTGCGAGACGGCGTCCTTGTATTGCTCGTTCTTGGACAGCTTCTTCCAGTCCGGGTCTTTGCCGAAGGCGGCCCAGCCTTTTTTCTGTGCCTCGTCGTCCTCAAAGCTGAGCATGTAGGTGAGGTTTGGCATCTTGTCGCCGATGAGGCATTCGCCGAAGAAGACGCCATTCATCCCGCAGCGCTTGAAGATCGGGATCTCTCCGCCTTGCTGGAACATCTCCAGCTTCTTGCGCGCCCGCTCGCGGCTGTGGCTCTCGTAGGTGCGAAGCTGGATCAGCCGGCTTGGAGAAGTGGTCGGCGCCTCAACCTGCGGGAACATATCGAACGCGCTGAGCAGCCGGTTCTCATATCGCACGAACGCCGGCTGCTTTTGCGGCGTGACGAGCATCTCCGCCCCGGCCTTCTGATATTCCTCGTCGGCAGCCAGACGGTCTTCGAGGGTGATCAGCGATTCGGCAGTCTTGTGCGGGATCACCACGTACAGGTCGGTGTCCTCGCCGGCGAGCTTCAGGCCCGGGTTGTCCTTGGTCAGCAGCTTGAAGACGCCCACCGGATTGATCCCCGCGCGGTTGAGGGCCGGGATCTCAATCTGCCCGATGAACTTCTCATACGCCTGCTGCTTTTCGGGCGAGGCAAAGTGATAGTTGCGAAGCTCGATCAATGCCTTGCTCTGCGGGGCATCGGCAGCGATTGAGGTGCGCGACAGCGCGACCCCCAGCGCGGAAGTCGCGGCGGCGGCGAGAAAATCGCGGCGTTGCATGGCGGTTGTGTTCCCTTCTGAAAGACGAACGATGTCGTGATAAACCTGCGGCCTCGATCGCCGCTTGCCCTTCGCGGTTAAGGCGCCTTCCCTCTCGAACGATCCGAGGAGCCGCCACGTCCGCATCCGTTCTACCGACCGCGAGCCTGAATGTTGGGAGCGCGCTTACAGCGGCAATTTCTGCGGCGTCGGGAATCCGTGCATCTCGCGCCCAATCTCTCCGTCAAACTTCTTGGTGGATTTGTACAGCTCCAGATGCCCGTCGGCCGCAAAGCCGGCGCAGCGGTCGCGCAGCGCCTGCATTTTTTCCTCGGTCCACGGCTTAAATCCGCGCGCGATCGCCAGGTTCTGGTGCAGCACCGCCAGCGAATCGATGCCGCTAATGGTGACGGCCACCGGAAGGCTCATCGCGTATCCCAGCGCCTCGTCCACTGTGATCCCCGCATCGATGAATCCCGGCCCCCCGCCGCAGAGGCTCTTCATCCCGAGCACGGCGATGCCGCGTTCGTTGGCCACCGGCAGCACGTTCTTCTCAAAGCTGCGGAAATTGGCATCGAACGCATTGAGCGGCATCTGCACCGTGTCGAATGGATAGTTGTGCGAGAGCATCTTCAGGTGGATGCGCGGGTCCTTGTGGCCAGTGAATCCGACGAAGCGGACTTTGCCCTGTTTCTTTGCTTCATCCAAGGCTTCGACGACGCCGCCGGGAGCGAAATGCCAGTCGGGGTCATTGAAGTAAACGCACTCGTGGATCTGCCAGACATCCAGGTGATCGGTCCGCAGGCGGAGCAGCGATTCCTCGAGCTGCTGCATCGCCATCTTCTTATCGCGGCCATGGGTGCAGACCTTGGTCATGAGGATGACCTTGTCGCGCTTGCCCGCCAGCGCATGGCCCATCCACGCCTCGCTCTTGCCGTTGTGGTATTCCCATGCGTTGTCGCAAAAGTTGACGCCGGCATCGATCGCCTCGGCGACGATGCGGTCGGCTTCGTCGAGGCTCGGCGCATCGCCCAGGCTATAGCCGCCCAGTCCGATGCAAGAGACCGCAAGCCCGGTCTTGCCAAGCGGCTTCCGAGGGATCTGGTCTGGCCCGAGATCGGTCATCTCGATCTTCGCGCCGCCAGCCGCCGCCCCGGCCAGCGTGACGCCAGCGGCGAGATAAGCCGCCTGTTGAAGAAATTGCCGCCGATCGGGAGTTGTGTCTTGGTCTGGCATGGGATGGCTCAATAAGACTGTTGTCCACGAAGGACACGAAGAGGCACGAAGAAGAAAGAAAATAGAAGAGAAGAGATCTATCCCCAGATTGCGCAGATTTTCGCAGATTGAAGAATCGCTATATCTGTGCAAATCTGCGCAATCTGTGGATCAATCGCCTTTCGCATTTCTTCGTGTCCCTTCGTGTCCTTCGTGGACAACCCTGCATTCATTGTGGACTGGCCGTTTCCGTGTTCTCGAACATCTGCTTCACTTCCTTTTGCTGCGAATCGATCGGGAAATGGTGGGGGATGCGGGCTTGGGGGTTGTCGTATTTGAGCGACATCTTGTAGAGCTCAAATCGCCCGTCGCCGGCCGGGTTGGCGCAGCGGGCGCGCAGCTCGTCCATTTCCTGCTCGGTCATCGGCTTGAAATTCTGCGCCACCGCCAGGTTCTGGTGCAGCACGTCCATCGAATCGATCCCGCTGATCGTCGTCGCGACGGGAAGACTCATCGCATAGCGCAAGGCTTCGTGGGCGGTGAGAAGCCCTGCACTGATCGCATCCCCTGAGCCGCCCATGCTCTTCATCCCGAGCACCGCAATTCCGCGCTTGTTGGCCTCGGGAAGCACCTCCTTCTCGAAGCTGAGGAAATTCGAATCGAAGGGGTTGAGCGGCATCTGCACCGAATCAAATGGATAGCCCATCTGAATCATCTTCAGATGAACGGCGGGGTCTTTGTGACCGGTAAAGCCGACGAAGCGAACTTTTCCCTGCTTCTTTGCCTGATCCAAAGCTTCGAGGACCCCGCCCTTGCGATAGGCGAGTTCCGGATCGTTGTCGAACCCGACGCCGTGGATTTGCCAGAGGTCCAGGTGATCGGTTTGCAGCCGGGCCAGCGATTGTTCGAGCATCTGCATCGCCAGGCTCGCGTCGCGGCCATGGGTGCAGACCTTGGTCATCAGGAAGACTTTGTCGCGTTTTCCCTTAAGCGCCCGGCCCAGCCAGTTTTCGGTCTTGCCGTTGTAGTATTCCCAACAATTGTCATAGAAGGTGATGCCCGAATCGATCGCCTCGTGAATGAGCTTGATGCATTCCTCGACGCCCTTCATGTCGCCCAGATGATGGCCGCCCATGCCCAGCGCGGAGATTTGAACGTCCGCATGGCGGCCGAAGAGCCGCAGGGGAATCTGACCACCGCGCGGCGGCGCCGCAGGCGCGCCGTTCTGTGCCTTAGCGACCGCCGCAAGGGCCACCCCCATGCCCAACGCGCCGGCGGTCTTGAGGAACTTGCGGCGTTCAGATCCATCCGTCGGTTCAGATGCGTCATTCGTCATGGATACCTCGAAGGGCCGAGCCTATCGGCGCGGGCCGACGCGCGCCTAGTGGGGAAAATGGAAACCTTCCTCAATCGGAGCGAACTCGACCTTCGTTCCGCAAATGCGGATCTCAGGACGCTGGCGGCTTCTTCCCCTTTCCTGCCGTTCGGCATAATCTTGGTGCAATGTTGGACAAGGCATTTGCCAAGTGGTGGCTGTCGCGCGTCGTTCCGTTCCGGGACGTGCCGCCCGAGAAGCTGTCGGCCGAGCGCGAGGCGATGCAGCGCCAGCAGGAATACAACAACAATTACGCTGAGTTCCTCAACAACTCCGTCCTGCCCGCCGTCGATGCGCTGGTGCAAGTCCTGACGCGCAACGGCGTCGTCCATCGCGTGTCCACCTGGGGCAATCAGCTCTCGCTTCGCGTCCACCTGGCCTGGCGGTGGGGCGAATTGGTCATCATGCAGAGCCACGAGGACGCTGTGACATTCGAGCACCACGTCATCACTGAGGGTGAGCGACGCGGCGAAGATTCGGCCGAGGACCACTCGCACCAGTACGACCTCCGGGATGCGCTGCCGGCGACGATGGCCCAGCAGGAGCTTCAGTTTTTCCTGGGCCGCTTGGCGCAGGATCTGTTGGAGTCGGAGCAGGAGCCGGAGATTCCGCCGGGGGAGAAGCCGCCGACGTGAGGGGGAAAAGCAACCGACTTCGGAATTGCGGATTGCGGATTGCGGATTGCGGATTGAAAGACGCGACCATCGCATTCAATCCGCAATCCGCAATCCGCAATTCCCAACCCCCCCTCTTCATCGCATCGGATTTGCTAATCGCCTACGATATGCCCATGGCCAAGCAACCGGCCGCCCGGCGGGCGGAGTACGACATCATCGAGCCGATCGGCAAGCGGGTGGTTGTCCGCAAGGACGACAACAAGCGCGAGACGCGCACCGGAATCGTGCTGCCGGACACGCACGAGATTCCCGTCATCACTGGCCGGGTGATTGCCGTCAGCAAAGCCATCGAAAACGACGACGACCAGACCATTCGCCAATACGACAAAGTTTTGTTCGACCCACGCGAAGCGATCCCGGTCGAACTCGAGCACGACAACCGGCTCTTTGTCGTTGCCATCGACCGAGTGCTGGCCATCTTCCGCCGGTCGGAATCGGGAAAAAGTGCGGACGCGAGCGGGCCGTCCGATGACAATCAAAAAGAATAAGTTTCAGGACATTTGTATGAGCAAACGAATTGCATTGATCGGTCATTGCGGCCCCGACAGCAGCTTCCTGCGGATGGCGGTGAGCCGTGCCGCCAAGGGCGCGCAAGTTGTGTTGGCGGACGACTCGTCCGAACTCGACCGCCTCGTGGTCGAAGGCGTCGATCTTCTGCTGTTCAATCGCGTGCTCGACTACGGCTTCGACGACACCGAGGGCATCGCCATCATCCGCAAGCTTCGCGTCAGCCATCCGAATTTGAAGATGATGCTGGTCAGCAACTACCCCGAGTCCCAGGCCGAAGCCGTCGCGGCGGGGGCGCTGCCAGGGTTCGGCAAGCGCGAGATGAGCTCATCCCGCGTGACGGACCTTGTCCGTGCCGCTTTGGACGGCGAGCCGTCTGCAAAGGCATAGCAACCAAGGGAGGGCGAGGCTCCTGCCGAGCCGGGCTTTCGGGCGGGCTCCGGCTTCCAAGGAAATTTATTCAGCGAAGATTCGCTTCTCCTTCCGCCGCTTGCGGCTTCGCGAATCGGCACACGTGCTGATTCGCGAAGCCGCAAGCGGCGGAAGGAGCGATGCGGGTGTAACTCATGTTTGTGGCGGCCCGGTGGGGCGGACATTCTTGTCTGCCTCGGATTCGCGAGTGGGGACATTCCTGTCCCCCGAGTGAATCCGAAAAGACGACGAAGGGACAGGAATGTCCCTGCTACAGATTAGGCAGACAAGAATGTCTACCCCACCGATCTTTCCCCGCGCCGGGTTCGGCGCATGCACGTCGCCGTAGCCGAGGTCGTCACAAAGGATGTAGACAATATTGGGCCGGAGCGGACCCAGTTCGGCCGCGCGGCCGATCGTGACGCACGCGAACAGGCCGGCGAACGCGAAGGCCGCGACAGGCCGCGATGATCATCCGTGCTCCTCGGTTGGAGTTACCCCGTCCGCTCAGTTGTGCATCAAAAGCGGCTTGGGATCGCTCACCCGGTCCGGCGGACGGACGCCCGGCCCGGTTCCCTTTAGGCCAAGGTCGCCGGCCATTTGGGCGACGAATTCCTGGAGCCGCTTGATGACGTCGGGGTGCTGCGCGGCGACGTCGGTGGTCTCGCCGATGTCGGTGTCGAGGTTATAGAGCTTGGGGAACGGCGGCTGCGAGGGCTGCTGCTGTTGGCCTTTGAGCCGGTTTTGCTCGTGCTGCGGCGCGATCGCCATCTTCCACGGCCCGCTGCGCACGGCCTGGAGTTGGTTGCCGTCGAAGTAGTATTGCACCTGCCGCGACGACTCCTTGGATTGGCCGAGGATGAGCGGCGAAATATCGACGCCGTCGATCTTCCGGTCGTCGGGGATGGCTCCGCCGGCAAGCTTTCCGAAGGTCGGCAGGACGTCGATTTCGCCAACGACCGTGTCGCACGTTGCCCCGGCCGGGACGTGGCCTGGCCACCAGGCGATCGTCGGCTCGCGCATGCCGCCCTCATACGTCCCGCCTTTGCCCCCTCGCAATGGGCCGGCCACGCCGCCGTCTTTTCCCTGCGTGAGCCACGGACCGTTGTCGCTGGTGAACAGCACCAGCGTTTTCTCCGAGAGCTTCAGCTCGCGCAGCGTGTCGAGCACGCGGCCGGTGCTGGCATCCACCTCTTCGACCCAATCTCCATATTTGCCGTTTGCGGATTTGCCTTGAAACGCCTTCCCCGGGTGAAGCGGCACATGAACCGCAGTGTGCGCCAGATACAGGAAAAACGGCCCGGCCTCGTGCTGGCGGATGAACTTCACGGCCTCCTGGGTATAGAGTTCCTCGATCACGTTCTGCTTGTCGCCGTTCATCGTCTGAATGACGCGATCATCCCGCACCAAAGGCAACGGCGGCTTGCGCTTCGCCTGGGGGACGTCCTCCTGCCCGTCCCATTCGCCCCCCATGTCGTTGGAATATGGGAGCCCAAGGTAATGATCGAACCCGCGGTGGATCGGCAGGAATTCCGGCTGGTCGCCCACGTGCCACTTGCCGATGCACTGCGTCGCGTAGCCTTGAGATTTGAGCAGCTCGGCGATCGTGTGCTCCTTGGCGCTCAGCCCGATCCTGGCAGCAGGAAAGATCACCTGCGGAAGGGAGACGCGCTTGGCGTAGCAGCCCGTGAGCATCTGTGCGCGGGATGGCGTGCAAACCGGGGCGGTGTAGAAGGACGTGAGCTTCATTCCCTCCGCCGCCATCCGGTCGCATGCGGGCGTGCGGTTGAGCTTGGAACCGAATGGCCCGATGTCGCCATATCCCATGTCGTCAACCAGGATGATGACCAGGTTTGGGCGCTCCGTATTGGCTGCCGCGGCGGCCCGCACCCGGCCAAAGCCTGCAAAAATTGCAAGGGCCAAGCAAGCAATCAGTTGTTTCATTTTCATCATGTCTCCTCGCATTCGGCGAAGTCAGCCGATCGGCCGGCAATTGCAGCCCGCTCTGAACTTGGCAAGCGGTTTGCACGTAGAAACAGGATGCCGCAAAATGGGTGTCTTAGGCGGATCAAAGTCCCTGTGTTCGTGCGATCGCGCTAATTTATATACACGCGAACCCTTTAGGGGGTTGTGGCGTGCCGTGGTGCGACGTAAGAACGCTCCGCAGCCAATGAGGAATCCATGCGCCACGCCCGTCGGAAATCTCGTGTTCCCAGCATCGAATCTTTGGAAAGCCGCGTATTCCTCAATGCTGCCCTCCTGGCGGCCCGAAATCATGCCCGGGCGACACTTGAGCCTACCTTCCAGTTGTTTCATCCAGCCGGCTTAAGGTCCAATAGCAGTTCGTCGCCGTCGGGCGGGATCTCGCCAGCACAAATGGTACAGGCCTACGGAGTCAACGCCATCAATTTTGGATCCGTCACTGGCACCGGTGCCGGACAGACGATTGCCCTTATCGACGCGTACAACGATCCGAAGGCGGCGTCCGATCTGGCGGCGTTTGACAGTTATTACGGTCTTGCGGCTCCGCCGAGCTTCACTCAGCTCAATCAAACCGGCGGCACGAGCTTGCCTGCCAATGCCTCACCCGGTGGCTGGGGCTTGGAGGAATCGCTCGACATCGAGTGGGCTCACGTCATCGCTCCGCAAGCCAAGATCATTCTCTATGAAGCCAGTTCAAATTCCGACAGCGATTTAATCAGCGCGGCGGCGACGACCGCGCGCAACAATGCCAATGTCACGGTCGTGTCGATGAGCTTCGGCGGCGGTGAGGACAGCTCGGAAACCAGTCTCGATTCGGTCTTCACCTCCAGCCACGTCACCTTCGTCGCCTCGACCGGCGATACGGGTTCTCCAGCCGGATATCCATCGTACTCGCCCAACGTGATCGCCGTGGGCGGCACGACGCTGTCGGTCAGTTCGTCAGGCACCTGGATGGGCGAAACGGCCTGGAGCGGTTCCGGCGGCGGCACGAGCACCGTCGAAGCCGAGCCCGCGTATCAACAGAGCGTGCAAACGACCGGCTCTCGCACCACGCCGGACGTCGCGATGGATGCAAATCCCGGCAGCGGCGTGCCCGTTTATGATAGCTATGACGAGGGGACTTCGGCTCCCTGGATTACCGTCGGCGGGACGAGTCTGGCCAGCCCCATGTTCGCCGGGCTCATCGCCATCGCCGATCAGGGGCGAGTCATCAACGGTCTGTCGGTTCTCAATACCAAGAGCAATCCCGCGGCGTCGAATACCACGCAGGCCCTCCCGTTACTTTACACAGCGCCCCAGAGCGACTTCCATGACATCACTAGCGGAAGCAACGGAGGGTTCAGCGCCGGCCCGGGATACGACGAGGTGACCGGCCGCGGCAGCCCAATTGCCAATCAACTGGTCCCGTATCTCGCGGGCCTGCCATCCTGGTTGGCGCCCACCAGCAGCGCCCAATGGAATGCGGCTAACAGCATCCTGACCGTGATCGGTGCAGCGAGGATCATCGCCGATCCCGGCACGGCCGAGCCAATGATCGTCGGCAGCAGCAGCGCCGCCCAGCTCGCCATTCAGCCGACCGTTGCAGACGTTGATATCCACCTTGGCGGCATCCAGTTGAGCAACGGAGCCGGAATTGACGTGGTCTCGGTCGGCTCTGGCCGCACGCACGCTAATCACAATACTTTGGTGATCGGTGTTCTCGGCGCTGCAAATGATCCGACGATTTCGGTGGACGCAAACAGCAAACTCAATATCGAGGACAACGACCTCATCGTTCACACCGGCACGTCAGATGCCAACGGCGCGAACGAGTATTCTCTTGTTGCAGGGCTGGCGACCCTGGGCCGGAATCCCGCCTCCGGCGGTCCTGGCGAGCCGGACGGGCAGTGGAACGGAGACGGATTAAGCTCGTCGGCGGCTGCTGCGGCGGATGCCGCCGCCGGCTACGAAAAGATCGGCTTGGGCGTGGTGGTCAACAGCACCGTTGCAGTGCCGTTCTCGTCCTGGCAGGTCGGAACAGCCGCCGAATCGTTCGGCGCCAACGACATTATCGTGAAGTACACCTACTTGGGCGACTATGCCCTGGAAGGCGCTGTCAACGCCGACAATGCCGGCATTCTGCAAATCGAGTATGATGGCGGAAAGACCAGCAATCACACTTGGGCGACCGGATCCAGCATGGGCAACGGGCTTGCTGACGCCAACGAAGCCGGATTGTTTCAAATCCAGTACGGTCTGGGGACTGGCGGAAACCTCGGCCCTCAGTTGTAGCCGGCCAATGACTGAGGGTTCTGTCCTTCCCGGCTGCTTCCGATTGGCAAGGTTGCGTCTTGACACCCCATTGTGGCACCTCTACGTTTAGAAGGAAGCTCCAGGAGTTGCACCGATGTCGGTTCAGATGGAACTGCACAAGATCATCATCTCCGAGATGCAGCCGGAGCAGATTATCATGCTGAAGGAAGTGGATGGCGAGCGCAAGTTCCCGATCGTCATCGGAAATCCCGAAGCCTATGCGATCGACCGGCGGCTTAAGGGCATCGTCAGCCAGCGCCCGATGACCCACGACCTGCTGGCCAACGTGATCGAACAACTCGGCGGGACGCTCGACCGCATCGAGATCAACAATCTGCAGGACCATACGTTTTTTGCCCGCATCCATATTCGCCGCAATGGCGAACTGGTCAAGATCGACAGCCGGCCCAGCGACGCCATTGCGCTTGGCGTGGCCACTATGGTGCCGATTTACGTCTCAGAGCACGTGCTCGACGAAGTCTGCTAAAGACCGCATCCTTCTTCAGCCTGCATCATCCATTCTTCGCGAGTCGACCGTCCACCGATTCTGGCACCGAAGGCATTGCATCTGACTCGAGCGATCGCCGTCTCCGCGGATGAATCGCATCACGTCGCGCCAGAACTGCGGGACCGCCACGATGCGGTACGACCCGCATCTCGGGCAGCGCGGCTCGCCATCCTCGGCCTCTTCCTCGGCGGCGCGGGCGAGAAGCTCGGTGGCTCGCTCGCCATCTCCCTCGCGGACGCGCAAGACGAATCGATTGCCAGTCCCGGCGGGGCGATCGCCCCGCGCGACGAGCATGGGAAGAAATGATTCGATGTGCGCCGCGCCCAGCGTGGCGGCGGCATCGTAGAGGCTTCGCGGATTGTCAAACGCCGCCGCCGCGACCAGCATTCCCTCGCCCGCCGGATCGGAAATGGGTTGAGTGGCATCCGTTTCCTCGGCCGGCTCGATCTCCAGGGGATTGATCTGGAATTGCGAAAGGACTGCCTCGGCCTGAATGGCGTCCTGCTCGCGGACCTGCAGCTCGACGAGGCTGAATCCGCTATAGGCGCCAAGTATGTTGGTGTTTCGGTTCATCAAATAGTAGTCGATGCCATGCGCGGCCAGTTGATTGGCGAAAAGCTGCGCCTCATACACATCGTTGAATTTGCGAACCGTCTTGGCCGAGGTGGGGAGTGCTGCCTGGTACGGCAGGACCGCCCGCCTGGCCAGTGGGATGGGGGAGGATTCGTCGGCGGGTGGGTCGGGCATCTCGATGGGCTCGGTTCCGCGAAGGGCAAGCGGCATTGTGGCTTTACTCGGCGGCAGCGGCTTGTTGGGTCCGAAGAGTTTCCCCGGCCACCCACGAAAGGCATACACACCAGACGTGCAACCCGCCCAGTGCCCATTGCACCGTCGTGCTGATGAGGTAGACGTGGTGGAGCAAGTCGAAGCGATCGTCGTCGAGGATCATGCGGTGCGGGTATGCGGTGATGAGCCGATCCATCACCGGGTGAAGCAGAATCAGCTCGATCTCAATGACCGCCATGATGATCCACGTCAGCAGCATCGTGCGCCAAACCCACTTGCCGCCCGTGCGCCGGGAGAGGGCCATGTTCCCCAGGAAAATCGCCAGGGCGATGACACCGCCGAAGTTGAGCCAGCCAGTGACGCGCTGCGTGATGAACCCGACGGCTTTGTGAGAACCCAACACCTCAACGCCCATCGGGATCGCGACGCCGGCATAAAATGTAAACCCGCCGAGCCACCACGCGATGGCGGCAATCACGATCAGCCGGCGCAGTGCCGCGGCGTATGATCGCCGCGACAACACCGGCGTCGGCGCGGCATAGCGGAGAATAATTGGAGCGGGTTGCAACATCTCTCTCATCATATAGCCTGAAAGCCCGCACGTTGAGTCGCCCGTAGCATGGCCGTCCCGGCCATGGCCGCGACGTCAAAACGGGAGAACTCTGTTGATCAATCGACTGTCCGACCTCCTCTATCCCTCACGACAACGAAACGTGGCTCGACTCACCGCGCCAACACCCCACGCCATCGTCTGCTGGCAAGTCCTACTTCTCTCAATTCTGCTCGGCGGATGTAACGCGCTACCCGCCGGCCCGCTGAATGCTGTCGGGCCGGATCCGCACATGCGGCATCCAGGCGGCGTCTACCTCGTCCGCGGCTGGCAGGACCTATGGTCCGTTGGGATGGACCAGCTCGGCACCAACCTTCGCGCGGTTGGCTTTCATGCGGTGGTCTATCGCGAGACCCAGTGGAGGGACCTTGCCGAGGCGATCGAGGCGCGATATCGATCGCATCGCGGCGCCGGCTCGCTGATGCTCATTGGCTTCTCCTACGGCGCCGACGACGTGCTGCGCATCGCACGGCAACTCGATGGCAATTCCATCCCCGTTGACCTGATCATCACGATTGATCCCGTCACGCCGCCCAAAGTGCCCGGCAACGTGCGGTGCTGTTACAATTATTTTCAAACCAACGGCATCTGGGATCTCTTCCCCTGGCTCCGCGGCGTGCCGCTGGTTGGCTCGCGGCCCAGACAGTTGGTCAACGTCGATATCCGTCGCGATCGCCCGGATCTTTTGGAGCCGGGCACGAGCCACGCGACGATCGCCGCAAACCCGAAGCTGCACCGAGAGGTTGTGGCCAGAGTCTTGTCGGCCGGTCCGGCGCCAAACGAACCGGAGAATACGCCACAGATGAACACAGATGGACGCAGATAGGCCAAACGGCCAAGCGCCTCCTTTTCTTGTCTTATCTGCGTGAATCTGCGTTCATCTGTGGCGAAATTCCGGCGGCGAGGGGGCCTAATGTCGGGAAGTCATGGCATACCGCAGCGCCTGTTTTCTGTTGGGCCTCATCGTCGGCGGGTACTGGCTGCGCGTGCTGCGGATGGCCCGAAAAGCGCGCAAGAGCACCGGCCGTGCCGCCAACTTCCTGCCCGCCGAGCCGGTAGGGCGGCTCTTGCGGATCGCGTGGGTCCCCGTGGTGATCGTCTGGGTCCTTCAGCCGTTCATTGCGGCACTGCCTGTGTCGCGATACCGGCTTCTGACTCCGCTCGTTAGCAGCCCCTGGATCGCCTGGCCCTCAGTCGTCCTCGCGGCGGCCTGCTTCTGGCTGACGCGCATCTGCTGGCGAACGATGGGAAAAAACTGGCGGATGGGAATCGACCCAGCGGAGCGCACGTCGCTGGTGCTCACGGGGCCGTACGGATACGTTCGGCATCCGATCTACGCCCTCTCGCAAGGGATGATGCTCGCGACGGTCGTAGCCATCCCAAGCCCGCTCATGATTGCCGTTGCGTTATTGCACGTCCTACTGTTGCAATGGGAGGCTCGCCGCGAGGAGCGATATCTTCAGTCTGTCCACGGCG
>Ga0182024_10007399_pt1 | contig 23683 bp, 17 predicted proteins | sample P32metaG_FD_120480 | JGI IMG/M metagenome (GOLD analysis project Ga0182024, IMG submission 120480) | Permafrost microbial communities from Stordalen Mire, Sweden - P3-2 metaG (Illumina Assembly) | ecosystem: Environmental > Terrestrial > Soil > Wetlands > Permafrost | place: Sweden: Stordalen... | reverse complement strand
GCCCGAGGCGTTGATCCGGGGCCCCAGCCGGTAGGAGATATCGACCGGCAGGATCGGCTGGCCGGTCTTCACCCCGGCCACTTCCATCAGCGCGCGCAGGCCGGGCCGCTGCGCCTCCTGCATGATCCGCAGGCCCTGGTGGGCCAGGATGCGGTTCTCCTCGGTCAGCGGCACCAGGTCGGCCACCGTGCCCAGCGCGACCAGGTCCAGGTGGTCGCGCAACTTGAAGGTCACGGCAATCGGATGATTCTCGGCGCGCAGCTGCTTCAGCAGCCCGTGCATCAATTTGAAGACGAGCCCCACCGTGCACAAATTCCGCCAGGCCGCGTCCGCGTCCGTCAGGTCCGGATTAACATGAGGGTTGATGAGGATGCCCTGCTCCAGGGGACGCTCCTTCGAGCGGTGATGATCGATCACGATCACGTCGATCCCCTGCTCGCGCAGGTAGGCCACCTCCGCGTGGGAATTGGTGCCGCAGTCCAGCGCGATGAAGAGCCCCGGCTTGCCCTGCTCCAGGGCCCGGTCGATCGCGCTGCGGGAGAGGCCGTAGCCGTCCTCGGAGCGCCGCGGGACGATGAACTTCGGGTCGAGCCCGAAGCGCCGGAGCACGGTCACGATCAGCGCGGTGCTGGTCACGCCATCGACATCGTAGTCGCCCAGGACGATAATCCGCTCGCGGGCGGCGATCGCCGCCCGCAGCCGGTCGGCGGCGGCTGCCACGTTGGGCAGCAGAAAGGGATCGGCCAAACCCGCCAGGACCGGGCGCAGGAACGACCCGGCCGATTCGGCCCGGCCGGCGCGCACGAGCAGTTCGGCGACCACCAGGCTGACGCCCGCCTGTTTGCTCAGGGCTTCAACCTGCGCGGCCGGCAAAGAGGTGTGGACCCAGCGCATGGGATGTCAGCATAGGCCGGGAGGCCTTCCTCCCGTCCCCGGCCGCAGGGCCAGATTCCCGCGAATCCCGGCCCGACCGGGGCCAGCCGTTACTTGGAGGCCTTGCTTGAACCGGCCCAGTCGTACTTGGGGGCCACGTCGGCGTGAGCCTCGACATGCTTCCGGTCGCCCTTGTGCCACCAGTAGAACACCTGGGCGGCGATGAAGATCGCCGAGAAGGTGCTGGTGACGATGCCGACCAGGAAGGTGAAGGAAATGTCGCGCAGGACACCGGTGCCGAAGATGTAGAGCGAGAGGGCCGCCAGGAAGGTGGTCGTGGCCGTCATGATCGTGCGGGCGAACACCTTGTTGATGGCCGAATTGATCACCTCCCGCAGGGAGCCGTTGGGATTGAGCTTCAACTCCTCGCGGATGCGGTCGAAGACCACGACCGTTTCGTTGATCGAATAGCCGGCGATGCAAAGGATGGCCGCGACCATCGGGGCCGTGAATTGGTGATTCGTCAGCACGAAGATGCCGATCGTCATCAGGATGTCGTGCAGGGTGGAGCACATGGCGCCGACGCCGAACCCGAACTCAAAGCGGAAAGCGATGTAGATCAGGATGGTCAGCATGGAGACGCCGACGGCCAGCAGGGCATTGCGCTCGATTTCAGTGCCGACGGAGGCGCCGATCTGGCTCACCTCGACCTGCTCCAGGTGGGCCTGCGGGAAGGCCGTTTTCAGCGCGCCGACCAGCTTGCCCGATTGCCCCTCGTGGGTCTCGATGCGGAGCAGCTCATGGCCGCCGCTGACCGCGCTGATGTAGGTCGGGGTGACTTCCCCGATCTGGTTCGCGTCCGCCACGTGGCGGATCTGGGCCACGTCCAATTGTTCGCCGTACTGCAGCGTGACCTCGTCGCCGCCGGAGAAGTCGATGCCCTTGATCCGGTCGCCCTTGTAGACGACGAAGGCCATGCCGACGACCACCAGCGCCACCGAGACGATGGCGGACGGGCGGCCGAGCTTCACGAAATCCACGTGGATGCCCTTCAGCAGGTGGCGCATCGTGATCTTTTTCACCCACCCGGCGTGGATGATTTCCGTCATGATGAGGTGGGCCGTGACGAGCACCGTGAACATGGTGGAAAGCACGCCGATCGCCAGCGTGACGCCGAAGCCCTTGATCGGGCCGGTGCCCAGCCAGATCATGATCGTGCAGATGATCAGCTGCACAAAGTGCGCATCGAGAATCGTCGTCAGCGCCTTGCGGTAGCCGCTCTGGTTGGCGACCGCAAGGGACTTGCCCTCGGCCAGCTCTTCCCGCATGCGCTCAAAGATCAGGATGTTCGCGTCCACGGCCATGCCGATCGTGAGCACGATGCCGGCGAGCCCGGGCAGGGTCATCGTCGTGCCGATGCTGGCCATGAAGCCGAGAATGATGATGATGTTGATGCCGAGCGTGACCACCGCCACAAGGCCGCCCGTGCTGTAGAACACGATCATGAAGCCGACCACCGCGGCGGTGCCGATGACCGAAGCCCGCAAGCCGCTGGAGACAGCGTCGGCCGCCAGGGAGGGGCCGACGACGAGCTGTTCCTTGGGCACGAGGGGGACATCCAGGGGATTGTTGAGGTCGTCCGCGATTTCCAGCGCGCGGCGATCGGTGAAGGTGCCTTCGATCTCGGCCTGGTCGTCGTCGATCTCCTGTTTCACGCTGGCGACCGACACCAGCTTGCCGTCGAGGACGATCGCCAGGTAGCCGGTGCGGCCCGAGCGCTGGCCGCTGGCCGCGATGTCGCGGGTCATGCGGGCGAAGGCCTTGCGGCCTTCGGCGGTGAAGGCCATGCCCACCCAGGGTTGCCCATAGCTGTTGGAAATGCGATAGGCATTGGCAATGATGTTGCCGGTGGCCTCGGGGATGCGCTTGACGAAGTACTCCTGCGGCACCGACTGGTCGTCGCGGTCCTCGTCGTCGGTCAATTGCTCGTAGCCGGGGGGCACTTCGCCCGGGGCCACGGTGCTGGGCGTCAGGGTCGGGTGCACCATCCGGAATTCGAGCAAGGCGGGCGCCCGGATCTCTTCGATCAAGTCCGGATTGGTCTTCGGATCGACGCCGGCCATCTCGATCTGGATCCGGTTGTCGCCTTCCTGGCGGATCAGGGGCTCGGCCACGCCGAGGCCGTTGACGCGGGCGCTGATGATGTCGATCGCCTTGGTCAGCTTCTCCTGGGAGCCGCTCGGATCGCGGGCGGCCACGCGGGGATCGACTTCCAGCGTGACCTGGACGCCGCCCGCCAGATCGAGACCGCGCTGGAGCTTGGCCTTGGAGCGGTGCAGGAGCTCGGTGAGGAGAATCTCGTTGCGCCGGTCGACATTGTGGAGGGAGTTCTCCAGCTGGATGTCCGGGAAATACTGGGACAGATCGATCTTGCGCTCGGTGGCGATGGCCTTCAGGGCCACGTATTGGCTCGACGCCTGGCCGGAGGCCACGCGGGCGGCGGAGTCCTGCAGCAGCTGGTCGAATTCCGCCTTATTGGCGGTCGCGTGCTTTTCGACGTAAGCGCCGAAATCAATATTATGGAGGGGAATGAGCTCGGAGACCGCCCAGCCCGCAATCAGGGCGCTGAGCAGGATACTCCACAGGTGACGTTTGAGCATGGATAGGTTGGATTTAAAAGGGGTTGGCCGCTGGGGACGCCGGGGCGCGGCGGGCGGGGTCCGGCGCCGCACCGGAGGTCATCCGCCAGCGCGCTCCCCGGCCGGGCGGGGTTACTTCTTCTCGTCGCCGCTGTCGCGATTGATGACCGATTGGATGAAGCCCTTCGCCAGCTCGATCTTGGTCGTGTCCGAGATTTTCAGGACGAAGCGGTCGTCCTTCACATTGGTGATGACGCCGTAAATGCCGCCCGTCGTCACCACTTCGTCGCCGGTCTGCAGCGCCTTCAGCATCTTGTCATGCTCCTTCTGCTTCTTCCGCTGCGGAGCGATCATGAAGAAATACATGGCCCCCAAGGCCAGCGGCATCCAAAGGAAGCTCAGCAGGCTGGGCGCGGGCTGGGCGCCGGCGGCGGCTTGGGCCAAAAAGAAGGGGGAAGCGAGCAGGGACATTTTCGGCATTGCGTGTTGATGATTTTGAAAGAAGGTGAAAGAACCATCTAACTATTTCCCCTCTGGCGAACGCAAGCCCTAACCAACCCAGCCACTGACACCGCGTTGAAAAGCAAATCCGCATCCAACTGGTCGGCCGCGAAATCCGAAGAACATTACGGTTTCAAACGCTGGGGCGCCAATCATTTCGCGGTCGATCCGGAGGGGTGTGTCAGTGTCCAACCCCTGGCCGACGGGCGCAGCATCCGGGTGCTGGATGTGGTGCAGGAGGCCCTGGGAATGGGTCTCCAGGCGCCGATGGTGATCCGCTTTCAGGATCTGCTGCGCCACCGGGTCTTCCAGTTGAACGAGGTTTTTCGCAAAACCATCCGAGACGAGGGCTACAAAGGGAGCTACCGGGGGGTCTTTCCGATCAAGGTGAACCAGCTGCGGGAGGTGGTCGACGAGATCGTCGCCGCCGGCAAGGAGTTCAACTATGGCCTGGAGGCCGGCTCCAAGCCCGAACTGATGATCGCCCTGGCCATGCACGAGGGGGCCAACCGGCTGATCATCTGCAATGGCTACAAGGACCACGACTACATCCGGCTGGCCCTGCTCGGCCGCAAGCTGGGCAAGAAGATCATCCTGGTCGTCGAGCAGCTGTCGGAGCTGGATGACATCATCCGCCTTTCGCAGGAAACCGGGGTGAAGCCGATGATCGGCTTCCGGGCGAAACTGCAAACGCGCGGCGAGGGCAAGTGGGCCCTCTCCTCCGGCGACAACGCCAAGTTCGGACTCAACACCGCCGAAATCCTCTTTGCCTGCGAGAAACTGAAGGCGGTGAAGTTTCACCAGTGCCTGAAGCTGGTCCATTTCCACATCGGCTCCCAGGTCCCGAACATCATCACGATCAAAAACGCGGTGATCGAGGCGACGCGTTTCTACTGCCAGCTGGACAAGATGGGCTTCCCCATGGGCTACCTCGACGTCGGCGGGGGCCTGGGGGTCGACTACGACGGCTCGCGGACCAATTTCGAGAGCTCGATGAACTACTCCCTGGAGGAGTACGCCCGCGATGTGGTCTTCAACATCCGGGAAATCTGCACCGGGGCCGGCGTCAAGGTGCCGGATATCGTGAGCGAGTCGGGCCGGGCGGTCGTGGCCCCGCACTCGATGCTGGTGGTCGAGGTGTTCGAGCGGATCAACAAGCGCGAGTCGCTGGGCAAGCAGCATCAGCCGAAGGAGAAGCACAAGGTCGTCACCGATCTGGAGGTGATGATGAAGAACAAGACCAAGCTGGGGCGCCTGGAGCGCTTCCACGACGCCCTGCAGAAAAAGGAGGAGGCCCTGTCCCTCTTCAACCTGGGCTACCTCGACCTGGAAAACCGGGCGGCGGCCGAATCGATTTTTTGGCAGATCTGCGAGCAGATCGCCAAGGAGGCACAGAAAACGGGCTACCAGCCCGAGGAGCTCCACGACCTCTCCACCCTTCTGGCCGACCAGTACGTCTGCAATTTTTCGGTCTTCCAGTCGCTGCTCGACCACTGGGCGCTGAAGCAGCTTTTTCCCATCGCGCCCCTGCACCGGCTGAACGAGAAGCCGACCGTCAACGCCATCCTGGTCGACATCACCTGCGATTCCGACGGCAAGATCAGCAGCTTCATCGATTTGCAGGATGTGAAGGACACTCTCGCCCTCCATCCCCTGAACAACAAGCCGTACTACCTGGGGATCTTCCTGACCGGCGCCTACCAGGACATCATGGGAGATCTCCACAATCTCTTTGGCCGGGTGAACGAGGTGCATGTTTTCCTGGAGGACGACGAACCCAACGGCTTCTATATTGAGGAGGCCTTGAGCGGCAGCCGCATCGCCGACGTCATCGAGGGCGTGCAGTACCAGCAGGAGGAGCTGTGCCGCCGGATGAAGGCCCAGGTCGATCTCGCCACGCGCAAGGACCAGGTCAAACCCCGGGAAGGGGTCCGGCTGCTCGAACTCTACGAGAGCCAGATGATGAACAAGACCTACCTCAACATCGAGCGGACGAACGGGCGCAAGAAGAAGAGCGGACCGGGGCGCTGAGCCCTCAGCGCCACTCGTGGCGGGGATAGCGCCGGGAGAGCTCGGCCTTCACCTTCGGGTACATGTCCCGCCAGAAACTCGTCAGGTCATCGGTGACCTGGATCGGGCGCTGGTTGGGCGCCAGCACCTCGATCTTCACGGGCACCCGGCCGTGGCCCAGGGTGAATTTCCCTTCGACGCCGTAAAGCTCCTGGATGCGCGCGCTGAGGATCGGCGGGCCTTCCTTGGCGTAGGTCAGCCGCGAGCGCCGCCCATTGCCCATGACGAGTTGCTCTGGCAGGTAGTCGTCGATCACGGCCAGTTGCTCGGCCGTGAGCCAGTCGCGCAGGATCGGCATCACGGGCTTTTCCCGGACGGCCCGCGCGCTCGTTTCCCCGTAGCAGATCTGCTCGATCAGGGTCGCCCGGTCGGCGGCGCCGAGAGGATTGACCTCCAATTCCGGAAACCATTCGGCCAGCCGGTTCACCCGCGTGACCCACTGCTCGACCTTCTCATCCCAGGCCTCGAGCGGGATGCGGCCGGCCAGCACTTCCTGGGTGAGGAGGGCCGCCGCTTCATTTAAGGGCACGTCCTCGGAATTGCCCCGGGCCTCCAGCACGAGATCCCGAAAGCGCCGCTCGCGCCGGGCCACCACCCGTTTGGCCTCCTCGTCGTAGACCACCCCGCGCACCTCGACGTAGTCGGCGGGAAAGAGCTCCTTCAGCCAAGCCTCCTCGACCGCGGTCGCGAGGCTGAGGAGCACGTTCACCTCCCCGCCCCGGCCGCCGATCTCGCTGATCTCGGCCGCCACCAGGAGCGGTGATTTTTGGATCGCGCTCTCGCGCGCCAGCATCCCGCGGCGGCCATGCACCAGTTCGCAGCGCAGGGTGCCCCCGTCGAGTCGCTTGGCCAATTGGTCGGAAAATCCGGCCAGGACGCACTTGCGCACCAAGGCCCCGTCGGTCCGCCGCTCGGCGATGTCCAGGCCCTCGCCCCGGGCGATTTCCAAAAACTGCTCAACGAGCGGGCCGACCTGCCGCGCCGCCTGGGCGTGGATCCCGAGGCGGCGGCATGCGTCCAGCCCGTAGCCGTTCTGGTCCGCAAAGCGCCACGCGCGCATCAGGAGGAAAAAATCGCTCTCGTGCTCTTCGCCCAGCAGTTCCTCGCGGGCGGTGGCTACGCCGCGGTCCACTCCGCGGAGCAGGAAATTGCGGCCCTGCGTCAGGGCCGCCATCAGGGCGACCGGCCGCACGCAGCCGCAGTCCTGGGCCGCCAGAAACATCCGGGCATAGCGCGGGTGCACCGGGAAGCGCAGCATCTTGCGCCCCAAAGCCGTGATCGGCCGCGGGCCGGCGGAGCCGAGCGCGCCCAGATCGGAAAGGAGCGTCTCCGCCCGCTCCAAGCCCTTGGCGTCCGGCCGTTCGAGCCAGGGAAAACCGCCGATGTCGTCGATGCCGCTCGCCTTCAGGGTCAGCACGACCTCGGCGAGGTCCAGGCGCTTCACCTCCGGCAGCTCCTGCGCCGGCCGCAGCGCGTGCTCGCGCTCAGTCCACAGCCGCAGGCACGTGCCCGGGGCCGTCCGGCCGGCCCGGCCCGCCCGCTGGTCGGCGCTGGCCGCCGAAATCCTTTCGACCAAGAGCGTATTGATGCCCCGGTGGGGATCGAACCGCGCCATCCGCGCCAACCCGCTGTCGATGACCGCCGTCACCCCGTCGATCGTGACCGAGGTTTCGGCGACATTGGTGGAGACGATGATCTTGCGGACCGCGGAGCGCGCCACCGCCCGGTCCTGGAGTTCGGGCGAAAGTTCGCCATGCAGGGGATAGGCGACAAAATCCCGCAGGCTCCGGGCCCCTTGAATCGCCTGCACCGTCCGCCCGATCTCGTAGGCTCCCGGCATGAAGACGAGCAGATCGCCGGCGGTCTCGCCGGCCACGCGCTCGCATTCGCGGGCGGCCACGTCCCAGAGCGGCTCGGCGTCAAAGTTGACGGCGCGCGCGAGGTAGCGGATATCGACCGGAAAGCTGCGCCCGGCGGAGATTAGCACCTCGCAGGGGGCGAGGTAGTCCCGCAGCAGTCCCGCGTCGAGCGTGGCAGACATGACGATGATTCTCAGATCCGGCCGGATCGACCGCTGGATCTGCAGTGCGCGGGCGAGCGAGATGTCGCCGTACAGGTGCCGCTCATGAAACTCGTCGAAGACGACGGCTGTGATGCCGGGCAGCGAGGGGCCAAACGACATCTGCCGCAGGAGGATGCCCTCGGTCACGAAGCGGATGCGGGTGCGCTCGCTGACGCGCGACTCGAGGCGGATCTGATAGCCGACCGTATCGCCGAGGGGGGATCCGACTTCCTCGGCCACGCGCTTGGCCAAAAGGCGGGCGGCCAGGCGCCGCGGCTGCAGCACGACCACCTGCCCGCGGTCCCCGAGCAGGCCGTGCCGCCAGAGCATTTGCGGAATCTGCGTGGATTTGCCCGAGCCGGTCGGCGCCTGCACGATCAGCCGCCCGGCGCCGCGCACGGCCGCCAGGACGGCCGGTTCCAGTTCGTAGATCGGGAGATCGCGCGGCGCCATGCGAAGGGACATCGCTGCAAAGCCCGCGCGAAAGGGCAAGCCTGGCCGCGCGGCCGGTCAGGGCGCGGCGCCAGCGGGGACGGGCGGGGCAAGCGGGTTAGCCGTTTCGGCCGCATGGATTGGGAGTAACCGGTGAGCCAGATTACTCCCAGGTTATTCACCATTTTCACGGTGAACAAGTTGAGTATAAGAAAGGCTTCAAATTTGGGAACGGAAGCGCATGGTCGTTCTCGTTCCTTGATAGAACAGTCGAAGCGCGGCGGTCTGAAATACATCGCCGAGAGCACGACTGAGATAATCCCGGGCGACCGGGGAAAGGTAGGCGGCAGCTGGTGCCGCCCTCCCCTTCAGGCGGGCAACTGCTCGAAGGCAATATCACCAGCTCCTCTGGCCGGTGTCATGACCGGTCAGTGACATGAACTCAGGAGCTGAGCGGCAAGACGCGATTAGAAACCGCGCCGAGTCGAGTCAGGTGCGAAGGGAAGTTTCGACCCCCGCACCGACGCAGTTACCCAGAGGGTTATGGCTGCTACTGCGCAGACCAGAACGCAGTCGCGTTTCTCGGCGGGCCGACCCCGCCAAAAGGCCCCGACCGGCAACGGAGGGGGCGCGTAAAAGAAATGCGACGGCGGGGAGGGAGCGGGCCAGGCAAAGCCCGTGAAATCTCCTCAATTGGGCGGCATGAAAACCATGTCACCCAACTGCAAAGCGAACGCAGCCTGAGAGTTAAGAGGTCAGACCCGTAACGCAGGGCAAACGGCCGGCCAAAAGCTGGCGCCGTCCTTGTGGCAACGGTGCCGACGCGAAGAACGCACTAGTAGGCGTGTCTGCACCACGTCCGGCGTGCCGTCCCCGGCAGGGGGCGTCCGAACCGGGCGAAGAGGCCTCACTCGATAAACTCCAACCGGCAACGGTAGGAGCGATCCCGCCATGAGATCGAAAACTTCGCATGCCGCGAAGAGTGGCGTCGGGGAGCACACGGCCCGCGAAAGCGAGAGCGCCCAATGTGTGCCGAAGGGAAAGAGTGCGTGGCGAGCACCCACCCCCAAATTTGGCCCCGGAACCGCAAGGTTCCGGGGCCTTATTTTTTTATCGGTCAAGGCTTTGCGCGTTCTGCTTGCGTTCACTGGCCGCCCGATGCAAGTTGGGCCTCTTTTTTCACCGGCCTCGCGGCCGCCGCGCCATGAACCAGAACATCCGTAACATTGCCATCATTGCCCACGTCGACCACGGGAAGACCACCCTCGTCGACAAATTGCTCAAGGAGGGGGGCGTCTACCGCGCCAACCAGCAGGTCGAGGAACGCGCGATGGACTCGATGGACCTGGAAAAGGAGAAGGGCATTACGATCAAGGCGAAGAACACGTCCGTGCATTGGCACGACAAGACGATCAACATCGTGGACACCCCCGGCCACGCCGACTTCGGCGGCGAGGTCGAGCGCGCCCTGCGGATGGTCGACGGCGTGTTGCTGGTGGTTGACGCCTATGACGGGCCCCAGGCGCAAACCCGTTTCGTCCTGCGCAAGGCGCTCGGCCACGGCCTCAAGGTCGTGATTGTAATCAACAAGATCGACCGGGAAAACGCCGAGCCGAAGAAGATGTACGACAAGGTGCAAGAGCTCCTGCTGGAGCTCAACGCCACCGAGGAGCAGTTCGACGCCCCGGTCGTTTACGGCTCCGGCCGCGACGGGTACATGATGATGCACCTGGGAGAGGAGAAGAAGGACATGGGCCCGCTCTTCCAGACGATCCTGGACCACGTTCCCCCGCCGTTCGCCAAGCCGGACGAGCCCTTTCACATGCTGGTCTCCAATATCGATTGGAGCGACTACGTCGGCCGCATCGCGATCGGCAAGGTCTTGGGCGGCGCCGCCAAGGTCGGCGACCCGATCTTCGTCATCCGGCACGCCGACGGCACGCGCGTGCGCGCCAAGATCACCAAGATTTTCGAGTTCACGGGCCTGGGCACCGCGGAAACCGAGACGGCCGTCGCCGGCAACATCGTCGGCTTTTCCGGCGTCGAGGACATCGACATCGGCGACACCCTCACGGCGGACGAGACCGGACACGCCCTCCCCTTCACCCAGATCGATCCTCCGACCCTGGAGATGGAATTTTGCGTCAACGATGGCCCGCTGGTCGGCCGAGAAGGCAAGCTCGTCACCTCCCGCCAGCTGCGCGAGCGGCTCTTCCGGGAACTCAAAACCAACGTTTCGATCAAGGTCGAGGACACCGACAAGGCTGGCGTCTTTAACGTGAAGGCGCGCGGCGCCATGCAGGTCGCGGTCTTGGTGGAAACCATGCGCCGCGAAGGCTTCGAACTCCTCGTTTCCCGCCCCACCGTGATCGAAAAAACCGTGGACGGCCAGCGCCAGGAACCCTTCGAAAACGTCTGGATCGAAGTGCCGGACGAATGTGTCGGGGCGATCATGCAGAATCTAGCGAATCGCAAAGGGCTGCTGACGAATCTGGAGAAACTCCCTCACTCCACCATGATCGAGGCCACGATCACGACCCGGGGCCTCATCGGCATGGAAATCGACGTAGTCAACGCCACCAGCGGCCGCGGCGTGCTGAGTCACTTGTTCAAGGAGTACGGCCCGTACGCGGGCGAGGTGCTGACCCGGCTCTCGGGCACCATCATCGCCACCGAGGCCGGCACCACCACCGCCTATGCGCTGGAAATGGTGCAGGAGCGCGGCCGGCTCTTCGTCGGCCCCGGCGAGGAAGTCTACCAAGGCATGATCGTGGGGGAAAATCCCCGCAACGAGGACATTTCCTGCAATGCGGTCCGGGCGAAGGCGCTGACCAATTTCCGGTCGCAGGGTTCGGGCGTGGCCACCGGCCTCACCCCGGCCACCAAGCTGTCGCTCGAGCGGGCGATCGAGTACATCGCCGCCGACGAGTTCGTGGAAGTGACCCCGAAGAACTTGCGCCTGCGCAAGCGGGTGCTGAGCGAAACCGACCGGCGCAAGATCATGCGCGCCGGCAAGCGCGGCGACGACTAAGCGATCGACTGGCCGTAGGCGGCGGCGTCCAAGAGCGCATCGACTTCGGCCGGATTGGCGAGCTTCAGCTGCAGCAGCCAGCCGCCCGCATACGGCTCGCGGTTCAGCGTCTCCGGCGCCGCATCGAGGGCCCCATTGACCGCCGTCACCGTGCCGCTGACGGGGGCGTAGACGTCGGAGGCGGCCTTGACCGATTCCACGACCCCAAAGCCCGCGCCCGCTTTGAGCGTGGCGCCGACTTTCGGCAGTTGGACAAAAGTGATGTCGCCCAGGGCGCTTTGCGCGTAGTCGGTGATGCCGACCGTGGCGATTCCCCCTTCCCCGAGTTTCACCCATTCGTGGGATTTGGCGTAGCGGAGATCCGAGGGAACTTGGCTCATGGGAAAAGGCTTAGGCGGATTTTTTCAGGGCGACGAAGGGCGGCTTGACCAGGTGCAAAGGAATCTGGGCCCCGCGGATGTCAACCGTCAAGGGGAGAGCCGCCGCCGGCGTCGCCACCAGCGCCGACCCGATGGCCTCGCCCAGGATCGGCGAGAGCGTGCCGGAGAGGACCCGGCCAACCGGCGCCCCCTCGGGCCCCAGCACCGGCGTGTCCGCCCGAGCGATCCGGCGGTCTCCGGTCTTGAAGTAGATGACACGGCGGGGAGAACGGTGGATTTTCTCGGCCAAAAGCGACTCCCGGCCGATGAAGTCGACCTTGGTCAGTTTCACGGTCCAGCCGAGGCCGGCCGTCAGCGGCGAAATATCCGCGCTGAGCTCGTGTCCGTAGAGGGGATAGCCGGCCTCCAGCCGGAGACTGTCGCGCGCGCCGAGTCCGCAAAGCTCGAGCCCGTGCGGCTGGCCGGCGGCGAGCAAAGCCTCCGCCAAGGGAACCGCATCCCCGGCGGCGTGATAGAGCTCCAACCCGTCTTCGCCCGTGTAGCCAGTTCGGCTGATCAAGCAGTAGATCCCGGCCACCGTTCCCTCAATAAAGTGATAGTACTTAAGCAACCCCAGCTTGGCCCCGGTGAGGGACTGCACGATCGCCACGGCCCGCGGCCCTTGGATCGCGAGGAGGGCATAGTCGGCCGACCGGTCAGTAACCGTGACGCGGTAGCCCTTGGCCGCCGCGTGAATCCAGGCAAGATCCCGCTCGATGTTACCCGCATTGATGCAAAGGAAGTAGTGCTCCGGCGCCCGCAGATAGACCAGCAGATCGTCCACCACCCCGCCATTGGGCTCGCACATCGGGGTGTACACCACCCGGCCCGGATGGATTGCCGCCACCTCATTGGTCACGAGGTGATTGAGGAACCGGGCCGCGTCGGGGCCCCGCACGTCGACTTCCCCCATGTGGCTGACATCGAAAAGCCCGGCCGCCGTCCGCACCGCCCGGTGCTCCTCCAGGATGCTCCGGTACTGCACCGGCATCTCCCAGCCGGCGAAATCCACCAGCCGGGCGCCGTGGGCGGCATGAAAATCACGCAGCGGAGTGCGCTTGAGTTCGCTCATCGCCGGAGAGTAGCCCTGCTGCCCCTAGGCTCCGCAAGAACGATCTGCCGGGTGCCGCTCCCGCCGGGCCCACAATTTATGTTTCCCCGGCGGCCCGGCGACCGTAAGTTGTTTTCATGGAGTGGCTCATCCTTGCCATCGGGGCGACGCTGGCGGTCTCTTTTACCTGCTCGATTCTCGAGGCGGTCATCCTCAGCACGACGGTGGCCGAAATCGAGGCGTTGAAGAAGTCCCGGCCGCGCCGGGGCCATACCCTCGAGCTCCTGAAGGTCGAGATCGACGCCACCATGTCGGCGATCCTGACCATGAACACCGTGGCCAACGGGGTGGGCTCGGTCATGGTCGGAGCCTACAGCACGCGATTTCTCGGGCCATCGGCGATCGCGATCGTGACCCCGATCTTCGCCGTCCTGCTCCTGGTGGGGGCGGAGGTTTTGCCCAAGAACATCGGCGTCGAGTACCGCCGGGGGTTGCAGCCGCTCATCGTCTACCCCCTGCTGTGGATCCGCCGGTTTCTGACTCCGGTCACCTGGACCTGCAACCTGATCGTCCGGTTGTTTGTTCGCACCCCGGTCCATCTCCACGGCTCCGAAGAGGAGATCCGCCTCCTGGCCGAACGGGGCGCCCGGCACGGCATCCTGTCGCGCAGCGAGTCGAACATCATCACCAACGCCCTCTCGCTGGACGATGTGCGGGTGAGCGCGATCATGACCCCGCGCACGGTGGTGACCGCGCTGCGGCGCAACTCCACCGTGGCGGAGATTTTCAAGGAATACCCCACTCTCCCCTTCGGACGCATGCCGGTCTACGGCAAGAACGTGGACGACATCGTGGGCCTGGCCCGCCGGCGCGACCTGCTGAAGGCCAAAGCCAACGACCAGGACGGCGTGCTGGTCGAGCAGCTGATGCATGAGATCCAATTCGTGCCCGAAACCGTGACGGTGGCCAACGCCCTGCAGGTGTTTTTGAAAACCCACCAGCAGCTGCTGGTGGCGGTGGACGAATTCGGGGCGACGGCCGGGGTGATCACGATGGAGGACGTGATCGAGCACCTGCTCGGCCGCGAAATTTTTGAAAAGGACGATGTCGCGGTCGACATGCGCGAACTCGCCCGCGCCCGCCAGCAGCAGAAGATCCGGGCGCGGCTGGAGCGGCGCGCCAGCGGGACCCCCGGCCCCACCCCCCGACCTTAAGCCATGCCCCTCGCATTCTACGTCGACCGCTTCGATCCGTTCATCGGTCCCCATTGGGGAAGGATCGGCATCCACAAGTATGGCGTCGCCTACCTCCTGGGCTTCATCGCCGGTGCGGCGCTGCTCTACCTGTACGCCAAGCGGGGCCGCGGGCGGCTGCCGGCCGCGGCGATCCCCGATTTAATGGTGGCGATCGTCTTTGGCGTCCTCCTGGGCGGCCGCCTGGGCTATTACATCCTCTATGACCGCTGGCGGGACTTCCCCACCGATCCCTTCGAAATCCTCCGCGTCTGGGACGGCGGGATGGCGAGTCACGGGGGGATCCTGGGGGTCGCGATCGCCATCGCCTGGTTCGCGCGCTCCCAAAAGCTGTCTTTTTTGCACCTGGGCGACCTGGTGGTTTCGACGGCCCCGTTGGGCCTGTTTTTCGGCCGCGTGGCCAACTTCATCAACGGGGAACTTTGGGGCAAGGTCGCGGCGGTCAAGTGGGCGGTGATTTTCCCCCTCAGCGCCCCGGGCCGGCCCGATGAACTGATCCCGCCTCGCCACCCCTCGCAATTGTACGAGGCCGGACTGGAAGGGATCGTCCTTTTTGCCTACCTGCAGTGGCGCTTCTGGCGCAGCGACATCGTCCGCACCCAGCCGGGCCGGCTCTCCGGCGAATTCTTTCTCGTCTATGCCGTTCTGCGGGTCTTCGGAGAAACCTTTCGCGAGCCCGATGTCGGCGTCAGCCTGATTCTGGGCCTGAGCCGCGGCACCTTCTATTCGCTCTTCTTTGTCGGCATCGGCCTGGGCCTGATCGCCAATGGCAAGCGCCAAGCCCTCTGGCCGACGACCGGACGATGACCGCCGCCGCCACGCCCGAGGGCGCCGTGAAGCGGCTCCTGCCTTGGCTCATCGCCGTGGCGTTCTTCATGGAATCGCTCGACACGACGATTCTGAACACCGCCGTGCCCACGATCGCGGCCGCTTTCCAAGTGGCCCCGCTCAGCATGAAATCGGCGCTGACCAGCTATACCCTGAGCCTCGCCGTCTTCATTCCCATCAGCGGCTGGGTCGCCGACCGCTTTGGGACGAGACGAGTGTTCTCCTCGGCGATCGGGATCTTCACCCTGGGCTCGGTGCTGTGCGGAGTCTCGACCAATATCCACACCCTCGTCGCCTGCCGGGTCCTGCAGGGCTGCGGCGGGGCCATGATGGTGCCCGTGGGGCGCCTGACGCTCGTGCGGACCTTCGCCAAGTCGGAGCTGATCCGGGCGGTGAGCTTTGTGTCCATCCCCGGCCTGATCGGCCCGATGCTGGGGCCTTTGGCCGGCGGCCTGATCGTCGCCTACCTGCACTGGCGGATGATTTTCTTCGTCAATGTGCCGATCGGCCTGCTCGGCCTGTATTTTGTCTACCGACACCTGCCGGATTATCGGGCCGCCCAGACCGATCCCTTGGACTTCGTGGGCCTGGCGCTCTTCAGTTCCGGCATCGCGCTCTTGTCCTATGTGCTGGAGATCTTCGGCGAGCACGCCTTGAGCAGCCGCGAAATCCTGAGCCTGCTGGGTATCTCGGTGCTGCTGCTCGCGGCCTACGGCCGCCACGCCGTGACGACGGCGCGGCCGCTGCTGCGTCTGGCGCTCTTCCGGATCCGAACCTTCCGGACGGCGGTCAACGGGAGCTTCGTCACGCGGCTGGGCATCGGCGGCATGCCCTTCCTTTTGCCGCTCCTCTATCAGGTGGGACTCGGCTTCACCCCGGTGCAATCGGGGCTCCTGATCATGCCGCAGCCTTTGGCGGCCATGAGCCTCAAGATGACCATGGCCAAATTGATCGGCCGCTTCGGCTACCGGAATATCCTCCTGTCCAACACCATCATCCTGGGCCTGCTGATCATGGTCTTCGCGGTGATCGGCCAGGGCACGCCGATCTGGCTGATCGTCGCGCTGGCCTTCGGCTTCGGGTTTTTCTCCTCCCTCCAGTACACGAGCATGAACACTCTTGTCTACGCCGACGTCGCCGCCGGGGACACGAGCATGGCGAGCACGATCGCGAGCACGATGCAGCAGATGTCGATGAGCTTTGGCGTCGCGACGGCCTCACTCACGGCCGCGCTGTTCATACCCGACCGCTTCCATTCCGATGCGGGCCAAATGGTCACGGGCATCCACAAAGCCTTCATCGTGCTCGGCGGGCTGACGATTCTGTCCGCCACGGTCTTTCGCGAATTGAAGACCGACGACGGCGCCAGCATCAGCCAGCAAAACGTCGGCCCCTTGGCCGACGCCGGCGGTTCCCGCCAGCCGGACGCCGCCGAACTGGCGGATTGAGCCAACCGCGGCCGCCGTCAGGACGATTTCTTTAGCAGGTCGAGCCAGCGCGCCCACGCATCGTCGTGGGCCTTCTTGTTCGCGGCATTCGCCGCCGGATCTTCGCCCGCCCGCATGAATCCGTGCCCCGCCCCGTCGTAGATCACCGGCTCGTAGGTTTTGGCCGCCGCCTTCATGATGTCGGTCGTAGCCGGCACCGTTTTACTGATGCGCGCGTCATTGCCGGCATAGAAACCGTAGACCGGACAGGCAATGCTCGTAATGTCATCCGGCGGAGAGCCGTAGAAAACAAAGGCCGCCTTCAGGTCGCGACGATGGGTGGCATAGCCAAATGATTTGCCGCCGCCCCAGCAAAAACCAGCGACCATCAATTTGCCGTTGGACGCCGGCTGTTGAAGGATGTAGTCGGCGGCCACATCCAGGTCTCCGGTCACTTGGTCGGCGGGCAGACCGGAGACGGCCTTGGTCATGGCATTGCCCGAAAACGACTCAGTGTCGCCGCCTCCGGGCCCCAGGCCGGTAATGAGATCGGGCGCAATCACGACGTAGCCGGCCGCCGCCAATTGATCGACCTCGTCCTTGGCCCAATCGGACAGGCCGTAAATCTCGTGAATCACCAGGATCGCCGGGGCCTTGTCCTTCACCTCGGGATAGACGACAAAGCAATGGATCGTATGGGTGCCGTTTTTCAGGGTCACCCACTCCTGGTGGCGGGGGGACTTGTCGAGCTTGGCCTTGGCCCAGTCTTGGGCGGCCAAGGGCGCGGTAAGCAGGCAAAGGGCGGAAAAGAGGCAGAAAAGGCGGCGCATGGGAGACCTGGGTTCGGGTGGGAGGAGGGGGGAATCGACCGACAGGGGTGAACGGCGGTATTTGAATCAGGCGCCGCCGGTTTGCAACTCGCGCTTGACGCTCTCCTCTGAAATTGAAACCGTCTTCCTTCCGCTAGATGCCCTCATCGTCTAACGGTTAGGACGGGGCCCTCTCAAGGCCCAAATAGGGGTTCGATTCCCCTTGAGGGCGCCATCTAGCCCGGTGAACCGAAATCGCATGGGTCTACACCAAAGATTGGGGACGGGGCCGTAATGGGTCTACACCAAAGAGGGTCTACACCAAAGATTGGGGACGGGGCCGTAGTGGCTTCAGACTCCTTGGCCATGAAATGCGAAGGCGACCAGCTAAGCACGGCGACGAACTTGTCTCCCTCGACATTGATGCTATACTCCCTGAGTCCACGACAGCTGATTGTTGAGTGATTACCGCCCCTTTCCCCAAAAACGAAGACGAACGCTTAGCCGCGTTGCGCAGCTACGAAATTCTCGATACTCCCTCTGAGCCGGAGTTTGACGATTTCACCCGGCTGGCCGCCCAGATTTGCGGCACTCCGATCGCCCTCGTCTCGCTCATCGATGCGAACCGACAGTGGTTCAAGAGCAAACAAGGCCTGGACGTTGCCGAGACCCCGCGCGAGCTGGCTTTTTGCACCCACGCAATCCAAAATGGCGAATGGTTGGAAGTTCCCAATGCTCTCGACGATGAACGCTTTCGGGACAACCCGTTCGTCACCGGCGATCCGGGCATTCGCTTTTATGCCGGCACGCCGCTGGTCACCTCCAAAGGGCTGAGCCTCGGCACTCTGTGCGTGATCGACCGGACCCCGCGCCATCTGACTCCGGAACAGCGGGAGGCGCTTGCAGCGCTCGGGCGGCAAGTGGTGCGCCAGCTCGATCTTCGTCTCGCGCAGCGACACGAGCACCGGCTGAAAGAGGAGGCATCGCGCAAAGCGGCGTTCCAGCAGGCGCTGCTGGACAGCGCGCAAGCCGCGATCATTTCCACCACAACCGAGGGTGTGATCACCAGTTTCAATCGCGGCGCCGAACAATTGCTGGGCTACGCCGCCGCGGAGCTGGTTGGCCAAGCAACGCTGGATCTTTTTCATGCTCCGGCTGAAGTGTCCACCCGGGCGGAGGAACTCACGGCTGAACTCGGTCGCGCGATAACACCGGATTTCGAGGTTTTCGTCGCCAAGGCACGCGTCGGGTTGCCCGAAACGCGCGAGTGGACCTATGTCCGGAAAGATCAATCGCGCGTGCCCGTGGTGGTATCGATGGCGCCCATGCGCGGCGACGATGGCGCACTCGTTGGGTTTCTAGGCGTTGCGCGCGATATTATCGCACGCAAACAGGCCGAGGCCGCACTTCACGCGGGCGAAGCCCGCCTGCGTGAAATGAACAAAAATCTCGAACGGCTAGTCGAGCGGCGAACGCTGGCGCTTGCGGAGAGCGAGGCCCAGTTCCACCAACTGGCCAAGCATAGTAGTGAAGTGTTTTGGTTCGCTAGCGTCGAACCCGAACAAAACCTCTACATCAGCCCTGCCGCCGAAAGAATCTGGGGGCTTTCCGTTGAAAAGCTCCTTCAGGATCCGCGGGGGTGGATGGCGTCCATTCATCCCGATGATCGCGCCCGGGTGGATGAAGCCTACGAGGCGGTCGTTACGGGGCAGGCGCCTCGCTTCGAGATGGAATACCGGGTCGTTCACCCGGATCGCTCCGTGCGCTGGGTCTTGGGCAGCGGCACGCCGATCCGCGACGCCGCCGGCAAAGTCGTGCGCGTCGGGGGAATGGCAAAGGATATCACCGAAGGCAAGCAGGCCGCGACCCAACAACTTCGCACCCAGCGGCTCGAAAGCATCGGCACGCTCGCGGGCGGCATCGCTCACGACCTGAACAACGCTCTCGCCCCCATTCTCATGGGCATCGAATTGCTGCGGCTGCAATTTCCTCAGGGAGCGGACATCGTCGACACGATGGAAATGAGTGCGCGCCATGGTGCCGCCATGGTGCGGCAGCTCCTGACGTTCGCCAAGGGCATCGAGGGTGCTCGCGTATTGATCCAACCGCGTCACCTGCTCCATGAAATCGTGGACCTCATCCGGCGCACCTTTCCCAAGAACCTCGAACTTGACGTGGTGTGTCCGAGCACGCTGGAGCCGGTGCTGGGCGATGCGACGCAGCTGCACCAAGTCTTGCTGAATTTGTGCGTCAACGCGCGCGATGCGATGCCGCGCGGCGGCACGCTGACCCTGGAAGCGGAAATGCTGGAGATCGATGCCACCGATGCTAGCTCGGTCTCGGCGCCGACCGGCCGCTACGTGGTGTGGCGAGTCAAGGACACCGGCACGGGCATCCCGACGGAAATTATCGACCGCATTTTTGAGCCGTTCTTCACGACGAAGGATCCGGACAAGGGAACCGGTCTCGGGCTCTCGACTGTGCTCGGCATCGTCAAGAGCCACGGCGGCTTTGTTCGGGTTTACTCAACGCCCGGCCAGGGCACGACCTTCGCTGTTCACTTGCCGGTCGGCGATGCGCACGCCGGCGACAATTCCACACCGGTTGATTCCAAAGTGACATTTCGCGGGAACGGCGAGAGCATTCTGGTCGTCGACGATGTCGCTACCGTGCGCCAGATCTCGCGCGCCGTGCTGGCCGCGCTAAACTTCAACGTGCTTACGGCCGCCGACGGAACGGAGGCCTTGGTCTTGGCAGCGGAGAAACGGGCGGAGCTGCGCGCGGTTATCACTGACCTGCACATGCCGCATATGGACGGCCTCAGCTTCGTGCGGGTGCTGAAACGGATGTTGCCCGATGCGGGCATCATCGTGTCCAGCGGACGCGTGACGGAAACCGAGGCGAAAGAAATTGGAAACCTCGGCGTGATTGCGCTCCTGGATAAGCCATTCACTCAGGACAAGCTGGTCACCGCGCTGCAGGCCATTTTCTCAAATTCCAACCGGACGGAAATCTACAGTATCTGACCTCAACAACCCGCTCAGACACTCACGGTGGCCCTCAGGCAGCGGCAAATTCGCGTGGCTTAACTTCTCGAGCAATACGTACGCTGAGTTCGCGATGCGCCTTGCGCAGGTCACAGTCCGTCTGAAGCCTGACCCACCATCCTTCGGAGAGCCCGAAGTAGCGATCCAGACGCAAGCCAGTATCGACGGTGATGGCGCGAGTGCCACCAAGGATTGCCGAGATGCGGGTTTGTGGCACGCGGATATCCTTCGCCAATTGATACGGCGTGATAGCCATGGGCTTGAGGAACTCCTCGCGGAGCATTTCACCAGCAGTGGGAAGTGGCAGTTTTTGAGTCATGGTTTTAATGGTAATCTATGATTTCCACGCCTTCGACTCCGCGGTCTGTCCAAACGAAGCAGATGCGGTATTTATCATTGATGCGGATGGAGTGTTGGCCTCGGCGGCTCCCCTTAAGCGGTTCCAACCTGTTGCCCGGAGGAACCCGGAGGTCGTCGAGCTTCTTGGCGATGTCGAGTTGTTGAAGTTTGCGCAGGGCTACTTTCTGGATGTCGGCAGGCAATTCAGGCGTCTTGTCTCCTTGATGAATCCCTTGGGTAGCTTTGCAGCGGAAGGAAAGGATCATCTGCCAGAATAGATACGCGTTACGATAGTAACGTCAAGCGTAATTAATCGCCACCCGAACTGCAGAGCCACAAGGCACCAGTTACAAAGCCGGTTCAGCGGCTTAAAAATTTGCCACGGATTTGCCAGCAACGGTGTTTCTGGCTTGTTTTTTCTGCACTTTGTTGCACCTTGCTTCCGGTTCTAACTCACTCGTAAACAACTCAAAGCACGCCGAACGAAGGCTTTCTGTTTTTGGGATCGGGGCGGTTCGATTCCCCTTGAGGGCGCCAGCTATAGAGGGGAGCGGATTTGGGTGGGCAAAAGGTGGACAAACCGAACGACTTGCGAGGCGAATCCGGGTCCATCATCGTCGCTGCATGACACACCGTATTTTCAATCTTGGGATCGAACTGGGCGCCGATCATCCCCAACGCACCGACAGGCGCGAAAAATCGCTAGCCCTTGGCTTTACATCAGCAGATTCATTAGACGACGCGCAAGCGGCGCTTGAACGATACCTTGACCTGAAAAGCCCCGAGGAGGCCGAGCAGTTCTTCGGCATCTTGCCCAAAAAAACCCGAAGCCCAGCGATAACGTCATCCGGCTTGCCCGTCGCGGCTTGACCCGCCTCCACCCAGCAAGCAGACGCATGCCGGCAGGCGGAGACTTGCCTGCCGGCCCTGTTCGGCTATCGTTCCAATCATGCGCACCACTGAGATTCCAAATTTCGAGCAGCTCTCCGACCAAGAGCGGGTGGCCCTGGCGGACGAAATCCTCGGGTCATTGAAGCATCCGGACGCCCTGCCGCCGCCGCTGGCGCACCGGGCGGAGCTTGACCGCCGCTGGGCCGCTTACGAGGCGAACCCGGGCATTGCTCTTTCCCGCGAACAATTCCGCGCCCAAGTCGCTGCTCTGAAGAAATGAGCCGGGAAGTGGTTTACCTGCCCGAGGTAAGCCGCGATTTCGTCGAGGCTTTCGCCTACTACGAGGCCCTTTCACCGCAGGCCGCGTTGCATTTCGACGAGGCTTTCGGGCGCGCGGAGACCGAGGTCGAACAGGGTCTGCTCACCCATCAGCGAGCATTCGAGCACTACCATCGGGTCTTTGTCGGAAACTTTCCGTATAACCTCTACTATCGGCTCGACGGAGCCCGGGCCGTGATCGTCGCGGTGCTCTACTCCCGCTATTCGCCCGAGCGCATTGAACGAACGCTTCGCGCGCGCGAAACATCTTGAGCGTTATTTAGACGCAAATCCCCGACCGAGTATTTTGGCCCAAAGCCGATCGGCTTCGTTGACATGCAACCAAGGGAATGGAAACGCCTTCATCTTCCCTTTTTGGAACCAACTCACGGATATTTGGACAATCGAGGTCGGGGGCATCACCCCATGGCCTCCGGCAATTATCCCGTCGTATAATGACACGAAATTCTATCGAAACGAGGAAGCCTTCTTAGAATCTTGCGGAACTGCACCCTATGAAAAAATACCATTCAACAATCCTCGTCGTGGACGATGAGCCAAATGACCACACGTTTATTGAAAGTTCATTCAGGGCAATCGGTGTGACAGATCCCATCCACGCCGTCCACAGCGGCGGGGAGGCGATCAGCTACATGATGGGTGAGGGAAAATATTCCGATCGTGCCATTTATGCCTATCCCACCTTCATCACAATCGATTTGAAAATGCCCGGGAAAGACGGATTTGCCGTATTGGAATTTCTCAAGAAAAATCCCGAGTGGGCTATTATTCCCACTGTCATTTTAACTTCCTCTCGCGATCTGGACGACATCAAGAGGGCTTACAGGCTGGGAGCCAGTTCCTATCACGTGAAGCCCAGCTCGCTCGACGCTCTCCGCGAACAGTTGAAGGTACTGCATGATTATTGGATGACCTGCGAGGTGCCGGAAGTGGACATCACCGGGCACCAACTGCCCACGAACAGCAAAGGCAAGCTGGGTGAGAGATTCGCACAGGATGATGCAGTCGATCCCAGGTCGGGACTGAAGCACGACACTAGTTCCTTGGCACATACGCCGGCGGTCGCGCTTGAAACGAGGAAAAGACAATACCCGTAGTACAATAAACTATTAGGAATCGGATGGCTGGCGACCTCAAGTGGTCCTGATCCCCTTCGGAATTATTTGCCACGGATTTGCCAGCAACGCTGTTTCCGGCATGTTTTCTCTGCATTTTTCTGCAGGTTGTTTCTTGTTCTAACTCGCTCGAAAACAACTAAAAGCACGCTTAACGAAGTTCTTCTGTTGTTCGGTTCGGATAAAATCGGTTCGATTCCCCTTGAGGGCGCCAGCTTACTCATTGGGGGTGAAGTCATCGGGCCTCGGCGATAAGCCGCCGGCCTTCCGCCTCCAGGTTGTTCCGCACGTCGCAGGGGGCAGCGAAGACCATCGTCTCGCATTTTTCCGCTGAGAACGCCGGCCACGCAGGCAGGCCCGGATGATTCGGGTTGCCCGTCCGGGCAAAGCTGACCCAGGCAGTGCTGACTTGCTTCGCCAAGGCGAGCCCCTCGGGTGTCCGCCCGCTGTAGTGATCACAGAGCTCGGCATTGTCCATGGCGAAGGAGATTTCGCAGCTGTGGAACGTGCCGGGCCGACCGTCCAGCATGGGCGTTCCCCAGGCGAAGAGATATTGG
>Ga0182024_10007398_pt1 | contig 23685 bp, 24 predicted proteins | sample P32metaG_FD_120480 | JGI IMG/M metagenome (GOLD analysis project Ga0182024, IMG submission 120480) | Permafrost microbial communities from Stordalen Mire, Sweden - P3-2 metaG (Illumina Assembly) | ecosystem: Environmental > Terrestrial > Soil > Wetlands > Permafrost | place: Sweden: Stordalen... | reverse complement strand
CGGCAGGCCGAAATTGGTCAGCCATTCGAGAAACGGCCGGCGCAGCCGCGCCATCACCACCGGGTCTTCCTTGGGGTATTTCATCGTCGGCTGGTTGGCGCGCGCGCCGGTGCGGTAGAGCTGCACGTGCACGGTCACTGCCATGTCGAGGTCGAGCGCGGCGGCCCAGAACCTGTCGTCCTCGGGGGTGGGGTAGCCTTGGCCGCTGGGGAGACCGCCGAGCAGGATGCCCTTCAGTCCCAGTTTCTTGCAGTGCTTCATCTCGGCGATCGCATCGTCGACATTGGTGATCGGGATGACCCCCATGCCGATCAGGCGGTCGGGCGCGACGGCGCAATATTCCTCGCCGAGCCAGTCGTTGTAGCCGCGGATGACGGCCTTGTAGACCTCGTCATGCGCGATGTTGCGCCAGAACACGGGCCCCGCGACCATCGCCGCGAACAGCACCTCGGCATCCATCCCGTCCTCGTCCTGCTCGCGCACGCGCTGCTCGGGGCCGCCGGTGCCGGCGGCGTCGGCGACCTTGAGGCCGAAGGGCTGCCAGGTTCCGGCGGCGCGGCCGGCGCGCAGGTCGAGGAAATTGGCTTCGAGCAGCGGTTGGCCTTCGATCATCAAGGCGTCACCGCCATCGGGCAGATGGATCGTATGCGGAGCGCGGTCGCGGTACTTCTCCGGCACACGATGGATCCAGCGCTCGGGCGGCACCTCGAGATGCCCGTCCGACGACATCAATTTGTATTGCCGCGCCATCGCCCTCTCCCTCGCGTTACGCCGTGTATTGCACCAAAGCGCCGGGCGCCGGGCAATAGTCGAGGCACTCGCCGCAGCCGGTGCACTTCTCCGGGATCACCTCGTAGAGATGCCGCGGCTCCAGCAATGTCGGCCTGATCGCCGAATACGAGCACACCTCGCGGCACAGGCCGCAGGAATTGCACGGCGGAGACTCGATCCTGACTTTCATCGGATGCCGCCGATCTGATAGGTCAAATAGCCGAGCGCGTCCTCGACATGACGCTGCGACTCTTCATCCGTGCAATAGAAGTCGAGCTGGAACTTGCCTTCCATGAAATGCATCAGCTCTTCGTCCTGCTGCGACAGATGCTCGTGGCGGACCAGCGGGTCGTCGACCAGCGACAGATACGCCATGATGCCGATGCAGGCATTGGCCTCGGTGTAGTAGTTCTGCGCTGCGCGGGCCAGCGGATGGATGTGCGGGAACATCATCGACAGCCCGAAATAGGCCGGCAGCGGCTGCTGGTTGGCGTCGGCGATCTGCATCAGCTCGCGTTCGTCCTGGACCCAGCCTTTGCCCAAGAGCACGTCGGCGTGCAGCTTCGAGTGCTTGCACTCGTCCCAGATCTGGCGAGCGCGCATGCGCTGCAAATCGATGTATTTCTCCTGGTCGGCGATATCGACGGAGAGCAGCTGCGCCGACATCTGCTTGATCGACATATGCACGCCCTCGGCGGCGTAGCCGCGCAGCGCGTGAGCCTTCTTCCACGCCTCGTCGTTGGTCTTCAGCTCCTCCTCGATGTCGCCGAGGGTGCGGGCGAGGTTGATCTCCCAGCCCTTGATGCAGTGATCGCGGGTGAGCTTGAGCCGGAACTCGGCGCCGGGCGCGCCGGGCATCGTCGGCCACACCCACTTGTCGAGGAATTCTTCGAGGAGCGCGTGCATCAGGTGCCTCCATCCATGTCGTCACCCCCGCGAAGGCGGGGGTCCAGGGCAAGCGACGAACGGTCGCCCTGGATTCCCGCTTGCGCGGGAATGACGACAGTAAAGTTGCGGTCGCTCACGCCTGCCACGCTTCCGGTGGCGGCGGGACCATCGAGCGGCCGGTCTCGATCTCGACGATCGAGCCGGCGGCCGGGCAGTACATGAGGCACGCGGTGCAGCCGGGATAGGTGCAGGCATCGGGGTCGATCTCGATGCGATGCAGCGGTTCGAGCGCGACATAGACCGCGTTGATGTCGAGTTCGCGGCAGACGATGTAGCACATGCGGCATTCGGTGCAGCGCTCGTGGTCGACTTTCAGCATCGCCGCCTCCTCAATCCATGACCCGCACGCGCGGCGGCGTGGGATGCGTCACCGGCCGCCCGAGTACGAAATCGGCAACCTCCTGCAAATAGCGGCGATAGTCGCGCGTGGCGATACCGACCGCCCAGCGGGCGAGCTCGGCATCGATCGGCTTTTCGACAAATTCCTCGACGATGCGGCGGCCCATGGCGATGTGGCTGCGATTCTCGACCGCCTGGCTCGCGAAGGCACCCTTCAGCTCGGGATCGGCCGTCGCCTCGGCGAGCCCCGCCATCCAGGCCAGCTCGTGGATTTTCGGACCGAGGTTGAGCGCGGCGATGCGGATCGTATGCGGGTAGGTCGCCAGGTTGCGCAGTGAGAAGACGTAATAGGCGAGCGACGAATTGACCGAGAAGGCGCTGTAGGGATGGGCGAACGCCGCCTTCTGATTGGCCGCAAAGCCCCTCTTCAGCAGCAAATCCATGTACAGCATCTCGTGCGTCGACTCGTCGACGATCTGCTTGGAAAACAGGTATTTGACCGAGGGCGGGAAGTCGTTCATCTCCAGCCCCTGACCCCAGCCGCCATAGATGTAATAGAACATGCGTTCGAGCGCCCAGAGCCGGCCGACGAGGCGGTGTGCAGCGTCGCCATCGAGCCCGCCATTGCCCGCCTTGGCGATGACGTCCTCCATCGGCGTGGCGCGATCTTCGGCGCCGCTCTTCGCGATCAGCTCCTGAGCCAGAGCCTTCCCTGGAAGGTCACGCATGCTGCGCTCCCTCTTATGCTGGGGGCGAACGCTAGCACCGTTGCCCCTCTTGGTCGAAGGGGCATTCCGATGTAGACAGCGTGGCGCGGCGGAGCAGGCTCGCCGCGGCGGCAGGGAGAGAAGCATCATGGATCTTCGCTTCAGCGCGGACGAACTCAAGTTTCGCGACGAGCTGCGCGCCGTCATCCGCGACAACCTGCCGGCCGACATCCGCAACAAGATGCGGCTCGGCTACGGCGCCGAGAAGGAAGACACGATCCGCTGGCAGCGCATCCTCAACAAGAAGAACTGGGCCGCCTACAGCTGGCCGAAAGAATGGGGCGGGCCGGGCTGGACGCCGGTGCAGCGGATGATGTTCCTCGAGGAGAACCAGCTTTCCAACGCGCCCGACATGCAGGTGTTCAACATCACCATGATCGGGCCGGTGCTGATCCAGTTCGGCACCGACGAGCAGAAAAAGCGCTTCCTGCCGCGCGCCGCCAATCTCGACGATTGGTGGTGCCAGGGTTTCTCCGAGCCGGGCGCCGGCTCCGACCTTGCCGCGCTCAAGACCGCGGCCAAGCGCGACGGCGACGATTATGTGGTCAACGGCCAGAAGATCTGGACCTCGACCGCGCACATGGCCGATTGGTGTTTTGTGCTGGTGCGCACCGACCCTAGCGCGCCGAAGCGGCAGGAGGGCATCTCGTTCCTCCTCGTCGACATGAAGACGCCCGGGATCACGGTGCGCCCGATCGTCTCGATCGACGGCACGCATCATCTGAACGAGGTGTTTTTCGATGATGTGCGAGTGCCGGTCGGCATGCGCGTCGGCCCGGAGAACAAGGGCTGGGACGTCGCCAAGTACCTGCTGGGTAACGAGCGCACCGGCATCGCCCGGGTCGGGCGCTCGAAGGAGCGGGTCAAGACCGCCAAGGAAAAGGCCAAGGAAGTGATGTCGAACGGCAAGCCGCTGATCGAGGATCCGGTCTTCCGCCAGCGCGTCGCCCAGTTCGAGGTCGACATCAAGGCGCTCGACATCACCCAGCTGCGCGTCGTCTCGGCGCACGACAAGGCTCGCGACGGCAAGCCGGACCCGCTCACCTCGGTGCTCAAGATCAAGGGCACCGAGCTGCTGCAATCGACGACCGAGATGGTGATGGATGTGGGCGGCCCGCTGTCGATGCCGGATTGGGCGCAGGAGCTTGCCGCGCTCTCGAACGAGCCGGAGCTGGGCCCCGCCTGGGCCACCGAGACCACGCGCAGCTATCTGATGTTGCGCGCCGCCTCGATCTACGGCGGCACCAACGAGATCATGAAGAACATCGTCTCAAAGGCCGTGTTGGGTTTGTAATCCGGTCCGGCGGGTGTTCCAAAAAATGATATCGATGGGAAGCTGGGCTGCGAGATTTGTCGCAGTATTTTTCATCTTTTTATTGACGACTACAGAGAGTTTCTCGGCCAATTTACCCGTGATTAACGAGGGAGAGATCGCGGCTGTTCTCCGGGCGATTTTGTCGCCGCCGTTAAAATACGTGTTGCTGCAGGGGGTGGTCACGATAGATCCCGCGGCCGGGCCGTCATGTGCCAAATGCGCGTACTCTGTGAACATCGCGGCAGGCGGGGGAAGTCCGTACTATTGGGAAGTGATCGGCCAGCCCGCCGGCGACGCGACGGAGGTCAGGGGCAATCCTGCCGTGTTGAAAGCGTTGCAGGCGGCGGCGAGCGAGGGATTGATCACGCTGACGCCGGCGCCGGACGGGTCGCAAGCGTATGACGCCAAGGCAACCCAGACCGGCCGGCTGTATCTGGATCGGGATCTGTTCGTAGCGACAATCCCCGGGCCGAACATTTCGAATATGAAGATCGTGAAATCCGAGCTCCGGAAACCTGCGGCCGAAACGTTCGGTGTGGTTTCCGCAAATTACTCCGTCGAGACAACGACGGTTTATCAAAAATTACGCTCTGCCGTTTTCGGGTTAGAAGAAGAAGCTCATAACGGCGACAGAAAACTTGTTGCCCTCTTCAAGTACAACGCCCCCAATCGGCAATGGCAACTCTTTGCAATGGACGACAGCGGACTGGATGCCGATTTCACGACCCATCAGGTTCGCGAGGCGCTGATTCGATTCACCGGGCACGAATGACCCATTTTTTCTGTTGAGCCCGCCGGGGACGACGATGGATTTCGAATACACCGAAGAGCAGCGTCTGTTGCGCGAGAGCCTCGACCGGCTCCTGGCCGACAGCTATGGCTTCGACAAGCGCAGGGCCTACCTCGCTGAGCCTGGCGGCTTCAGCCGGACGATGTGGGGGCAATATGCCGAACTTGGCCTCTTGGGCCTGCCGTTCGCCGAGGAGCATGGCGGGTTCGGCGGCGGCGGCGTCGAGACCATGGTCGTTATGGAGGCGCTCGGCCGGGTGATCGCGCTGGAACCCTATCTGGCGACGGTGGTGCTGGCCGGAACGGCGCTGAGGCTCGTCGGCAGCGCCGCGCAGCAGGAGACCCTGGTGCCGAAAATCGCCGACGGCAGCCTGCGCCTGGCCTTCGCCCACGGCGAACGCCAGGCGCGCTACGACCTCAACGACGTGATGACGACCGCGAAGAAGACCGCCAGCGGCTGGCGGCTCGACGGCGCGAAAAGCGTGGTCGTCCATGGCGACGGCGCCGACCGGCTCATCGTCAGCGCCCGGGTTTCCGGCGATCGCAACGATCCCGGTGGCATCGGCCTGTTCCTCGTCGATCCGTCCGCTCAAGGCGTTGCCCGCCGCGCCTACAAGATGCGCGACGGCACCGGCGCGGCGGATGTTTCTTTGAGTGATGTCGAAGTATTGAGTACCGAAGCACTCGGACACCCGGAGGCCGCATTGCCGGTGGTCGAACGGGTGGTCGAGGCCGGCATCGCGGCGACCTGTGCCGAGGCGGTCGGCACGATGGAAACGATGCTGGCGATGACCATCGAGTACATGAAGACGCGCGTGCAGTTCGGCAAGCCGATCGGCGAGAACCAGGCGCTGCAGCACCGCGCTACCGAGATGATGATGTCGCTCGAGCAGGGCCGCAGCCTGGCGATGCTGGCGGCGATCATGGTCGACGACGACAACGGCGAGCAGCGCGCCCACGACATCTCGACCGCCAAGGTCGGGGTCGGCCAGGCGGCGCGTTTTGTGTCGCAGAATGCGGTGCAGCTGCATGGCGGCATCGGCATGACCGAGGAGTACGCGGTCGGCCACTATTTCCGCCGCTGCATGGTCATCGAGCACAGCTTCGGCGATACCGGCCACCATTTGTCGAAGCTGGCCGCCGCGGTGGCTTAGCAGGCGATACCGTCGTCCGTCTCACGTCGGCGGAGCCGCTGCACCCTTCCCTCTCCCGCATGCGGGAGAGGGAAGGGTGAGGGTTTACTGGGCGACTTTCCCGAGCATCTCCCTGATGTCGGGGAGGTGCTCGCTGCCCCAGAACAGCTCGCCGTCGATAACGAAGGTCGGCGTGCCGAAAACGCCAACCTCTTCGGCGGCGCGGGAGATGCGATTGACCTCCGCCGGGCCGTCATCGGCGGCGTAGGCGGCGAAGCCGGCGGTGTCCGCTCCCGCCTCGGCCAGCACCGCGGTGACAGCGGCAATATCCTCGACATCGAGTGCGCGTTTCCAGAAGCGCTCGAAGACGTGGTCGTGGTAGCCACGGAACACCGCGTCGCCCTGGCGCTTGGCGTAGAGCATGCCCGCCGAAGCCGGCACCGTGTCCCAGATCTTGGTGGTGCCGCGGATCGTGAGCCCGCGTTTGCGCGCCTGGCGGCGGCAATCCATGTAACTGTATTTGACCCGGCGCCATTGATGCGCGGTGCGCTGCTCCTCGACCACCTTGCCGGCCTCGTCGAGCCGGGCCGAGCCCATGAAGCTCGCGAGGTCCAGCACATAGGGCAGCACGTCGAGCCGGACGCCAAAATCGTGCGCGAGCGCGTAGGCCGAGTCCTTCGCCAGATAGGCGTAGGGGCTCTTGTAGTCGGTGTAGACCGTGACGATGCGGGGTTCGCTCAACCGATCACCTTCTCCTGCCGCAACGCGCTGAGCGTCGCCTTGTCGTAGCCGAGGATCGCCGACAGCACCGCGTCGGTGTGTTCGCCCGGCACCGGGACATGGCCGACGCGGCCCGGGGTTTTCGACATCTTGATCGTCGCGCCGGGGACGAACACCTCGCCGGCGACGGCGTCGGGCATCTTCACCAGCATCTCGCGCTCCCACAGGTGCGGGTCGACCGCGACCTGCGGGATGGTCTTGACCGGCGCGACCGGGATTTCCGCGTCGAGCAGCGTTTTGACGATGTGGTCGACGGTGTTTTCGGCGCACCATTTTGCAACCGCTAGCTTGCGCGCGTCGCCTTGGCCAACGCGGCTGGTGAAGCCGGCGGCCGAGGCGTCCTTGTCGCCGGTCGCGATCTGTAGTAGCCGCGTCGCCATCGCGCTGCCCGAGGCCGAGATCACCACATGCCCATCCTTGGCCTTGTAGGGCGGCCGGCCGCCTTCGCCGCCTTCCTCGCCGGTGAGCAGATAATAGGCGGTGGGGATTTCGACCATAGTGAGGGCGGAATCCATCAGGCAGCAATCGACCAGCTGGCCCTCGCCGGTCTTGTCGCGGTGGTGCAGCGCGGCCAGCGTGCCGATCGTCGCGTGCAGCGAGGTGTAGCGGTCGACCAGCGAAGTCGCGGCGCCCAGCGGCGTCCCGACCGGCTTGCCCGTGAGGTCCATCAGCCCGCTCATCGCCTGGCCCAGCGGGTCGAAAGCCGGGCGTTCGCGGTAGGGTCCGTATTGGCCGAAGCCGGACACCGAGGTGAGGATGATGTCTGGCTTGATCTTGCAGAGGTCGTCATAGCTGAAGCCCATCTGCGCCATCGTGCCGGGGCGGAAATTCTCCAGCACCACGTCGGCGGTCTTGACCAGCGCGGCAAAGATTTCCTTGCCCCTGGCCGTGCGCAAATCCATGCACAGGCTCTTTTTGCCCCGGTTGTAGACGGTGAAATAGACGCTGACGCCCTTCACCACCGGCTCGGAGCGGCGAGTTTCCTCGCCGCCCAATTTCTCGATCTTGATGACCTCGGCGCCGAGGTCGGAAAGGATCATCCCGCCGCGCGGGCCCGCCTGATACCGCGCCAGTTCCAGCACCCGAACGCCGTCGAGACTTCCGACCATCTGCGTGCCCTCCCGTGGGGTCAGGATTTATATTGCACCTAACCCTGGCCCTTGGCGAACCCCTCTAGCAGCTGCTGCCAGGGCGGGTTTTCCCCGACGAAGGTGAAGGTGCCACGCTCCGCCATTTCGCGCGCGGCCACCATGAAGGCATTGAGGGCGAAACGCGACCCGCTGCCGCCGATGCTGATCCGCTTGACCCCGATTTCGGCGAGCTGGGCGGCGGTGATCGACGGGTCGGCATGGGTCATCAACACGTTGACCGGCTTCGACACCGACGACACCACCGTGCGGATCCTTTCGAGGTCCCTGAGGCCGGGCGCATAGAGCACGTCGGCGCCCGCTTGCTCGAAGGCTTGCAGCCGCCTGATCGTGTCGTCGAGGTCGAGGCGGCCGTGGATCATGTTCTCGGCCCGCGCGGTCAGCACGAACGGGATCGCCAGGCTCTTCGCCATCTCGGCCGCGGCGTAGACACGCTCGACGGCGAGGTTGAACCCGTAGATCGGGTTTGAGCGGTCGCCGGTGAAATCTTCGATCGAGCCGCCGGCCAGCCCCACCTCGCTGGCGCGGCGGATCATCTCGGCCGCCGCTTCCGGCTCATCGGCGCCGCAATTTTCCAAATCGCCATTGGTTGGCAGATCGGTCGCCGCGGCGATCATCCGGGCATTCTCGATAATCTCGTCAGCGCTGACCGTGCCGCGGCCGTGGATATTGGCGAGGCCGAGACTGGTCGTCGCCAGCGCCTCGAAGCCGAGCGATGCGAGCAGCCGCGCGGTGCCGGCATCCCACGGGTTGGGAATGATAAAGGTGCCCGGCCGCCGGTGCAGCTCCTGGAAAATCGCCGCCTTCTCAGCCTGTGTGCGCATGGCCCTTCTCCCAGATGGACGATTGACGATAGCCAATGATCGGACTTGCCACTGGCATATGTCCAATGCATAAAGTCGTCTCGCTCCATCAGTTATCCTGATCTAAATGGATATCGAGGAAATTCGCACCTTTGTCGCGATCGCCCAGCTCGGCGGATTTACCCGCGCGGCCGAGCGGCTGCATCGCTCGCAGCCAGCGATCAGCCGCCGCATCGGCCTCATCGAGCAGGAATTGGGCGCGCCGCTGCTGGAGCGGGTGCGCGGCGGGGTGACCCTCACTGAGGCCGGCCGCGCCTTCCTGCCCTTCGCCGAGGCGGTGTTGTCCGCGGTCGAGGACGGGCGCCAGGCGGTCGGCGCGACGATCAGCGAGCAGAGCGGCGCCGTATCGCTCGCCCTGGTCGGCACTCTGGCGGATTCGAACATCGTCGAGGTGCTGCGCCAATTCGCCCGTCGCTCGAAATCGGTCGATCTCGATCTGCGCACCGCGACCAGCCAGGAGGTCAGCGACCTGGTGCGGCGCGGCGAGGTCACGCTGGGCCTTCGCTATTTCGCCGATGAGCGCGCGGAGCTGAATTCGCGGATCGTCGGCGTGGAGAACTTGCTGGTGATCTGCTCGCCGGAGCATCTGTTCGCTGGCAAGCGGATGGCGAAGCGCCAGCTCGCCGGCGAGAAATGGGTCGGTTTCCCGGCGAGCGGCGGGCGCGAGTCGCTCGGCAAGGTGCTCGAGCGCCAGCTTGCCGCCGCCGGGATCGACGGGGCCAGGATCACGGTGATCGACAGCCTGACCGCGCAAAAGCGGCTAGTCGAGGCGGGATTTGGCGTCGCCCTCGTCCCGGAGAGCAGCGTGCGCGACGAATTGAAGCTCGGTGCGCTCTCGCAGCTCGACATCCCGGCGATGCGCATCGGGGTGCCGGTGGCGCTGATCCATCGCCGCAACGGGTATCTCAACCCGGCGGTGCGCGCGCTGATCGCGTTGATGAGCGACAAATCCTTGCGGCTTGGAGACCGGGTCGGCGCGGGCTGATACTATCGCGCGAGCGATCAACGCCGGGACAGCCAGGGAAGGAGCGCCGGACATGGCATACGAATTCATCGTCAGCGAGCGGCTCGACGGGGTTGGGTTCATCACCCTCAACCGGCCGGACAAGCTCAACGCGCTGAGCTTCGATCTGGTGAGCGAGTTGGACCACGCGCTGACCGGGTTCGAGGAAGACGACGCCATCAAGGCCGTCATCGTCACTGGCGCGGGCGAGCGCGCGTTCTCGGCCGGCGCCGACATCCACGAGATGGCTGACCTGTCGTCCGACGAGCTGGCCCAGCGCCAGGCGCGGCGTGGCGAGATTTCCTGGCACGTCGCCAATTATTCGAAGCCGCTGATCGGCGCGATCAACGGCCTCGCCTATGGCGGCGCGGCGCTGCTCTCGTCGTCGCTCGACATCCGCATCGGCTGCGAGAAGACGCAGTTCCGCTTCCTCGCCGCGAGCTACGGGCGCGTCAACTCGACATGGTCGCTGCCGCTGCTGGTCGGCTGGCCGAAGGCGAAGGAGCTGCTCTACACGGGCCGCGTCGTTCATGCCGAGGAGGCCGAGCGGATCGGGCTCTTGAACATGATCGTGCCGTCGGCGAAGTTGCGCGAGAGCGCGATCGAGTTGGCGCAATCGATCGCCAAGAACGACGCCCACATGGTACAGGGGATCAAGCGATTGTTACACGAAGGGGCTGGTCTCTCGTGGCAGGGACGCTACGATCTGGAGGACGAAGCGCGCGCGACCTGGCTCCAGGCAGGGCATCCGCGCGAGGGGTTCAAAGATTTTCTCGCGCGAAAGGGAAGGCGCTAATACCTTAGGCGTTGTCGGAAGAGCGAATTGGGTGCCGTGATTTAGCCCAATTCGTGGGATACCAATCTCGGGGGACGGGCAACCGTCGGTCGCTAGCGGAGGAGGAAACGTTGTCGCTGCGCCAGAAATACCAGACCATCCTTGCCCATCTCGCCCCGGCTGGGGTGGTGGGCATATCGGCCGTGCTTGGCGCGGCTGCGCCGGCCGCGGCGAGTGAGCCGCCTGCCAACACGCAGCCTTCCGTCGTCGAGAAGGACGGAGTCTCCCAGCGGCTAGCCGCCGTCCGGGAAGCCGTTTCGGCGATCGACGGCCAGAAGGCCGATGCCGCCAAGGCCGATGGCCGCCTGGCCTGGGGCAATTGGGGCTGGGGAGGAGGCTGGCGTGGCGGCGGTGGCTGGGGCTGGCCGAACTGGAACAACTGGCACAACTGGAACAACTGGGGGAACTGGTTCCGCAACTGGTAGCTAGCGGAACCCTTCCGCGACCGTCCGCGTGATCTCGCCGGCGTCCTTGTCGGCGAGGCCCATCCGCTCAAGCGTCCGCGCGTCGGCGGCGAAATCTCTGCCGGCGAGGGTCTGCGCCAGCTTGATGACGGCGTCGATCGCCGGGGTCGGCGCTCCTGCCGCCTCGCCCAGCGCGCGCATGGGCATCAGTCCGACCGGCACATCCTCGGCGATGTATTTGTGGTCCCAGGAGCGCGGTGTGCCCGTCGCCTGATAGGGACCGTCGCTATTCGTCGTGAGGAGCTGGCAGGTTTCCGACAGGGTCGCGCCGCGCACGCCGTAGGTGTGAGCGAACCAATCCTCTAGGGTCGGCACCCGGGCTCCGAGCGCGGCGGCGACCGCCACCCGCTCTGCGTTGATCGCCTGGTAGAGCCGGCTGACCGCCGGGGTCACCCCCTCCGCGTAGAATTTGTAGCCCTCGCCGCGGTCGATCTTGCCGGCATTGGCGACGCAGTTGGCGACGTGCAGCATCGCGTTGGTGTTGGTGAACCCCGTCGAGACGATTGTCGGCGCCGCCACCGCATGCGGAAAGAACGGGCCGAGCCGGGCGAAGACCGCCGCAGTGCGGCTGCCGGGAAACGCGGCGATCTGCAGGAACTTCTTGGCGACAATCGGCTTGATGTGGGTGGGCGACACCCGCCAGCACGAATAGGGGTAGTTGTCCATTTCGGCGATATCGACCGCGGCGCGGCAGCCGGCGGCGTCGAGCGCGCGGCGGACTATGAGCGCACCGCCGGTGTTGCCCTGGATCAGCAGGATGGTCTGGCCGTCGCGCAGCAGCGGCACGAGGCCACGCGCCACGCCCTCCTGATAGGTCCCGCCGGTGCAGACAGCGACAATGTCGGCGCCGTCGACCGCTTCGGCGAGATCGGCGGTCACCCGCTCGATGGTGGAAAACGCGGTTTTGCCGCCGGTTTCAACATCGAGCCCGCCTCGCGCCCGAATGTCGGCCAGGCGCGTGTCGTCGCGGTCGGTGAGCCGCAGCTTGGCGCCCAACGCGCCAAGATGCGCCGCCAGATACACGCCGCCGATCCCGGCGCCGACAATCGCGACCGTGGTCATCGCGGTCTCCTACTTCTTGACCGGCGGCGGCAGGCTGACCGCGCGGCGCGCGGCGGGCATCGCCGCACCGATGCCGCTGACGTCGATCTCGGGCATCTCGAGATCGATGCACTCGAGCACCGCGTTGGCGAGCTGGTTGTAGTCGTTGAAGCTCCGCCTGAGCCAATGCCGCCAGCCCGGCAGACCGCCGCTGGCGTGCAGCTCGAACGCCGACTCGCGCCCGTCGAGCGCCGACGACACATGGTCCCAGGCAAGCTGCAGCAGGGCCGAGCGCTGCCGCGCGGTGTAGCCGCCGCCGCCGAAGCTCTCTTCAAGCCCTTGCGCCAGTTCGGGAATGGCGAGGTCGCTGTCGCCGGGCGCCACCACCAGCGACGAGCCGGGGACGATGCGCAGGATCTCGGTGATCCGCTGCCGCGCCTTGAACAGCGAAATGCCGCCGGCGGCGAGATGCGCGTGGTTGGGCACGCAATATCCGGTCGGGGTGAATTCCGGGTCGAACTCGGCGGCGGCGATACACGAGCGCACGGTCTGCACCTCGGCAATCACATCGACGAGATACTCGACCGTCGCGTCGTGCTCCTTGAGGCCCATCGCGTCTGTCAGCGCCAGCACCAGGCCCAGGGTAAACTCGGCCTTCGCCAGCCAGCCGTAGAGGTGGTGCCAGCGCAGCCAGCGCGGGATCGCCTCGGGCGTCGGGTCGACCGCGAACACCCGCTCCCACGGGATCAAAACGTCGTCGAGCCACATCTGCCCGTCGAGCTCGTCGTAGCGGCTGGAAAGCGGCGCCATGAACGGGTTCGGCTCGCGCGCCGCGGGCTTGCGGCACAGCGTCGTCACCCCCGCTGCGCCGACCGGCACGATAAAGCCAACCGGGTGCGCGTCGATCTGCAGCCCGGTCAAATGACCGACATAGACCTCCTCGGCGTAGGCGGGGCTCGTGTGCATGCCGAGGCGGCCGCGTACGACCATGCCCTTGTCGGTCTCGCGCACGATCTTGACCGCGACCCGGTCGGCGGGATTGGGCTGCATCCGCTGGCCGATGATCGCCGCGCCGCCGCAAAAGGTGACGAAGCGCTGGTCGCGGACGATTTCCTGCCGGTAGGTCTCGGCGTTGGCGATGTGACGCGGCGCGGCGTTGCGCGTTTCGGCCGCGACCAGCACCCCCATCGCGATCAGGTGCCCGTAAAGCGGGGTGTGGGTGATGTTGCCGGCGGAGAGGAAGATCGTCTTGGTGATGGCGCGGCCAAGGGCGCGAACCTCGTCCACTGACTTCGGCAGCACGAAGGCCCAGGGCGTCCCGCTCGGGCTCAGAAGCGTGCCGGTCCACTCAGGGTCGGAGTGCCGGTCGTACCAGGCGACATATTGCTCGACCATCGCGGCGGTCGCTGGGTGCGTCGTGACGTCGTCGATCTCGCCGCCGCCCACGATGACGAGCTTGCGGCCATCGCGCAGCGCCGCGCGATAGTCGGCGCCGGTCCTCATTTCTTTTCCCCAACGGGCGAAACCGGCGGAGCGTTGACGCGGCGCGGCGCCATAGCGCGCGCGGCGATGCTGCCGAGGTCGATCTCCGGCATGTCGCAATCGAGCTGCTTCAGCACCGCGTTGGCGAGCGCGTTGTAGTCGCCGAAACTCTGGCGCAGCCGGCCGCGCCACGACGGCATGCCGCCGCTGGCGTGCAGCTCGAACGCCGACTCGCGGCCGTCGAGGCCTGACGAGACGTGGTCCCAGGCGAGTTGCAGGAGCGCCGCGCGCTGCTTGGCGGTGTAGCCGCCGCCGGCGAAGGCCTCTTCGAGCCCGGCTGCGAGGCCGGGCGCGGCGAGGTCGCTGTCCGATGGCGCCACGACCAGCGACGATCCGGGGACGATGCGCAAGATCTCGCTGATCTGCTGGCGCGCCTTGAAAAGCGCGATGCCGCCCGCCATCGCGTGGCGATGGTTCGGCGCGCAATAGCCGAGGACCGTGGTTTCGGGGTCGTGCGTCGCGGCGATCTGGCAGGCGCGGATCGTCTGCACCGCGGCCATCATGTCGATTAGGTATTCGACCGTGGCGTCGTTTTCCTTCAATCCCATCGCGTCGGCGATGGCGAGCGCGAGGCCGAGGCTGAATTCGGCGCGCGCGCCCCAGCCGTAGAGGTGATGCCACATCAGCCAGCGCGCGACCGGCTCGAGGTTTGAATCGACGAGGAACACGCGCTCCCAGGGGATCAGCACGTCGTCGAGCCAGAGCGTGCCGTCCAATTCGTCGAAGCGGTTGGAGAGCGGCGCGAGGAACGGGTTGGGATCGCGTGGCGCGGTCTTGCGACAGAGCGTGGTGACGCCCTTTGCCGCGACCTCGACGACAAAGCCGACCGGATGACCGTCGAGCTGCAGCCCGCACAGCGCGCCGACATAGACATCCTCGGCGTAGCACGGGCTGGTATGCATGCCGATGCGGCCGGTGACGACGATGCCCGTGTCGGTCTCGCGGACGATCTTGAGCGCCGCGCGCTCGGCCGGGTCGGGCCGCAGCCGGTAGCCGAGCGGCGCCGAGCCCGAACTGAAGGTCAGGAACCGGCCGGTCGCGGCGATCGTCGCGCGGTAGGCTGCGGCGCGGGCGGTGTGCTCCGCCCCGGCCCTGTGCTCGGCGACCGCGTTCAGCACCCCCAGCGCGATCAGATGCCCGTAGGCCGGGTCGTGGGTGATGTTGCCCGCCGAGAGAAATTCGGTCTTCGCGTAGGAGCGGCCCATGCCGATCAGGTCGGCGCTTCCGCGCGGCTCGGTGAAGGCCCAGGGCGCGCCGCTTGGGCTCAGTAGCGTCTCGGCCCATTCGGGGTCGCGGTGGCGGTCGTGCCAGGCGACGTATTCCTCGACCATCGCACGGGTCGCCGGGTGCGTCGTCACATCGTCGACGCGGCCTTCGCCCATGACATAAACGACGCGGCCGTCGCGTAGCGCCTCGCGGTATTCGGCGCCGGTTCTCATGCGCTAACCCGTCGGTCCATGCCGCCGCCCTGTCCGCGCCGATCGCGGCGCGAAGCGAGCCTATCGTCGCCGAGGCGCGAAGGGAACCGGCGCGTCTCTACCGCTTGAACGGATGCCCCGGTAGGCCCGGGACCTTGACCCGCATGCTATAGACCGATGTGTGCGCGGTGAAGAACAGGGTCTTCATGTCCGGTCCGCCGAACGCCAGGTTGGCCGGCACTTCGGGCGTCTTGATGGTGCCGATATGGTCGCCGTTGGGCGCGTAGACCCAGGTGCCGCCCGGCCCGGTGCAGTAAACCCGGCCTTCGACATCGACCTTCATCCCGTCGGGCACGCCGATCTTCTCGTCCGACGACATGTCGGCGAAGATGCTGCGCCGGACCATGTTGCCGGCCGAGTCCATTTCGAGCCGGTGGATATAGGCGGCGTGCCGCGTATTGGCGACGTAGAGCACGCGCTCGTCGGGCGAGAAGGCGAGCCCGTTCGGATATTCGAAATCCGCGACATGGCTGTTCGAGCCGTCGGGCTTGATCCGGTAGATTGCCGAGGGGTCGAGCTCGCGCTCGCCCAGGGGAATGCGCAGGCCCGGGTTGGTGAAGTAGAGGCTGCCATCCGACTTGCAGAGGACATCGTTCGGCCGGCTGAGACGCTTGCCGTCGAACTTGTCCATCAGCACCTCGTGCGAGGCGAACTTGCCGTCGGCGGGCCAGCGCGTCATTCGCCGATTGCCGCCCTCGCACTGGATCAACCGTCCTTGCGGGTCGAAGGTGGTGCCGTTGCCCTCGCCGGTGTTCTCGCGCAGGAGTTCCGCCGCACCGCCGGGTTTGATGCGGTAGAACTTCGACTCGCGCACATCGACGAAATAATAGAATCCGTCCGGGTGGTAGACCGGGCCTTCGGTGAAGGTGAAGCCGGTGGCCAGGCGCTGGGCTTCGCCGTCGAGAATGTCGCTGAGACCGGGCATGGTTTCCTCCTATCGGTTGCGCTCCCCGGCAAAGGCCGGGGTCTACTCATCAGACGCGCGAGCGGCGGACAAATGGATCCCGGCCTTCGCCGGGGAGCGTGCATTCAATGGTAATACGCAAAAACCACGGGCGAGACGAACGCCCAGCATTCGAGGAACGTCGCCTTGTCGGGTTTGCGGCTCAAGGCCTCCATAGCGCCCAGGAGGCAGAACCAGTTGAGTACCTCGTGCTGGCCCGAATCCTCGATCTGGTCGGTCTTGTAGGCGTGCCACTTGGCGTAATCGCCCGTTTCAAGCGCGTCGTAAAGCGCGCGGTCGGCGGCCACGTCGGGCCACAGCTGCCAGTTCTTCTCGGTGAGGAACGAGTGCGACCATGACGACGACGCCATCAACGCGACGCGCCACGGGCTGTCGGCCATGATCCGCGCAGTGGCGGCGCCTACTTCCATGCAGCGATGCGGGTTGGGCGAAGGGGGGTCGAGGTTCCTGATCTCGTCCTTCATCGCCAGCGGCAGCCGGAGCCCGCGCGCCGCATTCACCCGCCGCCCGTAGCAATTGACGCTGAACTGCACCAGCGGATAGTCGAACCCGCGCCGGTCGTCGTCGAGCAAGAGCACCGTGTTCTCGAACGCGTGCCCCATCGGGTGATGCAGCGGCTTATAGGCGTAGCCGACATCGATCCCGGCCTCGATCAGTTTGGTCGCGAGATACTTGCCGGCCTCCTTGTGGCCGCGCACGCGGAAGCTCTTGTCCTTCGGCTCGTTCCACGGATTGTCGGGCGAGCGGCGATGCGCCCACGGCTGGATGTCCTGGTCGTCATAGGCGAGCACCGCGAACGGCGGGACGATATCCTCCTTGAAGTTCTCGTATTGGTCGTCGCCCCACATGACGATGAGGTCGGGCTGAAACGCGTCGAGCGCTCGCCGCGCCTCGGCAAAATGCTGGCGATAGATTTCGCGGTAGCGTACCGCGGTCGAGGCGCCCCAGTCGTTGCCGAGTTCCTCGCGCAGCTTTTCCGGCCAGTTCGCCGGGTTCTTCATGTGCTCCGGCATATCGGGGTCGTCGAGCGAGGCCTTCATCATAAAGGTCCACGCTTCGTTCGGCCGCAGCATCACCGGCCGGTGGGTACAGCCGATCCCGAGGATTTCAGCCATCGCTTTCCTCCGTGAACTCAGTGACCGTGCGGTATCTCGATATTCAACAACCTTGCCGCGTTGCGGCCGAGGATCGCGCGGCGCTCGGTGTCGTCGAGCCCCTTGGCGCCCTCGACAAAGCCGATCGGGTCGACCTCGCCCATGTCGGCGGGATAGTCGGTGCCCATCAGCATATGGTCGGCGCCGTATTCGTCGACCAGGTATTCGAGCTGGTGGTGGGTATAGACGATGGTGTCGAAATAAAGCCGCCTGAGATACGTCGTCGGCATGTGGCGGATGCAGGTACAGGTGTCGGGCCGAGCCGAAGCGGCGTGGTCGATGCGCCCCGGATAGGCCGGCAGGAAGCCGCCGCCATGCGACAGCACCAGTTTCAAGTTCGGGCAATCCTGCAGCACCCCGCCGAAGATCAGATGATGCACCGCGACCGTGGTGTCGAGCGGGTTGCCGATGATGTTGGTGAAGTAGTGGTCGCGGAACCGGCTCGCCTCGGGAAACCCGGTCGGGTGCATGAACAGCACCAGGCCCAGCTCCTCGGCGCGCTGGAAGATCGGGCGGAAGCGCGGCTCGGAGAGGTCGGCGCCGGCGACGTTGGTGGCGATCTCGATGCCCCTGAGGCCCAACGATTTGTGCAGCCGCTCGAGCTCCTCGACGGCGAGCTCCGGCGCCTGGAACGGCACCGTGCCGAGCCCGACAAAGCGGTCGGGATGCTTGCCGCAGATGTCGGCGATGTTGTCGTTGATGACCCGGGCGGTCTCGATGCCGAGATCGGCGGGGACGCTGTAGAAAGTCTGCGCCGGCGACGGGGTGATCGCCTGGATGTCGATCCCCATCAGATCCATGTCGGCAAGGCGCTTCTCGATCGAGGTGAACTGCACGCGGGTGCGCTGCGCCTGCTCGCGGTTGGTCTCGCGCGTCAGTTCGTTGGCGAATTGGTGGCGCGGCTGCCAGTCCATGCTGAGACCCGCGGCGGCGACCATCTCCTCGGCCTTCTGGGTCAGGAGGTGGCAGTGGATGTCGATGGTGAACCACTTGCCGCGCGCATGCGCCGGCCCCGGAAACCGGCCCGGGATCGGACGCCCCTCCGGCAGGCATTTGAACAGCATGTTAGCGTCCCTTCCCCATCGTGCCGCACCGCGGCTCATATTGCCTCGGCAAGTTGTTGATTAAATGCATGTTTTTTCGTTTTTCGTCTGCTATGTTATCCCGCCGCGAACCACCGTGCCCAGCCCAAACCCAGAACATCCTGACACCTAATTTGCACCTTTTGCACCTAATTTCGGAGCGGAACGGCCGTGCATCTGACCGACCTCAAACTTCGAGCCCTCCCATTCGAGGACGGCCAGCGCGACTACGTTGACGATGCCGTTGTCGGACTCTGCGTCCGCGTCGGCAAGCGCACGAAGACCTTCTTGCTCGTTATCGGCAAGGGAAGCTACCGGCGGCGCGTGAAGGTCGGCCAATATCCCGACCTGACACTCGCTGTGGCCCGCGAGAGAGCCCGCGACCTTCTCGCCGAAGCTCGCTTGAAGAAAGAGGAGGAGCGCAGGCCCAGCACGTTCGCATCGGCCTTCGAGCAATTTGAAAAGTTCCACGTCCCAACGATGCGGCCTGGCTCGCAGAAGCACTGCGGCCGCATTCTTACGAACCACTTCGCGGCGCTCCACACGCGCAAGCTGGACACCATCAAGGCTTCGGACCTCGCCCACGCTCTCGACGCCATCAAGTCCCCAGCGGAGAAGATGAACTCCTTTATATGGCTCCGCGCGTTCTTGAACTGGTGCTACCGGCGCGAATACATCGACCAAAACCCGCTCTCCCGCTTGAAGCCGCCGCCGAGCAGTCAACCTCGCGAGCGGGTGCTTTCCGATGCCGAGCTTGTCCGCGTATGGAACGCCTCATCTGAGGGCGTTTTCGGGGCATACATGCGCGTGCTTATCCTCACCGCGCAGCGGAAGGCCAGTGGCTTCGATACCGGCCGGAGTTCGTCGATGGGGACACCATTGTGTTTCCGGCCACGGTAATGAAGGGAAAGAAAGCTCACTCGATACCTATCACCCCGCTCATCGCAGAAACTATCGACGGCCGACTGTTCACCGGCTTCAGCGAGGGCCGCTGCAAACGCGAGCTGCTTCGACGCTCCCAAACTTCGGGCTGGACCCTTCACGACCTTCGCAGAACAGCAGCAACGCGAATGGCGGAGCTAGGCATTTACCCTCACGTGATTGAACGTCTGCTTGCACACGCGATGGGCGGTGTAGCGGCAAGATATAACCGCGCTTCGTACATGCCGGAGATGCGTGAGGCTTTGCTCTCGTGGGAATGCAAGATACAAACTCTCCTTTCCAACACGGAGAGAACGCATGGCCCAGAGCTTTCAGGAATTTATCAAGAGCGACCGCAAACGCCTCAACGGCGAGCGAAAAGCAGTCGTCGCCCAGCAGCGTGAAGTCGAAAAGAAACTTGCTGCTATCGACCAAGAGCTGGCTGCGATAGTTGCATATCAGTCCACGAAGACCGGCAAAGCCGCGGCGATTCAGCCCGCGCCCAAGGCGCGCCGCGCCGCAAGCAAGACCCGCAAGTCTACCCGAGCCCCTCAGGGCAGCAGGCGCGAGAGCATCATCGCTGCCCTCAAGGGGGCCGCGGACGGCATGTCGCGCGGCGAGCTCCTCGAAAAGATGGGATTGAAGGGCGACAAATCTGGCGAGATGTCCGTCTCGAACGCTCTCACGGCACTTTCAAAGAGCAAACAAGTGGCGCGGCAGGAGGGGAAGTACGTCCTAGCCGCCTCGTAAGGCACAGTGAGGCACTCAGTTGCCGCACTCCTGCTCGCCGCGTAGCATCCTGTCGCCGGCTTAGCCGGCTCCGGAGCTGGCTCTTTCATTAGAAGGAGACCAGCGATGGACGGGTTCTATACGGTGAAGGAGGTTTGCCGGCTGCTTCATGTCAGTCGCGAAACGCTCCGGCGTTGGGAAAAGCAGGGTTGGTTTCCGCAGCGTGTGCGCTTTACGCGGCACGAGCGAGGCCGGGTCGGCTTCCTGATACGGGATGTGAGCAACTGGATCGAGGCCCGGAAAGCCGACGCAGCGTAAGACCCACCGCGCCCTCCCTTGTGGGGGAGCGAGAGAGCCGAGGTCCAACTCGGCTCTCTTTTTTTATGCTTGACTCACGTCATGGTTGACCACCCGAATCCCCCAAAAGCAGGGGGAGGAAATGGCGAAGCAGCGTCTGTTTCAGAACGAGCGATCATTTCTTCGCGACATGTGGGATGACGAGAGACCGTTCGCAGTGATCATTTGGGTTCTCTGCTGGTGGTTCCTCATTCCGTACTTCGTATTCAAGTGGTCTTATAAATACATCTACGTTCCGATCGATGATAAGAAGGAAATGGAGCAACTACAAGAAGTCGCTGCGGAAGAAAAGGTCAAAGCGAAAGACGAGCTCGAACTTTTAGCGCAGCAATTGCGGGATGCCGCTCCGACGACTCCGCCGGACAAGATGCGAGCCACCATCCTCCTGAACACCATCGAGCGGCCAACCGGAACCTTTAGACATTCGGTCGATATGATGGTCGAGCTACCAGAAGCGGAGCGGGCGATCATCTACCAGCATCAGCTGGATTTCATCGAGGTCGAGAATGTCCTTCGCAGCAAAGACCAACTTGCGCTAATGAGGCGGGATCGACACGAAGAGCTTGACGCGATCAGTGAGTTAAAGAACCCGCTTTCCAAAGCGATAACCAGGCAATTGAATCAGAACGCTGACCAACTCCAAAAAGAGGAGCGGTTGAAAACTACCGTGGGCGACCTTTTAGTCGTTCCCTATCAGCGATTGTTCGACACGGCCCATGAGGCAAAAGAGCACTCCGACAAATTAAAGACCGAGCTACTGCCCCAGGTCCGGAAGCTGATCGACGGGTACAAGACCTACAACGCTGCGGAGACGGTTGAATTCTGATGTCGTCGTTTTGGAATGCTCTCTTCGGTCCCGAAAAACCGAACAGTTTTGCGGAGGAGATGCGAATCCAAGCGGCCGAACGGTATCAAAAGATCGAGGAGGGCGTGCGCGGCCCCTACGGGGATAATGCCAGCCTTTACGAGACGACCGTCCGCCTTTTGAACGACGCGAATTTCCCCTCATACGATGAGTTCTGGCGGCAGACGCTCATCCGATTTGTGGGCCGATGTGCGGAATTGGGCATATCGCCACCACACGACGCCATCGCTATCCAAATGGCAGGCACCGCGGGCGGAATCTACGCAGCCGAGCGTCTCACCGATGTGCCGCGCGATCCGACGCCCTATGGCCGCAGCGTCGCCGCCGGACAAATGCGGGACATATTGCTCCGCCAGCAGTGGAAGGCCGTTGATCCCGTCGCGGACAGATACCCTTGTCGCGAGCTTCCTCGCGATCGCACGCCATCTTCCGCCTGCGGTGCAGCAAGGGGCGATCATCGAGGGCGCCTCCACCCTTCCCCTCCTGGATCTTCTCCGAAATGTCGGCGCCGTCATCGAGGCGGCCCTGGAGCCGTTTGGCGCGCAGAATGACCTCGGACTCTTCAGTTGGTTCAGGGAGAAGCTGAAGCACAACGTGGATCTCGTTGCAGAAAAGTCCCGCTCAAAGCGCGCAGTGTATCCATCGCAATATGACGGCACGCCCGCCGAGATCGCTTCCGCCTTTCTGGTCGATACGCCGTTCGAGGGCGTGTTCCTGGAAAGCCGGGTCCCGTTCGTCCTCGATGCCGAAACCCGATTTTCAGGGCATTGGATTATCGCACCGCCCGGCAGAGGCAAGACCAACTTGCTTCACACGATGCTGATCGACGACCTGGAGCAAGACGCGTCGATAATCATCATGGATAGCAAGGGTGATCTCATCGGCCCGATACGCGAGCTCAAAGACCTTGAAGATCGTCTGATCCTCGTGGATCCCGATCCGCACAACCCGATAGCGATCAACCCCCTCGATATCCCGAAATCCGATATCGCGCTCGCCGTTGGTCACCTTGAGTACATTTTCAGCTCGTTGCTTGAATCGAAGATGACGCCGCTTCAGACGGTCCTCTTCCGCAGTGTGCTGCGGGCCCTCATCACGTCATTCCCCAATCCCACCCTAGAGACGTTCAGAGACATCATCACCAACGGCTACGACAAGTACATCGAGCACATCAAGGTGCTCCCCCAAGACCTTCAGGACTTCTTCTTCAAGGAATTCAACACAAAGGTGTACGAGGATCGCAAACGCGAGATCGTGTGGCGTCTCCGGCTCTTGCTCGAAAACGACACGATGCGCGGGATGATGCTCGCCATGCGCACGCGTTTCGATATCGGCGCGGCGATGGATGCCGGTAAGATCATCATCATCAACAACTCGAAAGCGCTCCTTGGCGATCAAGGCGCGGAGTTTTTTGGTCGGTTTTTCATCGCCCAGGTTCTCGCGGCCGCACAGGCCCGGTCAGGTCGCAGGGCGCAGGACAAGAAGCCGGTCTATTTCTATATCGACGAATGCCAGAACGTCATCGCGCGCGACGAGCGGATATCGACGATCCTCGACGAGTGCCGCTCGCAGAGAGTTGCGCTCATTCTCGCGCATCAGCGAACCGAGCAGATCACGTCGCAGAACGTGCTGAGTGCGCTTGCCAATTGCGCGATCCGCTATGCTAACAGCGATGATGAGGCGCGCTACCTCGCGCCACGCCTGCGCACCACGCCCGAATTTCTCCAGTCGCTAAGGCGCGGTGAATTCGCCGCCTTCGTCCGCGACATGACCACCCAGGCGCTGGCGCTCAAGATCCCCCGCGCCGACTTCTCGGATGCGCCGAAGTTCACCGCCGCTGAGACAGCGGCGCTCAAGGAGCGGATGCACAAGCAATACGGGGTGCAACTCCCCCCGCGCCTCCCCGCGAGCCCGAGACAGTCAAAGACGGTCACGACCGAACGTCCCCATCACCTGAACGCGAGCGCCCGCCCGAAGTCTCTGGCCCCGAACCAAAGCCGACCTCGCGCTCACCGGAACCGCCACCGGCGCGACAAGAAGAGCCGCGCGGAGATACCGAGGAAGCAAGGGGTTAGCGTTGATTATTTGAAAAATTTTTTCTGCCGCGCAATGCACCACTGCCACACAACCTAGCACTCGATGCACCTTAGCGAACGTTGACGGCCGTCGGCGTTTCGCCCACTTGCTGCATCCATGAATGCAGCCGTGCCACCAAAGCGAAACTCGCGCTGGACACGCAGCCCCTCATTCGGGCCGCGTAAAATGGTGTTTAGTCCCGGCATTTGATGGGTCGGGTCGAAGATGAATCGGTCTGGCTGTTTTGTCCATGCCTGACAGATGTGTTCGTAGGGTGTGAGCCCCTTCAGGGTCTTGAGCCTACGGCCGAAGTTGTAGGCG
>Ga0182024_10007397_pt1 | contig 23686 bp, 27 predicted proteins | sample P32metaG_FD_120480 | JGI IMG/M metagenome (GOLD analysis project Ga0182024, IMG submission 120480) | Permafrost microbial communities from Stordalen Mire, Sweden - P3-2 metaG (Illumina Assembly) | ecosystem: Environmental > Terrestrial > Soil > Wetlands > Permafrost | place: Sweden: Stordalen... | reverse complement strand
GTGAACCCCGTATAGTCGCCGCAGCCTTCGAGGACGCGGAGAGGAGATCAAACCCATGACACCTGATGAGGTCAAGCAGAGCATCACCACCTGGTGCTCGTCCGATGACGACCTGGAGATTGCATCCGACCGATTCGAGCCCGGCACCGACTTCTCGTTCGGGCTGAAGGCAGGAACCCTGAGCACCGCACCGGTCGACCTGATCGTGCTCAAGGCCGACGGCGCCGACCGCGTGACCATCCGGCGAAGCGTCACCCTGACGGGCGACAACGTCGATGCCGCCAATCAGTTGATCGCGTCGCGGCCTGGTTCGGTCACCGCGTCGGTGGAGCACTCCGGCGCCGACACCACGGTGGTCGCGCAGACGTATGTCTACCTCGACGGGTTGAGCAAGCACACCTTCGTGCAGGCAGTTGCCGAGCTCGCTCGGACCAGCACGCTGCTCGACGCGATCGGTGGTGTCGAAACCGCGTCCGCGGTCGATCAGGAAGCCGCCGGTGTCGCATCCGATGCTGTCGATGCGGATGCCGAGCGGGATTCCACGCCGTATGTCGGCACCCCGGTGACGCCGACGCCGGCGGTTGCCGCATCGACGTTCCAGCCCTCGCCGTCCCCGTCGATACCGCAGCCGAGCTCGATCCCGTCCGGAATCCCGGTCGGACAGCCGCTGCCGACTCCCAGCTTCACGCCGCAGCCGGTCCAGGCGCAGCCGGCGTACACGCAACCGATGCAGCAGCCTTACCAGGCCCAGCCGGTCCAGGCGCAGCCCGCGCCGCAGCAGGCCGCCGGCGGATGGGCCCCGAGTCACTCCGTTCCACCCCAGGGATTGCGCGCGTGGGGCGCCCCGGACCCTTCGGGACCGGTGGTTGCCAACCTCGCGCCCGGGTTGCCCATCCAGGTCGCCGAAGTTCGCGGCGCTTGGGCGCGAGTGATCTGCTCGAACGGGTGGACCGGCTGGATTGACGGCCGGATCATCGGCGTCGCTGCCTGACCTTCGTACCGCGATGAGCAGCGGCTCGGAGACACCGAGCCTCGACGAGCTCACCGCAGCGCTCGGCGACCGCCGTGCGCACTCTCTCGCCATGGGTGGCGAGGAGCGGGTCGCCCAGCAGCACGCCCGGCACAAGCTGACCGCGCGAGAGCGGATCGATCTGCTCTTCGACGCGGGCACGTTCATCGAGTTCGGCCTGCTCGCCCATCAACATTCGATGACCGGCGCGGCCACCGAACCGGACCGGACGCCTGCGGACGGCGTGATCACGGGCGAGGGACTCGTCGACGGCCGCCGCGTCTACTGCGCCGCCTATGACTTCACGGTGATGGCCGGGTCGATGGGGATGATCGGCGAGCAGAAGGTCGCCCGCCTGCGCAGGAAAGCGATGCTCAACCGCCTGCCGATGATCTGGCTCCTCGACTCAGCGGGCGCGCGCATCCAGGAGGCGGCAGGGAGCACATTCGCGGGCAGCGGGGCGCTTTTCTTCGAGCAGGTGCAGATGAGCGGCGTCGTCCCGCAGGTGGCGGCGATGCTCGGCTCCTGCGCGGCGGGCACCGCTTACATTCCGGGGCTGGCCGACTTCGTCCCCATGGTCAAGGACACCAGCAGCATGTCGCTCGGCGGTGCCCGGCTGGTCAGGGCCGCGACCGGCGAGGAGACCACCGATCACGACATGGGCGGGAGCCAGGTGCACTGCTACGTCAGCGGCGTGGGGGATCTCGAGGTCGCCGACGACGCGGCGTGCATCGCCGCGGTTCGCGACTTCCTGTCCTTCATGCCGTCGAACAACCGCGAGCAGGCGCCGCGACGTGAGACGGCCGATCGTCGCGACCGGCGCATCGACGACATCGAAAAGATCGTGCCCACCAACCCACGCGCGGCCTACGACATGCGCAACGTGATCAAGCGCCTTGCCGACGACGGCAACGTCTTCGAGATCAAGCCGACCTTCGCGCGCAACATCGTCACGGCGCTGGTGCGTCTCAACGGCCGGGCCGCCGGGATCGTCGCCAACCAGCCGCTGATCAAGGGCGGTGCGCTCGACATCGACGCTGCCGACAAAGCTGCACGCTTCATCTGGCTGTGCGATGCGTTCAACGTGCCGCTGGTGTTCCTGCAGGACGTTCCCGGCTTCATCGTCGGTACGGAGGTCGAGAAGCAGGGGATCATCCGGCACGGCGCGAAGATGCTCTATGCGGTCAGCGAAGCCACAGTTCCCAAGGTGACCGTCGTCCTCCGCAAGGCATACGGCGCCGGGTATTTCGTGATGTGTGGTCGCGGCTACGAACCCGACACGCTGGTCGCCTGGCCGACCGCCGAGATATCGGTGATGGGACCCGAGGGCGCCGTCGACATCATCTTCACGAAGCAGATCGCGGCGGCCGCGGACCCGGCGGCGGCGCGCGCCGAGTATGCGGCGGCGGTGCGTCAGACCATCGATCCCTTCATCGCCGCGTCATGGGCGATGGTCGACGACATCATCGACCCCGCGGACACGCGACGGGTGATCATCGACGCACTGGAGGGTGCTGAAACCAAACGGCAGCGGCGCGCGTGGCGGAAGCACGGCGTGCCACCGGTATGAGGAGGGCAAGGTGACCGAGGTCAAGGCCGAGCTGGTGGGCAATCTCTGGAAGATCGTCGTCCGGGTGGGACAGGCGGTCGAGGAGGACGACACGCTGATGATCCTCGAGTCCATGAAGATGGAGATTCCGATAACGACGCCGACCTCCGGCACCGTGAAGGAGATCCTGGTCGCCGAGGGAGAGGTGGTCCAGGAGGGTCAGACGGTCGCCATCATCGACTGACCGCACGCCGGGCCACCGTCTCGCGACCGCAAAGGTTTCGTTGCAGTGGTGGCGCTCGGCGGCGCGCGTGCGACGATGAATCGGTGAATTCGAGCCAGCTCGACACCATCAGCGTCAAGACGTCGGACAACGTCACCCTCGGGTACAGCGTCGCCGGTCTTGGCAGCCGCCTGGTGGCGCAGATCCTGGACAACCTGGTCGCGCTGCCGATCACGCTGGTCGCGATCTTGCTCTACAGCGCCCTGGCGAGCGTCTTCGTGACCAGCGCGCAGGGCACGGGGTTTGCCGATGCGGGCGCGGGATTCTTCGCCGGCTTCGTCTACTTCGGGTACTTCTTCGTGGCCGAGGTGGTGACCGGGGGCAAGACCCCGGGCAAGGGCGCCATGGGGCTCCGGGTCATCCGGGTCGACGGTTCCGCGGCCGACTTCGGCGCCCTCGCGGTTCGCAACGTGCTTCGCATCGTCGACGTGGGAGCCGTCCTGATCGGCATCGTCATCATGTTCTTCCAACCCCAGACACGCCGTCTCGGTGACCTCGGCGCCGGCACGATCGTGGTGCGCGACAGAGCGATGGTCTCGCTCGCCGCCGCTGTGGCGCCGCCGCCGGTGATCCTGCGAACCCCCGACGCCGGACCGACGATCGATGGGCTCGACCACATCGGGGGGGTTGAGCGCGACGCGCTGCGGGTCTTTCTCTCGCGACCCGGTCTGAGCCCGAAGTTGCGCGCCGATCTCGCGGCGGATATCGCGAAGCGCCTCCTCGACCGACTCGGGCTTCCGCCCAGCGCACCGGAGCGGCTCTGGCCTCCGGAGCTCTTCATCGAGCGGGTGTACCTCCAACTCGATCAGCTCCACCCTTGAGCTCTTGCCTTGAGCTGTTGCACTGAGCCTCTGCCATGAGCCTCGACACCTTCATCGCTGAGCGCCAGGGGCGCTGGGGCGCGCTGGAAGCGGCGATCAAGACGGCAAAACGCGGAAGGCTGCGCAATCAGTCGGCGAGCGACATCGAGCGCTTCGGCCTGCTCCTCCGTCAGACGTCGAGCGACCTCGCAATCGCGCGCCGCGATCACCCGGACGCGCCGATCACCGAGTACCTCAACACGCTCTGCGCACGAGCTCATCCGCTTCTTTATCGAGGGAGGCCCTGGCGCCTCGGCGCGATCGCGCCTTTCTTCGCCACCGCCCTGCCGCGCTCCTTTCGCGCCGCGTGGCCGTACATCGTCACCAGCCTTGGGCTGATGCTGATGGGGTTCATCGCGGGCTGGCTCGCCGTGGACCTGCGTCCCGACCTGCGCGCATCGCTGGTGCCGCCGTCGCTCTTCGATGAGATGGCGCGCGGCCAGATCGGCACCGGTGTGCAGGACGCGCCGTTCGCGGCGGCTTTCATCATCCAGAACAACATTCGCGTGGCGCTCATCTGCTTCGCGGGTGGCATGTTGCTCGGGATCCCCACAGCGTTCCTCCTGCTCACCAACGGGTGGATGCTCGGCACCGTGGCTGCGGCGGTCCACCTGGGTGGCTACGACTTCCAGTTCTGGTCGCTCATCGTGCCCCATGGCGTGCTCGAGCTCAGCGTGATCGTGATCAGTGGCGGCACCGGGCTCATGCTCGGCGACGCCATTCTCCGCCCGGGGCGGCTTCGCCGAGGTGAGGCACTGGCGCGCGTAGCTGTGCGAGCGGTGCTGCTCGCCCTCGGTGCGGCCACCCTGCTCATCATCGCGGGCACCCTCGAAGCCTTCGTATCGCCGAGCTCGCTCCCCGACGGGGTGAAGCTGGCAATCGGAGCCGGGGTCGGTGTCCTCCTCTATTCCTGGCTCATCCTCGCCGGACGCGCTCCGAGGCGGCGACCGGGGTTCGCGTTCGACCGTCCTGCGGAAACCCCCGCGTAGACTGGAGTCGATGGACGTCGTCCGGATCACACCGCGTGGCTACTGCCACGGGGTCGTGGAAGCGATACGAATCGCAAAGCGTGAAGGCGCCGCTCGCGCGGGCAGCGAGCCGGTGACCATGCTCGGCTACCTGGTGCACAACGAGCACGTGACCCGCGAGCTCGAGGAGTCCGGGGTCGCACTGGTGGCCGAGCCCGATCGCATGAAGGCGCTCGAGCAGGTCACGGAGGGAACCGTCATCTTCACGGCCCACGGCATCTCTCCGGCGGTCGTCGATGCGGCCCGAGCCAGGGGACTCAACCTCGTCGACGCCACGTGCAGTGATGTCACCCGAACCCACGACCTCGTCCGTGAGCTGGTTTCCAGCGGCCACCACGTCATCTACATCGGGAAACGCGGTCACCCCGAACCCGCTGGGGTGCTTGGCATCGCACCGGAGCACACCACGCTGATCGAGAGCATCGAAGAGGTTGACACGCTCGAGCTGCCGGACCAGCGACCACTCGCGGTCACATGTCAGACCACGCTGAGCATGTGGGACACGCAGTCGATCATCGAGCGCCTGCAGGAACGCTTTCCAACCATCGAGGTGCACAACGAGATCTGCCGCGCAACCCAGGAGCGGCAGGAGGCCGCTGTGCTGGCGGCCGACGACGTGGATTGCGTCATCGTGGTCGGCAGCGAACGCAGCAGCAACAGTCAACGCCTCGTGCAGGTGGTTCGCGAGAAGGGCCATCGCCCCGCGTACCTCGTCGACACCGCGGCTGACCTCGACCCCGCTTGGTTCCGCGGCGTTCACCGTGTTGGTGTCACCTCCGGCGCCTCGACGCCGACGCAGATCACGCGCGCCGTCATCGCTGCAGTGGAGGCGATGCCCGACTCGGCGTGAGGTGACGTTTCGGCTGCAAGGGTCACAGACCCCGGAAGCCTGCTAGTGTCCGCCTCGATGACCGAAGGAGGGCCGCCGCTTCCCCCGCCTCAGGCGCCCGGTCAATGGGATGGAGGGCAGTCGTACCTTCCGCCGCCGCCTCCGATGTATCCGGCGCCGACGTACTACGCGGGACCGCAGCAGGGGCCGGCGCCGGGTATCGCATATGCCGGCTTCTGGATTCGCGTCCTCGCTGCGCTGATCGACACGATCATAGTCGGCGTTCCACTTGTGGTCGTTTTTCTCGTGGTCGAGGGATCGGCGATCAGCGCCTTCTTCACCTGCATCAACAACGCAGTCAACGCAGGGGTGGCGACCAGCATCTGTCAGGCCTCGTCCCCCACGTCGATCGGATATTTCGAGCTGATCGGCCTCGGTGCCGAGTTGCTCTACTTCGTCATCCTCTGGTCTCAGCTCGGTGGAACGCTCGGCCAGCGAATGCTCGGACTTCACGTCGTCGACGCGGCAACCGGAAAGAACATCGGGATCGGGCGAGCCCTGGGTCGCTTTATGGGCTACGTGATCAGTTCGATCCCCTTTGACATCGGACTCATCTGGGCCGCCTTCGATCCGCGGAAGCAAGGCTGGCACGACAAGATCGCGAGCACATTCGTGGTCCGCAAAGCCTAGAATCCGGCCACCGACTCGCCGGACGAGACGGCCTTACCGAGGAGGAGAGCAACGTGGCAGCACTGCCGCCCCAGCCACCTGGCAGCCTACCCCCGCAACCCCCCGGCTTCACGCCGGCCGGTGTGCCACCCCCGGTGGGGCCGCCACAGGGACCCTACTCGCCCGGCAACGCATACGCGGGCCAGATGCCCGCCCAGCCGTACGTCTCGCAGCCGATGCCGCAGCCGGTCGTGGTCAAGGTGCACAAGCGAACGGCGTTCCTGACGTTGGCCCAGTTCATCATCATCCTGTTCGCTGTCGTACGCATCGTCATTGGCCTCGGCTGGGCAGCACTCGGCGTTCTCTTCCTCGTGGGTGGTCGCGCGCGCATCGCGTCACTCCCCGGATATGACCAGGCAATCGGTCAAGTCGGGAACGGCGTGCTGAACGCGCTTGCTGCTGTTTTGTTCGTTATTGCAGTCTATTTCCTGATTTCCGGGGTCATCGACCTCATTCTCGGAATCATCGTGGGGCGCCCGTCGAACGTCGCTCGATGGTTCATCATTGTGCTGGACATCCTCAGCATTCTCTATGTGGTCGATCTGCTGACGCGTGGCGTCGGCGGCCTGTGGACTCTCGTCTGGCTCGTGGTCCTCGTCGGGAAGGCGATCGTGCTGTACGCGATGCTGCTCGACCCCGCGACACGAAGGAACTTCGCGGGCACCGCCCGGTAAGCACCCAGGAGCGCATTCTGCGCTACAGGCGCGCCCGCCGTTTGAGGTCGAGATAGCGGTTCACAAGCCGCGGCGACAGTGTGCGCGCATCCGCGTCGATGGTCTCGACGCCGGAGCGGCGCAGCATGAGCAACGTGTCATCGCGATCGGCGATGAGTCCGCCGGCGACGGCGCGAGCATAGGCGTCGTCGCCGCTGCGTGGCACGGTGTTCGCCGCGTCATCGAGAGCCGGATCGCGGACCGTGACCACCAGCGGCAGATGACGACGACGCAGCCGCACGCATTGCCTGATCAACGCTTTTCCCTGGTCGGGATCGAGCACGTCGGTGAAGATGACCACCAGCGAGCGGCGCGTCTGCCAGCGGCTGAAGTATGCAAGCGCATCGTCATAATCCGCCTCGGTCTCACCCGGTTGGATCGGACGGGTGGCGTCGAGAAAGCGACGCAACTGCGCGGTGCCGGCGCGCGGTGGGAGTGTGCCGGTGACCGTGTCGGAGAAGGCGAGCATCCCGGCACGATCCCCGGCGCGAAGAGCGACGTGCACGAGCAGCAGCGCTGCATTGATCGCGTGGTCCAGCTTGGTGAGCTCGCCCGCGCCGATCCCCATCAGCCGGCCGTGGTCCAGGCAGATCACCAGCGGCTGGGAACGCTCGGGGATGAGCTCCGTGGCCATCAGGCGTCCGGTCCGTGCGGTGGCGCGCCAGTTGATGGCCCGCAACGGGTCGTCCGGAAATGCTTCGCGCACACGGTCGAACTCGCTGCCCTCGGTGCGGAGGCGCATGGTGCGAAGTCCCAGCTCGGCGAGCTGACCACGACGCGCCAGTGCCTCATACACATCGATGGCAGCGAGGTTCGGATCGACGCGAACTGCGCGGGTTGCTGCGACCGTGGTCTGTCGCCAGCCGATCCCCCACGGGCCGGTCGCCCGGACGACGGCCGGCCCTAGGACGACGTCGCCGCGCGCAACCGGCGTGACCATGTACTCCACATGCGCCGGGAGACGCACCTTCCAACGGTTCCGCGATGGGTGAAGCCCTGAAGGGACGCGTTCATCCACGATCGCGGATGCGCCGGTAGATCGAGCGGTGACGGCGAGCGTCACGCGGTTGGCGACGCCCACCGAGAGCAGGTCGTTGCACTCCCGCTCGACGCGCAGCACGGTTCTTCCCGGTGCGCGCCGCGAGTCGACGGCGATCGCGACCAGCACGGCAGCGAAGAGCGCGAGTCCCACGACAAAAACGACCGACGCCGCCGCACCGGCTGCAATCACGGCGACCGGCACCAGCAGGAGCCCGGCGCCACGCCACGTCATCGCGGCGCGGTCACCGCGGGACCGGTACTCTGCCCACCGCCCGCTGCACCGCCGCAACCTCGGACACGCCCTGAATCTCCGCCTCGGGGCGGCGAATCATGCGGTGCCGGAGCGCCGGGATGCAGACGTCCTTCACATCGTCGGGGACGACGTAGTCGCGTCCCTGAATCGCTGCCATCGCCTTGCCGGCCAGCAGCAGCGCGATCGATCCGCGCGGGCTCGCCCCGAGTGAGAGGTCCGGACTGTTGCGAGTCGCGGTCACGATCGCCGAGATGTAGCCGAGCACCTCGTCGGAGACGCGAACCTTCGCGACCTCCGCGCGAACCCTCGCAAGGGATGCCGTGTCGATGATCGAGGTCACCCCGGCAGCAACCAGGTCGTGCGCGTTGAACCCGCCGTCGACGCGACGCAGCATCACCACCTCGGTCGCCGGCTCCGGGACATTGACCTCGAGCTTAAAGAAGAATCGATCGAGCTGAGCCTCGGGGAGCGGGTAGGTGCCCTCGTACTCCACTGGGTTCTGGGTGGCCACGACCAGAAAGCGGTCGCCGAGCGAGCGGCTCTCACCGTCGGAGGTCACCTGCCGCTCCTCCATGGCCTCGAGCAGCGCCGACTGAGTCTTGGCCGGCGCGCGGTTGATCTCGTCGGCGAGCAGCGTGTCGGTGAAGATGGGGCCTTCACGGAACTCGAAGCTTCCCGAGTCGGGACGGTAGACGCTGGTTCCGATGATGTCCGATGGGAGCAGGTCAGGGGTGAACTGGATTCGCGTGAAGCGCGCGTCGAGCGCGGCGGCAAGCGTGCGCGCCATCAAAGTCTTCGCTGTGCCGGGCACCCCCTCGAGGAGCACGTGCCCGCCGCAGAGCACGGCGATGTAGAGACCGTCGATGACCTGGAGCTGGCCGACCACGGCTCGTCCCATGGTCTCGTGCAGTGCGCCGCGCAGAGCGGCGGCGTCGTTCACAGGTGCCACTCCGGGCATTGTGCCCTGTGCGCTCGCGCGATCAGCCAACTGGCGCACCGGTCCACTGTCGTTCGCAGGCATCGACATCGCGGGCGAGGCGGAGCAACTCGCTCTCGTCGGGTCGCCCCGCTGCGAGCGACCGAGCGTGGGCAAGCAGGGCGGCAAGCCCCGCTCCCCCGTGCGGGTTGGTCATCGATGCCGCGGCGCAGAACGCCGCATCGTCGAGGTGCCGGTCCACTCCCGTCGCGCTCCCGATCTTGCGTTTGAGCTCGTCGGCGTAGCGGGCCGCGATCGGCCCGCGCTGCCGGCTCCGTGCGAAGAGCTGTCCCATCGCAGTGACATACGCGCCGGCGCTCGGCACCAGTGCGTCGCCGCCATCCTGCACGGGCTTGCCGAGGCGGCGGCCGTTCAGCGCGATCGCAAGCAGCACCACCAATGCGATCAGCAGGGACGCCAGGCCGATCGGCCCGTCGAAGATGGCCCCCGCACCAGCTGACTGGGTTCCCTCGCCATGGTGATATTCGTCAAAGCTGATCCGGCCGCCGCGAGCGCGCTGCAACAGGCTCAGCGCGAGGTACGAGGAGTCCGGATGACGGAGCCCATCGTTGGACAGCGGCGCGGTGTCACCGAGAACGTACGCACGCCCGCGTCCGATGCGGATCACGCCTGCCACGACGTTGTTCTTCTCCACCAGCATGGGGACCAGCGGCGCCTGGTTGGAGAAGGTCAACCCGCTCGCGACCGGGACCGAATGGACTCGATCGGTGCTGTCGAAGGGCTCTGCCACGGTCGCGGAGCCGCTCCCCTGCGTTGCCGAGGGATTCACATCGAGCGTGCCGAGCAGCGGCGCCGCAGCGGCGAGGCTGTCCGGCGTGACCACGAGAACCAGGTCGCCGCCGCCGCGGAGAAATGTCATCAGGGCATCGACATCCGACGTGGTCAGCGCGACGGTCGGGTCGTAGCAGAACACCACGTCACTGGCGGAGAGATCGAAGCTCCCGCTGATGCGGCCGACATCGAGACCGAGGTCCGAGAACCACGTGTACAGAGCGAGCGTGCCGAGGCTGCCGGCCGATCGCGACGATGGGTTGACCTGGTCGTTGGGAGGGATTGCGCTGCTGATGGCGATGACCGCGAGGATGCAGAGCGCCGCGATCAACGTGAGCATTGCCGAGAGCGGCGGCCGGCTCACTGACTCTGCGCTCCTGGGCTCTGCGCTCCCGGGCTCGGAGCTCCCGCGGCGCGGCGGGCCACGCGTCGCACCGCCTCACAGCGCGCGCGTGCGACCTCCCAGTCAGCTGCACCGACGGTGTCTCCGCCATACCAGGCCCTGTCGAACGACGCCGCCGCGGGCGCGACCACCGCAAGGAGATCGGCGTCCGCGGACAGGGTGGCGAGCATCTCGCGCGTCGTCCATGCTCGATTCAGCTGCGCTCGCCGGTCCGCGACCTCGAGCAACGCCGAGCGGAACGCTCGTCGAATCGCCTCTCGATATTCCCCTCGCTGCGCGGCGGCGAGCGCAAGATCCCACTCGCCATCCGGGTCGTTGCCGGCGGTGGCCGGTTCGTCCGGTGTGCGCGCACGCCGGCTTCCTGCAACCCCGCGCAGCCGGTAGATGACGAACGCCGTGATGCCGGCGAGCACGATGAGGCCGAACAGGATCGAACCTCCCTGACCGAGCAGCCCGAAGAGGTGCGAAAGAATCCACTGGACGGCCTCGCCGATGCGCGCAAAGATCGACGGCGGTTGGTTCTGGTCGAGAGCGGCAAAAACAGACGATGCATACACTTGATGGAGGAGGTTCTGAGCCGCCTGGGAGTCGACCTGGCACGCAGAGCCCGCGGGCAGCGCGAGCGTGGCCACGATGAGATCGATGCGCTCCCTCGAGGCGGCGACGTCGGGTGGTGTCGCGGTGAGGCCAGCGATGATCGGAGCGAGCGCCTGGCTCGAGGACGGGGCGAGATCCTCGGCCTCGGTGACCGCGGTCAATGCCGCCGGCGGCTGCGGAGGCACAGCCACGAGCGCGCTCTCCGCGCGTCCCAACAGTGTCAGGTACTCGATGGTCACGCACGGTCCCGCGGCGCGCCCCGGCGTTATCGTCGACCCGGAAACCGCGATGAGCGCGGTGGCGATGACGCCCGCGGCGAGCAGGCGCCTCACAGCGACCGCGCGAGCATCTCGATGTCGAAGCCTTCTTTGCGGATGCGAATGTCGTAGTACAGCAGCGTCACCCCGATGTAGGTGATCGGCCCGACGAACACGGCCGCGATCGCACCCGCCACCTGTTGAAAGACGAACGAGTTATTGGGCGCGATCAGGTTTCCCGGGACCTGGAAGATGGTGGACACCACCCCCGAGATGATCGAGGTGATGAGCACGAGCAGGAGCATGCGTCCGAACGTCGGCCAGAAGCGGCCGCCGATCAATTGCCAGCTCCGCTTGAGGCCGCCCCACCCGGACACCCGCTCGAGAACGATCGCGGGCACGGCGACGACCGTACGTACGTAAATCATGATCAGCACGGGAATCAGTCCGACGAATGCGATCACCGCCAGGAGCGCACCGAGCCCTCCCGCTCCGGCGGCGCCGAGCAACGCGGTGAACAGGATTACCACCGCGAGGGACCCGGCGTAGACGACGATCAGGATGAGGATCATCGCGATCAGCGCGCCGAGGCGGCTCCAGGCCGCCCGGTATGCGGAGAGCAACGAGCTCGGACGGTCGAGGTATCGATCACTCACCGCGCCCGTCGTTGCCGCCTCCCCAAGCGGGACGACGATCAAAAGACTGAGCAGCAGCAGGCCCAGGGTGACGACGAGAATGCCGACGTACGAGTTGAGGAGCTGCTGAGCCTGTGCCTGGGTGATGCTCTGTCCGCCAAGGGAGGCAAAGGGGGATCGTACGAAGGTGGCGACCCCGGTCAGCTCGAAGAGCAGCCAGGTGAGCAGGGCGTAGGGGATCTGCACCACGGCGCTGATCGACGCGATCAGAGCGAAATTGCGGCGGTAGAGCGTGAAGGTGGCGTCGAGCCACTCTCCCACCGACATCGAACGGAAGCGTCCGGACCCGACCTGGGACGGCATGAAGCCGGGATTCCAGCCCGGCTGCGGGGCTCCCCAGGCAGGCGGTTGACCCCATCCCGGCGGCGGTGAGCCCCAGCCCGGAGGCGGCGAGCCCCACCCCGGCGGGGGTGATCCCCAGCCCGGGGGTGGTGAGCCCCAAGCGGGTGGAGGCGCTCCCACATCCACCGGTGGCGGGCTGGGAGGCGGTGGCTGATCGGTCATCAGAACCATTGTCAATGCTGCACCGCAGGGCTGAGCAACGGTATCCTCACAACTTGAGGCGATGAGAGAGTTCACTGCCGCGCTGGTTCGCGGCGATTCCAGCCTTTGGCACGCCCGATGCGGGCGCTAGTTGTCGATCCGACCCTCATCGACCCCGGCTCCGGAGGGCGGGGCCGCGGTCGTCGTCGTCGCGCGCAAGCGAACTCTTCGCTTCCCGTCGAGGTACGCGACGTCAGGACGCCGGTTCCACCCGGGCCCGGATGGGTGCTCATCCGCCCCGCGCTGGCCGGCATCTGCAGCACCGACCTCGCCCTCGTGCACCGTGACCCGGTTCCCAACGTGCTCACGGCGTATGGCGCTCCGAGCACGTTCATCCCCGGCCACGAGGTCGTCGGCGTGGTGGAACGCGCTTCCTCCACACGCTGGGCCCGCGAGGGAGATCGCGTCCTGGTCGAGCCGACCCTGCGCTGTGCCCACAAGGGTTTGGCCGAATGCCGTCGCTGCCGTGCCGGCGACACCCAGCTCTGCGAGAACGCGGACCGCGGCGGATCGCTCTGCTCCGGCCGGTCGGTTGGATCGAGCGAGAAGGCGGGCGGTGGCTGGAGCGAGGGCTTCCTGGTCCATGAGGACATGCTCGTTCCCGGCGACGGCATCTCCGACCAGCGAGGCGTCCTCGCGGAACCGGCGGCCACGGCGCTCCACGCCGTGCTGCGCTGGACCCGCCGGGGTGACACGGCGGTGGTGATCGGGTCGGGTGCGCTGAGCCGGCTCATCGTTGCGACCCTGCGGCGCATGCACCCGGACCTCGACATCATCGTGCTCCACGATGCTCGGAGCAGCACGCGCGCGCGCACGGGCCGGCGTCACCGTGAGAGCGCACCGCTCAACGGCGACCCCAATGCGGCGTTCATGGCAATTCGATCGATCGGTGCCAACCGCGTCTGGCATGGATCTTCGGAGCAGATGCTCCAGAAGACCGCCGAGCACATGGAAGCCCGAGTGATGCGCCCGGCCGGCGGTGGCCTGCCCGTGCTCGACGGCGGCGTCGACGTGGTCTTCGATTGTCGCGCGTCCGCGCTGAGCATCGACCTCGCAGTGCGCCTGCTGCGCGCCGGGGGCACGCTGGTGCTCTGCGGTCGCTCCGGCCGCCACGAGATCGAGTGGTCGCTGATCTGGGCGCGCGAGCTCACCGTGCGCGGCGCCGCTTCGTACGGCCGCGAGCCGGACGGCAAGCGAACCTTCGGCACCATCAGGGAGTGGCTGAGCGACTCGAGCTTTCCCGTCGACGGTGTCGTGACCCATCGATTCCCGCTCGACGAGTACAACGCCGCGCTGTCGATCGCCCAGGCGGGTTCGGCCGCCGGTGCGGTGAAGGTGGTCTTCGAGGGGCCGGCGGCAACCAGCCTCCGTCCGGCCGCGGCAGCCATCGTCGCCCAGCAGCCTGACGAACCGGTGCTGCTCCAGTCGACTGCGGCCCGGGTTCGTGGCGGCCGAGTCAAAGTCTCCTAGGGCTCTGCGCGTGCTGCCGCCTCCAGGTGGCGCGTGCCCGGGTGATCCAAACGCCCCATCAGGTGCGTACCAGGAGATGCGCAACCCCCGAGCGTGTGTCGGAGCATGAAAGTGCATCTGAGTGACGACGACATTGTTCGCTCGATCTCTGCCTCGCCCGAGGGGATCGAAGCTTTGTACGACCGATATGGTGGCCTCGCCCACACCGTCGCGCTGCGCATCCTCAGCGATCGGGGCGCGGCCGAGGATGTCGTGCAGGAATCGTTCCTGGCGGTCTGGCGGCGTGGCTCCACGTTCCAGTCGGGCCGGGGATCGCTGCGCTCATGGATCTGCACGATCGTCCGCAACCGAGCGATCGACCGCCTCCGAGGCGACCGCCACAGGACGCGGCTCGATACACCGATTGAAGGCGAATCGCTCGAACCCGCGGTCTCCGATCCGTGGGCGGCGGTCGCGCTCGAGCTGAGCGGCGAGGAGGTCCGCAAGGCGCTCGCCGAGCTACCGCCCGAGCAGCGTCAGACCATCGAGCTCGCCTACTACGGCGGCTACTCGCAGTCCGAGATCGCGACTGCGATGGAGGTGCCGCTCGGCACCGTCAAGGGGCGGGTCCGGATCGCGCTCGACAAGCTTCGCGCCAGCCTCGCCGATCGCGTGGAGACACCATGGCAGACGCAGTGAGCCACGACGAGGTCGCCGACCTCCTCGCGCTCGAGGCTGTCGGTGCGCTCGAGCCCTCGGAGCGGGACGGCATGGAGCGGCACCTGGCCAGCTGCGCTGCCTGCCGGCACACCGCCGACGAGTATGCCGAGCTGGCGTCGCTGCTCCCCGCCGCGCTCGAGGTGGTGCCGCCCCCCGCACGGCTGCGGCGCAATCTCATGGCCCAGGTGTATGCAGAGGCGACCGCATCACCGACCGTCCCCTGGTGGCGACGCCTGATCGACGCGATCCCGGCAAGCCGGACGTTCACGGTCGTCGGGGCGGCGGCGGTGATCGCGGCCATCGCTTTCGGGATCTGGGGCGCCACCGGCAGGACGAACCTGCCGCAACCCCCGGCGACCATCTCCTACAGCGTCTCTGGAACCACGGCGACCGGAACGCTCGACGTCCCCGCCGGCGGGACGCCGGCGGTGCTGATGGTGAACGGCCTTCAGTCACTCCCCATCACCAAGACCTATGAGGTCTGGCTCATCCCGCCGCAGGGATCACCGAAGGGCGTCGCGTTCCTGAGCCCGAGCCCGGCGGTCGGTGGCTGGGTTGCGGTCGTCCCGGGGAGCCTTGCCGGGTACAAGAGCCTCGCCGCCACTGTGGAGCCGGCCGGGGGCAGTCCGACTCCGTCGAATACCGAGGTTCTGAGCGGTCAGCTCACGGCGTCCTGAGGCGGCGCCGGATTCGCCTTCCGCCGTTTCTCGGCGACTGCCGGAAGGACGCGCTTGATACCTGCGTTATCGACCACCATGCGGCGCTCGCGCTTGCGATCTCGCTGCCGGATACGCTCGCGCTCCGCGTCGGGAACCTCGGGCTCATGGTCCATCGGCGCGCTCAGGCGCTCAGCGGCCCGGCCGATTGGCGCCTGCCACGGGCGATGGCGACCGCTGCTGCTGCCGCCAGGGTGACGACGGCGCCCCCCGCGATCGCCTGCACCCTGCGGTCGAGCCCGAGCGCCCGCACGCGGCCGCCGAACCCGGCGGCGTCAGCGATCGCCAGCGCAGCCGCGTAGATGTCGGCTCGCCGCGCGGGATCCAGCGTCCGGCCTGCAAACACGCCAACCACCTCGTCGCCGGTGTCGACCAGAGCCGAGACCTCCGAAGACGCTGCGAATGCGATCAGGTCGCCCCCGAGCGCCGCATCGAGGCGATCGTCGATATTCACGATCCCGACCTCGAGAGGCGTTCGGCCGGGAGCGGCGCGCCGAGACGCCGGCGCAGCGCGGTCAATGCGCGGAAGGTGAGCAGCTTCACCGCGCCTTCGCTCCGCCCCATGATCTCGGCGATCTCCCGGTCGCGGAGATCGCCGCCGAAGCGCAGCAGGATGGCCTGGCGCTGGTCGTGGGGCAGACCCGCGACCGCGGCGCGCACCTCGCCGGCACGATCGTGCTCCTCGGCGTGGAGGGCGGGATCGGCGCCGGCGTCGGGGAGCATGCGCGGCTCGAGCTCGATCCAGCCGGGGCGGCGGCGCTCCCTCGACACCAGGTTGCCGGCCACGCGGTAGAGCCATGCCGAGTACGGAACCCCGCGCCACTCGAAGCGTGGGAGTTCCTCCATCGCCTTGGCAAAGGTTGCTGCGGTCACGTCGTCGGCCTGCTCCATGTCGTGCGTGAGTGTGTAGACGTAGGCGTGGATCTGGTCGACGTAGCGCTCGTAGAGCGGCGCGAAGGCTGCTCGGTCACGCTGCGCGGCCAGGATCTCCAGCCGCTCCTCCTCGAGCTCCGCAGCGGTGCGATGTGCCATCGCTAGCGCTGCCCGGCCCGCGGAGGATGCAACTCGCAGAAGCGTGTTGGTGCCATCGCGTTACGCCTGACGGCGTCCTCCGATCAGTCCAAGCCGGGTGCCGACCTCTTCGAAGGCGAGGAGCGCTCGGTCGAGTTGCTCGTGCGTGTGGGTCGCGCAGACGATCGTGCGCACCCGTGCCCTCCCCAGCGCGACGGTGGGAAAGCCGATGCCCTGGGCGAAGATCCCCCGCTCCAGGAGCATGTCAGAGAGCTGCATCGCGACCGGCGCCTCACCGCACATCACCGGGGTGATCGGCGTCTCGCTGTCGCCGATGTCGAAACCGAGCTCGCGTAGGCCGCTCTTGAAATGGCGCGTGTTGCTCCAGAGCTGGTCGATCAGCTGCGGTTCCTGCTCGAGCACGTCGACGGCCGCGATGCATGCCGCAACCACAGCGGGCGGATGCGAGGACGAGAACAGGAATGGACGCGACTTGTGGATCAGGTGATCGCGGACGATCTGTGTCGACGCGACATACCCGCCGACCACGCCGATCGCCTTGCTCAGGGTGCCGATGTTGAGCGCGACCCTGCCGTGCAGGCCGAAGTGGTCGGTGGTGCCCCGGCCGTTGCTGCCGAGCACGCCGGTCGCGTGTGCGTCGTCGACCATCACGGCTGCGTCGTAATGCTCCGCGCGTTCCACCAGCTGCGGTAGCGGCGCGATGTCGCCGTCCATGCTGAAGACGCCGTCGGTGACCAGCAGGATGCGACGGTAGCCCTTGCCGCGTGCCTCGCTGAGCGCGCGTTCGGCATCGTCGGGATCGGCGTGCTCGTACAAGATCCGGTCCGCCTTGGTCAGGCGGATGCCGTCGATGATGCTGGCGTGGTTGAGCTTGTCGCTGACCACGCAGTCGCCCTGGTCGAGCATCGATCCGATGACACCGACATTCACCGCGTAGCCACTCTGGAAGGTGAGCGACGCCTCGGTGCGCTTGAACGCCGCCAGGCGGCGCTCCAACTCCTCGTGCAGCGTCTGCGTCCCCGCGATGGTGCGGACCGCACCGGTGCCGGCGCCCCATTCGAGCGCCGCGCGGGATGCGGCCTCGACGAGTCGGGGGTGCGTATTGAAGCCCAGATAGTTGTTGCTGGACAGGCTGATCACCGCCTTGCCGGCGATGTCGACCTCCGGGCCCTGGGCCGACTCGAGCACGCGCAACGGACGGAACAACCCGTCGCGCCGCAGCGCTTCCAGGTCCTCGTTCAGCGACGCGTCGAGTGCCTGGACGGCCTTCGACGTGCCTGCGCTCGTCACCATGCTTTCAACGATACCCCGCGCGCTACTCGGGGGTGAGCGTGACCTTTCCGCACTGACCGGACTTCATCAGCTCGACCGCGCCGTCGATCTCGTGCATCGCGAAGCGGTGCGTGATCAGCGTGCGGACGTCGATCACACCGTCGCGAACGTAGCTGGTGACCTGCTCCCAGGTTGCCGGGATGCGCCGGCCGGCGATGCCGTACAGGCTCAGACCCTTCATGACCACGTCGCTGGAGAGGTCGACCACATCAGGTCCGTCGCCGATGCCGAGCAGGCTGATCCAGCCGCCGGGACGCACGAGGCGCGTCGCCGAGGCGACTGCAACCGGCGATCCGCTCATCTCGAGCACGCAGTCGATCGCGCCGCCCGCAGCCCGGCGGACCGCCTCGTCGACGGCGTCGTCGGTCGCCCGAACGATCGCGTGCGCGCCCATGCGCTCCGCCAGGTCCAGCCGGTATGCGTTGCGGTCGACCCCGACCACCCGTGCTGCCCCCTGGACCCGTGCCACCGCGATCGCGGCACAGCCGATCGGACCGCAGCCGAACACCACCACGGTGCGTCCACCGAGCTCGCCGTAGGAGCACGCGTGGACCGCATTGCCGAAGGGCTCCATGGCGGCGGCGACGTCAGGGGAAACCGCATCGCCGACCGGCCAGACGTTGGCCGCGGGCACCACGAGGTGAGTGGCGAACGCCCCGTCGACGTCGACGCCGAGAATGCGCGTGTTCTCGCAGACGTGGAAGTCACCGCGACGGCACTCGTCGCAGTGACCGCAGACGATGTGCGACTCGACCGCAACGCGGGTGCCGATCGGCGGGCCCTGGACGCCATCACCCCAGGCGACCACCTCACCGCAGACCTCGTGACCGACCACGCGGGGCGGGTGCACACGCGCCGCGGCCCAGGGATTCCAGTCGTAGAGATGCACGTCCGTACCACACACCGATGTGGCGGCGACGCGGAGAAGGATCTGACCGGCGGCGGGTGTTGGCATCGGGACGTCGCCGATCACGAACCCAGGCGCAGGCGCCGGCTTGAGAACTGCGAGCACTGCGCCGTGATTATGCCCGGCGGTCCCGCTCGTCAACCTCACCGTCTGCGTGGTGTCCGTTGCGCCCGGAGAGACTGCGGCGCATCGCGGCACTGCCTGCCGCTCAGCGACAGGTGCGGGAGGACACACATGCTCGATGGCATCGACCGGCCGGTTCCAGGGCCGCGCCCTCGCCGGATTCCAGTGGAGGACCTCAGCGTCTACGAGGGGCAGGGCGGTCACACGCTGCGCCGCCACGTCGACACACGGCCGGGTGACGAGATGCGCCGGATCCTTCGTGAGGGCGTTGCCGCGGCCGGCCGCTTCGTGAGCCGAGCCACCGCGCAGCGGTGCGTCGACATCGCGGTGACGCGCCGCAGCGCTGACATCACCGCCTGGCTCGGCGGCAGGGACAAGGGCGCGCCCTTCAGCTTTGTCGAGGACATGGGCGAGGTGGTCGGCCACGTGCGCACCTACGCCGAAGTGAGCCGGGGCGTCGTGGTCCCCACGCAGGTGACCTCGGTTCGACTGGTCCTGCGCCGCAACGACGAGCTGCCTGGCGGATTCACGCTGGTCACCGCCTATCCGACCCGATCCGCGCACCGGAACAAGAGACATCAGGAGCGATGACAATGAACGGCACCATCGATATCGATATCGCGATCGACAACGCCGCAACCGAGTATCCGGCCCTGGCCCAGCTGCTGGCCGGCTACTACCACCAGGACTGGCAAGAGGATCACGCCACGCCTGATGCAGCGGTGCACGCGTTCGCGCGCGACGCGTCGCCGGACACGGTCGCATCCGCTGCGGCCGACATCGACCGCCTCACCGGCGTGGGATTCGACGACGCCGGGCTGGCGCGCGTCCTCGCCGACGGCTTCGACTGCAACTACGTCCCGGTCGCGAACGGCCTCACGGCCGCGGGCTGGCTGCTCCACCTCCGCGACCTGCTCCGCCCCTCGGGGGGCTGATCGGGGCCCCTCACTGTGCCCGCGGCGACGCGGCAACCCGCTGGAAGAGCGCCACGAAGTGGAGGAGCGCCGTGGGCACGAGTGTTGGGAGCGCAAGGATCAGTGCGATGACATCGATCGGGCCGCCCAAGAGCCGGACCCAGTACAGGATGAAGAGCACGATGCCGATGAGCAGGGTGTTACGCCGCCCCCAGACGGTGTGCACCAGCTCCGGGCGGCGTCCGGTGAGCAGGACGATCGGCGTCAGCAGCACCGGTCCTGAGTAGCGGACAACGATCAGCAAGGTCAGCCACAGGGGCACGATTCCGAGCGCCCACGATCCGATCGCCCCGACGACGAAGTAGATGGCGTCGCCGAAGGGGTCCATCGCCTTGCCGAGCACAGTCACGGGTCCATAGCGACGAGCGATGAAGCCGTCGACCGCGTCGAGGAGTCCAACGGACCCGCCGATCGAACCCCAGAGGGCCAGCCCAAGGCGCCCCGGCAGCGAGAGCGTGCCGATGAACAGCACGGGGACGCAGAAATAGCCGCGGAGCGCGGTGAGCCCGTTCGGAATCCCATAGCGATCGACGGGAGTCCCGTCGGGCGTGCGGAGCAGGGCGGCGCCGCCGATCACTCCGATGGTCACCACCACCCACCAGATGGCGGTGGCCACTACCGCCAGCGTGATCGTGCCGTGGCCGTGCACCAGCGCCACATCGGCGGTCACGGCCTCACCGAGACACAGTCCGACGACCGTCCAGATCAGCAGCGAGTGCCGCAGGCGCGCGCTGCCGCGAAGGCGCGCCAGCGCCGTCCGGTAGAGGCCGGCTAGACCGCCCAGCCCCGCGCTCCGGACGGGTGAGGAGACGCCGGGATCAGACCGCGAGGCACGTGATCGTCTTGACCACGCCGTCCGCGGACTGGATCCGATCGAGGATGAGACGCCCGATACCCGGGACGTCGCTTGCCTCGACCTGGGCGATGACGTCGTACTCGCCGGTGATCGCGTCGACCATGACGATGCCGTCACTGCCTCTCAGGGCATCAGCCACGTGTTGCGCCCTGCCTGCGCTCGCTGTCACGAGCACGTATGCACGAATCATCTCGCTGCTCCCACGGTTCAAACGCCCGGCGACTGTAGCATGAGGACATGCCGTGGGCCATCGTCATCCGGCTCCTCGCCCGGCTTGCGGCGAGCCTGTTTTTCTGGCGCATTGCGACCAACCGGAGGCGCGCCTTTGCGGGTGGTCAGGCGGTGCCCGGCGCCACGCCAAAAGCTCGCATCGATGCGCAGGCAGCGGTCATCGCGGTCAGGAATTCCATCCTGTTCACCTGGCGCGCGCTGCTCACCATCGCGTTCCTGACCGCCACCACATTGCTCCTGGTCGCTGGTCTGACCATCGTTGTCCTGACGCCGCGCTGGCTCGGTGCCGTTCTCCTCGCCGCAGCACTGGGGACGGGCTGGGCCACCTGGTTCGAGGGCCGCGTCCTCGTCGTCGCCGTGCGGATGCGGACCCGACGCCGCCGCGACGAGCGCCTCCGCAAGACAGCGAGTTCCTAAGCTCAGCTGAGGTACGGAGCGATGTTTTCGCCTAGCTCGGCCGCGTCCATGATCAGTTCGCTGACCGTGGGGTGCGCGTGGATGATCGAGCCGAGATCGTCCATCGACAGCCCGTCACTTATGGCGACACCGACCTCGTGGATGATCTCGACGGCGTGGACACCCATTACAGTGGCGCCCACCAGCCGGTCCGTGGTCTGGTCGGCATAGAGCTGTACGAGGCCGTCGGGCTCGCCCTCGCCGAGCGCCTTGCCGTTGCCCAGGTAGCGAGCCTGGCCGAGCTTCACCTCGATTCCGGCTGCCTTCGCGGTCTCCGGGTTCAGGCCGACCATGGCAATTTCGGGATGCGTGTAGATGCAGGACGGAACCACCGTGCGATCCATGCGCATGACTTCGTGACCAAGCGCGTTTGCGATGGCGCGTCCGCCTTCCGCGCTGCCGAGGTGGGCCAGCTGCAGACCGCCGATGCAGTCGCCGGCTGCCCAGATCTTCGGGTTCGCGGTGCGCAGGTACTCGTCGACTTCGATGTGATCGCGGTCGTTGATGCCTACGCCCGCGTCCTCGAGACCGATACCGCGGGTCTGCGATCGGCGGCCGACCGAGACCAGCAGCAGATCAGCTTCGATCGCCGTGCCGTCGTCGAGGCGAGCATTGACGGCGTCAGCAGCGTAGTCGACCGATTCGACGCGGCGCCCGGGGAGAAACGTGACACCTTGTTTTTCCACGATGCGACGCCACCGCTGGACGATGCGAGCGTCCACGCCGGCCAGGACCTGGGGGAGCAGCTCGACGACGGTGATTCGCGATCCGAGCGCGGCAAACAGGCTCGCGAACTCGCAGCCCACAACGCCGCCACCGATCACCAGCATGTGATCTGGGATGCGCTCCAGGCGGAGGATCCCATCGGAGGTCACGACCCGCGGGTGTTCCATGTCGATGCCCGGGAGGCCGGACGCCTCGGTGCCGACACAAACGATGAGGTGATCGAACTCATGGCGTTCGCCGCCGGTGACGACCGCGTCGCCGTCGACAAGGCCCTGGGCTCGAACGACCTTCACCCCCTTGCGCTTGCACGCCGCCTCCACACCTCTGCGCATGGCGAGGACGATCTCTTCCTTGCGCTCCATCATGCGCGGGAAGTCCACCTCGGGCTCGGGGACGCGGATGCCGAAGGACGCGGCGTCGCGGATCTTGCGCAACAGATCAGCACCGGCAAGCAGCGACTTGGTGGGGATGCATCCCCAGTTCAAGCAGGTGCCACCCAGCTCGGCACGTTCGATGATGGTCACCTCCGCACCGAGCTGTGCGGCGCGAAGCGCGGCGACATCGCCGGCGGGGCCACCGCCGAGCACCACGACGCGCTGGGTCATGCCGAGTTGTGCGTGGTTGCGGGAACGGCAGCGGCGGACTCGTCGACGGATAGCTGGCGACCGCGGCGCGAGGTTGCGAATGCATCGGTGACGATGCGTTCCTGCTCGAGCTGGTGCGAGCCCGCGTAGCCCTCCGATGGGCTGGCGCGGCGAGACCTGCCGATGTAATCCCACTGGATGTTCGTCGGACGCGCGAGGCCGACCGCTCGTTCGAGGCTCCCCCACGCGCCCATGTTCTGCGGTTCTTCCTGCACCCAGTACAACCGCTCGAGCTTGGGATATGAGGCAACCAGGTCGAGGATCGAGTCGATGGGCAGCGGATAGAGTTGCTCGAGGCGGGCGATGGCGATGTCGGTGGCCTCTTCGCGTTGCGGGGCGAGGCTCAGCTCATAGTAAATCCGGCCCGAGCAGAGGAGCAGGGTGCGCACCTCCTCGCGACGTTCCGGTCCGGTCGGGTCGTCGATGACCGGCTGGAATCTCCCCGAGCTGAGGTCGGCGAGCTTGGAGGTCGATTCCTTGAGGCGCAGCAGGCTCTTCGGCGTGAAGACGACAAGCGGACGCGGATCCCCGAGGAGCCCCTGGCTGCGCAGCAGGTGGAAATACTGAGCCGGTGTGGTGCAGTTGGCCAGGCGCATGTTGTCGTTGGCGCAGAGTTGCAGGAAGCGCTCGATGCGTGCGCTCGAATGCTCCGGCCCGCTGCCCTCGTAGCCGTGCGGAAGGAGCATGGTCAGCCGTGAGTGCTGCCCCCATTTGGCGCGCGCAGAGGAGACGAACTGGTCGACGATCATCTCGGCGTTGTTGAAGAAGTCGCCGTATTGCGCCTCCCAGATGACCAGTGTCTCAGGGTCCGCCGCGCTGTAGCCGTACTCGAATCCGAGGCACCCGACCTCGCTGAGCGGACTGTTGAGCACCTCGAAGGTTGCCTGCGCATCGGTGAGGTGCTGCATCGGGATGTACACCTCGCCACTGATCTCGTCGTGAAAAGCGAGGTGACGATGGCTG
>Ga0182024_10007396_pt1 | contig 23689 bp, 28 predicted proteins | sample P32metaG_FD_120480 | JGI IMG/M metagenome (GOLD analysis project Ga0182024, IMG submission 120480) | Permafrost microbial communities from Stordalen Mire, Sweden - P3-2 metaG (Illumina Assembly) | ecosystem: Environmental > Terrestrial > Soil > Wetlands > Permafrost | place: Sweden: Stordalen... | reverse complement strand
GTCTGGTCTTGACGCCGCTGCTGTTCCTGCTGCCACACTGCCCGGCAGCGATACCTGGTCTGGTCTTGACGCCGCTGCGGTCCTGGCAGCCTTTCTCAGTGCTGATACAGGCTCGGGAACTGACACCCCCGCTGTTCCTGCTGCCACACTGCCCGGCAGCGATACCTGGGCCGGGGCTGATAGTGCCAGCCTGAATGCCCTCCTTGCCGATGCGGATTTCTTCGTGTGGACAGAGATGCACTGGGGCGAGCTGGTAGAAGACGCAGACTTCTGGACAGGTATGGAAAAGGTAATCGGCCTTGCCGGATCTGTTCCGTTCAGCGCTTCCCCGCTAGCTCTTTCCGCCGGGCCGTACGCCTCCAACGTTGCTGCGGGCATCTAATACTTCCCGGGCAGAATACCGTATCGTGGTCGGTAGAACTGACCTTTAGCTAAAGGACTTCATCCATGACTGTTGCCACCAATCCCCAGCTTGTCGCCGGGTGGAATATTCAGGCGAACGGCAACGAGGCACTGACTGGTAATGCCCCGGACCTGTCACTCTCCAGCGCGCTGAAAAACACCGGGCTGCTGGGGTACTCGTTCGACCCGGCGATGGCAGAGGTGCCGTACCTGCTGGCCGTTGCTGGCTCGGTGTACGCATCCGCTGTCACCCTGGCTCAGGAGAACACGGTCTCCAAGCTGTGGTACGACGTCACCACCGCTGGCGCGACCCTTGCCTCTGGTGACTGTTTCGCGCTGCTGTTCAACTCGGCCGGTACCCTGATCGGCCAGTCCGCCGACCAGCACACCATCTGGACGACCGCCGGGCTAGGCGGCTCGGCTGCTGGCGGAACCGCGCTCGTGGCTTCCACCACCGGCTCGCTTTCCAACCTGGCAGCCGGTACGTACTTCGGCGCTGTGGTTGCCACCGGGACCACGCTGCCGACCTTCGCTGCCTCTGGTGCCGACACAAAGCTTGTGAACGTCGGCCTGTCCGCTGCTTCTGCCGACTTCCTGTGTGCCATCCTGGCCACCGGGGTCACCACCACCCCCGCCACCGTCACCATGACCTCCGCCACCGTCGCAGGCTCCTCGCGTATCTGGTTCGGCCTTAGCTGATGACCGCTGTCGAAGCAAAGAATGGTACCTTGACAGCCGCTACGGTTGCCACGGTTACGTTTACCGCGCGGTACGGCGAGATCGAGATCCAGAATCTTGAGCCTGCCGGGACTGCTGACACCGCCATTATCTACGCCACCACTAATGGCGTTGCTCCTACTGTCGGCGGGGATGACTGTACCGCCATCGAGCCGGGTACCTCTGCCACCCTGGGGAACAACTCGGGGCTGTGGTTCCAGAACACGTTGCAGGCCCCGTACGCTCCGCTGGCGGGCAGCCAGTATGCAGCCGATGGCGGAACCACCGTCAAGCTTATCTCGGCCGGGACACCGGAGTACGCGGTTTCAGGACAAGGATGACCAATGGCTAACCTCGCAGACCCGACCTGGAATATCGTTGGATGGACGGCTCAGTACAACGCCCGCGCGGCAGCGGGGGCAGCGCTGACTCCTGATAGCGCTTCCAGCGTTGACCAGGCCGCCTCGGTAAAAGACCTCAACAACGTGAATGGATCGTAACAATGGCTGACGCAAATCTGACTAGCCCGCTGGCTCCCGTGGATATCCCCCCGGAGCGCACGGGTAATGTCTGGGAAGTCAAGGAAGCCCCCAACATGCCGGGCGGGCGCGGTCCTCTTCGGTTTGAGGAAGGCATCGCCACCGACACTGACGTGCCCAACGACTTCAACGTGGGCATTATGCAGGGCTACATGACCGCTCCCGGCCGTCCGAACCATAACGCGAATGTCTATGAGAAGCCTGCTGAGGAGACTGTCCGTGAGCGTGCTCACATGGGCTCCGCCGCGTGGACTCAGTCGCCGGACTTCATGGGTGCCTTTGCCGAGGGTGCGGGTCCGGAAGCGGAGCGTGCTTACGTGGCTGTCGAGCGCGATGGTGCGCACTATCTCAGAAAGAATCCAGCTTGCGTGGTCGATTAGTTAAGCACTGTTGACTCCCTGTGGTAGACTGTTAGGGTCAATGCCTACCATAGGGAGTCAACTATGCGTGCTGCCGATGTTCACAATGGATTCACCCACGGGCGATGGACCATCTTGTCGTCAGAGTTCCGCCGGGAAAAGAGTGGCGCGGCGTGGTTCCCCGCCAGGTGTTCCTGTGGAACCGAGAGGGAGATTGTTTTCAAGGGGGGATTCCAGAGCGAGTCCTGCGGGTGCCTGCAGCGTGAGGTCACGTCCGCTCGTACCAAAACGCATGGCCAGTCCAAGACCAAACTCCACCACATCTGGCGCGGGATGCGGGAACGGTGCAACAACCCGCAGCGCAAGGAGTACCCAAACTACGGCGGCCGAGGGATCACCATTGACCCGGCCTGGGAGGACTTCGAGGTCTTCCGCTCCTGGGCGCTCAGCAACGGTTACTCTCCTGAGCTGGACATTGATAGAATAGACAATGACGGTCCTTACTCGCCGGGCAACTGCCGGTGGGTGACCAGGAAAGTCAACCTCCGCAACACGCGGATGAACAAGATGCTGACAGCGTTCGGTGAAACAAAGTCACTGCCCGACTGGGCAGACGACGAGCGGTGCCTGGTATCCAAGAAAACATTGGACTCGCGTAATCGGCTAGGATGGAAAGATGAAGATGCGATCAGTACCCCGAGGAACAACTGGAACCCAGAGCGGCGGCGATAGCTGACATGGCACTCGTTGCAGCCCTGGCGTTCATCCTCGCCTTTATCTTCCACGGCGCGGGCTTTGCCTCCTGCATGCGTGGTTGACTGAGCGAATCCTTAAATGGATGACAGCATTGTCAGGGACAGGCGTCCCTCCGGGCACCTTCCGCGCGAGGAAGACTACGCTACTCCCGTGACCCGGACTACCCTTACTGCGGCTAACAAGAGGTTCCGGGAAACGGGCGTGCAATTGCGAACAGGATGGGATCAGCAGGAAGCTGATAGAATTATCCGCAGGGCAGCAAAGGACAGATTCACCAGCCGCCATAGAGGTGGCGACGATCTCCCGTCGATTGGCGAATACCTGGAGTACCTGAACACACGCGGGCGAGGACTACCGGGACAAGGCAACTGATCACTGCCATGTATCTGGCTGCTTTCGTGGGGTACTCTGTAACAAGTGCAACACTGGGCTTGGGTTGTTCGATGATGACGTGAATACCCTGCTCGCTGCTGTAGCGTACTTGTCGGGTCAAGGGACAAAATCCCTGATTGAATGATCGGGGGTGATGCCAAAAGTGTCAATGGACTTCCCTTCACCTTCGATGAGAGCTTCGGGCGGAGATCTAGCAGTACAGATCTCGCCGCTCGGGATGATTGAGCTTAGCGATGAAGAATTTGAAGTACATGGCCCTCGATTACGCATGGTCAGGTACGCGAATGCCGCAGCCTTCTACCTGGGTCACCACTGGGCATGGAAGCAGCCGGTTGGCGATCAGCAGCTAGTCTTTAATTACGTCCGGGCACTCAGCGACTTTCTCACAAACTTCTGCTTCTCGAAAGGCGTCAGCTTCAACTGCGCCTGGGAGTTCCAGCACATCATCCCCGCTCTGCTTGACCGCGCCTGGGATACCGACAACGATAAGTCGAAGCTTCTCTGGGAAATCGGGAACATGGGCTCGATTTACGGGGACGTGTTCGTTAAGGTCTCACACGAGGATGCTTTTATGGATGACGCGAGAATGCTTCATCCTCCCCGGGTCCGCATCATCCCCCTGAACCCCGCGCACTGCTTTCCGACCTGGCATCCGCATGACCGCAGCCGGATGGAATCCTTCAAGCTGAAGTACAAGTTCTGGTCCACCGCGCCGGACGGTACCAGGCTGATAAATACCTACTGTGTCGATGACGAGACAGAGGTTCTTACTAAGGACGGATGGAAGCATCGCTGGGATATTCAGGCAACGGATGAACTGCTGTCAGTGGATCAAACCAGTAAAGACATCACCTGGGAGCCATTGCAGAAGCTCAACGTGTTTGACTGGGATGGCCCACTTACACGCTGGCAGGGTGAGAAGATTGACGCCCTAACTACTCCGGATCACCGTTGGCTTGCACGCCAGGGGCGTACGGGTGACCGTCCCCTAAAGGTGAAGCGTACGCATGAGTTCACTCCAGGACGCGGAGGGGACCAGTTGTACCTGGGCGGCGGGACACCTGCTCACTTCCCCTCCGAAAAAGTTTATAGTGATGAATTTGTGGAGCTGATGGCATGGGTAGTAAATGAGGGGTACTACCGGCATACTACGCAAGGGGAGCGCGCAGTAGTCGTAACTCAGTCACTGTCTGCAAACCCGGACTATGTTGAACGAATTCGCTTGCTTAGTAAACACTTTGCGGCGCAGGGCTGTCGAACCAGAGAGTACGCCCGTACTGGTCGAGACGATACAGTCGTAGACTTTTTCTTCAGTGGTGACCTGGGAGCCCAAATCAGAAATACGGCTCCCGAAAAGCAGATCACTGTGGCGTTCTTGGGGACGCTTACTGAAGTTCAGGCTCGGCTGTTTTACCAGACTTGCATTGACGCTGACGGGCATCGACGCATGGACACCGGGCTAAACACCTGGGCGCAAAAAGATCAGGGACGCATAGACAGCTTTCAAATGCTAGCTGCCATGCTAGGAACTGCTACGGCAACACACCCACATGGTGAAGACTGTTCGTCAGTGTCTGTGTACCGGACCTCGTACTCGGCATTTCGTTATCTAAAGGTTTCAGAAGAGAGCTATACCGGCAAGGTTTGGTGCCCCACTGTACGCACGGGAACTTGGCTGGCCCGACGAAATGGCGTTACCTATTGGACGGGAAACTGTGAGATCATCACGCCCTCGGAGATCCGCGAGTACCTTAACGACCAGCTCTGCGTGGGCTCCCCCCGGCCGAATCCGCTGGGGCGCATACCGATCGTCCATATTGCCAATGCCCCCGCCGCAGGCTCGCCCTGGGGGCTGTCTGACGTGTGGGAGCTTATCCCGCTTAACCGTGAGTACAACGAGAAGGCCACGGAAATCTCGACTATTATCAATTATCATGCCGCGCCTATCACGGTGATCACCGGGGGCAAGCCCCCGAACCTGGAGAAGGGTCCGGCAAAGATCTGGGGACTGGGCAGCGACAAGGCTAAGGTCTTCAACCTTGCGGGCGGATTCCAGGGTCTTGCCCCGGCGATGGAGTTCCTGGACCGGATTAAGACCGCGATGCACGAGCTGGCAGGCGTCAACGCTAACTCCCTGGGCGAGGAGCAGGCTATCTCCAATACCTCCGGGGTGGCATTGTCGATCCAGTACATGCCGACTACCATGAAGTTCGGGCTGAAGAAAATCATGTACGGCAAGCCGGGGTTGTGCGAGCTTAACAAGCTGATCCTGATGACCTTGTTCCAGGCCGAGCCGAATACGATTTTCTATGATCCGAATACAGACGGGATCATGGAAGAAGGCCAGCCGCCTTTCATCGACCCGTCCGACCCGGATGTGTACAATACCGAGTGCGTCTGGGACTCGCCGCTGCCAGTGGACATCCTGATCCTGCTGGAGCAGATTCAGCAGAAGCTGGCCCTGCGCCTGGAGTCCAGGAAGGGCGCGCTGCGCGAGCTGGGCGAGGAATTCCCGGACGAGAAGCTTCGCGAGCTGTTCGATGAGCAGAAGACTGACGCCATTCAGGAAGGCGCATTCGCGCTTATCAAGGCGCAGATCACTGCTTACATCCTGGAGATGACCGGGCAGCAGATGACCGACGATTCCGAGCAGCCGCCGCCGCCTCAGACTGACGCTGACGGAAAGCCTGTTCCGCAGGATACGCCGCCTGCCGTTCAGGGTGCCCCGCCATTGCCTCCTATGAATCCTGTCGTTGCCGGTATGATAGACGAGGCAAGCAACAATATCTATTCTCAGCTAGTTACTGAAGCCTACGGACCTAAGCGCAGCGCGCTCAGGGACATCGACAAGAACAGCAATAGCTGAGGCAAAGAAAAAGCAGTTCGGGATTTACACGGAAAACTAATTAAGGAAGCACGATGACTACTACCCCCGCAGGCCGTTTTCTCGGCTACACCCCCAAGACCAACCGTCCGATCTACCTTCAGCAGGGCGGCTCGGAACCCCCGGTCCAGCCCCCCGTAGTTCCTTCTCCCGCGCAGGTGTTCCCCCAGGGCGTGCCTGCGCCGTTGTACACCCAGGAACAGCTTGAGGCCGAGCGTGCGCGCGTCCGGGCCGAGGAGAAGGCAAAGCTCTACCCTCGCATCGAGCAGACCGCAGCGCAGTACCAGGCGCTTCAGGAAGAGGTCGCGGGTCTTCGCACTAAGGATCAGGCACGGGACGCTGAGGCTAATGCCCTGGCCGAGGCTGAGGCTGCCGCAGCTAAGAAGCGCGAAGAGGATGAGCTTTCAGTCCGGCAGCTATTCGAGCGCAAGGAGCAGGAGTGGGAGACACGCTTTAATACCGAGCGTGAGGCCCGCGAAAGGCAGGAAGCCCTTCTTGCCAAAGAGCGGGAATACTCCGAGCTGGAGAAGTACAAGGCCCGCCGGGTTGCCGAGGTAATGGCAAAGGATCTTATCATCCCGGAGTTCGCGGACCTGATTACCGGGACTACTCCCGAAGAGGTGGAGCAGTCACTTACTAACCTTCAGGAAAAGACTGTGAGTATCCTGGAAGGGATACAGCAGGCGCAAACTGCATCGCGCTCGGCAATGCCCGGGGTCTCATCGGCCGCAGGCAATACCGGACCCCTGGAAGCTCAGCCTGGGCAGCGGACTTATTCGGCGGCAGATATTGCCGCAATGCCGCCTGGCTCACCTGAGCACCTGGCCGCTCGCGCGGCAGCAGGGATCCGCACACCGGGTCGCGGCGAAGGATTGTTCGGCTAAGACCGGGCACGCTACGGAAGAGAGTTAACTATGGCTGGTTCGGCCATTACCGGGACGCAGTACATGACTGCTAGTCCTACTGCTTACACGGGTGGCGGCTCGGCCCTTACCCCGGCCATTCAGACGCTGTGGAGCAAGGAAATCTTGTTCCAGGCAATGCCGATTCTTCGCATGGAGCAGTTCGCCATTAAGAAGACTGAGCTTGCCACGGCCCCTGGTACTACCGTGAACTTCATGCGGTACAACAACCTGGGCGCTGCCAGTCAGCTCGTTGAAGGCGCTCGCATGGCGACTGTGCCGCTGACCTCCTCGCAGTTCAGCATCACCGTTGCAGAGCAGGGGTTCGCGGTTGCGACCACCGAGTTCCTCCTGAATGCCTCCTTCGATGACGTCATGGCTTCGGCCGCACGTCTTCTGGGCCGGAACATGGCCCTGTACCTGGACAGCTCCGCCCGGGACACCATGTACCTCGGCTCCTCGGTTCTGTACGGGTATAACAAGCCCGCGCTTGCCGGGACCATTCGCTCGCCGCTGTCGCCGTATGACCACGGCACGCCCGCCACTGCGCGCTCTCAGCTCAGTGCGGGCAACTTCGCGTTTACCACGGCACTTGTCAAGGACGCGGTCCTGACGCTGGCCTCTAAGAACGTCCCGAGGCTGGGCGACACCTACGTGTGCTTCATCCACCCGAGCCAGAGCCGGTCTCTCCGAGACGACCCTGAGTTCATTGAGGTGTCGAAGTACGCGCAGCCGGGCTCGTTTATGCTCGGTGAGATCGGCCGGTACAACGATGCGGTGTTCATCGAGACCACGCAGATCCAGCCGCAGTACGTTTCCGGTACGTCTGGCGCGACGTTCAACGACGCCATCATGATTGGTGACAATGCCTTCGGACATGCCATCTCACTTCCGGTCGAACTGCGCGACTCCGGTATTCTCGACTATGGTCGTGAGCACGGACTTGCCTGGTACTCCATCTGGGGCCTGGGCCTGATCACCGACCAGTCGATTTGCGTGCTGGAAACGAATTAGAACTGGTCCGTAATAAGAGACTCCCCCAGATGTGGTAGGCTACACATCGAAGGGAGTTTCTTATGTCAGCGAAGCCATACGTTATCGGCGGGCACTGCCGACGCAGGCACCTGCTCACCGAGGGCAACACCTACACCGAGGGCACCCGCCTGCGCTGCAAGGACTGCCGCGCGGTGTGGAAGCCGCCAAAGCCAGCATCAGAACATCTCAAGAACTGCCCGCACGATGCGTCTGAGCACACCAGGAACAACCAGGGCTACTGGGTGTGCAGAGCGTGCCAGCGCGAGCGGATGCAGTCGCGTCGGACACCCGGCCTTGGCCAGGGCGGACTCAACAAGGCAAAGACCCACTGCCCGAAGAAACATGAGTACACCCCGGACAACACCTATGTGTACAAGGGGCGCAGGCACTGCCGCATCTGCGCCACAGCGTCCCGCCGCCGAATACTGCTCAAGAGCTACGGCATCACGCTGGAACGGTTTGACGCGATGCTCATCGCGCAGTCCGGCCGGTGTGGGGTGTGCAGTGAACCAATGCTCAACCCGCACATCGACCACGACCACGCCTGTTGCCCTGGGCGGAAGTCGTGCGGAAAGTGCGTGCGTGGGCTGCTCTGCAAGAACTGCAACCATTGCCTGGGGCTGTTCCACGACAACATAGCCGTTCTCCGAAATGCGGTAAACTACTTGGAGGCATGGAATGACATCGGAAAATACTCAGGATAAGGAAAGCAGAAATGCCAGGAACAGCACAGCGGGCAGCTAGGCCCCGCGCAGGAACGCGTGACGCCACCGCCCTGAAGGCCGCCGAGCTTGAGGCGGCTATCAGGCAGCGTGACGAAGAGACCGCGATAGCACAGGCCGCAGCCAAGGCTGAGGACGAGCGATTCAACGCCCAGGCCGTTGACTACAGTGGTGTGGACACCCCGCTGGAAGAGGTTAAGCCCGCTGCCGATCCGGACGCCGAGCTTCCCGCGCAAGTCGAATTCCGCTGCAAGATGGACCTACCGGAAATGACATACGGCCGGAAGATCCTCGTTCCGGCGGGTACTGAGCTGGTCAGGGATCCGGACACCGGACTGGTGATCCGCCAGCACACTCCCGCCATTCTCGGTGACGTCAGCAAGTTCAATTTCAAGGAAGGCCGCAAGTACCGGGTGCCTCGTGAGATGTTCGAGCACCTGGATCGCATCGGCGCAGTTTGGCATTTATGTATTGGGGGTGACATGTACGCTACAATGTAAGCATGGTAGCTAAGGTTGTCCCCGAAGAAAAAGTCTGCCAGGCATGCCCCCGAACCTTCCTGGTCGGGGGCGCGCTTCATGGTAAACGCTCACGAAAGTTCTGCTCGCAAGAATGCTCCCGCAAAGGATACGCTCCTGGGCCAAAAGCTAAATTGCCCCGGCAGATGTCCTCCACTGAGGCGGCGTATCTCGCCGGTCTGATTGACGGCGATGGGCATGTGGCGCTATACACAGGCGGAGCTAAAAAAGCCCTAAGTCTTACCTTGCAGATAGCGAATACTAATCAAGAATTGCTGGCGCATGTGGAACGAATCACAGGCGCAGGATCTACAAGGGTGCAGCATAAAGAAACTTCAAACAGAAAACAAACCTACACCTGGAGATGCGGGGGGTCTCAGGCGGCTGCTGTTCTAGCCCAGGTGATCCCCTGCATGGTGGGTAAGAAAGAACGCGCCGAGCTGGGGATCGAGTACACAGCAGAGTGCAAGGCTCATCCTGAAAGACGTAAGGACGCTATCTGGCAAGAGCAAACTTACCGTAGGATGAGAGCATTGAACAAACGTGGCCCGGCGGGCTACCAAGGACACTGAGAGGCTGACGAATGGCAGTTGGCGGGCAGGTTGCCCCGTACGGAGCGCAGGTCTCGCTTAACAGCGTCCTGCACCTGAACGTTCCTATTGTCGCGGCGACTGCTCCCGTTTCGTTTGTGGCAGGGCAATACTGGGTTAACGACAGCACCAGCCCTCCCATTGTTTACGAGTACAACGGAACTGCCTGGGTTAACGCTTCGACAATTAGTCTTTACCTTGCGTTGCTAGCGGCGGACCCCACCCTTCTTCCCGCCAACCTGATTTCTGATCTGACGGAGATCACCACAGCCGGGTACGCAAGGCAGCCGGTTACCATGTCGGCCGACCCTGGAGGCTATCCTGGAGTGTCTGCTAACACAGGCGTAGTTACCTGGGGACCGTTTAGCGCGGACATGCTCCAGGCAGCTAAATGGCTTGCGCTGGTAGATGTGTCATCGGGCACTGCCGGGCACTTCCGGTACTCCTGGCAGATTCCTGGCCAGCAGGTAGAAGTAAGTCAGGTTATCCAGCTAGGAACTAGTGGCCTGAACTTGAGTCAGTCGTAATGGGCCGTCCCCCATTTTTTCCTCCTGAAGTTGCTTCAGAGCTGAGCGCTAAGTATCTTGGTGGCGAAAGCATTTGCATGCTTGCGACCGAACGCGGGGCAACGTATAACGCGGTAAGAAACGCCCTGCTACGTTGTGGCACAGCCTTGAGACCTCCGCATGCCACACTATCCCGAAGAGGAGGGACAGCCAGGGGAAGTACTAATGGTTCTTGGTCGGGAGATCAGGCAAGTTACAACACCCGGCATCAGCGGGTTAAGCGGGCGCGAGGCAAAGCTAATGGTCCTTGCTCTCACTGCCATACAATGGAAGCTGTCTACCGCTTTGAGTGGGCGCAGCTTCACGGGACAACAGGACTGAATCCTCAGGACTACATTGCACTGTGCAGACTGTGTCACGAAGAGTATGACGCGCGGGCTATCTCACGAGAGCAAGTGCAAGAGATAAAGGCACTGAAGTTTTTCGGAATAAGTAAAGGCAGACTGGCTGAGATGTACGGAATTACCGAGCACTACGTCTACTGCATTACCTCTGGGCGGAGTCGCAAGGCTCCTGTTCCCCACTGTGAAATGGGCTGATTCCCACGACCGCAATAGTCCCCAGCGACATTGTCTACTACTTGTCTGCGCCAGGTGCATCAGCAGGCTTTGCCACAGCCGGGTCTCCCGGATCTTCGTGGGGCGGCTACATGAGCAGCTCCGTGCTCTCCAGCACGCCGCTCGATAACCTGTTCACCGATATTACCGGGGCCGAGAACGCTGCCAGCCAGGTTGATTATGCCTGCCTGTTCATCCTGAACAACACTGCCTCGGGCAACTCCATGCTGAATACCGTCGCATGGCTTCCTTCTTCCGCAGACGTTGCTGGCGGGGCCACGGTCTCCCTGGCCGCTGATCCTACCGCCGCCAGTCCCAAGGCTCAGTCCGGCACTCTCCAGGCTGTGAAGATCGTGTCAGCTACCACGGCACCGGCCGGGGTGGGCTCGTTCGTGGCCACCACCGGCACGCAGCCCACTACTCCTAGCTACACGAACGGACTTCAGCTCGGGACCATTGCTCCCGGGTACTGCAAGGCGGTCTGGGTTAAGCGCACCGCCACCAACAGTGCCCCCGTCAACGCAGACGGCTTCGGCATTGAGGTCGATTTTGACACGATGGGGTGAGCTAACTCAACACTGTGGGATAATCCATTGTGACGAGTTGTGGTAGACTTCAGGCATGGACCTGAACCCACACCTGTGTAAGCTCCCTGACTGTGGTCGCCCCCGGTACTCCAAGGCTCTCTGGCTCTGCAACCCTCATTACAAGCGCTACCTGCGTATGGGCGAGAACTTCTCCACCACCCCGATCATCATCAAGGTGCAGAACGCAGGGAAGACCTGCAAAGAGTGCTCTGAGCCTGCTGTGAGGCTCGGCTTGTGCATCACGCACTACATGCAGCAACCCGCTCAGCGCGAACGTAAAGCTAAGTGGTATCAGGAGAATCAAGCGCTGACTATTACCCGCGCCCTAGCCTGGGAGAAGAACAACCCGGAGTCACGAGCGGCCACCAACGCGCAGCGCAGGTCAAATGCTTACAAGACGATGGATGCCCTTGATCGTGGCATCTCCCGTGATTACAGGAAGGCAATCAGGAACGATACCTGTTTCTACTGCGGCACTACTTCTGCGAAGAAGTGGCACTTTGATCACTACATCAGCCTGCACAACGGCGGAACTGATCACTGGTGGAACATCGTGCACGCCTGCGGATCCTGTAACTACCGGAAGAATAAGAAGAACGGCGATGAGTTTCTCGCTACAATGAAGGAGGCCCCCATTCTCGCGAGGTAATCATTGTCGGTAAATCGTTACTTCACTTCCACGGCTATCCCCGCTAATCTCAGCGCTGCTGTCGGATCCTCCGGAAATCCTTCTGTTAACCTGGTTACCGGCCTGCCCGCTTCTTATCCTTTCTTCGGGATCATAGACCTTGGCACTTACTCGGGCACGTCGCTGATCCAGGAAGTCATCCAGGTCACTAGCGCGCCTGTAAGCAACGGAGACGGCACCTGGACGATTCCGTGCCTCCGGGGCCAGGACGGGACCACAGCGCAGGCTCACAGCGCTGGGGCTACCTTTGTGCACGGCTTCGTCGGCATGGACGGCAACGATGCGCAGGCTCACTACGCGGCAGCGTCAGGCATTCACGGCATTGCCGGGTCTGTGGTGGGCACTACCGACTCGCAGACACTGACGAATAAGATCCTGACCGGCGGAGCGGTTACCGCCGATCCCGTTACCGCTCTCGGCATATCAAGCAAACAGTATGTGGATGCTGCCGAAGCTGCTGCCATTGCGGCTGCGGCTATTGCGGCCGGGATTGCTATTGCCGCCTCAATCACAGGGCGAAGCGTGGACATTGCCACTGCCGGATTCGGCCTGAAAGTCGCGGAAGGAAGCAATGCCAAGCAGGGTACGCTAACGCTGAATGGCACTACCGCCGTTGTGGTCGCTAATACCTCAGTCACCGCGAACAGCAGGATCTTCCTTACCAACCAGACCGGAACGGGGACTGTCGGGGCTCCTTATATATCCGCCCGGGTAGCGGCCACATCTTTCAGCGTTAAGTCCACAGTCGCCGGGGACACCGGCACGGTAGCCTACTTCATAACTGAGCCGGGCTAACCAAACAATCTTTCATTTAGGTAGAATTCAAGTAGCCGAATATAAAGGACGTACGCAATGTCTGTTGCCGCGCACGAAGGACTTAACTGGAAGGCGCATGCGCTTGTCCTGAAGTACTCCCCCGATCAGGGACGCTTCGCAGAAGAGCGCTGGGCTTCCCGGAATTTCTCTACCAAGGTTCGCAATCGCATTCATGGCGGTCCCCGGAAGGTTGAGGGCGAGTTTCTCTCGTTGCTCTGCGGTGAGCCGGAAGATGGCTACGCGGAAGCTGCCGGTAACCTGCTGGTCACTGTCGGGCTGAACCGCATTACATCCCTGATTATCGCGGGCGGCGGGCAGGGACTTTCCCACGGTTCAATACTGACTGGTGCGGGCGATACTAGTACGGCAGCTACCACAGGTGACACCCAGCTTGGCTCTAACTCCACGAACCACAGCCGGTACATCCCTGCGGACACGGCCTATCCCACCCAGGCTAACGGCCTGATGAGCATGCAGTCCACCTTTACCACCTCGGACGGGAACTTCGCCTGGGCCGAATGGGGATGGGTTGTCGCTGCCGCAGCGGTTGACTCCGATACCTTTGCCGCCAGCGGTACCTCTCCTGTGCTGATTAACCACAAGATCTCCTCGCTTGGCACCAAGGTCTCGGGTGCTTCCTGGGTCTTCCAGACCACAGTCACCCTGAGCTAATCCTCCGCCCGGAGGTGGCAGCGTGTCGTGGACTCTAGTCCAGAAAACCACTAGCGGGCCTATCTCCGGCACCGCAGCCGAGAGCTAGGCCGGGCCTTCCCCTGGCCCGCCGGAGGTAGGTGAACCGTGGCTATCGCGGTAGTCCAGTCGCAGACCGGCGTCACCGCAGGCAGTGGCACGACGCTGACCATCACCCTGGCGAACCCCACTACTGCGGGCAACTGCCTGGTCGTATGCGTCGGCACCGCCAGCGCAGTTGCGGGCGTCCACGGCGTCAGCGGCATCACGCTGGGCGGCTCGGCGGGTAACTTCGCCTCAGCCGTGGCGAAGGACGCGAGCGCCAAGGCGTGCGCTGAGATCTGGACGGACCAGAACTGCGCTGGCGGCCAGACAGCGGTCGTCATCACCCTGAGCGTGTCGGTCAACACGGGCCTCCTCTTTGCCGATGTTTATGAGGTCAGCGGCCTGCTGGCCTCCGGGGCACTGGACCAGGTTTCCTCCGACTCGGGGACCACCGGCCTGTCGTGGACTTCGCTGGCCACTGCCACCACCACGCAGGCGAACGAGATCGTCTTCGGCGTGGTGGCTCAGATCGGCGGGGCAGGGATGGCCCTGACCGGCCCCTCGTCGCCCTGGGTCAATGCGGCGCTGGGTTCCGGCAACACGGCGGGTATCAGCGGATACGACATCATTTCGGCGACCGGCGCGCAGACATTCAACGGCACCACGTCCACGGGCACGAGCAGCTCGTGGGCGTGCGTGGCAGCAACGCTCAAGAGCGCCGTGGCTACGCCCGTTACCGATGCCGACACTGGCTCGGGACTTGACGCACAGGGGCTGCTTCCTCAGGCATCAGACACAGGCTCGGGTCTCGACGCGGCTACAGTGCCCGCCGCAACGCTGAGCGACACGGACACAGGCTCGGGCGCTGCGGCGGGGGTCTACAGCTACACCTTCATTACAGCGGACACAGGGACCGGCTCAGAGGCTCAGAATGTCGCCCCGCAGGCAGCCGATACAGGTTCGGGGCTTGACGCAGGCAGCCCGTTTGTCTCGATTATCAGTGCCGATACCGGATCGGGCGCGGATGCCTTCCTCTCTACCGCAGCGCACCTGCCGGACACGGATACAGGCTCTGGTCTGGACGCGTTCCTTTCGATAGTAGCTACCCTGCCGGACACGGATACAGGCTCGGGCGCGGATGCCGGGACACCGAACACCGGGGGCAAGACAGATACTGACACCGGAAGTTTCGCGGAAGCCTCTGTTATTACCGCCGTTATACCGGACTCTGATACCGGGATAGGCATTGACCTGGGCAACATGAATCCGGTTACCGACACGGAGACCGGGCACTTTGCTGACGCAGGGAAGATCACTGCTGCGATTTTCTCCGTTGATTTCGGCACCGGAACTGACTCGCAGGTCAATCCTCCCCCTGTCCTGAAGACAGGTGCGGATGAGGGAACTTTCGAGGAGAACACTGCGGGTGAGGGGGTTATCCTATCCGACAGCGATAGCGGTGCCTTTGCCGACGCATCCGGGGTTGTCAACAGCACGACCTCCCGCACCGGGCTGCCGTCAGCTATCGGGTACGCCATCGTGCCGCCGCGCCAGCGCGTCTCTGTTGTCGGCAGCTCGGCCTGGAATGTCAGCTCGCTGACCATCTCGGCAACGTCTCCTGCTATAACGTGGAACACGCTTCAGCGTCCTGCCTCCCTGGTCAGTTCCTTGTTCAACGTTCGCATCAGAATAACTTCCGCGACCACATCCGGCTTTGAGGACCGGAAGCTTATCCGTGCGCAGGCTGCATGTTCCTGGAATGAGCAGGAGCGGTACTCAGTTACCGCGCGTAACCTTTTCCGTACGTTTGAGGCCGTGGTCTCTTCCTCGCCCGCGATGGAGTTTGCCGACCTGTTCCGTAAGAGCAAGTCGGCTGAGGTTACTTACAACATCCCGCAGAGAATCCAGTCGATCGCTAATATCGGGTGGAACACCGGAGGGCACGATAGCGCCACGGCCTCCTTTGCATGGAATGTTAAGACCGGGGGGATATCCACGGTTGCCTTCCTTGCCTGGAACACCTTGAGTTACGGAGACGTTGTTTCGACGGCTCAGCTCGGCTGGGCTACTTCCTTGCGCACCAGCCGGGATCCGCGTTTTGCCTGGAACACGCGGAAGAGTATTGTCTCCTCTTCAAATGCGAGCAAGTGGAACACGCGTGCTCATGTTGCTAAGAGCGCATCCCTTACCTGGGATGACTACGCCCGGGCGGTTAAGACGGGCACCTGCCGCTGGGTGACCAGGGCTCGCCCGCTCAGCTCTGCCAGGTGCACCTGGCAGGCAATCAAGCGCGTTAATAACTCCGGGGCAGTTAAGGTCAGTACCTGGGATGTGCGTAATCCTGTTACGTCTTCCTCGCATGCGTGCGAATGGAACATTATTCAGCGTATTGATCAGCTTCATTCGTGCAAGTGGAACACTATTCAGCGCCGCAATGGCTCTATTGATGCTGTTCTGTGGAATGACCGGGCCAGGGCATCCCGCCTGCCGCACTGGGTTATCGCCTGGAATACGCTGGGCCTGACCGTGACCTCTGACTCCGAGCTGATGAAGTGGAATGTCAGGTCCCGCAGGCTGAAGCCAGCCGCATGCTACTGGAATATGCGAGCTGCAACATATTCATCTGGCTCATGTGCCTGGAATACACGTAAAGCGTGTACTCGTGCTGCACAAGCCTGCTCATGGAACACCACCGGGCGCGCGTATCAGGTGCAGGAATGCACCTGGGATGAGATAAAGACCTACCCGGTAATCGCCCTGGCACAGTGGAATACACTGCACGACCCGCACTCCACGGCTACAATGGAATGGGATGTCGGCATGCCCGTATCCCTTGGCGAGCGCCGTATGGCTGGCGTTAGCTGGCAGTCGGCTGAATAGTTGTGGAGCACAGTGGAACTTGTTGACCTGCTTACGCGAATGCGCTCTGAACTAGGTGACCCTGTCAGGAACTTTCAGGCCATTCAGCTAGGCGATGGCGCCATGGTACTGATCGACCTGCCGTACGAGCAGATCCAGCAGGCTGGTTTCACCGTGCAGATTCTCAGCGGGGCATCGACAACTACCCTGGCGCTGAACACCGACTACACGGTGGACTGGCTTCTGGGCAAGATGACGATGACTGTCCCCGTGCCCTTTGGCGCGCAGCTTATCGTCACCGGGACTACCTGGGGAATGTTCTCCGACAATGACCTGACGCAGGCTGCCCGGGATGCTGTCCTGTGGCATTGCCAGGGGCGCTCCATTCCCGAAAGGTACATGAGCCGCCAGGGCTTTATCAATTACCGGCCGGATCAGATTCACCTGCTGAACCTTCCGCCTGAGGAAGAGCTGCCGCTTACCATCCTGTCGGTCCTGAATATCTTCTGGACCCTGGCCAATGATGCTACGACAGACGTGGACGTGGACACGGCCGAGGGAACGCACATCTCCCGGTCGCAGCGCTACCGTCAGGTTATGGAGCAGATCGGCGCGCTGGAAGCCCGGTACGCCGACTACTGCGGCCAGCTTAATATCGGCAGGAATCGTATCGAGGTAATGACTTTGCGGCGCGTGTCGGCCACCACAGGCCGCCTGGTGCCTATCTACACTCCGCGTGAGTACGATGACCATGAGTACCCGACGCGTCAGCTTCCGCCAATTGACGAGAGGTACGCAGACGACAGCGGGATCCCCTCGCAGATCTATTACGGCGGGGCTCCCTGATGCAGTGCCCTATGTGCTGGCAGGCTGACCTGGTTCCGCGCCAGGCTAAGCTCGTCTGCCCGGAGTGTCATTTCGTGGTTGGCTGCTGCGAGATGATAGAAGAATGAGCGCGCAGGAGAACATGAGCCCGGAGCAGTTCCCGATGATGTCTGTCCGGAGACTGCTGAAGCTGCCGTCCGTTGACTCGGACCCGCTGCTGGCAGCAGCGTACGGGAACAGTGACAGGGGCATGGGTGATCTGGCGAAGGCTCGTTACCGGGGGACGCCGGATCACGATGTGGAAAGCGCTAAAAAGGGAGATATCGCTTATCATGCTCGCGGCTATGCGCCGCTGGTGCAGGCAATGCGCGCAGGCGGCCCTGATGCTATCCCGCCACTGCATGTCGCAAAAGATGCTTCTGCTCATTACGGCGGCAATAATATTTTCCCGGGGAGGACTCAGCTAGGAAACGGCGGGCACCGCCTTGCTATCGCGCATCAGCTTGGCTGGACGCATATGCGCGTCACGCCCAATATCTATGAATCTGGTGATGATTTTAAAGGACTGGCACCAAGATGAGCCGCGCCGACAGGAAGAACAGCGGGCGCTTCACAACCGACGCCGAGACCCAGAGCATGTACGGGGCCATGGAAGGCTGGAGTGACAGCTTCGGGGACTACGTTGCCTACTACCGGCTGGATACCCAGGCCACGCAGTATGACGATGTGTACAGCGAGGCCATCGGAGTCGGGCGTGTTTACGCTGCCCCGGTTAACCTTCAGTGCATGCATGTCAACCATATCCGTGATGAGGATTCCGGGGGAGAGTACGGCTTCTTCACCAACGACGACCTGGTGTTCACCTGCGTATACGACATCTTCATTAAAAGCGGGATGTCACTTGCCGACGTGGAGACCGAGAACTATGAGCGGGACCGGGTTATCTATGACCAGAAAGTATTCCGGGTAACGAGGATCTCGATCGAGGGCAAGATTCAGCACCGGCCGACCATCGTTAACTTCGAGGCCACCCAGATGAAGCGCGATGAGCTTGTCGATGATGCTGAGTTCTCGCAGTGGGCCAATGTCCCGGACGTTATGTCATGAGCGACCGGCAGGTGTACCATCCTGCGCTGAGCCCGGACCAGTTCGGCACCTTGCTCCACGGGACGCACAGGGAAATGCAGCCTGGCGATATGGTCCAGCCACCCAAGATAAGCGGAGTCATCGAGAGCAACCCCGCGCCGAATCTGAAGCAATGGCACCGGCAGCAGGGTCATGTGTTCGCCACCAGCCGCTTCTCCACCGCAACGTACTACGCGGATAAGACAGGCGATGGCGGGGGCCACGTCTACCAGGTAGAGCCGACTGGCCCGGTAAAGGACGACACCTTCCACCCCGGCGGGACTTCTTTCATGTCCCGCCATCCGATGCGCGTGGTTAAAGAATATTAGGCTCAGCAGATACCATAGAGGTAAGACGGCAGGGCACGCGATCATGTCGTCGCAGTAACGCCGATGTACCTGATTAAGAGTTGGTTCCGCTATGCCAGTGAGTAAGGAAGACCTCGGCAGGGTGCAGGACTTTCTCAAGGGCATCGAGGATGAGAAGCGCGAGAACATGAAGCGCCTGCTTGTCACGCAGGGGGTCATGGCTGCCGGGCTTATCGGCTGGGTTGCCTACCGTAACTTCGGTAAGGGCAAGTAATGGGCTGGCTGCTTGCTGAGGACGCGGCACTAAAATACCGTTTGCAAGGAATTACGGTTACTGATATTGACGCGGTGACTAATCTTCCGGGCGGAGTGCGCCAGGTTAAGGTGAAATACCGGCTGCCTGAGGACGAGACCACTACCCTGACCTACCCGTGCATCATCATCGAGCTGATGAGTATCACCCGGGCGACTGAGCGCGAGCACCGGGCATATGGCGGCGTCATCGGGAACTACCATCTGCCCTACGCACCGGAAGGCCAGCCGCCCTGGTGGGATCCTTCCGCGACAACCTTCGATCCGGCGGACTCTCCTTACCGCGCGGACTTCCCTGTCCCGTACTGGCTGAATTACCAGGTCTCCACGTTCTCCCGGCTTGCCCGTGATCATACGATCCCGATTACGGCAGCACTCCTGACTGATAAGTACCTCGGCCGGATGAGCTGGCTGGATATCCCGCAGGACGGCACGTACCGTTTTATGGAGGTTACCGGCGGCCCGGAACGAAGCTACGCGAAGATAGATGTCGAGGGAAAGCAGAAGCGCCTTCTGAGGGATACGTTCCTCGTTCGTATCAGTTCCGAGCTGGTCGGGCCTATCATTAATACGACACCCGGACAGTACCCGCTGGCCACGGACATTGAAGTGGACCTGACTTGCTACCGCTCGTTCGCAGACTTGTCCTACCAGCAGCTTTCTGAATCGACCGGCATCGTAGGCAGCCGGGCGACCGTTAACTGGAACACCCAGGCCCTGGCACAGTAAGGAAATAGCACATGCCGACTACCGGACGCCCAGGAGTTTTCGTAACAGAGAACTTCGCTCCGCTTTCCAATAATGGCCCGGCCATTCCTGGTGAGGCGCTGCCCTGCATCGCTGGTGTTTTCCCCCGGGGACCTATCGCTCCGACCCCCATCACTTCCTGGTCGCAGTTCACCAATCTTTACGGTGACTTCACCACCGACCCTGGCAACCTGTTTCCCTTTGCTGTCAATCAGTTCTTCCTGAACGGAGGGTCTCAGCTATTTATCGTCCGGGTGCCTAACTCTGACGCGGTCCCGGCATCACTGAGTCTCCTGGATGTCGCGGAATCACCGTCTGACATCGTTACCGTCACCGCGCTGTCCCCCGGAGTCTGGGGCCAGAACATTTACGTCGAGGTAGTTTCCGCAGGCACCGCCGGGCGCATCAGCTTCAACATCTATTACAACGGCACCGCGAACACGAACCTGGTTGAGACCTTCCAGGATCTTTCCACTTCCCCCTCCGACCCGCGTTACATCGTGAACATGGTTAACTCCCCGGTCTCAGGCTCGCAGTATGTCGTCCTTTCCGAGAACCTCGGCGGCCCCTATGTACTGGGCGAGACTGACCTTTCCCTGGTTTCGCCTTCTCCCCTGACCGGGGGCAACGACGGTGTTACCGCACCCGACCTTACCGTCGCCGTTCCCGCTCAGCTCGACACCCTGCTTAACCAGGCGCTGTACGTGAACATCCCCGGCCTGGATGACACCACCACGCTTACCACGCTGGATAGCTGGGCTGCCGCTCGCGGCGACACGATGTTCGTCGTGGACGGACCTGTGCCCGACCTTCCGGAGACAACCGCCACGGTTACCTCCAATTACCTGGCAATGGTCAGCGGGGATACGGCGCTGCCCTCGTCTACCTACCTGGCTGTGTACGCTCCCTGGCTGCTTTGCCAGGATCCTTCGAGCACTGTCCCCGGCGCAACCAGGTACCTGCCTCCCGGCGGCGCGGTGCTCGGTCAGTGGAACTGGACGGACGCCACGTTCGGCACGGTTAAGACCCCGGCCGGAATCGGGAACACGCTCAAGGTCATTGACCTTGAGGCGCGTTTCTCTAATGCGCAGCTCGACACCCTGAACGATAACTTCGTCAATGCGGTTAAGCTCATCCCGGGAATCGGCTTCTGCATCTTCGGCGGGCGCACCCTTCACCCGGGGTACCCGGACAGGTATATCGCCGTTCGCCGGATGATCATCAAGCTGGAGCACGACTTTAAGTGGCTGCTTCAGTTCGCGCTGTTCGAGCCGAACGATGTTGTTCTCTGGAAGCAGATGACCACGGTGATCCAGGGTTACCTCGGACAGCTTCTCCAGGCCGGGCAGCTCGGCGGGGACACGCCTGCCGATTCATTCATGGTTACCTGCGATGACACCACGACTACTCCCGCGCAGGCATCGGCGGGCATCGTCAACATGCTTGTCGCAGTGTCGCTGCTCAGCCCGGCAGAGTACATCAACATCACTCTCTCGATGTTCCAGGGTGACGGCACGACTTCTGTCAGCACCACTAACGCCGGTTCTTGAGGAGCTAGCTAATGTCCGTTAATCAGTCCCCGTCGCTCTCTTCGATTGCGACCGATCCCCTGCGGAACTTCAAGTTCCAGGTGGATCTCCGCCCGCCCTCGGGCAAGGCAATCACGATGGGCTTCATGACTGTCTCCGGGCTGGCTATGACCATCGACGTCATTCCGTACCGTGAGGGCGGCATGAACACCACGACCCAGAATATGCCTGGGCAGGCTTCCTTTAACCCGCTGACTCTTTCTCACGGCGTTATCGTTGGCGAAACCCAGGATCTTCAGTGGATCCAGCAGCTCTTTACCGTCATGCAGGGCTCGGGCACCCAGGCTCCCGGCACTAACTTCCGGTGGCTGGCTGACATCTCGGTGCTCGATCATCCGGTTACCACGGCGAGCGATCCTGTCAAGGCATTGTTCCGCTGTTACAACGCATGGCCGACGTCGATGGCATGGTCTGACCTGGATGCCGGTGCGAACCAGCTGTTCATTACCCAGATGGCGCTTGTGTACGAGGGCTTTGCCGTGCAGATCGCCCCGGGTCCCGGAACTGCCGAGGTGCCCGGCTTTACTTCCTGATAGAATCAGTGCGTAATCGAAACACTTAACGGAGAATTTACATGGGCACACCTTCGACTGACATCCCGGCCGCCTTTCTTCCGGCCAGCCACCCTGCGGCAGCAGGGGCCGTGGCCGCCGCGATGGCTGCGGGAGAAGACAGGCTTCCGGATCCCCCCGAATTTCCCTGTGATCTAATTCCGCTTCCCGGCGGGCTGATCCTGGATGAGGGCCTGGATAATGAGCGCGTGGTCTCCACGGTACGCGTCCGTGAGCTGAACGGAGAGGACGAGGAGGCACTGGCCCGAGCCCTCGCCTCAGGTGAGCCCTATCACTTCCTCACAACGCTCCTGGAGCGCGGCACGGTGCAGGTGGGGGATGAGCCTGAGGCCAGCACCAGGGCTCTTCTGGGCCGCCTGCTTATCGGGGACCGGGATGCCGTGCTCATCGGCATCCGGGTGGCCACATACGGCAACAGCATCAAGGTCTTTAACTTCCGCTGCCCGGAGTGCGGCAACATTTCTGACATCGAGTTCGAGCTGGACGATGACATTGAGGTCAGGAAACTCGACAACCCTCACGACAATGTTTTCGAGGTTACGCTTCGCAACGGCAGCGTGGCTAAGGTGCGCTTGCCTGACGGCAACACCCAGGCCGCCCTGAACGAGGGGAAGCCGACGCAGGCCAGGCGGAACACTATCATTATCCAGAAGTGCGTGGAATCTATCACCACGCCTGACGGCCGGGAGCGGCGGATGATTGTCTCGCCCCGGATGGCATTGTCCCTGGGAATGGCAGACCGCCGCACGATCCTGTCTGAGATTACTGATCGTCAGCCTGGGCCGAAGTATACTGACATTAAGATTACGGACATGGATTGCGGTAAAGAGGTGTCCCTGGCAGTTGATCTAGGGGACTTGTTTCTCGCATGACGCATCGGCGCTTCAACGGTATCAGGACTACACGGATATTCTCGTTATATTCCCGGCCTGGAATCCACGCACTCTCGGGAATCTTACTTTCCGCCAGCGCACCTACTGGGCACAATGGGCGCGGGCAAAGTGGGATCACGACCATAAGGAACGTCCCGCTGTGCACAGTCGCACAGTGCCGAAGAGCGGTTACAAGGCCGTGGTTCGGGACGCGTTTAGTGGAACCGGGTAGGAAATGCCGCCTAGCACAGGTCTTGGGTTCGCGGACGATGACAACAGTGACATCACTGGGTCCGGCACCTTCTCCTCTACGCCTTCCGCTGATGCTTTCTCTGGCATGCTCGGAACAAACAAGCTTCAGGCATCAATTGATAAATTTGCCGCTGCCGTAGACAAGCTCGCCGCGCTTTACAGTAAGGCATCAGGTGCTGTCGGGGGCGGGAGCGGGTTCTCGAATGGGCCTGGCGGCCAGGGCACAACGCTGCCTTCGTCCTCTAGCGGCGGATTTATGGCGGGGGTGACAAAGGCGTTCGGCATGGTCACCGGCATTCCGGTAACGCCATCCGGCACGGGCAACGCAGGAGGTGCCACATTCAGCGGAGGCACAGGCGGCGGTGGTAGATCAGGTGGTGGCGGCGGATCAGGGAGCGCTTTTCCTGGCGGGGGAATGGGCTCTGCCGGGTTCCCTAAGCGCGCGATTGCAGAAGGCTCGCT
>Ga0182024_10007395_pt1 | contig 23689 bp, 19 predicted proteins | sample P32metaG_FD_120480 | JGI IMG/M metagenome (GOLD analysis project Ga0182024, IMG submission 120480) | Permafrost microbial communities from Stordalen Mire, Sweden - P3-2 metaG (Illumina Assembly) | ecosystem: Environmental > Terrestrial > Soil > Wetlands > Permafrost | place: Sweden: Stordalen... | reverse complement strand
TGATGATGTTATGCACAGGCGCAACCATCGGCTTGCCGGGATCAGCGCCGAGCTCGGTCATGATGGGAACCAGCGTCGCCCCGAACGCTTCGAATGCCTCCTGAGATTCCCAGACGTCGAACACCTGGATCAAGCCGTCCGCTTCCATTGCACAGTGATACAGCCTTCCGGCCGGCGCACCGGCTCCCGCCGCTTCGAGCCGCTTGATCGTGTCGTCGTACCGTGCGGGCGTGAACGAGCTGGGCGTGAAGTAAAAGCTGAGTGCCATGTCTGGGTTCCCTCTGCGTCTTCCGCTTGTGGTCGAGGCTAGGGTCCATCCGTCCCTGGCTCGGGGCGGATCCTAACAAGACTCCGACGGCCTCTTGGGAGCCTGAGGGGCACCAATCGAACGCTCGTTGCGAGTGAGGTAGCCCCGATCGCCTCGCGATATTGGCCGATCTGACCAGGCATGCTTACCCAAGCGATGCTGATCTCACTCGGCGGCTCTCGAAGGAGTCGTATTAGCGATGGACGACGTTGTCGAGTTCGGTGTGACCGCCGTCCGGCCAGTGCAGGATGTGGTGCCCGTCAATCCACAAATGTATGTTGAGACAAGAGCGACAGCATGATCAGGTTGGCGCCGTCGCACGCCGCAGCAGTGTGTCTATCTCGTTGAGGGCTGGGGCGTAGCCCATCGCAGTGAACAGGTCTCGAGCCTCGCTCAACGGGCCATCAGCTCCGAGTGAGCCGCGGGCGACCAGGCATCGTCCCTGGCCGAGCAGTGCGTCGGCGAGTTCGGGTAGGTCCCCAAACTGGCGCCACTGCGTCGCCACCTCGGCGTACGCGTCGGCCGCTGGCCCGTGGTCACCGGCAGCTTCCGCGATGGCGGCGCGGCACGCGCCCAGCGCGTTCTGTTGCAGCGGGGTGCGCGGCTCGACTCCGGCGATGAGCCTGGAGGCGAGCGGTGCGTCGCGGAGTGCGCACGCGCAGCGGACCAGCTCTGGCAAGTGGGCTGCGTAATCCGAGTCGTTGCGGGTGCCAGGGGTCCGCTCCAACTCCTCGAGCAACGCCTTCGCCTGCTCGTTGTCGCCGCCTGCCAGCATGAGCTGGGCCGCCGCTGCGAACCCCCGTGCCATGTGCTGCGGCTCGCCGGTCTCGCGCGCGGTCGCGACCAACTGCTCCGCGACGGCTGCCTCAGCTCCTTCCCCGCGCTTGCCCAGGAGACTCAGTTGCACCGAGCGCGCCAAAATCAAGTTCACATCGCCAGCCGCCTCAGCTTGCTCGGCCACGGGTTGCGCGTCGGCAAGCGCATCCTCTGAGCGGCCGCACGCAGCCAAGAAGGGCAGTCTCGTCGCTGCGATGGTGAGCGCGATCTCGGCAATGCCGCGCCGATCGCAGAACTCGATGCCTTCACTACAGAGCTCCAGCGCAACCGCCGGGCCCTCATATGGCCACGTGACGACGGCGAGGTTGCGGTGCAGCAGAGCGGCCTCGCGGCCTAGTCCCTGCTCGACGGCGAGCGTCAGCGCGCGGCGCATGTCGGCTAAGCCCTGCGCCTCCCCCAGAGAAGCACGGGCGGCGCCGCGGAAGCCGAGCGCGCGCGCCGGCTCCGGGAGGCCAAGGACGGCGGCCAGATCGAGCGCCCGCTCGGCGGCAGCGATCGCCTCCAAGTAGGCGGCGTCAACTGCCTTTGTAGCCGCAAGTTGCGCATACGCGCCGACCAGTTCCGGGCCGGGAGGCTCGACCTCAAGCAGGGTCAGCGCCTCGGCGATGAGATCCCGATGGCGCGGATCGCCGGCCCCGCGGACCACGCTCGATAGGGTGGTCAGCGTCCGGGCCGCCGCAACGGTGCCACCGTGTTCGCGATACAGAGCAAGCGCTTCCTCGAGGGCGGCCTTAGTCTCAAGCAGGCGCCCCTGCTGCTGCGCCGCAAGCGCCCAGCGTTCCAGCAAACCAGCGCGCTCAGGGTGATCCGCCGGTGTGAGCTCGAGCGTCCGGGCGAATCTGGCCTCGGCGGCGGCCACGTCGATGGGCAGCGCCCGCTCCCCGGCCAGGGCAAGGTAGCGGCGCGAGGCTGCCTCCAGCTCCGGGATGTCCTGCTCCTGGCCGGTGGCGCGAGCCAGCTCCAGCGCCTGGGTGTAGTGATGGGCGAGCACGTCGCTGAGGTCGTCGACTCGGTCCCCGGTTTGGCGCTCGAGCCAGCCAGCGGCGGCGCGATGCCGGGCAGCCCGGCTGGAGCGCGGGATCTGGGCGTAGCAGACGTCACGCACCAGGAGGTGCCAGAAGCCGTATTCCAACTCCCCTTGCATCGAACTGCTGCGAGCGGACCGTACCAATTCCTTGCGTGCGAGCTCGTGGAGGGCCAGCTCAACATCACGTGGATCGCGCTCTCCCATGGAGGCGAGCGCTGCGGCCCAGAACACCTTGCCGATCACGGCAGCGTCCTGGAGCAGGCTCTTGCGTCCCGCCGAGAGCGTGTCCAGGCGGGCTGCGATCAGCGCCTGCACCGAGTCGGGTAGGGGCACCTCCTCGAGCGGGCCGACGAGCAGGTTGCGATCGCTGAGCAGGCGCACGAACTCCTCCGCATACAACGGATTGCCGCCGGCGCGGTCGAGCAGGGCGTGCTGAGTCGCCCTCGGCAGCACCGTCCGATTCAGCAGAAGCGCAATCAGCGTCGCGGTCTCGTCGTAGGAGAGCGGCGCGAGGTTCATCGTCTGTGCGTTGCGCAAACCAGCCGCCCAGGTCGGATGCTTCTCATGGAGCTCCGGCCGAGCGGTGCAGAGCAGGAGCAGCGGCACCCCTTCGGACCAGTCAGCCAGGTGCTCGAGAAAGGCGAGCATTGAATCGTCTGCCCAGTGCAGGTCGTCGACCACGAGCACGGTGGGGTTCTGCGCAGCCAGCCCCACGAGAAAGCGCCGCCAGGCGGTGAAGGATTCCTCCTGCGCCGCCGGCTCCCTGCCCGCGCCCACCAGCGGAGCCAGTCGTGCCCTGAGCCACGCCCGGTCCGGTTCGTGCTCGGAGATGGCCAGGTCAAGCTTGGTCAACGCCGCGTCGGGGGAGTCCGACTCGAGGATGCCGCACTCCGCCTTGACGATCTCTCCCAGCGCCCAGAAAGCGATCCCCTCGCCATACGGGAGGCAGCGGCCCTGGCGCCAGCGCACGAGTCCCGGGCGCTGCTCGATGTACGTAAACAGCTCCGCGCAGAGGCGGGTCTTGCCCACTCCCGGCTCGCCCACCACGGTCACCAGCTGGCAGGAACGCTGGGTCGCGGCTCGCTCAAAGGTGGCGATCAGCTGCGGGCGCTCGAACTCCCGGCCCACCAGCGGTGTGGCGTTCGTGCGGATGACGTCGGACCCGAGGCGGGAGCGAGCGGCAAGCGGCTGCCAGACCTGGAGCGGCTCTGTCTTGCCCTTGACCTGCACCGGATCGAGTTGAACGAATGTGAACACGCGCTCGGTCTGGCGGAAGGTCGGCTCCGACACCGCTACCCCGTTGATCGGAGCGATGCCCTGCAGGCGTGAGGCGGTGTTGACCACATCGCCGGTCACGAAGCCCTCGCCGCGTTCGGGATGCGCGCCCAGCGCGACCACCGCCTCACCGGTGTTGATGCCAACCCGGACCTGGAGCTGCAGCTTCTCGTCCGCGTGGTTCAGCTCCTCGATGGCGTCCAGGATGCGCAAGCCTGCGCGCACCGCGCGTTCGGCGTCGTCCTCGTGTGCCACGGGCGCGCCAAACACGGCCATGACCGCGTCGCCCACGAACTTCTCGACGGTGCCGCCGTAGCTCTGGATCACCTGCTGGAGCTGGGCGTGGTACGGACGAAGCCGGGCGCGCACGTCCTCGGGGTCGGCGTGCTCCGAGGCGGCGGTGAATCCCACCAGGTCGCAGAAGAGCACTGAGACGACCTTGCGTTCCTCGCGGACCGCCGCCGGCGCGGCCTCGCGGAGGGGTGCCGTGCAAAAGGGGCAGAACGGGAAGTCGCCCAGGAGCTCCTTGCCGCAGTTCGGGCATATAGCCACGCACCGAGTTTCGCCGAAACCTCGCACTCTCGTGTGTGGCGCATTGAAGGCATGACAACGGGCGAAGCCACGGGGGCTGCCGGCGGGCCCCCCAGAACATGAGGCCGTGCCTCCGCGGATCAACCGCTGTTTCTCGACGTCACCCGGAGGAGGTGGCTCGGACAGCTGAGGCTTGAGTCCCCTCAGCCGCTCCCCTAGGGGATCCGTATTAGCGATGGACTAGGTGTGCGACGTCGGACACGCCGCAATGGCTCCAAGTGGATGATGTGGTGGCCATCAGTCCACGCGGCCGGGCGGTCGCACCCCGGGAAGCGGCAGCCCTGCTCGCGGAGGTTGAGTGCGGTGCGGATGTGTGGCGGGATCGTGCGTGTCGCCCGTCCGACCGAGAGTGGTAGCGCTCGCGTCCTGCCCGTCCAGGCCGAGCCATCAGCCGGCGGTGCAACGCCCATGTCAGTGAGGTCGAGGGTCTCCGCCGCGCCCACCAGGATGTGCTCGAGCGGCGCCACCTGCTCTACGCCGACAGCATTGGCGAGCTGGGCGATCAGGGTCACGTTGCCGAGCGAGGCGCGCCCGGCCCGGGCGCTGTCGAGCGAGGCAGGCAGCTCGCCCAGCGTGCGCGCCAGACGCACGCGATAGGCGCCCGCCTTCCAGGCCATGGCGCAGTGATCGCGCAGCCAGGAGGCTGTGCTGCCACCCCCATCCGCCAGGGCTCCGTGGGCGCGATCAAAACGGTCGAGGCGGCGCAGGAATTCGGCTTCGAGCCGATCGGCAGCCCGCCGGATGCTGATCAGATCTTCGCCCAGCGCGTGGGTGGACAACCCGTCAATGGACTCGTCGACGAGTGCATCGACCGCCTCATTGACATGGTCACTGGCATCCGAAATGGCGAAGGCTTCCATGACCATATTCTACCAAACATCTGTTCGCTACCACACCGTGCGCAACACGGACAAACGTTGTCCGTCTAGAGGTTATAGCCATTCCCGGCAATAACAGCTCGGGGATGGCTGGTCGAATACACGCCGGGATCATCGATGACTGTCACCCTCAGTTCGGTCGTCTCAGGAGTGTCAAGAGTCAACCGAAACCGGTGTCAAGCATCAACCGAAGTCGCACTCCCGTCGGCGCGCTCCCCAGGGCGCCGAGGATGGGGTGTGGACGACCGACTCGGCCGGCCGGCCGAGGGAGAAGGATCTGCCTTCTCCCTATCGAAACGAAGGGGCCCCCGGCAAATCGAGCAAATGCGCGTTACCAGAGACGCATGACAAACGGGCGAAGATTGGCTGGGGAGGAAGGATTCGAACCTTCGGATGGCGGATCCAAAGTCCGCTGCCTTACCACTTGGCGACTCCCCAGTGGCACGTCGATCCTAACTGGGGACCGCACTAATGGCCGGGTTGCTCAGGCCCGTCGCCGCCACTTCCGAGGCCGCGACATCACCATCCATAGGCGAACCCTGTCGCTCCAGCCACTCGCCGACCACGTCGACGAACTCCGCCGGCACCTCGAGCATGGGAACGTGCCCGGCACCCTCGAACTCGTGGTACTCCCAGTCGGGACGGAGCGAGGCGATGTTCCTGGCAGATGCCACCGGCACGAGGCGATCGCGATCGCCCTGAAGGAGCAGCGTGGGCGCGACCACCTCCTGGATCCAGCGCAAGACCCTTCGCTTGAGCGCGAGCGTCGCAACCAGCGACCGCGTGGCCGCGTAGAACGACTCGTGCCACGCGGACTCGGCAAGCCGCTCGGCCTCGAGCGCGATGTGGGCGTCGATCACCGTCGGCTCGATCCGGCTCGGGTCGCCACTGACCAGGCGCATGGTCTCGCGGACCAGGCTCTCGGGCCCGAGCACCGCGACAGCACGGCTCAGCCGTCTGGCACCCCATCGGGGCATGAAGGCTGTGGCGATGAAGGTCCGCGACACGCGGTCGAGGCGGGGCGGAAACTCGCCACCCGGCGCCGGGACTGCGGGGTCGACGAGCACCAGCGCGTCGATGAGGCTCGGATGCTGCGCGGCCACCCCGATGGAGAGCAGGCCACCCATCGAGTTGCCCATCAGCACGATCGGGCCGCGCGACAGCCGGGTGATGGCACGCGTCAGCAGGTCGACGTTGGCGGCGATCGTCGATCGGCGTCCGGCCAGCGGTGAGCGTCCGAAGCCGGGGAGGTCGAGCGCGTACACCCGGTGGTGGGCGGCCAGCTGCGGCGCGACGGCCATCCAGTTCAGATGCGCCCCACCGAGGCCGTGCACGAGCAGCATCACCGGGCCGCCGCCCCCGTAATCGGCGACGTAGATCGGCCCGTCGATGTCGAGCATCACGGTCTCCATGAACTCATCGTACGAACGCCGACCCGAAGCCCGGCTCCGGCGAGCCCGTATACTCGCGAGTACATGGGTGACGGGCCCCACGCGGTGATCCTCGCCGCCGGGCAGGGCAAACGGATGCGAAGCGCGCTCCCCAAAGTCCTTCATCCACTGGGGGGCCGCCCCCTCATTCTTTATTCGGTGGAGGCCGCCAGCGAGGCGATCGGCGGCGCGCCGGTGGTCGTCATCGCACGGGGCGAAACCGCAGTTCGCGAGCTGCTCGGCGAGTCAGCAACCTGCGTCGAGCAGGGAATCCCGCGAGGCACGGGCGATGCGCTGCGCAGCGTTCCACCCGAGTTGCGCGCCTCCGGACCCGTCCTGGTGACCTACGGCGATGCACCGCTGATCAAGCCCGAAACGCTCCGGCGCCTGCTTGCGGCGCACGGCTCGACCCCGAGGGTCTGCACCCTGCTCGTCGCCATCCCGGCCGACCCGACCGGCATGGGCCGGGTCATCCGCGACGCCGACGGCCACGTCCTGCGCATCGTCGAGGAAGGCGATCTGCCCCCCGGCGAACCCGTCCCGATGGAGTGCAACGCGGGCGTCTACGTCTTCGAAGGGGCGCTGCTCTGGCCGGCTCTCGACCGGCTGGACTCGGCCAACGCCCAGGGCGAGTACTACCTCACCGACGTGGTCGCGCTTCTCGCCGGCCCGGTGGAGGCGGTCGTCGACCCCGATCCCGACGAGGTCCTGGGCATCAACGACCGCCGGCAACTGGCCACCGCCGAGGCGGTGCTCCGGCGCCGCACGATCGACGCGCTGATGCTCGCAGGGGTGACCTTCGAAGATCCCGCCACCAGCTATGTCGATGCCCAGGTGATCGTGGGCAGGGACAGCGTCATCCACCCCATGACCTCGCTCCGCGGCGCGACCACCCTCGGATCGGGCTGCGAGATCGGGCCGATGGCGACGCTCACCGACGTCCGCGCAGGCGACGGCGTGGTGGTCGGCGCCTCCCACCTAGAGCAGTGCGAGCTTGGCGACGGCGTCCGTGTGGGCCAGTACTGCCGGGTCCGTCCGAATACCGTGCTCGCGTCCGGGGTAGAGTTGGGGACGCATGCCGAGGTCAAGAACAGCACCGTTGGCGCCGGGACTCGCATCAACCACTTCTCCTGCCTCCTCGACAGCGACGTGGGTGAAGGGGTGAACATCGGCGCCGGCACGGTCACCTGCAACTACGACGGGTCGGCGAAGTACCGGACCACGATCGGCAACCGCGTGTTCGTCGGGACGAACTCGACCCTGGTCGCCCCGGTCCGGTTGGGCGACGACTCGTATATCGGCGCCGGTTCGTTCGTGGACGAGGACGTGCCCCCGGGCGCCCTTGCCGTCGGCCGCAGCCGGCAGCGCAACATCGAGGGATGGACGGCCCGGCGGACGGCGCAGCAATGAACGACTCCAACCCGTACGGCGAGCTGCTGCTGCTCTCCGGGAGCGGGAATCCCGAGCTCAGCGAGCGGATCGCCCGTGAGATCGGCGTCAATCTCGCCGAATGCGAGATCACCCGCTTCGCCGACGGTGAGTTCGACGTCAAGATCCGTGAATCGGTGCGCGGTCATGACGTGTTCCTGGTGCAGCCCACCTGTCACCCGGTGAGCGACAACCTCATCGAGCTGTTCATCATCCTGGACGCGCTGCGCCGCGCTTCTGCCTCGCGCATCACCGCGGTGATCCCGTACTACGGATACCAGCGCAAGGAGAAGAAGACCCAGGCCCGCGACCCCATCAGCGCCAAGCTGATGGCGAACATCATCGAGCTGGCCGGCGCCAACCGGGTGATCTGCGTCGACCTCCACGCCGAAGCCATCCAGGGCTTCTTCGATATCCCGGTCGACGCGCTCATCGCGACCAAGATCCTCGCCCGGCGCGTGCGCGAACGCCACGGCCACGATGTCGTGGTGGTGTCGCCGGACACCGGCGGTGTGAACCGCGCGCGCAACCTTGCGCGCATCCTCGACGCACCGATCGCCTTCATCGACAAACGCCGTCCGCGAGACGACACCGTGGAGGTCGTCAATGTCATCGGTGACGTCGAAGGCGCCGTATGCGTGATCGTCGACGACCTGATCTCCACCGGCGGCACGCTCGTCAATGCGGCGATCGCGCTTCTCGCCAGGGGCGCCAAGTCCGTGGACGTCGTGGCGACCCACGGTGTGCTCAGCGACGGCGCCCTCGCACGGCTGCACGCGGCTCCCATCGAGGAGATCTGCATCACCGACACCATCCCGTATCACAACGGCAGTCACAGTTTTGACGACGCGCCCAAGCTTCGGATCCTTTCGGTGGCGCCATTGATCGCGGAGGCGATCGTGCGTGTCCACGAGGGACGGAGCGTGAGCGAACTGTTCCGGTGAGCGGCTCAGACCCACCACCGTCGCCGAGCCGATGACCCCGCTCATCATCGTCATCGTCCTGGGTCTCATCATCGCCGCGTTTGCCGCGGCTGCGGAGACCTCGCTGACGAGCGTCAGCAGGATCCGGATGCGGAGCCTTGCCGAGGACGGCAACAAGCGCGCACGAACGGTGACGCGCCTGCATGCCGACCCGAACGCGTACCTCTCGACGATCCTCACCCTCAACACCGTTGCGGTCATCGTGGTCTCGACCGCTACGGCGCTACTGGTCGGCAGCTATCTCACCAAGATTCCGCAGGCGGTCGGGACAATCGTGCTGTCGGTCATCGTGCTCATCTTCTGCGAGATCGCGCCCAAGTCGCTCGCGCTGCGGTTCAACGAACGATTTGCGCTGGTGCTCGCAGGCCCAGTGCAGGTGCTGACTCGCGTGCTGCGCCCGCTCATCGGCGGGCTGAGCGCGATGTCGCGCCTGATCGTGCGCGCAGCCACACGCGGTCACACCGTGCGCGGCCCGTTCGTGACCGAGGAGGAGTTGAAGTTGCTCCTCTACGTCGGCGAGCAGGAGGGGATTGTCGAGCAGGAGGAACGCGAGATGATCCACGGTATCCTCGAGATGACCGACAAGTCGGTGCGCGAGGTCATGGTCCCGCGCGTCGATATCGTTGCCGTGGAGTCGACCGACTCGATCGCCGACGTGATCAGGGTGATCATCGAGCACGGGTTCTCGCGCATCCCCATCTACGAGGACAACGTCGACAACATCGTCGGTGTTGTGTACGCGAAAGACCTGCTCCGCCATGGCGTCGTCGGTGACGATCAACGGCCGCTCAAGGCGGTCGCGCGCGAGCCCTACTACACGCCCGAGGCGAAGCGCGTCGGCGAGCTCCTGCGCGAGATGCGCGAGCGCAAGGTCCACATCGCGGTGGTCGTCGATGAGCACGGTGGCACCGCCGGCATCGTCACCTTCGAAGACCTCATCGAGGAGATCGTCGGTCCGATCCGCGACGAGTACGACACCGGCGAGGTCGAGGAGCTGCAGATCGTCTCGGACAACGAGGTGGTGGTGAGCGCGCGCTTCCCGGTGGACGATCTCAAGGAGGAGCTCGACCTGCCGGTCCCCAACGTGGAGGCGGACACCGTCGGCGGCCTGGTCTATGAGCTGCTCGGTGAGATCCCCAAAGTTGGCGCCACCATCAAGCTCGGGGACGCGACGCTGACCGTCGAGTCGATCCGGCGGCAGGGGATTCAATCCGTGCGCATCACCAGCCCGCTCTCGCTGGTTCGCGACCGAATGATTCGATCGCCCGACCACGACGGCGAGCAGGAGGCCCGGGACACCCAGGAGGAGTCGCCTGCGCACGCTCGCCGCCAGTAGTGCGCATGATGGTCGGATGCCGACCTACAGCGATGAGGGAATCGTGCTGCGCCGCATCGACTACGGCGAGGCGGATCGTATCCTGACCGTGCTGACGCTCGAGCACGGCAAGATCGGAGTCATCGCGCGCGGAGTCCGCAAGAGTCAGAGCCGGCTTGCGTCGCGCACCGACCTCTTTACGCGCAGCCGCATGCAGCTTGCGCGCGGCCGAGGTGAGCTGGACGTGCTCACCCAGGCGGAGACGGTCGCGGCGACCCCGCTGCGGAGTGACGCGCGGCGAGCCGCGTGCGCCTCACTGTGTGCGGAGCTGACGGATCGAGTACTCGAGAGCCACCACGCCGACCCGGAGATCTACGCGCTCGTGGCGAACGCGTTGACAGCGTGCGCCGACCCTGAGCGTGATCCTCGCGCCGCCATCGTGTGGTTTGCGCGCCGCATGGTGGATCGACTCGGCTACGCGCCGCAGCTGATCGAGTGCGTCGGCTGCGAGCGGCGTCTCCCCGAGGAGCCCGCCTGGTTCAGCGCCCCGGGTGGCGGCCTGCTCTGCGTACGCTGCGCTCCGGGTGATCCCGAAGCGGTGGAGTGCGCGGTGCGGGTCATCAAGGTGCTCCGCGCCGCAGCCGACGGCGACGAGGAGCTGTGGCTGCGACTCCGGCTCGACACGGCAACGCTCCAGACGCTCGAGCGCATCGTCGAGTCCGAGCTCGCCCATCACCTCGACCGCAAGCTGCGATCGATCGACGTGCTTCGGGCGATCGAGGGGCGGGGTGCCGTGAGGGTGCCGGTAGACTGACCGGCCATGGCTGAGGAGCAGACCCAGGCGGAACCGGCGCAGTCGGACATCATCGAGAAGATCGTCTCGCTGTGCAAGCAGCGCGGATTCGTCTATCCGTCGAGCGAGATCTACGGTGGGCTCAACGCCGTCTACGACTTCGGGCCGCTGGGAGTCCGGCTGCGGCGCAACATCCGCGAGCGCTGGTGGGCGTCGATGGTGGACCTTCGCGACGACGTCGAGGGCATCGAGTCAGCGATTCTCATGCGACCCGAGGTGTGGGTGGCGAGCGGCCACGTGGCGGGCTTCACCGATCCACTCGTGGACTGCCTCGGTCCGTGCAAGCGGCGCTGGCGCGAGGATCACCTTGCCGACGAGCGGGTTGCTCGTGGCAAGCCACCCGATGCGCCGGGCTGTCCGGAATGTGGTGGCGAGCTCAGTCCAGCCCGGCAGTTCAACCTCATGTTCAAGACCTTCATCGGTCCGGTCGAGGAGGACGCCGCGCAGATCTGGCTCCGGCCGGAGACCGCGCAGGGCATGTTCGTGAACTTTGCGAATGTCGTGAACTCGACGCGGCGGCGTCTGCCCTTCGGTATCGCCCAGCAGGGTAAGGGATTTCGCAACGAGATCTCCCCAGGAAACTTCGTCTTTCGGCTGCGCGAGTTCGAGCTGATGGAGATGGAATATTTCTGCAAGCCCGGAAGCGATCTGGAGCTGCACCAGTACTGGTGCGCGGAGCGGTTCAACTGGCACGTGGACACCATGGGAGTCCGCAAGGAGAATCTCCGTCTCCGGCCGCATGCCAAAGAGGAGCTGTCCCATTACAGCACTGCGACGAGTGACATCGAATATCGCTACCCGTTCGGTTGGGGCGAGCTCGAAGGCGTTGCGGATCGCACCGACTACGACCTGAAGACGCACATGCAGCACAGCGGTCGTGACCTTTCGTACTTCGACCCGGAGACCAACGAGCGCTACGTCCCGTATGTCATCGAGCCCGCGGTGAGCACCGATCGCATCTTCATCACGCTGCTTGTGGATGCGTACGACGAAGAGGAGGTGCGCGGCGAGAAGCGTGTCGTGCTCCACCTGCATCCCGACGTCGCCCCGGTGCAGGTTGCGGTGCTCCCGCTCTCCAAGAAGGCGGAGCTCACGGAGCCGGCGCGGCGCATCGAGCACGACCTGCGCCCGCACTTCTCGACCATGTACGACGAAACCCAGGCGATCGGCCGTCGCTATCGCCGTCAGGACGAGATCGGCACGCCGCTGGCGATCACCTTCGACTTCGACTCGCTCAACGACCACGCGGTCACCATCCGCGAGCGCGACGGCATGACCCAGGTCCGCGTGCCCATCGAGGGACTGCATCAGGCGCTGCACGATCAGCTCGATGCCGGTCGAGCTCGAGCACGCAGGCGTGCCATCGGCGGGAGCGACGCGTAGCATCCCGCCGTGGTGAGTGCTCGCAGCGACACCGACGCGGTGGCCGCCGGTGTGCTCGACCTGCTTGCCCTCGGCGATGCACCCGACCTCGACACGGTGCTCGAGCGGATCGTCCGAGCGGCGCGCCGCCAGGTGGCGGCGCGATACGGCGCCATCGGTGTACCGGATGGGCGAGGCGGTTTCGCACGCTTCGTGACGTCAGGGATCAGCGAGCGCGTCGCAGCCACCATCGGCGAGCTGCCGCGGACCCACGGCGTGCTCGGCGCGCTCCTCGAAGGAGGCCCGATCCTGCTCGACGACATCCGCGAGCATCCGCGCTTCTCGTACTACCCGGCACATCACCCCACGCTCACCGATTTCCTGGGCGTCCCGATCAAACATCGCGGCGTCGTGCGCGGCAACCTCTTCGTCAGCGGACATCAGTCGGGCCACTTCACCAAGGCGGACGCGAGGAAGCTGGAAACCCTTGCTGCATATGCCGGCGTCGCCATCGCCAACGCCGAGCTGTATGCGCAGTCGCAGCGGCTCGCGGTCGTCGAGGAGCGCAACCGCGTGGCGCGTGAGTTGCACGATGCAGCAACCCAGACGCTCTTCAGCCTGGTGCTCGCCGCGAGAGCCGCCGCGCTCTCAACCCGCGACGAGGAGGCACGCCAGACGATCCTCGGCTTCGAGCAGCGAACCGCCTCCGCGCTCCAGGAACTGCGTGGACTGGTGCACGCGCTCCGTCCCAAGAGCCTCGAACGCGACGGTCTCGCCGCCACGCTCGCGGATCACGCCGAGGCGTTGCGCACCAGCGGCACGCGCGTCGTCGTGGACGCAGCGGAAGGCGTGCATCTTCCGCTCGAGACCGAGCACGCGCTGCTGCGCATCGCGCAGGAAGCGCTGCACAACGCGATGCGGCACGCTCCGGAATCGTCGCTTCACGTGACCCTGCGCGCCGGCACCAACACGGTGACACTGCGCATCCGCGATGACGGTCCGGGCTTCGACATGAAAGCGCTGCCGCGCACACGGCGGGGCATGGGGCTCGCCACCATGCGCGAACGCGCGCAGGAGATTGGCGCGCGTCTCGACATCCGGACTCGCGCCGGCGGCGGCACGACGGTCACCGTGACCGTCCCACGGGCGTGAGCGGATGACCGGCAGCATCCGATTGCTCATCGTCGACGACCATTCGGTGGTACGCGAGGGCCTGCGCGCGTTTCTGCGCCTCCAGGACGGCATCGACGTCGTGGGTGAAGCCGGCGGCGCCGACGAGGCCGTCAGTGTGGCGGGCGCGTCATCACCGGACGTGATCCTCCTCGACCTGGTCATGCCGGGCGGCGATGGGATCGGGGCCATCCGCCGGTTGCTCGAGGTCGCCCCGGGCGTTCGAGTACTTGTGCTCACGAGCTTCGCGGATGACGCCCAGATCTTTGCGGCAATCGCGGCCGGCGCGGCCGGGTATCTGCTCAAGAACGTCGATCCCCAGGCGCTCGCCGACGGTATCCGCGACGTGTACGCCGGCCGCCCAGCGCTCGATCCGTCGGTGGCGGCGCGGCTCATGCATCGGAGCGGAGCGTCGCCTGCCGCTCACGGCGACCTCACCGCGCGTGAGCGCGACGTGCTCCGTCTCGTGGTGGAGGGGCTCGCCAACAAACAGATCGCTCAGCGGCTCGGCATTGGCGAGAAGACGATCAAGACCCACGTGAGCCGGATGCTCGCCAAGCTCGGCGTGGAGGACAGGACCCAGGCCGCCGTGCTCGCCATCCGCGAGGGCCTGGTGGACTGACGGGTCCGCCGAATGACGGACCCGCATCTGCGGCATCCGGCGGACGCTTCTGAGCTCCGGCGCGCGCAGGATGAGGGCATGGGAACACTGTCCGGAACAACCGTCATGATCACCGGCGCGTCGCGAGGCCTGGGGCGTGCCCTTGCTCGAGTCGCTGCCCGCGAGGGCGCGACGCTCGCGATCTGCGCCCGCGGCGGCGAGGCGCTCGAGGCTGTCGCCGAGGAATGTCGCGGCCTCAATGTCGAAGTGCTCGCCGTGCTCGCCGATGTCGCCGACGCCGCGGATGTCGAGCGCTTCGCGGCGACAGCGCTGGAGCGGTTCGGGGGCATCGACGTCCTCGTCAACAACGCCGCGGAGCTCGGCCCGCTCCCGTTACCGCAGCTCACGGACGCGCCATCGAGCGCGCTGGAGCACGTGCTGCAGGCCAATGTGCTCGGACCGCTGCGCCTCACCCAGGCCGTCATCGGCGGCATGCTGCTGCGCAACCGCGGGCTCGTGGTCAACATCAGCACCGACGCGGCGTTGATCGGCTTCGAGGGTCTCGGCCTCTACAGCGCATCCAAGGCGGCACTCGACGCACTGACCCGGAGCTGGTCGGCCGAGCTGCAGCGCACCCAGGTGCGTGTCATCAGCGTCGATCCCGGCGACATGCACACGGCGATGCACATGGCTGCCGACCCCGAGGCCAACCCGGCGGATCTGCTCCGTCCCGAAGACGTCGCCGAGCGGCTGCTCACGCTCCTGGTGGGGCGCCTCCCGGATGCCGACCGCGTCGAGGCGGCGGGCCTCGCATGATCTCGCCGCCGCGCGAGCTGCGCGCGTCGCTGCCGGCCGAGCTGCGCGGCATGCGTCGCGACGGGGCCCGGCTGTGCGTCGTGGAGCGGCAATCCGGTCGGATCAGCCACACGAGCGTCGCGCACCTCGGCGAATACCTCGCGTCCGGCGACCTGCTCGTGGTCAACTCCAGCCGGACGCTGCCCGCCGCATTGCGTGTCGACCGAGACGGTGCGGAGCAGGTGCAGCTCCGGCCGGGTGCGCTCCGCGACGGCGAATGGGACGCGCTGGCGGTGCAAGTCGCGCCCCCGCACCACAACGTCCCGCTCGAGGCTGGAGAGACGCTGCACGGCCCCGATGGCCTCCGGTTCCGCGTGCTGGCGCCACGCGCCGACGCCCCGCTGCTGTGGCGGATGACCGTCGAGAGCGGCGACCCGGTGCGCACCCTGCTGACCTCCGGCGAGCCGATCCGATATTCCTACGTGCCGGACCAAGTTCCACTCGAGCACTACCAGACCGTGTACGCGGGTGCCCCCGGCTCGGTGGAGACTCCTTCGGCCGGCCGTCACCTGACATGGGAGCTGCTCAGCGACCTGCGCCGCCAGGGAGTCGACGTGACCGACATCCTGCTGCACTGCGGGCTGAGCTCGTTCCAGGATGACGATGTCGACCTCCAGAAGCCGCTCATCGAGGAGCGCTTCGCCGTCCGGCGTGACGCAGCCGAGCGCATCAACCGCGCGACGCGTGTGGTCGCCGTCGGCACGAGCGTCATCCGCACGCTGGAGACGGCGGTGGACGGCAACGGCCAGGTGCAGCCGGTGAGCGGGTGGACCAAGCTCGTCATCACGCCCCAGACCAAGCTGCGCGTCGTCGACGCGCTCCTCACCGGACTGCACGAGCCTCCCGCGACGCACCTCGACATGCTCGGCGCCCTGCTCCATTCGAGCCTGCTCGAACGCGCATATGCCGAGGTGCGCGAGCGCCGCTACCTCTGGCACGAGTTCGGCGACGCGATGCTGATCCTGTAGGCAGTCGTCGGATTCTGACATGATCCCGTCGGCCCCAACGGCGGGCTCCAGGCCACCCAGGAGAGAGTCATGTCTGAGCTTTTGATCCTCGAGTTCGAGGGATTCGGCGCCAAGGACTACGACCAGGTCAACGAGCTGCTCGGGATCAACGCGGAGACCGGCGAAGGTGAGTGGCCCGCCGGGCTGCACACGCACCTGGCCGGTCCCACCGAGGGCGGCGGATGGATCGTCGTCGAGGTGTGGGAGTCCCAGGCGGACCAGGACGACTTCATGAAGACCCGCTTGGGCCCGGCGCTGGGTCAGGCCGGTGTCACCGGGCCGCCCAAGCGTGCGGAGTGGAGCAAGACCAAGGCACATCGCACTCCGAAGAAGCCGTCCAAAAAGGCCTAGCAGCCCGCACTCGACACTGCCTCCCCCTGGTTCGTCGGGCCCGGTCGGCCCCGTGGCGGCCCGATGCTACGCTCACGCCCTGCGCGGCGCGTTCGCACGCGCATCAAACACGCAATGAGGTCTGGCCAATGGCGGTAGGCACCCGGGGCAAGAAGTCGTCCAAGAGTCCGGCGAAGAGTCCGGCGAAGACAACAGCGGCGCGCAAGACTCCCGGAAAGACACCCGCACGCAGCGCCGGATCCCAGAACGGCGCCGTGACACGCGCGCACAAGTGGGTGTACAGCTTCAACGAAGGCAGCGCGTCGATGCGCGACCTGCTGGGTGGCAAGGGTGCGGGTGTCGCCGAGATGACCCGGGCGGGGCTGCCCGTGCCCCCAGGTTTCACCATCACGACCGAAGCCTGCAACGCGTTCTACGCAAAGGGTGGGAAGTTTCCCGACGGGCTCTGGGCGCAGGTCGAGAAGTCGCTCAAGGTTGTCGAGAAGACCACCGGCAAAGGGTTCGGCGATCCGCGGAATCCGCTGCTGGTCAGTGTGCGCAGCGGTGCCAAGTTCTCGATGCCCGGGATGATGGACACGGTGCTCAACCTCGGCCTCAACTCGGCGACCCTCGAGGGACTCGCCAAGCTCACCAACGACCGCCGTTTCGCGCTCGATGCGCACCGTCGTTTCATCCAGCTCTTCAGCAAGATCGTCCTGGGAATTGACGGCCAGCTGTTCGAGGACGCGCTCGACAAGATCAAGAAGCGCAAGAAGGCGAAGACCGATGCCGACCTCACGGCACCGGCGCTCGAGGAGCTGATCGTCGAGTACCGCGCGATCGTCAAGCGCCATTCACGCACCGGGTTCCCCGAGGATCCCATGGACCAGCTGCGTGCGGCGATCGGCGCTGTGTTCGAGTCGTGGAACAACAAGCGTGCAACCGACTATCGCAACTACAACCGCATCCCGCACGACCTCGGCACCGCGGTGAACGTGCAGTCGATGGTCTTCGGCAACATGGGTGATGACTCGGGCACGGGCGTGGCATTCACGCGTGATCCGTCGACCGGCGAGAAGAAGCTGTACGGCGAGTACCTCACAAACGCGCAGGGTGAGGACGTCGTTGCGGGCATCCGCACACCCAAGCCGATCGCCGCGATGGCGACGGATCTCCCCAAGGCGTACAAGCAGTTCGAGCGGATCGCACGCAAGCTCGAGAAGCATTACCGCGATGTGCAGGACATGGAGTTCACCATCGAGCGCGGCACGCTGTACATGCTGCAGACGCGCAGCGGCAAGCGCACTGCGGAGGCGGCGGTGAAGATCGCCGTCGACATGGTGCGCGAGCGGCTCATCACCAGGCGCGAAGCCGTGCTTCGTGTCGAACCGGGACAGGTCGATCAGCTCCTGCATCGGCGCATCGATCCGAAGGCGAAGATCCACGTGCTCGCGACCGGGCTCGCCGCGTCACCGGGCGCGGCCTACGGCAAGGCGGTGTTCGACGCCGATCGTGCGGAGGAGCTGGCCAAGAAAGGCGAGAAGGTCATCCTTGTGCGCATCGAGACCAACCCAGACGATGTGCACGGCATGATCGCCGCGGAAGGCGTGCTCACCTCACGTGGCGGCCGCACGTCGCACGCGGCCGTGGTGGCGCGTGGCATGGGCAAGCCATGCGTGGCCGGCGCCGAGTCGGTGCAGGTTGATCTGGTCAAGCGCCATTTCACCGCCGGTGGCACCACGATCAAGGAGGGCGAGCCCTTCACCATCGACGGGTCCACGGGCAACGTCATCGAGGGGCAGGTGCCCATGCTCGACGCGGAGATCTCCGGCGAGCTCGAGGAGATCCTGCGCTGGGCGGATTCGTTCCGGCGTCTCCAGGTGTGGGCGAATGGCGACTATCCGCATGACGCGGTGCGTGCGCGCGAGTTCGGCGCGCAGGGTATCGGGCTCTGCCGCACCGAGCACATGTTCATGCAGCAGGAACGCCTCCCCATCGTGCAGAAGATGATCCTCGCGCCCAATGGGAAGGAGCGGCGCGTCGAGCTGGCGAAGCTGCTGCCGATGCAGCGCGACGACTTCTACGGCATCCTCAAGGCGATGCGCGGATTGCCCGTGATCATCCGGCTCATCGATCCGCCGTTGCATGAGTTCCTGCCGTCACTCGAGGAGCTGCTCGTCGAGGTCACACGCGCGCAGGCGCTCAAGAAGCCGGAGAAGTCATATCGCGACAAGGTGCGCCTGCTCGCCGAGGTGCAGAACCTCCACGAGCAGAACCCGATGCTCGGCCTTCGCGGTTGCCGGCTCGGCCTCCTGTTTCCCGAGATCATCGAGATGCAGACGCGCGCGATCATCGAGGCTGCGGTCGCGCTCAAGAAGGAGCGCGTCGATGTGCGCCCGGAGATCATGGTGCCGCTGGTCGGCACGCTCGAAGAGTTGCGCAGGACTCGCGAGGTGATCGACCGCGTTGCGCAGGAAGTCTTCAAGGAAACCAAGAGCAAGGTCTCGTATCTCGTCGGCACCATGATCGAGGTCCCGCGTGCGGCGCTCACCGCCGGGCAGATCGCGCAGTCCGCCGACTTCTTCTCGTTCGGCACCAACGATCTGACCCAGATGACGTTCGGTGTTTCACGTGACGATGCCGAGGGCAAGTTCCTGCTCCGCTACGTGGAGGACAAGATCCTTCCACGCAACCCGTTCGAGACCCTCGATCGCGATGGGGTCGGGCGGCTGATGCGGTTCGCGGTGGAGGAGGGGCGGGCGGTGCGTCCATCTCTGAGCGTCGGCATCTGCGGCGAGCACGGCGGCGATGCCGACTCCATCGCACTCTGCGAGGAGCTCGGACTCGACTACGTCTCCTGCTCACCGTTCCGTGTGCCGGCAGCACGGATGGCGGCGGCGCATGCGCGCCTGGCACGGGTGGAGCGAGACCGCTGAGCGACCCGGCTCACATGTTTCCTCGCGAGGTCGAGACGGAGCGGCTGCTGCTCCGTCAGTTTCGAGAGGATGACTTCGAGGCGTACCTGGGCATCATGTCCGACCCCGGGGTGCGCCGCTTCATCGGGGGCGGGGATGCGCCGAGCCGTATGGAGGCGTGGCGCGGAATGGCCATGCATGCGGGCATCTGGACGATCCGCGGCTACGGCCTCTGGGCCGTCGAGCTTCGGGCGACGGGCGAGCTGATCGGCAGGGCGGGGGTCTGGTTTCCCGAGGGGTGGCCTGAGATCGAGGCGGGGTGGATGATCAGCCGTGAGCACTGGGGCGCCGGCTACGCGACCGAGGCCGCTCGCGAGGCCCTCCGCCAGGCGTTCGCGACCCTGGGGGTGACCCATGTGATCAGCCTCATCCACCCCGAGAACGTCGCATCCCGCCGCGTTGCCGAGAAGCTGGGCGGGACCATCGACAAGACTGGCGTGTTTCGCGACCAGGAACTCCTGTTCTACGGGTACACCGAACCGCCCGCATGACCCTCAACCCGCACGTATCGCTACGCTCCACTGATATGGAAGCGATCCCCGGTGACTGAGCACGTGCGTATCCGCAAGGTCGCGACTCGGAGCGGCCGGCCCGAGATGCTTGACGATGGGCACGTCGTCGAGGGCGATGAGTTGACGCCACCGACACCGGGAATGCCATATGCCGTGCGCCGTACCGTCACCGAGCACGAGGACGCACCAGAGGTCTTCGCAACATCACCGGTTCGTGCGGTGATCACCGAGAACGGCGGCGGGATCGTGCTGCTCACCGACAACTCGAAGTATGCGATCGAGGTCGTCGGACGCTAGTACCACTGGTAACGGAACACTGGCGACTCCCCACGTGGTATACCGTTTCGCCTACTCTTCATAGTGATGTCCTGGCCGCAGACACCCATGCCCGCAGCCACCACTACCGCGTCGGGTGCCGAGCCATATCTTCCCGTGGAGGAGGTGGCGCAAAGATTGGATCTCCCGCTCGGTATCCTGCTTCGACGCGTCGAAGCGGGCGACGTCCCCTCGCGACGTGAGGAGGGTCCCGACGGCGTGCGCTTCCTCGTCCGCCTCGGCGACCTCGGCATCGAGAGCCCTCTGACGGACGCCCTGGCCACCCCGGCGCCGCCGCCGCCCCCGCCGGCCGCCGTCAACGGCATCAACCACGAGACCCCGCAGGAAGCCCCGCACGAGGCCCCGATTGACCAAACGCCCACGGTTGACGTGGTCGGGACGGCCCAGGCGTCATCGTGGCCCGACAAGGTGGTTCCGCCGCCCGCCGAGGAGCTCGCCGCAGAGGCGCAGACGTCGCATGCTCGCGGTGGCTCGATGATCGAGGTCGGCTCCAACGAACCCCGCCGCGATGTCGCCTCGATGACCTCGCTCGATCCGCGCGAGCTCGTCGCCGGCCTCCTCGATCGCTGGGAGCGGACCCTCGAGCAGCGCATCTACTCCGAGCAGCGGCAGCGCTTTGAAGCCGAGCTGAACGCACGTCAGAACCTGGTCAAGCAACTCCAGCTGGAGCTGCAGACCGCCCGCGCCGAACACGCGGCGGCCCAGGCCGAGAAGGACCGCCGCCTGGCGGATCGCGACCGGCGGATCAGCGAGCTCGAGGCCGGCGCGCCCGATTCACAGGACGACTCGGGCAGGCGTCGCCGCTGGTTCTTCAGCCGCTAGCGCGGACAAGGCTGGCGGGCCATGGCTGGGGACGCAGTTGCGGAGGTCAAGTCGCGGCTTGATCTCGTCGAGGTCATCGGCGGCTACGTCACGCTGCATCGGGCCGGACGCGAGCTCACGGGGCTCTGCCCGTTCCACGCTGAGAAGACACCGTCGTTCGCGGTCAACGCGGAGCGGCAGCTCTGGTTCTGCCATGGCTGTGGAAAGGGAGGCGATCTCTTCCACTTCATCCAGCAGATCGAGCGGATCGACTTCCGTCAGGCGCTGGAGATGCTGGCCGACCGCGCGGGTGTCGAGCTGGAGAGCGGGCCGGGCGCCGACCGCGGCACCGGGCGCAAGCGGCGGCGGTCGATCGAGCTCAACGGCAAGGCGCAGGCGTACTACCAGCACGTGCTGTGGTCGTCTCCCGCGGGCGAGGCTGGACGCGTCCTGCTCCGCGATCGCGGCGTCGACGAGGCCCTCGGACGCAAGTTCGGCGTCGGCTTTGCCCCGGCGGGGGGTGCCGGCGAGGACGCCCTGGCGCGGTACCTCACCGGCAAAGGCGGCGCGACTGTCGACGAGCTCGTCGAGGCGGGGCTTGCGCACCCGCCCGGGCGAAGCCGGACGCGTGATCGCTTCCGGGATCGCCTCGTGTTCCCCATCCGGGACGATCGAGGCGAGGTGCTCGGTTTTGGGGCGCGTGCGCTCGGCGACGCCAAGCCGAAGTACCTGAACAGCCCGGACTCCGCCGCGTATCACAAGTCGGCGGCAATCTTCGGCATCGACCTCGCCCGGACAGCGATCGCCGCCAAGCACGCGGCGGTGATCGTGGAGGGGTATTTCGACGTCATGGCCGCCCACGCTGCCGGCATCGAGCACACGGTTGCGAGCAGCGGCACGGCGCTCACGCGCGAGCAGGTGCACAGCCTCGGCCGGATCGCGGAGACGCTGATCCTCTGTTTCGACGGTGATGAAGCCGGGCGGGGCGCCACCACCAAGGCGGTGGACGTCATCGCAGCCGAAGGCGTCCAGGCGCGGATCTGCCGGCTGCCGGCGGGATTCAAGGACCCGGACGAGCTGGTCCGCAGCGACCCTGCCGCCTTCGCCCACGCAATCGACGAATCACCCGCGGCCTGGCAGGTGCTCCTCGACGCCGCTCTGGGCGCCGGCGAGGGCGGGAGCGTCGATGCGCGGCGGTCGGCGGCGGAACGGGCGGTCTCGGTGCTTGCCCGGATCCCGGAGGCGACCACACGCGAGCTGTATCTCCAGCAAGCCGCTCGGCGCCTGGACATCGGGGCGCGGTCGCTGAGCACCGACCTGGCGAACTCGATGCGTGACGGAGCGCGCCGGCCCGCCAGGATTCGTGTCACCGCCCCCGAGGAGACCGCGGCCGACACTGCGGATGACTCGGAGCCGGTGGAGGCGGACGAGCCGATGCCGCCCTGGGAGGCGCAGCTGGCGCGTGTCGTCATGATCCGGCCGGAGCTTGCGGCGGCGCTCAGGTCGGACAGCGGCCTCGGCCCCGACGAGTTCACCAACCCGACGGCCCGGAGGATCTACGACGCAGCGTCCAGTGACCCGGCCGGATTCACCTTGCGGCGCCTCAGCGGGGGCGACCAGCGCCGCGCCGCCGGGCTCCTCGTCCGCGAGGTCCCGGAGTTCGCCGACGAAGCCGAGCCCAAGGCGATCAAGCAGCTCATGGCCGATTGCGTTCGCCTCATCCACGAGGAGAGCGTTCGCCGGGCGCTGGTCAGCATCTCGACCGAGATGCACCGCGCCCGCGACGAAGGCCGCACCGAGGACGCCGACGCGCTCGCGGCCGAGCTCAGCCGCCTCGCGGCCGATGCCCCTCACCTGCGCCGCACCCTGGCAGTCCGCTGACCTGCTTCGCGCGCGAGCGAACGCGCATGTTTGATCCGGAGGATTGTGAGCCACCATCTTGCTCGTGCCCGCGTGGATTCTCGCCTTCTCCGATTGCCCGAATTGGAACACGCAGACGGCTTCCACAATTATTGTGAGCACGCCGCGTGAGGCAGAGTTGAGATGACCACAGCAACCACCACCGCCCGATCCCGAGCAGCCGCCCTGCCGCCGCCTTCTGGCGCTGATCTGCTGGTCTCCGCCGCCGAGGCGCTGATCATCAAGGGTAAGGACCACGGATATCTCACGCCCGATGACATCCTCGCGGCCTTTCCGGAGATCGATGTCGAACCCGATCATCTGGAGCGGATCTTCCACGTTTTTCGCGAGATGGGGATCGAGGTCAGTGATGGTGACAAGGACTTCGAGACGGTCGACGAGATCGATGAGGAGCTCATTGCCAAGGCCGAAGCCATCGACTCCGTGTCGCTCGACGACCCGGTTCGCATGTACCTCAAGGAGATCGGCCGTGTGGCACTGCTCAAGGCTGAGCAGGAGGTCCACTACGCCAAGCTGATCGAGCAGGGCGACGAAGAGGCGAAGAACCAGCTCACCGAAGCGAACCTGCGGCTTGTGGTCAGCATTGCCAAGAAATACATCGGCCGCGGTATGTCCTTCCTCGACCTCATCCAGGAAGGCAACATGGGCCTCATCCGGGCAGTCGAGAAGTTCGACTACCACAAGGGCTACAAGTTCTCGACGTACGCCACGTGGTGGATCCGCCAGGCGATCACGCGCGCGATCGCCGACCAGGCGCGAACCATCCGCATCCCGGTGCACATGGTCGAGACCATCAACAAGCTCGTCCGTGTGTCGCGCCGGCTGCTCCAGGAGTTGGGCCGCGAGCCCAACGACGAGGAGATCGCCGAGGAGATGGGGATCACGCCGGAGAAGGT
>Ga0182024_10007394_pt1 | contig 23690 bp, 16 predicted proteins | sample P32metaG_FD_120480 | JGI IMG/M metagenome (GOLD analysis project Ga0182024, IMG submission 120480) | Permafrost microbial communities from Stordalen Mire, Sweden - P3-2 metaG (Illumina Assembly) | ecosystem: Environmental > Terrestrial > Soil > Wetlands > Permafrost | place: Sweden: Stordalen... | reverse complement strand
TTGGCCTCCTTGCCAGATGAGTTTGTCGAATCACACATCTTCGCATCCGAAGCCCGTTTGTCTATCCCGTGGCGCGTACACGGGTTAGAAAAGTTGGAAGTGCCATTCGTGACATCCACCTTTCTGGAGTCGCCGCAGGGGTGACGTCCAGTGACATCCATCATTCTCGGGCCATCGCCGATCGCGTGGATCCACGATAACGTCGGGTGTGACTACAAATGTCGTCCAATCCAGCATCCTGCGGCGTTCGCGACCTCCGACGAAGCTTGCACGGGGCCGCATGGAAAAATCGGGGCCGACGCTCTATCCAATTGTGCGACGGCAAAATGAGAAATCCCACCCCCCACGGCGTCTAATGGGTGGAGGTGGTTGGAGGACGCGCGTGGCCGATGAGCCGGAACGATGGCGGGAGCTGGTTGCGGCAACATGTTCCCACGCTGCTGATGGTAATGGACAAATCATCACGGCGAAACCAAGTCGCTTGCGTCGGCAGACTTCAGATCGAGCCGGAGCACGAAGATTTCGTTTTGTGCATTGATGGCCCAAAACAAATCTCGCCGGGCGTCATACACGAGAGCCGATGTCGCGTTCGGCCGGTTGGACGCATTGGGGTCATCGCCGGTAATCTTGAGCGAAATCCATTTATTCCCCGCGCAGTCGTAAGCGGGCGTTCTGCGAATGCCGTCGGGGCCGGCCGGGAGTGTGGCGCCGACAAGGAGCAAATCGTGGGCGGAATCGGCGCCAATCTGGCAAAGGTCCGAAATCGCAGCCGCCGCTGCCCGTCCAGCGGGCGAGAGGCGGCTCACTCGACGGGATTTCATATCAACCGAGTAGATTTCACCATCATATTCTGTGTTGTCGCCGGCGGGTTTGCGGAAGAAAAGGAGCCGATCGCGCCGCCCGTCGTAAACGACGGTTAAGCGGTCAGCGACGGAGCCGGGAAGCGCTTCGCCTGCCGTATGCACCTGGTTCCACCGGCTCAGCAGCGCATCCAACCGAAAGAGCTGACCGCTTGCGGTCCAGCAAATCAGGCCATCAGGTGTTGCTGTGGTGATCAGGGTTGATATTGCGTCCGGGTAATTCATCGCGGATGGAACGGGGTTGCTTGCCGTCCAGTCGCCTCGCGTCGGGTCGTATTGGTAGCTGGCTGGGGGATGGCCGACAAACACCAGCTTCTTCAACCCAGGATCGACGCCGTAGTTCTGGTAAGTGCGGCTATTGATCCAGGGACGGTGGTTGAAATTGATGCCGTCCGGATACTCCGTGGCAGCATAAAGCTGCCCCAGTGGAAACTCAGCCGGATAACCAAGCTCCCATCGGTTGGAAGCCAGATGGAATGCAATGACACCGGTGCCTCCATAGGCGGGGAAACGCAGAATCAGATCGTGCAGCGGATCGATGACCGCCGATCCAAAGTCCGGCCCCATCTGCGGACACCGCGGCGAGCTCGTCTTTTTCCAGACGTTTGCGGGCAAGGATTTTAGCATCGCCTGGAATACCCCTGAGTCGGGCCTGGGCCCCTCAAAGAAGTATTCGGGAAGGAATGGACCGGTGCGATACGTCCGGCTGTCGGCGGGCATCCCCTTGCCGTCACCGCTCCACGTGTCGGCGACCACGTCGTATGTCCACTCACCATCATCGATGTCGATGTATTGCCCGCCTTTGTATTCGGTGTTTGGGTCGTATGCGTAACCGCCTGTGACAACCACCTTGCCGTCGCCGTTCACCTTCCAGGCATGATTGGCGCGAGGCGGCGGCGCCGACGGCGGATGCCGCAAGGACCATCGTCGGATCGCCGGATCGAAGACCCACGTGTCGTTAGACAGGTAATCAAAGTGATCGCCGCCAAATAGAACGAACAGCTTCTGTTTGGGCTCATAGACGATGGCGCTGAGCGCCCGCCCGGGCGGCTCGGTACACACGGCGCCACCGGCTTTGTCCAGCATTACCTGAATCTGACGCATCCGGCCCAGTAAGCCGGCAGTAATCCCATCTTTCTGCAATGATTGTACGAGAGCTTCATTTTGCGCGCGGATCGATTGATATTTTTGAGCCAGTTCCGCAGTCCCCGGAGCGCGTGCGGGTTTCTTTTTCAGGCGGCGCACCATGGCGTCAATTTCGGCCGACTGTCGTTGCTGACGTGGCAACACCTCCGACACAGTTCGATGTTCCAATTCATCCGGCGGCAATCCTTCCAACCACATCGACCGGGCCATGGACAGCCTGTGTTTCTGGCCGTCGACCAATTCCCACGCATCCTGCACCAGGTCCCCAAGCGGATTGGCCTGGGCTAATTCCTGCTCCAATTCGATCCAGCGTTGGTCGACCCGCAGGCGCGTTCGCGCGACTCCATCTATCGCCTGCTGGTCTTCACCGCCGAAAGCCAGAGCCATGCCGTCAGGCCCCTCGCACACGGACCCCCACACCACGCGTTGCTTCATGCTGACCGCCGGCAGCAGATATGGATGGGGCTGGGCTGGCCGGGGTTTTGCATAGCTCAGGCTTCCGAAGATCAAGCACAATGCCGAGCAAACCGCGATCGGCCGATGGATGCCGTTGACCATAGATCGCCTTTCCGTCCGATGATGCGAATACTGTCCGCCTTGGCTATTACCTCAAGCCGATGCGAAAAGTCTCTGGCCGACATACTCGCCCGGCGACACGCCGGGAGAACACGCGAACAGACCGCCTCCCGTGTGGGTGACGAATTGGTTGAGCGTGTCGAGCTTGGAGATCGTATCAAACACTTTGATGAACCCGCTGCGCGGGTCGCGCTGGTAGGCGATGAACACGTTTGGTCCCATCGCTCCAGGGCGATGCGGATGCGGCGGACCACGAGGTAGCTGCTTCAACCGCTCCAAGCAGAATTCGATCGGTAATCAACAGCGGCACGTTACGAATCACGCCCGTCAGCCCCGACAATCCGCCCCACAAGATCAACGCCCAGAACACGAGCCACTTGACGCTTCGATGAGCCGCATACATGGCGCCGGGAATCTGAAACAAACAATATCCGATGAAAAAACTTGACAGCACGACCGGTCCCATCTGCGGCGACAGATTCAACGACGAGCTCAATCCTTTTTCGGCCGAGGCGTGATTAACCCGGTCCAGATACGCAAGACCGTACGTGATAAACGCCAACGGCATCACGCGGGCAAATCGGCTGGTGGTTCGGGTTTGTTCCGTCGTGGAGTAGGAAAGGGTCAAACGGATCTCCTGGAAAATGGCCACAGGACTTGACTCCGCCACGTGGGGTCGGCGGTCGGGTTGCCGGGGATCTGGTCGACGTCGAAGGAATTGAGGACGGCGGCCAGTTGGTCCGGCGGCGGCGGGAATTCCTTTCGGCTGTGGTCGGGTTGGAGGGCGTACACCGCCGGCCGAACGGACGGGCACCGGATGGGGTGTCCGTTGATGGCGGTGAGCCACCCGGCACGGACATTGGTATCGCAGCTCGGCATGGTCGTGGACCGCCAGGCGATGACGAAGGCCGGCCGGCCCATCGGGTACGCCCCGCCGGGCGGCCCTTTCAATTGGACGGCATAGCAACACGGGGTCGCGCCGTCCTCACCGATCGCGCGGTCAAGTGCGGCCATGACGCCATTCGGTTGGACCCCATCCCGAGGTGCGGCTTCGGAGGCCGGCTGCGTCAGCGGCATCGTCTCCGGTGGCGTAGCGGGGACGGCGGCTCGCGGGCCCGCGATGTTCGGCTTGTCGCAGGACGCCAGAACAAGCAGAGCGGGTAGCGCGAAGGCCAGCCGTGCGGTGAGGGAGAACTTGGACATGGTTGTGCCTTTCGTTGGCTGCCTCGTCAGCCGGGCTAATATGCCGCCGGGGCGGGGAGGGCAAAGGCGGTAGGTGGGAGCCCTCTCGACGTCGCCAGGTGGAAAAGGGGGTCGGCGGTGGAAACGTCCACGGCTTTCCGTCCACGTTCCGGAAGGGCGGCCCGCTCTTTCCATTCTGATGCCATTCTCGGACAACTTCTCGGGCGGGTATGATGGGTTTGGCTCTTGCCCTTCGTAAACCGTTTCAGCTCAAACGTTCCCGGCAAGGCTCGAACCTGCAACCTTCGGCTCCGGAGGCGCACGGGTGAAAAAAACTGCCTTCCGGTCGGAAACGCCTGAAAATGAAGCGATTACAGGCGCCAGAGCAACCTGAATGGCCGCTCTAAACCTTCCAGATTTACGCGGTTTATCAGGAGGTTACAAGGTTTCCCTGCCGAAACTCTGCCGCCCTCGTCGGGGCCGAACGCATTGTTTGGATGCTTTGCGTGGACTTGACGCGGCCGCTCAGCCTGGTATCCTCTCTACCGTCCTTCAACCGGCGATCGACTGGACGCATGTACGGAGATAACGCTCTCGCCAGCCATGAGTGCTCCAACCAGAACACCCTCGAGGTTTGTTGTCCCGAGGCTCAGCGAGCTTCTTTCCGCTGATCCCGATCAATTCGTCACACGATACACTGACATTGCGGCGATAAATCTTGCATGTGCAAGGGGGCTCCCAAAGGCCGACGACTTTCGGTTTGAGAATTATGTCGCCGTTCTCGACACGATGGCGGAGGCCGTGACGAAGCACACGGAACGAAGTTGGCGACTGTTTAAGATCAAGCCTAGTCAATTCCAGAATTCCGAGAACGTCTTTCGCGTGCTGACGATGGAGCACGTGCTGCGTGTGTCTTTCGGCGTGAAGTACGACCCCAAGGTCAGCGAAGAGACGGACAATGGAAAGAACTTCGAGGGGTGGCGTGCCACCGATAGCACTGAGGTCTTCATTCACGGCGTCTTGAACGAGAAACGAACGGGCACCTGCTCTTCTCTGCCCACGTTCTCAATCGCAGTCGGTCGCAGGCTTGGGTATCCGCTGAAACTCATCCGCGTACCCAACCACACGCTCTTTCGATGGAATGATGGCACCGAGATTTTCAACGTGCAGCACACGGTCGCGGGCAGTGAGATTATGACCGACGACTATTTCCGGAAGTGGCCCAAACCCTGGGACGCGGAAATGCACGCGATGAATGCTCGGGCAAAGGTCTGGCTGCATTCGATGACGCCGAAACAGGAGGTCTCAAAATTCCTGTGCAACCGGGCAATCATGCTGCGCGACGAGCGGCGATTCGAAGAAGCTTTGCAGGCACTGGGTGCCGCGGAACGGTTCGACCCGGTCAATCCGGCTCCGAACGAAATCCGTCGTCATATGGAACAGCTGGCGTCCCGCGGGAGAATTAGATTCTCATTCCACAAGAATCCGATGGCGGACGCCTGCAAAACCCATCCGATCATTTCGTCCGCGCCGCTTTTTGATCCGGTGCTGGGAATTGTGTCCTCTCCAGCGAAATTGGGTATTTTTCCGGGGCCGGATCAACTGCCCGATACACTCGACCCGTTCCGTGACCAATCAAATGTCTCCAAGGATTTCCAGACACGGACGGGTCGCGCAGGCAGCAATCGTCTTCTTCAGATTGCAGTCCACAAACAAGACCAAAGGGTAAGGAGCATTTGCAATGACCATGCTGCAGGATGAATATACCGCAGGCCTCATTTCGTCGAGCGTCCCATCGTCGCGCGTCGTGAGGCCGTCCTTAAGAGATGGCGTGTTCGTTGTTTCCGACAGCTCAGCGGGGGAGGTTATCGACCCAATCTCGCTCCATAAATACATTTATGGAAACGATGATCCGGTAGAGAACGATGACCCAAGCGGAGAATCAGCCTCGCTCGACGCTGCAGCCCTTGGCCGCGCGGTACATAAGGCGCTCGGCGCCGATTTTGTAGAAAAACTCGACCCCTTCGGCATATCTGGACCCTCCATTGTAACTATTCTTGAGAGGCACTTTCCGCCCCTTTCAAGTTTCGTTGCCCCGATCACTTCGCGCTTCCCCGACCTCGTTGACATCGATCCAACGAATAAGGAGGTATTTGAGATCAAGCCGGCCAATCTTAAGAAGTTTGCCGCCGGTCTCGCGCAATTGATAGGATACATCACGCTGTTCAACAGGCTCGACCCGAAGGGAGGATGGCATGAGGGGGATGTTGGAACATATACCCCGCCATCGGTACTGGTTCTCACGGACCCACCCGATGTCGTGGCGGTCTTTCCTCCAATCGCCGGGATCATTACTTACCGGCCTATCTCGGAAGAGGTCGAGGAGAAGGCGGAGGATTCCGCGGAGGCGGAAAACGCCGAACTAGACGACGCCCTAGGCATTGATACTTTGGAAGAGACGTTGGAAGCATAGCCAATGACAGAAGTTATACCACGATCCTCTCAATTCTTCGCTGATGCCCATGAATTTTACTCAGGCGCAACAGGAATTTCGGATTCGGCACTACCGGTGGGCAAAATTCAGAGCCGCCGAGGAGATAAGCGAGGAGTTTCCGCACTTCTGGCTGTTCAAGGGCGGATTAAGTTGGAAGCGTTATCATTTCATGAGGGAGCTAAATGAAGATGAGCAAAAGCTCTTTGTTAGTGCATCGCTAAAGCGGTCACATCGGTATGCGGCGGCAGGGTTGGGTGAAACGACTTCGGCTGAAGAGAAAGCTCTTGAAGAGCGATACTTTAGTATTCGCGAACGGTCGCCATTTGAAAAGGAACTTGCCGCGCGGCGGCGGATGGGCGAAAAAACAAAATTTGCCAGCAAACGAAAGGTTCAGCGGGCGATGCTGTCCAGTTTTGAAGGGGCGTTCGGCTACCTTGGACTTGAAGCGGCGCGCCATGTTGGACAGGAATCGTCACACGTGCCGATGAAGTTCGGTGGCTGGATTGTACAGACGAGTTTCTACTTCGGGCGCAGCCAAAGCCTGATTGATTACAATCATGTTATCGCGAGCGAAGAGCAAATCCGCCATCCCACCACGCCAGGTGTCACAGGCCCTGCGCTGCTTCTAGCGAACGCACTCTGCTGGATTAATCTTGGGAAAATGGAATGGGACTATCTCACGGATACTGACGTCGAGCCCGCGTGTGACTCAGTGATCACGTTATGCCGTGAATTCTTTGGCGAGTTGCCTAAATTGTTGGGAGGTCTTGAGCCAAAAAACATCGAACGAGAAAACATGACTCCCTAAAGGCTTATCAAAACTCTGTAGACCGCGAGGCGTGCATAAATGACTGAAGGAATCAATCACTCAGATAACGCAGATGCAATCTGGCATGAGATCGCGCGTCGAGCATTTTGTTTTCCCGGCACGCTCATGCAATGCCCCGCTTGCCACGCAAAATTGCTAACGGCGGCTTGGAACGTTGATCAACTAACGTCGCGGTCGACGCATGTTCAGCTCGAATGCTCATCGTGCAAAGCACGGCAGACCATTCAGATTACTTTAGCAAGTGATGCGACGAGATTCGTTACTCCAGTACGAATGCTGCAAATCGAAGGCCTGGTTAGGGAACAACTGACCGCAATCACCAATCGAATTCGGCTGCACGCGAAAACAATGCCCGCCGCTGCATTCACGACGCATCCAAAATGGGCCGAGGCCCGCTGGTCCGCTACTACCTTTCGCTGGCATCCAACCGGAGAAGCACCTCCAGTCATGGGCCTGGTCTTCGAGAATGCCGAAGCTGGGAAGGAGATCTTCCGAGAGGCAGAACGGCTAATGAACCACATGGACCGCTTCGAGGAGATCCGGGTTTCAATCATCGAAGGGAACGTCGTCGGGCAGGAACATCGTCCGGGCTATTCGGTGCATATATCACCCGATCCCGAGGCACTTGCCGCACACGCGACCGCCGAAGATTTTGTGGTCGATCAGCAGGTCGTGCCGTTCATGGGGCAATGGAATCGGCACTATCCGATACCCGGGAGTCCGGAAGTGCTTCCAAGGTTCAAAGAGGAATTTGCCCGCCACAAGGAATTCATGCTCGCTCCGGTCGTGCGAAAGCAAGACGGACAGCTCTGGTTCGAGTGTGAACTCGGCATCATCAAGAACCTGGTCGGGTTTCGCCAACTGGCGGACGTTACCTCCGATGATCCAGACGCTGCGGCACTGGTCCTGCCGTCGCTGATCACACCACCTTGACCAGTTAGATCGCTGACCTTGCAGAAAGCGGCCTTTCGCCGCAGGGCGGGTCCCCCGTTGCGTGGGACCGCCTCCGGGGTGTTGCCGTCCCAGTTGACTTCGGCATTTCGCATTGGGCCGTAATTGAATTCCATAACTCGTCCGCTTTCACGCGCACACGAAGAGTCAGCTCAGACCGTGGCGCCGGAGTGGGTCGAAGTTCTCTGCAAATTGACGCCTGTTGATGTGGTGGTTTTGCGACATAACCACTTATTCCATAAATGTTCCCGAGTGCGCTCGAACCGCTAGCCTCCGGCTCCGAAGCCCGTCGCTCTATCCAATTGTGCGACGGCAAAATGACAATTCCCACCCCCGGCGGCGTCTAATGTGTGGAGGTGGATGGAGGACCCGCGTGGCCGATGAGCCGGAACGATGGCGGAGCTGGTTGCGGCAACATGGGCCGGCGCTGCTTCTATTTGCCCGGCAATGGTCGGCCACGCCAGCCGATGCTGAAGACGCTCTCCAGGCCGGGTTCCTCAAGTTCTGGACGACCCGCGTTCGTGCCAGGGACGAAGTGGCCTATTTGTATTCGTGCGTGCGCAGCGCCGCGATCGACATGGACCGCTCGCAGCGCCGGCGGGCTGCCCGTGACCGCGGAGCCGAACTGCGGCAGGAATTGGCGTTTGAGCCTCCAGTGGAACGAAGCGAGCGGCAGGCACGGATCGAGTCGGCCCTAAATCAGCTTCCGGCGGACCAACGCGAAGTGGTCGTCATGAAAATCTGGGGCGGACTGACTTTCGCCCAGATCGGCCAGGCGCTGGGTGTGCCACTGCATACCGCCGCGTCGCGCTATCGCGTCGCCCTGACACGGCTGGCGGCGGACCTGGCCCGGGAGATGGCACATGAGTGAGGAATTGGGTTCTCTCGAAGCCGAGCTGGCAAGGATGCGTCCCCGCGTCCTGACGCCGGAGCTGGCCGCTCGCATCGCCGCGCCGTTGACGTTGCCGCCGCGGCGCTCCCGCTCCGACCGGCTGCTCTGGTGCGCGATCGGAAGCGGCGTCATCGCCGCCTGCACGATTGCCGTCCTGTTGCTCGATCAGCCGGCGTCGAGCGGTCTGCCGTCGTCGGTCATGGCCAGCGGCTCCATGCCCCGCGCCGGCGATCTCACCGTCTCGTCGGCACGGCAGCCGGAGCAGCTCGCCAGCGCCTGGAAGTGAAATTAACGGAGCGACACCATGCGACTACGACTTCCTCGCCGGCGCATCTGGCGCGCGGCGATCTATCTGATCTGCCTTCTGTTGGTTCTAACGGCTGCCGATCTGGTCCTCGTGCAGGTGCGCCGCACGATCCATCCCGGCTACGACACGACGCGTATCGTCTCGCCGACCCTGCCCGACGGACGTGTGGACTACCTCAAGTACATTGACGACCGCCGGTCCGAGGGCGTCACCCCGTCGAACAATGCCGCCGTCCTCTTTCTGCAGGCGCTGGGGCGGGTCGCCCTGCCCAGGACCCAGCCGCCGGACGGCATCACCGACCGGCTTGGCATGCCGCACCTTCCTGAGCAGGGCGATTACCTGACCGACCTGAACGCTTATTGCACCCGCCATTTCCTGCCGGTCCCCCCTGACCCTCCTGACGGCGATATCCCGGCGACCTGGCCCGTCCACATCGAACCTCTCAGGCAACAGTGGATCGAGTCGAACGCCCATCCGCTCGACCTTCTCACGCAGGCCTCCGCGCGAACGCGCTACTTCATCCCCTTCGATGGCGGCAACCGTCCGGAGATGCTGATCGAAGTGCTGCTCCCCCACGCGGTCGCCTTCCGGAACGTCGGCACCACGCTGCTTACCCGCGCTGTCATCCGGCTGCAGTCCGGCGACTGCGACGGCTGCATCCGGGACCTGCTTGCCGCCCATCGCCTCGCTCGGCTGTTATCACAATGCGCGACGCTGATCGAGCGAATCAACGCGCAGAAGCATCTGGAAGTTCCTGCGCTACAGGTCGATCGCCTCGCCGCCGCCAGCGGGAAGCTCTCGGTTGAGCAAATCAAATCCCTGGCTGCGCAACTGCATGCCCTGGGCGATCTCCCGCCGCTCGGAGAATACGTGGACGACGAACGATTCATGATCCTGGACACCTGCCAGGCGCTGGCCTCGATGCCGCCCGATCGAGTCGCCGACGTGTTCAACGGCGCCTTCAGCAGCCACCCGATATTTGAAAAGCCGGTCTTCCGTTTCCTGCCGGTTCCCTATGAATCCGACATGCGCGACTTGAACCACGTCTATGACGGGGCGTTGGCCGCGCTGCGGGAAGAAGACTATCCGCGCCGCCACGCCGCGCTGCAGTTATGGAAAGAACAGGTGAGCCGCAGCAAGAACTCGAACCCTGTCTCGATCGCCTGGTCGTCCGACTTTTTCATCGCGCAACTGATCTTCGCCATCGCGCAGGTGCAGCAGCACCAGGAGCAGGCGATGGAAGAACGACGCCTGACCGAAATCTCCCTGTGCCTCGCCGCATACAAGGCCGACCACGGCCAATACCCCGCCGCCCTGAACGATCTGACTCCCGCCTATCTGGCGGCGGTTCCCGCCGACTTGTTCACCGGCAACCCGCCGATTTACCACCCGGCCGCCGCGGGTTACGCCCTTTACAGCGTCGGGCCGGACATGATCGACAACGGCGGTCACGGCGATGACATTCAGGTAAACATGCCGTAAAGCAACATCCACACGGGAGCTGACGCCTGTCGGAGCAGGGAAACAATCGCAGCGTACCCGCGCGGAACATAAAAACTTTTTGCCTTGTATTTCAAATCCCCAACTGCTATTTTCTCAGCATGTGCTGAATTTACAGCACTTCTGGTCTTTCTGGAGATATTGCGTGACGGAACCTTCCCCGTTGGATTCGACAAGGCGTGAACGGCAGATCACCGAGGTGCTCTACCGCCTCGGAGAGGCTTCGGTGGCCGACGTCCGCGCCGCGATGAACGACGCGCCGAGTTACTCAGGCGTGCGGGCGCTGCTCAGTCTGCTGGTCAAGAAAGGCGTCGCCACGACGCGCCAGGAAGGGAAGCGATACCTCTATCGGCCCGCCCGCTCGAAGAAGAAGGTGGCGCGTTCGGCGATGAAGAAGCTGATCGAGACGTTCTTTGACAGCGCCCCGGTCGATGCCGTGGCGGCGCTGCTGGATGGCTTTGAGCACAGGCTTTCCGTCGAGGACCTGCAGCGCGTGCGACGCCTCCTCGAAGAGGCCGAAGCCGCGGGGACCGCTGACCCGGAGCAATCATGATGGGCTTGCTTGCGACCTTACCGGCGAACATGGACTGGCTGCTGACACGCGTGCAATTCAGCGTGACGCTGACGTTCCTGTTCGCCCTCGCGGCAGCATTCCTCCTGCGCCGGGCGGCGGCGGCGCTGCGCCATCGCGTCTGGGCGCTGAGCGTGCTGGCGGCGGTCGTCCTGCCGACGCTGATTTCGCTGGTCCCCGAGAGACGCGTGGTGGCGATCGGGCTGCGACCGGCGCCGAACGCGGCGGTTGAAGGTCGGCCAAAGGAACCGGCGGGACCGGCGCATATCGCGTATTACGACGGCTACAGCTCCAGACGCGAAGCTCCGGGCGCCGTCCCCGCCGCGTTTCCTGCCGACGGTTCGATGCCGGCGACCGCGACGACGCCTTCGTTTGACACGCCGCGCACAGTCACCGCGCGGGCCGCAAACGAGCGTCTCGCCCTGCCGCCGGCGCCGTTTCCCGGCTCAACTCACCAGGCCAATCGGAAGGCGCCGGCGCTGATCGGCCTGTGGGCGGTGGTGACGCTGCTGCTGATCGCGCGTCAGGGATACGGCATTGTCAGACGCAACCAGCTCCTGCGACATGCCACAAATATCCAAGGCAGCAGGGCCGGCGCGGCACTGATGGCGGTGTGCCGCCGTCATGGCATTGCGGTGCCGCCGCGCCTGGTCGTGACGTCGAGCGCCGATTCACCGCTGTGCGTAGGAAGCTTCGTACCGTGCATCGTGCTGCCGGCGGACTGGCCGACCTGGCCGGCCGAACAGCTTCAGGCGGTGCTGACGCACGAACTGGCTCACGTGGTTCGCCGCGATGTCCTTTGGCAGCAACTGGCGCGGCTGGCGTGCGCGATCCATTGGCCCAACCCGCTGGCGTGGGTTGCAGCGTGGCGCATGCGCGTCGAGCGCGAATTGGCCTGCGATGACTTCGTCCTCCGCGACGGGGAATCCGCCACGCGCTATGTCCGATGGCTGATCACCTTCGCCGAGACGCTCGGCCGGCGCAGCGCGGGGCCCCAGACTGTCGGCGTCGCCATGGCGGCTGGGAACCGTTTCGAGCAACGTGTCCGCGCCATCCTCGATGCGCGGCGGCCTCGCAACGGCGTCTCGATGCGGGCCGGCGTTGCGATGGCGCTGGCCGCACTGGCCCTGCTGGGCGTCGCCGGTGTCGTCAGCCCGTTTAGCGCGTTGTCGGTGCGTCGCGCCGCCGCTGCTGCGTCACCGGCCGCCGGACCGGCGACACTGCCCGCGACCGAACCAACGTCCGCCAGGACTTTCCTGCTCACTGGAACGGTGGTCGACGAGGCGGGCAAACCGGTCGCGAGTCCACTGGTCACCCTGACGCTTGGTGTCGAAAGCCAGCCGGTCGTCGGCGACGCGCGCGGGCGGTTCTCGTTCCGCGTCGAGCCGAAGCAACTGCGCTATTTTTCGCTCGTCGCGCGAACCGGCGATGGTTCTCGGCAGGCTTTCTTCGACAGGGAGAATGGAGGAGATGAGCTGCCGACCGGGCTTGTGATGACGCTCAAGCCGGCGCGCGACTTTGTCGTAACGGTGAAGGACAAGAACGGAGCGGCGGTGGCTGGCGCGTGGGTCGCCGGTGAAGGCTACCCCATGCTCTGTGAATCGGTCACAGATGAGACCGGGCGCGCAACGCTGCGCGTCCCCCGCGACGGCCCGCTGCAGTCCATCATCGCGGATAAACCGGGCAGCGGAATCGATTACGTGATGTTCTTCAGAAAAGATGAAGCTCACAGCGACCCCTATCGTTTGGCGTTCGATTACTCGGGGCCGGTTGACCTCACGCTGCACGATACGATACCCGTCTCGGTCCGCGTGGTCGACGACAAGAACCTGCCGCTAAGCGACGTCCGCGTATTTCCCTGGACGTTTGAGTTGCCCAAAAAGGCAGGCTACATCAACGTCCAATGGCCGCACTTTGCGAAATACACCAACGACCATGGGACAGCGAGCTTCGATGTTCCCGCGGACATCCAGCAACGCGTGGGGTTCTGGACGAGGCTGAAGGGTTACGTCGCACCGAAGCGTTGCATCTTCGACCCAAAGGTCGGCAAGCGCGATCTCCTGGCGACGCTCGCACCCCTCGTTCGCGTCACCGGCCACGTCATGGACCAGCATGGAAACGACGCCGTCGACACCAGGGTTGACGCTTTCGGAAGCGGCTACGAGATGGATTACTTCAGGGGTGACACAAGGACCGACGGCGGCGGCAATTTCGCAATCGACGCCAATCCGGAGATGTTTTACATTTTCGTCGCCAGCGCGGAAGGGCAGAGTTCGGCGGCAAGCTACGCGATGGTCCGCTCTGCGCCCCTCGCCAAGCCGATCGAGCTGTCGCTGAAGCAAACCACTCGCGTGTTCGGCACCGCCGTCCATGGGCCGAATGATGAACCGCTTCGCGGCGAAGCGATCGTGCTCGAACAAGATGACAACGCCTACTACAAGCTGCCCATCGCAGAGCAGTTTCCAGGAGGAACCAACGGCCGTTTCGCGATCAACCCGACGGTCCAATCAACCCTCAAGACCGACGCGCAGGGCGGGTTCGAGACTCGAATTGGGCCGGGGAGGTACGTCCTGTTTTGGAGTAGACCGTCCGATTCGATGCGCTACGAGGCCAGCCGGTTCACGGTCACCGATCAGTCGGAGATGGAGGTGAACTTTCATCTCCTGCATGAGCCCAAGCCGGCTGGTCCTGAACTGCTGACCGGTCGAGTGGTGCTGCGCGATGCGCCGCGCGTAGGTGCTTCAGAGGCAAAGTTGACCGCATACAGTTTTGGCGGGAATGACCGTCCATTTGCCACGACCAACGCCGACGGAGGTTTTGTAACCAAGCGAGGCAGTGGCGAGATGTACATCGGCGCGGCCTCTGCCGACGGCAAGCTGCTGGGCATCGTCCATATCGGTGCCAAGGATCGGACCGCAACGGTGCCCATCGGCCTAACCGCGTCGGCCGATGGGCGGCTGATCGACACGGATGGAAAACCGCTTGCCGGTCGGACCATCAGCTATGGCTTCAACGTTTTTGAAGAGGGCGGCGTTGCATCCGGCCTCCGTTTTGGCGGATCGGTTACGACGAACGACAGCGGGCTCTTCCAGTTGAATCGCTTGGTGCCCGGATATCCTTACGCGCTCGACGTCGCCGTCAGGGAAGACTCCGAAGGAGTCCCGAACGTCTGGCGGCGGGTGGGCAGCGTTCAATCCGACAAGGCCGAAACGGTTCACGCTGGCGACCTGACGCTGGCACCGGAGCCGCATGAAAAGACCGCGAGCGATTATGCAAAGGAAGCCTTCGCCGCCAAGGGGACGATCGGGGAGCGATATGATGCCGCCCGGCGCCGCGCTCGGGTGACGACGACGAACCTGCTCATTCTCGTCGGACGTCCTGATCTCCCTAACTGCGGCAGATTCTATGAATTCAGCAACACAATGGACACGTCCGCCGTTCGCGAGCAGCTACTGGGCTATACGAAGCTGGCCGTCGACGTGCGGAGCACGGCCGACGCGCGGAGGCTGATCGAGGGCCTTGGCATCCACTGGCCGGCAGAAGGAGAATTGGCCCTGGCAGTGGTCGATCCCGACGGCAAGCTCCTGGCTCAGGCAGGCGAGAAGGACCTTTGTGTCAACGGCGTGCTCGACGGCGGGCGCCTCATGGCGTTCACGAAGGCCCACGTCCCCGACCTCCCTGATGCGCGGGAGCTTCTGGCCGGCGCGCTGGCCCAAGCAAAGCGGGAAGACAAGCGCGTCATCCTCGATGAAAGCGCCCCCTGGTGTACCTGGTGCGTGAAGCTCGCAGAGTACGTGCAGGCGAACCAGGCCGCCTTCGACCGGGACTTCGTCTTCCTCACGATTGACCGGCGTTTCAAGAGCGGCGACGCGGTGCTGGATCAGTTCCGTAAAGAGCCGGGGAGCATACCCTGGATAGTCATTCTCGATGCCGACGGCAAGCCGCTCATCACCAGCGATGCGCCCGGCACCGGCAACGCCGGCTACCCGGGCGACGAGGCGAGTCTCGCCCACTGGGAAAAGATGCTGCGCACCGGCGCCAAGCGGCTGAGCTCCGCCGAAATCCACGCGCTGGTCAGGAAAACAGTCGAGAAATAATCAAATTCGACATCGCCAGACACTCAGTCAAGCTGAAGATTCGGCGCGTCTCGCGCCAGCCACAGTGGATGGCTGATGCCCGTCATATTCGGGGCGTTCGGTGCTTCCCCGGGGTAGCTTACCATTTTACCGGATTGCTGGCCGGCGCGGTCGATGCCGGCAGCGTCGCGGCCGCGGGGTTCCGGCCCAGGGTTCGCTCCGCCTCGCGGCGGGCGGTCTGGCAGACCAGCCAGTCTGGGGTATTGCCAGTGACCTGGAGGTCGTCGACGCCGGCGCGGGGGAGTTTGGCCGCGCGCTGGATGGCCCGTTCGAAGGCGTCATCGGCCTCCTTATCGCGGTGCAGGCGGTGGAAGGTCATCGCCAGGTAGAAATCGGCCGCAGCCCGAAATGCCTCCATTGCGTTCCTCTGCTTGGCGCGGGTGAGCCAGTCGATCGCTATTTCCAGATGTGCCGGTTGGGACTCGCCGAGCCGGTATTCAACCATTCCCTTTGCCAGCGGATACCAGACCTTCGCGCTCTCGCCCGCCCCCGGCGAGAGTGAGAAATCAATGAGGGCGGCCGCCTGCCTCAGCTCATCCGGGTCGATCGGCATCAGCAGCGCCGCCTTGGCGATGCGCTCGGCGGTGTCGTGGTCCTTCGTGCCGCGGAAACGGTTCAACGTTGCGCTGCGGTTGGAGTCGTAAGTGCTGCGGTCATTCAGATATGCCAGCAGGCAGCCGCGAAAGTACCAGTTGAAATGCCCGTCGGGGTCGAGCTCGGCCGCCCGAGCAAAATCCGCGGCGGCCTGCGCGAACTGGCTGCCGCGGACATAGAGGGCTGCCCGGCTGAAATAGTTCGCCGCCAGGCCGGGATGGGCATCGATCTGCTGTGTGGAGGCGAGAATCGCCCAGTCGCGGCGCTGCTTGCGCCTGGCGTTCCAGTCGATTTCGGGCGCCGTCTCGCCCGTGAGCAGCGACTCGGCCTCGGCGCGGACGATTCTGCAGCACAGCCACACTTCATAGAGAGCGGTGAGATCGTCTACGCCGGCTTTGGCGACCTTCTCATCGATCAGTTTCACGGCATCGGTCAGGCACGTCCTGGCCAGATCCTGCTGGCCGCCACGGTAATGCGCCATCGCCAGAAACAGGTCGTCCAGCGCTTCGTTGGCGGGGAGGTTGACATGCGCCCGGCCGTCTTCCAGGGCGCTGATCGCCGTGCTGAACTGACCTGTGCGGTAACAGAGCATTCCCCGGACCATTTGCAGATAGGGGCGTTGAGCCGGCGAAGCTGTGCGCCGGGCATTCTCGACCAGGGTGTATGCGTGACGCATGTCGTTCACGTCGAACATGGGATCTGGGTCGAGGTCCATGGCGAGCGTGCATGCCAGGTGTTCGACTACGGTGGAGTCCGTGGAGTCCTGAAAGCGTGAGACGAACGAGTACTTCGCATGGCGGTAGCCGTCGACGTCGCCAAGATATCGCTTCAGCAACGCCGACTGCATCCAGGTCCGTTCGTCGTCAGGGTTGAGGTCCAGGGCGGCCGCGAAGTCGGCGGAGGCCTGGGCAAACCTTCCGAACCGGGCCAGCGCGTTGCCTCTTGCGGCGCGAGCGCCGGCGTCTCCCGGCCGCTGCTCGACAGCCTTGTCGAGATAAGCGAGCGATTTGGCCAGTCCGTCGGCCGGTTGGTCGAGATAGAACGATCCCAATGCCAGCGGATCCTGGGAAGCCTCGATCTTAGCGGTGGTCACCCCGTTCTGATTCGTCACCCGTGCCAGCAGGGTATTCCACCCGACATGGATATGGGCCAGCACCGCCGTGGGCTTTTTCCACCCGACGGTGAGATCGTAGATTTTCTCACCGTTGAGCCATGACTGCCCACCGTCATCGAGCACGATGTTCAGCAACACATCCTGCTCCCGCGGGCAATAGATGCGTGCCTGAATGAAATGCTGTACTCCAATCGCGGTCCCCAGGTCCAGGAAGGGTTGGTTGCTGTCGGTCATCCGCCAGCTCGATGCGCCGACGGATTTTCGCGCGTCCGAGTCCGGCGTAACGTTCTGCTCCAGGGGCAGGGGCCCGAGCACCCACCATTTGCCCCGAATCAGGCCGTTGAGCTTTTCGGGGTTGGCCAGAGCGAACCGGTTGAACTGTTCGGCGGCGCGGGTAGAGGCGCTCATCGCCGGCTGAAGATCGACATAGTCCTGCAGTGCATCCGCGTCGTAACCGGAGCGATCCATGGCGTCAGCGAGGGCATCCGCGGCTTTGTCCCACTGGCTCGAGCCTGCCAGAAACCTGGCACGCTCGAGACGTTCGCCCGGTGTCGCGACGCCGGCTTCCAGCAAACGATCCAGATGGAACAGCCTGGACGATTCGGGATTGACTATGTCGGCGGCCTTTTGCCGGTGGAAAGCGACCGCCTGGTCGCTCAGGCGGGCCAGTGGAGACGGCCCCGGAACGGCGCTGCGGTAGCGGCGCCAGCGGTCCAGCCATTCATCCCGCTCCAGCGGGAGGACCGCTCCGTCGGCGGTGATGCGCTGCGCAGCCACCACTTCGCCGAAGAGGGAGACGTCGCCGACGGGACGGATCAGTGCAGGCTCATCCGTCGAGAGAATGCGGGCCCTGCCGCTGATGCCCAGCGGGGCAACCAGCGACCCCGCGGGATTCGTGGTGACCACGGGTTGGTTGCCGGGGTCAAGCTGCAGCAACTCGGCGCCGTCTCGGCCATCGAAGACCGAGATCCCCGTCTCACCGTTGGCGAGGATCGTTCCGTCCTTGAGCCAGGCCGCCTCGTCGAGGCGCGCCATCGGCGGAAACAGGAGGCGCGCGGCGCGCCAATCCCAGACTTCCACGCCGCCCGTTGAGGTCAGGACATAGCGGTCATCGGGGCTGAACCTGGGACATGCCCGGCCGACGCTCGTGTGAACGGCCGGTGACGGCTGCTTCCCGCTGGCGGTCTCCCGGACGCAAAGCTCCGAATTGGCATTGGTCGTCGCAAAATATTGCCCGTCGTGGGAGAAGCTCGCGCCTGTCCACGCCGACCCGCACACCATGGGAGGGAAGCGAAGCTCTCCACTCATCGCGTCGCGCACCTGCAAAGCGTCGCTGTCAAACGTGATGAGCGTCCCGCCGTCGGGGCTGAAGCACGAGGCCGAGTCGAGCAGCTCGGGACGGACTACGACCCTGCCGCTCGGCCAGCGTCGACGGACCGCTCCGCCGGCTGCGTCCACAAGCATCGCTTCGGCGTTAAAGCAAACCACCGCGATGTGTTTTCCGTCGGGGCTGAGGCTGAGGCTCTCTGGGTAGCCCGGAAGCGGGACAGAAGTGAGTCGACGTCCGGCGCGCCAGTCCCACGTTTGCAGTTCATAGATCGCTGGCTTTCCGTTATCCGTGGTCAACAAGGTGACGATGTGCCCCGTCGATGAAAGGGCCGCGCACCGTATGACGGCGCCGGCGTCCATGGGAGGGCCGGCGGGCTCGCCGGCTTCCGAGAATACGCGGGTCGCCCGCATGTCCCCCTCTGAAAAGTTGCCGCCGGACGGAACCACATACGCCTCGTCTGCGCTGAAATGCAACAGGGAAAGGTAGCCGGAAAAGCTCAGAGAGGCCTTCAGTGGGACCAGCGGCATCGCCCAGACCCTGGTCAGGCCGCCATGCTCGACGCTGACTGCAAAACGAGCGTCCGGCGAGAACGCCAACCCTGAAACCGCCGAAGAATGCTCTGGCAACGCGTTCAGCCTCATCTGTATCGACGTGTTCCAGACGAGACTGACGCCAGATCCTGCCCCCGACGCCATCAACCGCTGGTCCGGGCAAATGGCCATGCAAGTCGTACCGCGCTTCTGTACCGACCGCGAGATCTTCCCCGCATCATCGATCCACTGAATCTGCGCGCCGCCGGCGACCACCATACTGTGGGACAACACATTCAGACAACGAACGCCGTCGGGCACCGGTAGGGTGCGAACCATGTGGCCATCGCGGGCATCGCTCCAGATCAGGCCATCGTTGCTGGCCGTCACCACCAGACCGTCGCCGAAAAAGGACGGCATCACCGGGCGCTCGGCCCCGGCAAACGGCCGCAACGCGTGTGGAACCGTCGCGAATACCGGCTCGGCACCGTCGAGCCCGACACGAAAGACCCTCGCCTTCTGGTCCCAGCATGCCGTCAACAGCATTTGGCCGTTCGGAGAGAAGCTGACCGACGCGACCGCCGCGGGATGGGCATACATAGGCGTGGCGGGTTTTTGTGCGGCGCAATCCCAGACGACGGCAGCAGTGCCGCCGGCGATGGCCAGGCGCTGGCCCGATGCGTCGAACGTCAGGGCGTTCACCCTCTGATTGACCTCCCCGGTCTGGACCCGTTCGAATTCGGGAAACGACATGATCCGCACTTCGCCGGCCGCATTTCCCAGAGCGATGCGGGTACCGTCAGGGTTCCACGTGGCGGCAGTGACTGCTCCCAGGTCACTGGGCAATGGGACCTGCGTTTCGTTGTAAAGGTCCCACAGCGTACAGGTGGCGTCGCCATAGGTGGAAGAAGGTTCGAGTGTCCGGGCGAGCAAGTAACGGCCCGCCCGGTGGACCTGCACTTCCTGCGTCCACTGGCCGGGAATCGTCACCGCCGCCACCGGGACCAGTACAGAGGCGGCCCAGGAGGTGGCGCGGCGGGCATTGAGCCGGCCCGCCTCCGTTTCCGCCCCGGCCAGGCGGCTGGCATTGGCGAACCAGAGGCATGCCAGCGCATCCTGGCCGGCGTCCGATGCGCGCAACCCGTTGTTGGGATAAATCGAGGCCAGCGCCATCTCGGCGTCCCGGCGCGAATGCTCGGCGCGGTCCAGGGCATCGGAGGCGATCCGCCCCTTTTCCTCGGCAATATGTCGTTGCTCGGCCTCCCTCCGTTGCGCCACGACGGCGTGGAGCATGCCCCAGGTCGCTCCGGCAAGTCCGATGATCACCGCGATGGCCACGAATCCGGCCGCCGCCACCGGGCCGCGATACCGGCGGAGCGTCTTGCGCAGCGCGTACCAGTGGCTGGGCGGGCTGGCGGACACTGTTTCGTCGTTCAGATACCGCTGCACGTCCAGCGCCAGGCCGTTGGCGGTCTCGTAGCGGCGCGTTCGGTCCTTTTCCAGCGCCTTCATCACGATCCAATCCAGCTCCCCGCGCACCAGCCGGGGAAGCTTGGAAGGGTCGATGCGACGATGGCCGGCCACCTTGGTCAGCGCCTGCCCCATGGTACTGAGCCGCGTGCTGGGACGGGGCGGCTCCACTTCCCGGATCATCCGCTGCATCTGCTCGTAGGCCGCGCTGCACAGCTCCTTGGCGTCCAGCGGTGTGGTGCCGGTCAGCAACTCGTACAGCAGCACGCCCAGTGAATAGACGTCGCTGCGGGTATCGATGTCCAGGCCGCTCATCTGCGCCTGCTCCGGCGCCATATATTGCGGCGTGCCGATAAACTGGCGGAACTCGGTGAAGAGCGTCTTCTCCGTCAGCCGGGCCTGCGTCGCCTTGGCGATGCCAAAATCGATGACCTTCGGGACCGGCTTGTCGTCATGGAGCGTCACCAGCACGTTCGACGGCTTGAGGTCGCGGTGAATGATCCCCTTCTGGTGGGCGTGCTGCACCGCCTTGCACACGAGGATGAATAGGTCGAGGCGGTCGCGGGTGGTCAGGTTGCTCTCGTCACAGTACTGCGTGATGGGAATGCCGCGTACCAGCTCCATCACGAAATACGGCCGGCCCGTCTCGGTCGCGCCGGCGTCGAAGACCTTGGCGATATTGGGGTGATCCATCATCGCCAGGGCCTGGCGTTCGGCCTCGAAGCGGGCAACCACCTGCCGAGTGTCCATCCCGAGCTTGATGATCTTCAATGCGACCTTGCGACGCACTGGCCGTTCCTGCTCGGCCATGAAGACCAAGCCAAAGCCTCCTTCGCCGATCAGTTGAAGGAGCTTATAGCGGCCAATGGTGGTCCCGGGCCCCTCCTGGAGTGCTCCGTGAGGCGCGGCGAGCGTCTCCTGAGGCGCCGGCGGCTTGAGGAAGCTGCCGGCCTGGTCGTGGGCTCGAAGCAGCGAATCGACCTGCTCGCGCAGCGTGGCATCGCCGGCACATGCGCCGTCCAGGTAAGCATCGCGCTCGGCGGCGGTCGGCCGGCTGCAAGCGGCGTCGAATATCAGCTCGATTCTCGCTCGATCGACAGGCATGGATCGGTCCTTCTGTGAGACCTAATCATCTGCTTCCCAGCCTAATGCGACGCACGAGCGGAAAAAGCCTCAGAGATGTGAGTTTTTTTCTGAAGTTAGATTCCGAACCGCGCTGGTCCGCCCGGTCCTGTTCAATGCCAACATGCCTAGCGGCCATCCGCCAGCTCCCGATAGAGCCAGGCACGGGCGAACGCCCAATATCGGTCTGCGGTGGAGGCAGAGATATCAAGCACGCGCGCCGCCTCCTCCAGGCTCAGGCCGGCAAAGTAGCGGAGCTCGACCAGGCGCGCCTTGGGGGGATCGATCTGCGCGAACTTCGTAAGCGCTGCGTCGATCGCCAGCACGTCACCCTGCCGCGGGTCGGCCGCCACTTCCTGGAGCGCATCGTCCAACGGCACGCGCGCCAAACCGCCGCCATGCCTCTGCCGCTGCTTTCGGCGTGCGTTTTCGACCAGGATTCGCCGCATGGCCTCGGCCGCAGCGGCAAAGAAATGTCCGCGGCTGTCCCATCCAGCGCCGCCAGCCTTGTCGCCGAGCAGTCGCAGAAATGCCTCGTGAACCAGCGCCGTCGCGTCAAGCGTCTGGCCCGGCGCCTCATGCTTCAATCGCGCTGCTGCCAGGCGGCGAAGCTCGTCGTAGACCAGCGGTGCCAATTCGGCCGCGCCGGGCGGAGCGCCCTCTCGCGCCTCATCGGAATGATGCGTGACGTCGGACATCGCGGTTTCCGGGCATGGGCTCCGCCGGCTCGGCCGCCCCGATAGATTTGCGGGCGATCAATGGCGGAGACAACGCGTGCGCCGAACACCGTATATAACCGGAAAGCCATAATCACAGCAATTGGTCAGTCACGCCCGGATGAGCGTGCGGTCCGCAACTTTGTCCCCTGCAACTTTGTCCCCTATTGATCCCCCCGCCCCTTGCCCATATGCTCAACTGAGTCGTTCATGAGGCCTGCCGCCTCTCACTAAAGAGGATGAAAAACCACAATCGCGTAATTGATTGTCATCCTGACGCGTTTCGCGTTCCGGCTCATTTTAGAAGGATTGCGGAGTTCGAATGTCCCAAATGTCCACTTCGGTCCCGGAACCCTGCGGAAGCGAGAATTACCCGTTGAAAGTGCTGCCACAACGCTCGTTCGGGCAGACTAGCCGCCCGGATTTGTGGTGGGTGACGCCATTGTTCGTTTTTCTGGGGCTGGGGGCGTTCGTCGTTTACTCGACGTTGCGGGCGTTTGAGGGGAACTATTATTACTGGGGGGAACACCACTACCTGTCGCCGTTTTACTCCCCGGAGTTGTTCGGGCCGCAGGGATGGTTTGGGCCTAAGCCGAGTTTTTGGCCGTCGTGGCTGCCCTTTTCGCCGGCGCTTCTGATCTTGTGGGCGCCAGGGGGCTTTCGGTTGACCTGCTATTACTACCGCGGGGCGTATTACAAGGCATTCTGGGCTGATCCGCCATCGTGTGCGGTGGGGGAGCCGCGAAAATCGTATTGGGGCGAGCATTCGCTCCCGCTCATCATCCAGAACGTGCATCGGTACTTCATGTACCTGGCGCTGGCTTTTCTGGTCCTGCTGGCGCTGGACGTCTGGCACGCAATGTGGTGGGTCAATCCCGCCACCGGCAAAACACAATTCAGCATCGGTCTGGGGACCCTGGTTTTGGCAGTCAACGTCTGCTTGCTCAGCGGCTACACGTTCGGCTGCCACTCCCTGCGGCACCTCATCGGCGGAGGCCGCGACACCCTTTCCTCGTCACCGGTTTGCCATAAGGCCTACAACTGCGTGAGCTGCTTCAACCGCAAGCACATGCTCTGGGCTTGGTGCAGCCTCTTTGGGGTGGGCTTTGCCGACTTCTACGTGCGCATGTGCGCTTCGGGCCATTGGAGCGATTGGAGAATCTTTTAATGGCTAATTACCCCGTTCAGGAATATGACGTGCTGGTCATCGGGGCCGGCGGGGCAGGGCTGCGAGCGGCCATCGAGGCATCGGCAGCCGGTGTCTCGGTGGGGCTGATCTGCAAATCCCTCCTCGGCAAGGCTCATACGGTCATGGCCGAAGGGGGCATGGCTGCGGCGCTGGGGAACGTCGATGAACGCGACAACTGGAA
>Ga0182024_10007393_pt1 | contig 23691 bp, 23 predicted proteins | sample P32metaG_FD_120480 | JGI IMG/M metagenome (GOLD analysis project Ga0182024, IMG submission 120480) | Permafrost microbial communities from Stordalen Mire, Sweden - P3-2 metaG (Illumina Assembly) | ecosystem: Environmental > Terrestrial > Soil > Wetlands > Permafrost | place: Sweden: Stordalen... | reverse complement strand
AGGACTATGAAGCATCGTAACTGGCACCCGCGTAGGCGCTGCCCCGTCTGGTTCTCCACCGCTCTTAAACTTATCGGGGTAGTCACCAATCATGCCTATTGGTTTAATCTCCATTGAGAAAAGGCATAGTTCAGCCCAAGCCATGATCTGCTCTTTTGTTTGGCAAACGTAAACGCGTTGCCCCCATCCGTCGTTCTTCTGGTCACGAAGGTCATAAATCTGGTAGCGATTGCGCCGCCAAATGCATGCTAGTGGAATGCCAAGCAGAGAGAAATCGAAACTGTTCATGCGTTCCTGTCGTTCCCTATAGTTTCGTGGAGGATAATAAACACCCATTGGACGACTTGCGGGTACTCCCATTTTATCACGTTTCCTTGGAGGCGGTGGAGGTAGTTGGCCCATATCACCCAGTCGCCTGTCTTCCAACCTGCTTAACCAAATCGGGATCGGGCAGACCAGGAAAGCCGCCAAAGTTCAAGTTATTCGCAAAAGGCGAAACAGTCTGAACCGCTTGGCAAGTGGAAAACATCCTATCGCAGCCCCAGCAAAGGTTGGCGGTATCGCCAACCTGAACCTGTAACTGCATCGGCGTAGCAAGCAGAATCCGCGCGACATTCGTAGGGTTTGTTGGCACCGCAAGCCAGTCCGGAGATGAGCCCGGCGTGTTGCCGGTATTGCCAGATACGAGAGAGATGTAAACCGATCCGGAATGCACGACATAGGCAGCCGTCGAATATGTCGAACCGGTAAGCCAAGTAGGAATCGGCGGGGCGAAATGCTGCTTGATCTCAAAAGCTACAGTATCCGAGTTGCCCGCTGTCCACAAACCATCCCCGGAAGCAAAGAACCCGGCAAGCGCAGATGGTCCCGTTAACGCAGAGGCGTCGAAATCCACCGTAAACAGACTCGGCACCTGGCAAACTGGGAGACCAAACGTTAAAGCCGCCCTCAATGTCTGGGTAGGATCGCAGCTCTTATCGCCAAAGCGCTTTCTATCGCACTTGCTCTCCATTACGCGGTGTATCTGATTCTTCAGCAGGTCCTCGATCCCTACAAGGCTGCTAGACCAGTCCACGTCCCGCAAGGTTAGCTTTTGCATGCGGTAGCGCCCGACAATCATGTTATTGGCGCTAGGGTTCGTCCAGTCAACCTCGTAAACCCAAACGTTGCAACCTTCATAGCGGCCGCTTGTCAAGTCCGCTTTTGTGATCAGGTTTAGCGAATCTTCTAAAAGACTCCTGATCTCCATATTCTGGGTTGATGTCCCGCTCTCCTGAGACAGGTTAGAGGCTTCGCCGCCCTGCATGGGCGAGAAGTTCACGCCTAGGTAAGTAAATGGCACAGAGGCGTCCGTAAGGCCATACTGGGTGCCATTCGGCAGGTTGAATAGGAAGGCGTAGCAACGCGTCTGGATGCTGAACAGAGTGCCGTTAACGTTTCTTGGCATAAAACCCTCTAGGAGTAAAACAGTTCGATCAGGCTCACGTTGGATTTCACTGAAATGGAATCCGCGTCCATCGATATTTTATCGTCAGTGAACCTAACGGGCGTGTAAGCCAAACAGGTAACCAGAATCGCGTCGGCGTTGCCAGGAGCCGTAAAGAATGTCATCAGCCCAAAGGTGGAAACCGCCCAATCACTAGGGGATGAAGATGGTGTATTGCCAACATTTCCAGCCGTAAGCGACACGTAGCGAACACCGTTGAGGGTCACATAGTCCGCAAGCCCGTAAGTGGTTCCGGTAAGCCAGGTGGACAGCACAGCGGCGTAATCGACGGCGTAATCGGTATTCTCAGTCTTCGCAACAGCGTTTACCGTTACCGTCATGGGCGCGGTTGTGTTGCCGCCTGCAGAAACCACGATCTGGCCCGGCACATCCGTTCCGCTCGGCACTGGATGGTAAATGGTCCTGTTAAACGAGTTGAATGCATCCCCAAAAGGCTGGATGATCTGGAACTGCTCCGTGCTTCCATCACCAATCCCGATCTGGACCGCATTCAGGAGGCAGTCATACAAATCCCAGGCCAAAAAACCCCGCGCATTGCCGCCGCGGCGCATGATAAAGCTGGAAAGCTCGCCGACGCTGGGCGAGTTCGGCGAAGCACTCGCGTCAAATCTCATGTTCCCGTAAGGAATCACGAACTGACGCTTTGGATAAGGCCACCGCTGCCTCGCGTAGCTCGCCCCCGATGCCACGTCCGCAATCGCCGACTCCATCACAAATTCCCGCTCCCAACCGGTTACCCAGCTGGGAGATAAAACAACGTTATCGACTATCATGGGTTAAACCTGTGGAAGTGGCTTCATTTGGCCAATGAGCTTATTGAGCGCGTCTCTCGCTTCATCTAGCGCCTTGTCTCGCTGCATTGCCGCCGCATCCTCCGCAGACGCACTCCATACACCATCTCCATCGAGAATAATGCCATTCCGTGCTTCAAATTCTTCAACTGATAGCGTTCGCGGAATCATGTTGCCAAAGTCGTAACAGTCCAATATGAATTCTTCACGCTTGCCGCTGAGAGAGTGACAAAAGATCACCTTAGCAAACGCGTGACTGTCGGCCATTATGTGAAGAAACTCCCCTTCAAAAGTTTTGCGGGCAAAATTGAATGTGTATTCATCCCGAACCGTCGCGCGGCTAAGCGTCGCGCCTTCAATCAAAACATGCGTCGAGCCACGATATGCCTTTAACGGCTTAAATCTGGACCATCCGGTATCTGGCACCTTCGCCCCAACAACCGCCGCCGCAGTGGCAAATAGCGCGCCAAATGTGGCGCTGAAAAAGTTACGTCTTGTCATTTTTGTTTCTCCTAACTGAAAAATCCTATCCTGCCTTTCCAATAACCCTCTTGATGGATTTATGGGTATTCGCCGCCGCTTGTGCGTCGGTCCTCGCGTTCTGGGTTCTAGGGGTTGTGTAGTTGTGATTGACGGTCGTCGTGTTGTTGGTCACGTGAGGCCTGTCGGACGCCCCAAGGATGCCAACACCTGGCAATGCCGCCGCAACCGCCGAACCGCTTACTCCAGCGCCCGCGCCCCCCGCAAGGCCAAATAGCGAACTCAAGAGACCGCCGCCGCCGTTACCGAGTGGCCCACCGCCGCTGCCAATGATGCTTGGGATTCCAAGACCAGGAAGACCCGGCACGCCAGGAAGGCCCGTGCCATCGTAGCCGGAACCACCCGTTAACGAGTTGATAAGCTGAATTAATGCCTGAGTGTTCTTTTCAAGCCAACTCGTATTGAGGTTTTGGGCCGCTACTGGGTCTTTCGGCTTTCCGCCAAACAGGCCGCCCGTCACTTTCTCCAATCCGCCCTGAAGCTTATCGGACAAGAACTTATTGCCCTGATTTCTAGCGAACTGGTTCGCGGTTTGGCCGATATCCTTCCCTAGCCCGTGGCCGCCGTGGACCTCCACATGCTCCACAACCTGCATGAAGGAACCGGTAAGGTCCGATGAGAACGCTTTAACCTTATCCTCGTAGGTTTTTAGCTTTTCGTCGTATAGCTTTTGGGCCGCTTCAGTGCTCTTTTCAAGATACTTGGACCAATCTTCGGCCTGTTTTTCTTGGAGTTTCTCGCCGCTCTCGTATCCCTTCGTGAATGCTTTATCCCACTCCTCAACGGCTTTATCGGCCTTTTCCTTGGCTTTGTCGTTAAGCTTCGTGCCTTCCTCAGCAGCCTTGTCGAAGATCTTCAACCAAGAATCGTTCGCCTTGTCTACAGACTCTGCGCTCTTTTCAGCCTTCTCTCTTTGCTTGTCGGCATACTCGACCGCTTTTTCCCAGAACTTCTCCCAGCCTTCGTTCGCCTTGTCCATGGCGTCAGAGTTGGTAATGTCCGTATGAAGTCCAACGTCCTTGCGCTTGTCGCTGCCCTTTGGCAGCTTCGAATAAGGGACGCCGTAAGTGGTCAGTGAATATTTATCGGCTTCAAGCGGAGTCTTGTTTGCGGCGACTTCGCGCCTCTGATCCTCAATCCTTTGCTTGATCTCTTCTGCATCTTTTTCGGCATCGGTTTTCTTATGCTTCTTTGGCGGTTTGGCCATATCGCCTGCGATCTTGTTTACAAATGCCGAGTCCCCACGACTGCCACCTGGGCCGATGGAACCAGAAAAATCCGACAGATAGGGGATTCGACTTAAAGCACTTGGCGGAACAATTGTTCCGTCGTCTTTGATGATCGTTCCTGGTGCCAAGCCGCCTCCTCTTGCACTGCGAAGGTTGAAGGCAGGATTGTTAGCGACATCGGGGCTAAACGGGCCGTAATGCTCCGTCGATGCAGGCCTTAGCGTCTTTTGATAAGCTTCTTCGATCTTCTTGCCCGCGAAGTAGTCTTTCGGATATACATTGCCAAATGGGGGACCATAATTGAATGTGCCGTCTGGCGATTGGGCCATGGATTTCTCTAAGCCGCCAAGCGCCGCCGCATAGGGCTGATTGTTGCGAATCGATAAGTAGTATTCCGCCAATGTGCGGTCATGCTTATCTTTGATTCCCTTCGCGTCCATTGGCGGGAGAGCCCCAAAAGTCTGCGAACGCCCAGCGGCTTTATCGGCCGCATTCTGTTGCGCCCGCTCGTATGCGTGTATGCTGTCGTACTCGTCCGTTCCGCCGCTGTTTCCGGCAAGAAACAGCCCAGCAGCCGCACCGCCTGCACCTACACCAAGCGCTTTCAGGAAGCCGCCAAAAGCACCGTCCCCTATCGCGAGGCCCGTTAGCTTAGCAAGCGCACCATAAAGCCCTATCACCTTCGATGTCAGCGTAGCCATAGGCCCAATCGCAAACGCCAGAAGCGCAAACTCTTCAACAACCTTTTTCTGCTCAGGCGGCATCTTGCTAAATGCCTTAACCGCATCATCGACCTTGTTGAGAACGTCTTTGATGAGCGGGGCCGCATCCTTGAACGCCTGGTTGAAATCGCCGCCCAAGGTAATCGCTATATTCTCGGCCTGGTCTCTCAGAATCTTCATCTTAGATTCGGTCGTCGCGTAAACGGGCGCCGACTTTGCTACGATATCGTTCTGTTTGTTTTGAGCGGTTGAAGCATGGTCAAGTGACTGCCGCAACGCATCCGATGCCCCGCCAGCATTATTGATAAGCGGCAATAGATTGGACATCATTCGAATCGCCGCAGCGCCGCCGCGATTGCTCATCGTGCCAAGAGCACCTTCTACATCGCCGCCTGCTTTCTTGAGTCCTGAAAGGCCGTCGATAATCGCCGCCATCGTCTGAGAAGGCGCAGTCTTCCAAGCCTCCGTGAACTGCTTCGCAGTCATGCTCGAAAGGTGGGCGAATAGTTGTAGTTGCTTGGATCCAGACCGAACCGACTTATCGATAGAGATCATTACCCGTCCAATAGAGGTAGCGCCTGATTCGGAGTGAACGCCAACGGCCGCTAAAGCATTGGACCACGCTAGTATCTGAGGTGCAGTCAAGCCCATCGCGTGGCCAAGCCCTGCACTAGCCTGCGCGAGACTAAGAATCTCGCCCTCAGTCGTAGCACCGACGGGCTGCAATGAAATAAGAATCGAGCCGATATTCTTTAGGTTCTCGGCAGTTTTAAGAATACCCATCGCCTGCATGAACTTCGTGGTGTCCATGACAAGCTCGTTAACATCTTTTAACCCCTTGCTCGTATCCTTTAGCCGCATGACCATCTCGGTCCAGCTAACAAGCTGATCGGCCGGAACGCCCATTTGAGCCGACAGCCCAGCTGTATCCGCAAGTTCCTTTGCGCTATGCGGGATCTGCTCAGAAAGCTTCTTTAGCTTTTCGCCGAAGGCATCAAGCGAAGCGCCGCTGAGCCCGGTAAGGCGCTGAACTGTGGCTAGTTCCTGCTCGAAGTCCATCGCCGCCTTCATGGAATAGCCAATGATGGCCGCCCCGGGAAGCGTAACCCCCATCGTCATGGCACTACCGACGGTGCCTATCGCCCGGCCCTTCGCACTCCAAGAACTTGCACGCTGTTGCGCTCTAAGTTGTGCCGCCTCCCTTCGCGCCAGTGACGCCTTTTCGGAAGCCTCGATTCTTAGCTGAGTTGCTTCGATCTTCGATGCCGCTGCGTTCTCAGAAGCCACGATCTCCGCATTGGCCGCAAGTTTGGCAGCCTTGATTCTTGAAGCAGACCTAAGCTTCGTAGATTCTAACTGAGTATCGGAAGCCTTGATCGCTGCATCGCTTTGAAGTTGGGCAGCCTTGACTGTTGCCGTCGCTGCAATCTGCGCCTCTTTGACTTTGGCTGACGCCGCCGTTTGGACCGTCGCTGCCTTTGCGGCCGCACCTTCGATCTCTTTATATGCCGTTACCGACTTGGCAGAAGAGAACGAATCCGCCGCAGCCTTGGAAGATTTTACAAACTCCTCCTGCAATGCCGTAACCTTTTCATGCGTTGCAACGAATTGCGTGGCATTCCCGGTATAGATTGTTTCGAATTCAGTTACGGGCATTTACTTATTTCCTGGCTCAGTGGCTTTGTCGGCTTCGTATTGGGCGTGTCTGTAGGCGTTGAGGAAGTCCAAAACGATGGGCCCCCATTGCGGGTTGTCAGGGTCAGGAACGCCCCAAAAATAAGGAATATCGCGTGGATGCTCATTGCATACCATCACTGCCCGGACCCAATCCGGGCAATAAATAGGGCATGGACCATCTACAACCCAAGCCTCGACACCTCGCTTCAGATTCGTTAAGAACCGTTCGAGGGCGAGGCGCTCCCTTCCGGGACGATGGGCACCATTGTGAGCGCTGGAAGCAGATCGCGCATCAGTTCAAAAGGGACGTCCGATGCGGCAATAGCTTTCGGCGTCAAATCAACAGGTTTGCCTTTGGCATCAGTAATATCCCACGACTTCACCCTTGAGCATACGCGCTTTGCATACAGGTCCCTAACTGCATCGTCCATCGCCAGAACTTCACTTGCATTCGCGGAAGAGTTCGGCGTGCCGCTGTACACCGCCTCCGCTTCCCCGATAACCTTGTACTTTTCCTTCGTGTCGGCAAACAAATACTCCTCAAGGGTGATCTTGATTCCCCGCACGGTAACCGTGACTGAACGAACATGATTCTGCAATTCTAAAATGGAGGGCATAAAATAAGGTTCCTAAAAGCAAAAATGGCCCCGCTTCCAAGAGTGGAAACGAGGCGAAAGTGGGTCGTTTAAGGGATAAATCCTCTTGGTTGAATAGGTCGCAGGGGCCTAGAAGCTCGTGTTATAGTCGGGAACGTTGTTGATCAACCTCACCCGGGTAAACAGACCACTTCCCGCGTCATACCGGGCATTGCATTCGAAGTCCACACCCCAAATGTTGCCATCAGAGTCCTTCATGGCCTTCCATGTCACGATACAAGCCATATCGACTTGGATCGTGTTGTAGTAGGCGGTTGTTGGAATTAGAGGTCCCTGGAACAGCCCTCGCAAGAACATCGGCGTAGGAATCCCTGCCTGAGAGAATGTCATCAGGTTTTGAACAACACTTTGCGCATCAGTATCGTAGGCCATGTTCACCGTGATCATGTCCTTAATGTCAGCGGCTTTCTTTTGAGCTAGATACTGAGGCGAAGAGAGCCCCGCTGTTTGCGTCCATATCTGGTCCAGAATAGGGCCAAAATCGAAATCGGTCGTAAAGAGCGAAGATGTAGCCTTTGGCGCGCTATCGAGCCCTGCGTAGGTCGAAGAGAACTGAACCGATAAGTCCGTAGGCTGCGCGGTGATGTCGGGCGTCATCGTGTAGCCGCCAACGGTCGTCACTCCCACCGTAGCCGTTGGTGAAGTTCCGCCCGTTAGTCCGGAATAATTGACTTGGAACTTGGGAACTGGGCCATACCCTTCCGTGCCAGTGCTAGCGGGGGTCGTGACCGTCCAGGGCCCACCCATCGAACCGCTAACTGTTGCGTTCGTGTAGAAACTGCCAAGCAACCGAATCGATGTCTGGATGGTGGACGCAATCGCGTTATAAGCAATCACGATCACCGATCCCTGAACAAGAAGCTGAATGCTTCCGCCGGTTGGCGTTCCCGTGAGTGTGATTACCTGAACGTTGCTTTCCGTCGTTCCTGCCGGTGAGAGGGTTTGGGACATCGCATTCCCGAACATGCTCACACTGACGTCGTGCTGCTTCGTGCGGCTCGTAGCGATCTTGATGCCGTCGAACACGACACCATTCGCCTGCATTGAAACCCCGTCATTGCCAAGCAACTGGCATGTATAAGACTGGGCCTCGTTTACGTTCGAAATGTTCGGGAGCAAATCCCATACGTGAATGTAAACGCCCGCTGTTGGATTCTGCAGCAGATAGTATGCACCGCGCCCGGAGTTCATCAGCCATCCAAAGCCCCTATAGCCAAGCATGGACTTGAAAGATCCTTTTGAAAGCTCAGTGTTCAAAAGATCACGGGTCAAGAGCCCATAACCTGCCGTACCGGAAGTTTCCCGCGACTGTTCAGGCCCCAGATCGAAACTGCCATCCTTGATGCATGAAAGCATCCCGGTAGGCGAAACCGCTACACCGTAAGCCGACAAAGATTCCAGCCCAAAAGTTGGCTGGAGTAAAGACCATAGCTGTGCCATTTTAGATTCCTTTAGGCTTTTCGCCTAGCGTGCATAAGCATTAAAACAAAATGCCCACGCGAAAAAGCTGGGCGAAGTGAGTCGCGGCAACGGGCAAACCCGGTGCCATAAGTGATAAGTGAATGAGTTACTTAGCCCTTTGAAGAAATCAACACCCTAAACAGGTGCCAAACAAGACCATCCTTCTGGAAGGTCGTAAGGTAGCGAAGCCTATCGTGATCTGGCACTGGATGCCCAGTTCCGGCGATACGGAAGGGCGTTGTGACCATCGGTGCAGCCGGGTCAAGTAGAAACCATGCCATGGGCTCATTGTTCTGAAGCTGGGCACTCAGAAAGGTTGCACCTTCCGGCAAAACCATATCGAACTCATCCGTAATCGTGAGCGGAAACTTCCAAATCGTATGCATTATCAGCTCGCCTTCGTGGCATCTTGAATCTGGGTAACAATCGTCGGGCGCGCGCCTAACGTTTCGATAATCACGGCCCTTGCGTGAGTCTCAAGAATAGCGTCTCCACTTAGCCCCTTCAGGACAGCGAAAGCCGTTTCTGTGCGCGTATCGAGACTGCAATAAACGCGCTGAGTGATCTCCATGTCTCCATCTTTAGAGACTGTCTCAATGGTCGTTGAACCGTAACAAATATTTGCCATATTCCTCCAAACGAAAATCTTAAAGCGTGCTCAACTTCTTCGCCAACTCCTCATTCGCCACCACAACCGCCTCGGCCCCCGTAACCTCCGCCGGTCCAAAGAACGGCCTCGGTGCCATCTTCGAAGTTCCAAACTCCAAGTACTCGGCAAGCCCAGAACCATCACCAGCGCTAACTTTGGCCCCGATCTGACCGGCTACGTCCGTGCCTTCGGTGACTTCGAATGTCTTGATAAGGGGCTCGTATTCGCCAAGACTTCGAACTTCGCCGCTTTGGTCTGCCGGTGCCTCTTCTGGGGCTGAAGAGCGGTGCGGTAAATCCTTGTACTGCTTTCCGCTCTTGGTCTCTTCCGTAAGCTCGTGAATCATATCCGCCATGTGAGCGTTGGCACCTGCCAACTGCGAGGCTTGGGCACCAACCAGAAGCATTTCTAACGCCTCTGGCATCTTATTGCGGACGATTCGGTTCTGAATACCCATGTCTAAATCTCCCCGTCCAGCACTCCCAAACGTATGCTACGGCAATGCCAAACGGGAATCCTATTGATAGCCATAGCCAGTCTATTGGTTTCATCGTGATCCCGTGTAAACACCTTCATTGACCCAAACCCCACTGTTTGCCGCTAGATACTTTTCGACTCCATCAAGCGCCTCTTGGTAGCTATTACATTGGGCAATCCCCCAACATGCTTCATTCGAATCAACTTCAATCTCAAAGGGAACAATCGAAGCGCCCCATTTCTTATGGTCGCCCTCGCGGATCCCGAACGGTACCAACTCATTTGGTGAAGAAAACTCCACCAAGAACCGCCGGTCGTTCATGTTGGCGAACCTATATTTGCGCATAGGTCATCTCGCCTTCGCGGGCGTTGCCGGTTCCGCAACCGCAGGAGCTTCAACCTTTGGCACTTCGGCAACAGTTGCCTCCGCCTTGGGCGCAACCGCTGCTTTGGCCTTCGGCGTCTTGGTCTTTGGCTTGGGCTTCGCTGCCACATCACCATCTTTCAAAGGCTTAAAATAGCCTTCCTTGATGTGGCCATCAAGCGTGTCGCCGTACTCTGCCGGGTCAATCTCAACGATGACCGGCTCTGCTTTCGCGTTAGCCTTGGGCATGTAATGCACACCCTTGATCCCGATCGGTTTCAAAACTTCATATTTTGCTTTTGCCATTGTCTTTTTCTCCTATCAATTCGCTTGCTGAACGTTGAACTCAAACCAATATCCTTGCCAAGGTCTATATTTGCCCTCGATCTGCGCGCCGGGTTGCCGCATAGATGCAGATTTAGCAGTCGCCAAATATTGAAAGCCGTTAACGGTGAACGTGATTCCGTGCAGGAGTTGGTGAATGCGCCTTACCGCTAAATCGATCCCATTCGGCACAGGCGAAGATCCGGTAAACCAGTCCACCACTTCCCAATAATCCTCAACCCCAACCATAAACTTAGGGTTAGACATCAGTACGGCTAACGTTCCTTGAACAAGCGTGTCATTTCCGGGTGATTGCTGCCAAGCCCTAATGCACGGAAACTCGGTTCCTTGAGCCGGGTTGCTCGCGCAATATCCACCCGGGCAATAGCTCAGAATCAGCGAGTCACTATTGAAAACCTGCTGGAGCAGAATATCAATATCGTTAGTGGCGAAGGTAGGCATTAGACCGCACCGTCATCGATCAAATCACAATCGCAAATAACTTTCAGCGTAAAGCTCTTTCCGCTATCTTGCCCGTTGATCTCGTAAAGGGTCGTCATCTGCACCGCCTCGTTTGTGACCGTGGCTACTGAACTGGCAAGCGTCACCGTAAGTCCCGAAACAGAAACAACCTGAGCGCAAACAAGAGCCGTCTCAAACCAAAGCCATGCGCCTTTGACAATCCCGGCGACCGATGCTAATGTTTGGACCGTAGAACTCGCGCCCGCAGAAACAGTCGTCGTTTCCCCGTCGTTAACGGCCCAGCGGTTTTTTACGCTCACGACCGTGTTCCAGGGCGCAATGACGTCAAACCGCCTCACAGCGGCCATAACGCCTGACTGTTCACTCTCCTGCGGGAAACGCTTGTTTGGACGAACGTGGAGAGGAATTTGCGTGTTGGTGCTATTGAAGGTCACCGAAGGCCCCCCGCCCACGTTTTTGCCCGTTATTCGCTGAAGTTGGGTACCGGTAAGGTCAAAAGACCTAGCGACAACCGCCCGGTAAGCCGTTAACTGTGCATCTGAAAATCCGGTAGCCATCGCGTTAACCTGTGATCATAAACGGGCGCTTCCTAATCTTCACATCAAAGCGCTTCATGGCTTCGTCCGCAATGGATACAAGGGTCTTCATTGTCACCGAATACATAAACTTGTCTTCCCCGATCTGGGCATCAGTAATGCCGCCATAGCCCTGCGCGATCGCAGCAACCGCAACAGCCGTTGCCGCATCTATAACGGCGTCCACATCTGCATCCGGAACCGTTTCCGGCAAATGCTCACCATAATAGTTGAACTGCAAGAACGCCGACGATTGGGGCACAGGGTTTATCACAAGCTGAGGGGGGTTCCCGGCCAAGATATCATAAGCGGTGCCCGTACTCGCATTCTGAGGAATATTTGTGATCCCGGTCGCATTCGGAACCCCTGCATACCCGTTCCCCGTGGAGATACCGCCAAACGTTTGAGATTGCCCTTCCCCGACGCCTGATAGCAAATCAGACATCCGGTAAGCACCATCGTAAAAGCTTTCCTGCCTCTTAACCCATGCCCTGGATCCATTGGCGATATCCCAGGACCTGTTCTCGAAAGCGCTAAAATCGTTTGCTAGAAAATAGTTAGATTGGCCGGCAACAAGCGTAAGTCCCGCGTTGGTCTGGTTTACAAAGATTCCGGCCGCGTGGTTATTTGCAAATATTCCTGAAATCGTAACCAGTGTGGGGACGCCGATCCAGTTCGTAAGAGGCGTTCCGGCCGCAATCGCGTTAACTGTAAAAGTCTCAACTCCTGAATAGGAATCCATCACGGAAATCTCCTGCCCAACCACCCAGGGGCCACCGGCAATAAGCACCGTACTTGCTCCAGCCGTAACAGCCTCATAAATATGGCCAGTTCCAAATTGCCGCTCCAGTTTTCGCCACCGGCCATAGGAACCAACCGCAATCACCATCGCTGTTTGTAGCAAAGTGCTGCTATAGGTCGCATTGGTGGGATCGCCAAGCGAGTTCGCAAGCTGCGTGGTGAAGTTGGGAACGTTCATATCTGTAAATCTAAAACAGGAGGCCCCCCGCGCTTAACGTGCGAGGGGCCGTTTACGTGGATCCCTAGTTAGGAAGGCCACAAGACTGCTTTCCGCCTTGAAGCGTAAGCAGAATGCGTCCGACAGGGTTGATGAGCGTGCCGACTGAGTTCTTCACCTGCGGAGTGCAGATAGCCGAGTTCTCAGCGCCGTAGTAGGCCTCTCCGGGAATAACGTTTCCGTTCGAGTCGTACTTCACAACCGGGCCCCTTGTCTCGTAAGGCGTGTCAATCACGTATTTCGTGCTGAACCGTCTCGTAAGAAGGATGCCCGTGTCGCCGACGAACAAAGGAGTATTGGTCCTGGCCATCGCAACGCCATTGCGGATCGCAAAGAACTCCTCATCTGGATACAGGTCTGTACCATCAGGTGAGTTCAGCTTATAGAAGGTCGTCGCCTCCGTGATGTTGGGGCTGATTGTCGTGGACATCAGCGCCATATCAGGAGCTACGAATCTTGGCCACGCCGCCATATTGCCAGCCGTGAAGTCGAACTGGGCAAGGAACCGGGCCATAAACGCAGGAGGCGTTTCGCCGGTTGCAAGGCCAGCGAGTCCGTTGATCGAAGGCTGCAGCGGGAACACGTCAAAGTTCGTGCTATAGCTGTACGAGGCGGTGATAGTTGTTCCAAGAACGTTGCTGTTCTGGCTAACACCCGACGCGAACACGATAACACCGTTCATATAGTCAACCGCATAGGTGGCCGACGTGCCAGGAGACGAATAGATATATCCGTCGCTGCCAAGATAGCCTAGAACCGCGCCGGCAGGAGCGGAAACGCTAATCGGGTTAAGTGTCGAGTTCGAGTCAGCGCCGCCGCTTGTTAGCGTGAGCTGAGCCCTAGGCGGAACGACAGGATTCTTCGATTGCCCGTTGGTTCCGAAGTAGGTCCCTGAGTTGACGCCGACCGCAGCGCCCGCAAGCAGTCTTACCGCGCCAATCGGAATCACACCCGAGCCCGAAGGGGTCACGTTGGGATTCGGATAGATGGCGTAGTCGTCAGTGGGCGCGCCGCTCGTGAAAGCAACTGCCGCACTTGCAATCTTGGTTGGGTTCAGGTTCACGATAACGGAAGCTGTCACCTGGCCGGGAACAACCGTCGAAGCGCCGTTTCCAAACACTGTCTGGTTGGCCAGTCCGTTATTTCCAGAAGTGTAGGTCTCGTTGGTTTTCGCGGTAACGGCATACTCCAAAGCGACGCGGAACATCTCGTTACTGATGCCCATGTCGATGGTCCGGCTCTTCCTTGCCTGAGAGTGCCAAATGTTGCGTCCGTTCAGATCGAGGTTTAAAGGACCGTTGCCGATCGATTTGATTGCCTGGATCGTGGACGAGGTTGCAACGCTTCGCCACAAGGGGAAGAATGTATCCCAGAAATAATCAACGGTGCCCTCATAGACGCCGGCGTTCTCAGGGTTTGTGAGCCCAAAGTCTAAGCCGCCATATTGGAAGCCGTAGGCCGTCGGGTCGGTGTAGCTCTCATAAGGAACCTTAAAGACGCGGCCAAAGCCTGTCTTGACTTCCCATCCTGAACTAGCCTTCCCAGCTTGACCCGGTCCAACCGCGCCAGCAAACTTGAGCGCCTTTTGGTCCTGGAATGCCTGAGTGAGCATAGCCCGGTAGATGGTCGGCTGGTTCGGAACCTGAGCAAGAGCCGAGGTGTAAGAGTCAGCTTGGGCAACCGCATTGAGTTCCTTCGTGACCGTATCCCATGGATCCGATGAATCGGAGATCGCGTTAAGACCGCCGGTTGTCCCGTACTGGATATCGAAACACTCATCAAGGATCGGATCCATCACCCTTCGGTTGTAAGTCCTTCGCGTCAAGGTCGACGGATCGTTAAAGTTCGGGGTAAGCCCATCGTTTGCCATGGGGCCCTTCTTCAAACTCTCGTCCATTGCCGCAAGATAGCGGTCAACCGCTGCCATGCCAGGGCGAACTTCTCGCACGTTCGTCACGTTGGAGGGATTCGCCTCATCCGTAACGGTCGTGGTCAGAACGTTCACGCCTGTAAAGCCAAGTCCGATAAGGTTCTCAACCGCTCTATCGCGGCTGAACGGCTTAACCGCCTCGTCCAGAACTGCTTTCACGTCGTCGGCATCCTTGGCAACCCGCTTCACGTGAGCAGCGATTCGGCCGCGAATGTCCTTGTCCATCATCGAAATCGGGTGACCACCGCGAATGAACTCGTCCATCTTGGCTTCAACATCTTCCACTCGCTTGGTTTCCGCTGCCTGAGCCTCTTCGTCAGCCGTGATTTCCAGCCCCTTAACGGCCGTGGAAGTCTTCTGCTGAAGATTTCGCATTTCCGTCTTGTTATCGTTGTCTGGAACATCCCGCAGGTCAGGCCCCCATCCAACTGTAGGATCGGCACCGATCATGTTGCCAAGCTCGACAACCGGGCCCTTAACGCCAGAGTGATAGGCGGCGTCCATCGAATCCGCTACGACCTTGCAGCCGCTAAGAAGACTCTTAACATACGCAGGCACCTCGGGGTCGCCTTCGTTATAGGCATCCAGGATCGCTCCGGTTGCCGCCTTGACTGTCTTTAAGAGTTCGGCTTTAGGCGCGCCCGTGGTGGCCGCTGTCACAAAAGCGCGAACGGTTTTCAATGTTTCGTTCATTTTTGGTTTTCCTTTTGAATGCGCTTCTAAGGCGCCGTCTACTGCCGGACTCGCGTCCGCCGCTATCTTGTCCACTTCTGGACTCGCGTTATGCGAATCGTATGGATTCACGGTGTTGCGGTTCACACCATAAAATGGTTCGCCGAGTCCGTCTTTGTCCTCGGGTCTTGGGTCGGTCATGCTGCCAGGGTCTTCAAAATCGTCCATGATCACAGCCATGGAGCCAGCTCCATGGACTGCGGGTGAAAGAACGTCATCCCAGGTAACAAGGTGTAAAACGTCGGGCTGTTTGGTTAGCGGGTTTGCCTTGAAGAGCCACCGCACGGAAACGGGCATCGGCTTCCCGTCCTTAATCGCCTGGAAGACTGAGCGCCCATCGGGGCTATCAACAATCTCACGGTAGCCATAAACCCAACCGGCCGCGTCCGGACCTTCAACCCTTAAAGGGGTTCCGGTCACGTTGGCGAAGTTGTTCGCAAACTTTGGCCCGCAACCATTGCTATCGCAAGCACCCTGAATCAGCGCGGGATGATGCTTTTCTGTGTGGATCGTTTTTAGCTTAAAGCGGTCGTTAGCTTCGACAAGAGCCTTATCAAGCGGGCCAGGGCTGCGGTAGATGTAGCCGTTCTTGGTCTTGAAGTTCGCCCGTGTAATCGGCTGCTTAACAACGCCCAAAACACCTTCTCTGGCTGAGTCCTGAACTATCTCGAACTCAGCGGGAGCAAAGCAATCCGCAACAACCTCCAATTCTTCGTCTACAGCCACTTCGTGGCACTTTCCGCCGCATCCGCACTCACAGTCGGCTACCGCATGCGCCACAGGCTGCGCAGGCATGCACGGCCCCTGTGAAGGCGCATCACTCTTGGCCCAAGCGTGAAACTCATCCATCGGCATTGAAACCACCGAGTGAATGTTCTGCTCTTGGTTCGGCATGTAATTCGAAAGATATCCCGCCTTAGCGGTTGAAGCATCCGGCCATCCAACCATCGCCTTGTGCTCATCAAAACTGCCGTCTGGGTGGTTCTGGTTAACGACGTGAACTGGCCCTTGATGGTCCTCATCCGTTCCGGGCTTCACAAAGGCGTCAATGTGGTCCTTATCGTGCCCCTTCGTGCCCTTGATATAGCCGTAATGGTCGCTAAGGGGTGGCCATTCCTGCCTTCGGCGCGATCCCGATGGATTCTCAACCGAGATATGAAGCGGCCCAACTTTAATGTGACCTTTCTGGTAGTTCCCGGCCATAAGTTGCGCATCCGATGGGGAAGCCTTATCGTTCATGGTCGACGTGGCCGCTTCGTGCGCAGCAAGGTCAACCGCTTCATCGGCCAAAACCTCGTCGGCTTTCTTATCGATCTCCTCTTCTTCGGACTTAGAGATGTTGCCGACGTGCTCCGCGTGAGATGCCCCGGACTTCGCAAGTGCCGCATGCTCCTTATCTGGAACCGGATAAGCGCCAGGCTTGCCGTCCTTCGGAGGAACCGCAAACTCCTCGCTGGAGATGTCCTTTCGGTCTTTAGCTGTTAAATCTGCCATCGTGTTCTCGCTAAATGAAAAGGCCCCGGCAAAATGCCAGGGCCGCTATCAGGAGGGGTGTTTTGCGTGGAATGTTAGAAGACTAGGTTATCGGCTTCAAGCTTGGTGAACGTCGCCACCAAGTCCATGCAGGTATTGATGTAGTGGCTCATCCGCAGAACCCGCGCTTCGTCACTCTTCATCACCGTCTCATCGTCAATATTGAAGCCGTTTTGAACGTGGAAGTTACAGGCGAATCCCCAGGGTAAAACTGAGGAGTCGGTATGGGGCGCTTGCTCGATCCGCCACTTCTTATTCAGATAGAGCAGCCAAAAATCAGAGACGGGCGGCCATTGGTGGGTCGGATCCCCGTAAGCTCTATTCGACGCCCAGTTGGGGCAAATAATGGAGGCTTTCGCGCCCGGTTTTAGCACACGCCAAAGCTCGTTTACAAAGTGGCACCTTTGCTCTGGCGTGAAGTGCTCAATGATGTGGCTTGCGTTTGCTTCATCGACCGAGTTATCCGCCCATGGCCAAGGACCTGTTAAGTCCACAACCTGGTCAACTCCTTCAAACTGGATCGAATCAACCCCAACCCAATCAGCGGGCTTACGGTTCTTGCCACAGCCAAGGTCAATCTTCAAAGCCTTCGCTACTTCGATGATCCCTGGACTCATTACGAGGTTTCTGTCTTCTGCTTCTATCACCAAATCTCTCCTGTCTTTGTATCGATGTGGCCAACTTTCACGCGGCAGTCAACCGCGCACCGGTAGCCGTATTTTCTGGCTTCTGCCCAGAACGCCAAATCTTGTGTACCAAGTCCGCCATCAGCTTCGCCCTGCTTGGTCTTAAAAAGCGGCCTAGCTAATCGTTCGTCCTTGAACATGGACATACGCCACAGCGCAAAGCCCATGCCCGTTCCGCAACACTCCACGATCTCGTTCGCCTTCGGAGGTTGGGGCTTGAAACTAAGAGGCGTTTCCATCGGGTTGCCCCAAATCTGAGCGCAGCCGCCTTCGCCTTTCGTAAAATAGAGCCCACTGATGCAGTCGTATTCCGGATGCTCTTCCATCGCCTTTAACAGGTCGATAACAGCAAACGGCGGCGGAACGTTATCGTGTTCGACTGTCAAAATATAAGGCCACTGGCTAAGGTCGGGGTGGCCGAGAACTGCCTCGATGGCGATCGAATACGCCTCTCCGACCTCGGTCCCTTGCGCCAGAAATGGAACCCGCGCCTGGTTGGGCGGAAATGCGAGGTTCATCCAGCAGATTGCAACTTTAGCATGCACCATAGATGCAGCCGGCACAATCACGACAATCTTCTGGTCTTTCCATGAACCCGCCTCAATGAGGCGGGCGGTTGTAGCATCGATATTCTCGTTATGCTTGCCGCCCGCCTCTAGCGTGGCGAACATGGATGTTCGTCCGTTTTCACTCATGAGTTAGCCTTCAGACAAGTTCGTAGCAAACGCGCTGAAGTTGAAGTAAGGGATAGTTGCCGTTGGCATTCCGATAATCGGTGAACTCGTAACCGGCAACGTCGCGGGGAACGCGGTTGTGGTTGCCGAATAGGTGCCGAGCATTTCCTGGAAAGCAGGAGTGCCGACATTTGAAGCGGCCGATGTATCGCCCCATGGCTGATAGTTGATCTGGTTGGCGTTTGTCACCTGCCCAATCGATGCACCGATTGAGTTGGAGCCATCCGCATTAGTGCCGCTGAAGTTCACCGCCATAAAATAGCGGCCAGGCGCAAGCGTTGTCACGAACGGCAAAGCAAACTGCCTGTAGCCGCCAATGCTATTCTTCATGTAGTTTGAAGCGTTGGAAGAGGCTAAAGTCGTCGTGCCCAGTGGAGACGTGAAGGAATAGTTTGAGTTCGAACTACAGCTAAACGTGACACCCGCGCTCGAACTCCAAATCTGCGAGAGCTGGTCCGTAGCCGTGCCAGTTCCCTTCTGGTAAATCGCCGCATTGAGTTGCAAAGCGCCGGAACCGGTTTGGTTCGAAGCAGTGATCACAGTTGCGATTGAAGCAAAGAAGTTCACGTCGCTAACTTGTAACGCGTCCGGAATATCGAACGGCGCCATATACATGGTGTTATTGCCAAGTGTCGAGTTGGAAAGGTAGTTCGATCCCGCTACCGGCGAATACGCCTGCATCGGCAGAACCGGGCTCCATGTGAACGTAGACTGACCCTGCGGACTAACCGCAAAGAAGAATCCTGCCTGTGCGTTGACTATTGCCGAGTTGCCAGGGCTGACTACTGCAAGCACGGCGTTACCGTTCTCATCAGCCCAAAAGCTGACGGGGTAGCTCGCGGTCGAAGGGACCGATACCGATGCCTGCGAGTAGGCGACATTCGAGATTAACTGAGGGTTTGGGTTTGTATTAGGCACCGTTAAGCGGCCTCCTTATATTTGGGTTTTTAATGAGATGTTCGCCCTGGCCGTAGCTAGGGCAGCATTGAGTTAAAGTGATAGAAGGTGATTCAGAACTGCGCGTTGCCTCTCGGTAGGCTTATAGAATCGCCAGGGCAGTCCCTTCTTTGCGCGGTGAGCAAGGTAGGGAAAGCCGCGGGAAGACATGATCCGAAAATCGCCGGATACGTCTTTGCTCCAGAGTTTCAAAGCGAGTTTTAGTTGCGCAATCGCAATGGCCCGCTGACTATCTGGCATTGCCTCTTATTCCTTGCATGATGCCGTCAAATCGGCGCTTTGTGGGCGCTGGACGCTTGTCTTCCTGTCTACTTAGCGCGATGCCGGTTAAAGCGCTGAGCAGTCCCATCCACGCCCGGTAGATGCCTTTACCGATAAGCATCAGCCAAACCACCGGCCACGCCAAAATTATCAGCCCCATTTCAGGCGCTACGCTCGATTTCCATGTAGCGGCGGCAAAGAGCCCGTAAAGCAAGCCGACGAGGAAGTAGGCAACCGGGCTCATCAAAACCCAGCCCCACCACGGAATCATAAAGGCTTCTTCTCCACCGCTTCCAGCACCTTGGCGCGAAGCGTCTCGTAATCGTAAAGTGAATGGACGGGGTGACCATCCTCGTCTTTGTCGTCCTTGCCTAGCGCGATCCCGTAGGCCTCACAAAGGGTCGTTACCTTGAGCCCGTTGTTCATGGCGCCGACGATGCCTAACCGCTCACACTCTGCGGAAATCGCGGCGTCTTCCGGTTCAGGAGTGACCGTGCCGTCAAAGTCGGGGTTCTCGGCGAGTTGGGCTTCGATTGCATACCGCTGCGCTACTGCATGACCATGCATCCCGTCAAACACCTCATCCGCCGCGCTCACAAGTCCGCCAAGCGCGCCAATGAAGGTATCAATATCGGAACCAGGGCAAAGGATGCCGTTGACTTCAAACTGCCCATTATCACGCAGTGTGATGATCAGGTTGTCGTAGCGCAACTCGCATGTGGTTCCATTAGTGACCACGCTCGGAGCTGCCCTGTACCCTCTAAAGGTCTCGGGATCCTCGCCAAGCGCTTGAATCTTTGCCGCGATCTCTGCCTTGGTCGCACTTGTCGGAACACTCCCAACACCTGCAAGCACAGCTCGCTCCCTTAGCTTTCGCACGGGAATGTGATCGAACTCGCCACCCTCTGGATCAACTTCTACATCGGGAGCATCCTGCGGTTCGAAAGGCTCGCGCCTTCCTTCCGTCAACCCGTTGGATAATCGCAAGTCATCGACAACCGCAGGCGAAGCAATCGGCGCTACTTCTGGCGCTTTCTCTGCTACGGCCGTAGGCGCTTTCGGAGTCGCAACCCGAGTTCTTGAACCGGGCTTATTGGCTTTGTTTCTTGGCATGTCCTTTCTCCTTTACTTAGTCAGGGCCGGTTCTCGGTCCTGGATATCTTCAGTTGGGTCTTCTACCTCAACCTTCTTGATCCTTGCTAAAATGTGATCTTCGGTGGTGATCCGGACCTTCATGCCGTCAATTTCGGCTTCGGCACCTGCAAACTTGCTGAATAGCACTATGTCTCCGGGCTTCACTTCTGGAATGACAAAGGAGCCATGATCGAACTTGCCAGACCCCACCGCCAAAACAACAGCTTCCTGCTGCATTTCCTGTGCGGACTCCGGAATGTAGATGCCACCTTCCGTCTTTGCGATCGGATCAAGTGGCTTGAGGACGATTTTTATGCCTAATGGCTCTAAGAGTGTTCGTATCATGGTTAGTTTGTCGATCCCTTCCCGTTTAGAATTCCTTTCATTTTTGTGGCAGCCTGAGAGCCGCCGATTCCGCTGTTGGTGGCGTTGGTGTTAAACTTTGCGGCCGCTTGCTGCTTCGCCAGTTCCTGCTTAGTGGCCAGTTCAGCATCCTTGTGGATTTCAGCAATCTCAGCATCGATATCCGTTACGCCCGTAAACTGCTGACACTTGGATACAAAGGTTTTTTCAGACATCGCGCCGGCGTCGTAAAGCAGGGTTAGGGTCTGAACCTGGTCGAGCGGGTCCTCTGCGCTACTTGTTGTCCAAACCGTGTCGTATTTGAGGGTTTTGTAATCGATGCCCTGCAAGGCAAGCTGAATCTCAAAGAAGTGCAGAATCGGAAGATCAAGAAACTCGTTAAGGGTTTGCGTTTGCTTCAACCACTGCCGGGTCATGTCCTTCAAAACATCACGGTTGATGTTCTCCGCGCCAAGGTTCATTAGAGCCCGGGGTGTTGGCCATCCAACAGCCACACGGTCAAGGAAATATTTTAAGTGATCGCATTCGCCAATCCCACTGTCCCCTTGAACGGCCTCAACCTTTCCGATTCCGTTGCTGAAAAAGTCGCGGGCGACCTCGGTTGGATCGAATATTTCGCGTTTGCCCTCAACGAAGCCGTTAAGCGCCATCAGATCCATAAGCTCGGACCTTGAAGCCGTGTTATCCTTATCGCCAAACGTCCACAGGTAGCGCATTGGCGCACGGACTTGGACCTGAGTCACCTTCGCCGCTTCCATCAACTCGAGAAGCCTTCGCAGTCGCCTTACGCTTAAAATCTCAGGGTTGCCATTCTTGGATCCTGGCATCCAGTTCCAGCGAGCATTGAACACGCTCCAGAACGGAAACGTCGCAATATCCTGCCAAGTCTGTGTATCCACCTGGCCATAAGCATTCGCCATGTCGATAAACTGGTCGGCGTCATCGGTCTTGCGCTCCATGCCAACGGCCGGCAGGTTTAGAAAATGGTCGATATAGCCGTCTTGCCTAAGCGGGTTTCCAGCAATCGCCGCCTGCGGCCAGAATTCACCCGCGATCATCGCGCATAGTCCGCCGCCCTGAAGGCTGATGCCGTCCAAGGGGCCACCAGCAGTCGGCCAAAGTTTCACATAGCTATCGGCGATATCCTGAGCATCGCGTGACATCGAATCCTGACCCTGGACAAGAATCCGCACTCCACCACGGACAGCCTCCATCACAAACATATTACAGGCCTTGCGGCATGCCGGATCGTTGAACCACTGGTCGTAGCAATCTTCGATGTACTGCGCCTTCTCGAATCTTTGAGGCCAAAGTGTTTGATAATAGGTCGTCGGTGAAGCGGCTGCAGAACCTTGCTGGGTCGTAACATCAGGCTGCAAAACCCGTCCGCGCATCGATTCAACCACCCGGTTAATGCGCTTCAGCATCCCTGGCGGCTTGCTGTGTTGCGCGGGTCTGTAAGCGGTAATCGCGCCAGAATCCGTAATCGCGCCCTGATCAGTGAGCACGTAGGTTCCGCGTCTTGCAACACCATTAGGAACGGTTGGAAATGCTCTCATCTTCTTACAATCAACCTTCCTTCGTTCTGCTTAGTCGGCGTGGCCGCTTCAACCCTTCTTAGCCCAACCGGGACGGTTGTCCGCACATTGCTTGCGTTCGTCTGTTGCGCTGAGCTCGATATAAACTTTGAGTTGCCGCCCACTAACTCATTTGCGCAGTCAGCGCTTGCGTCCACCTGGTCGTCATATTCATGCTTCTCGTCTTCCCTGAAAAGCCGATGCTCTTCCCGGAAGGTGAAAAACCAATCCAGTGGGATTTTTCGAACCGTTTTAAATTCTTCATAGCCGGGTGCAAGGAAAAGTTTTGCGTTTCCGCCATTGACTTTATCCTGCCAATTCTCAGACCGCTTAGCCTTCTTGCCCCGAACGCCTTTAATGATGTGGTCGCTATCAGCCAGAAGATTGTTATAACTCCGCGCCTGGTCCTTTCCTGCTTGGCTTGGATCCTGAGGAAGACGAACTTTAACATCGCCCCATAACTCTTTATCCAAATCGGCGATATCATCGACTAACTTTCTGACCTTGTGAGATTCAAACTGAATTCTGATCACATCCAGCACAAAAAGCATCCCGTTCGGCGCAAGACCCATCAGAACGCCAACCGTATAATCCCCCCCGCCTTCAGTGGCCGCTAGGTCCCAAGCCCTGCAGAACCGGATAAGACGAGGCAGTTCGCCGCTCCAGGCTTCTAGGCGTTTTTCATCGAAGAAGAAACCACCGGCGCCCTTAACTTCCTGCTGACACTCAATCTTGAATGCTCGCATCCCGAGCTTATTGAGGGTCCTTTCGCAAACCGCAAGGCTTTGGCCTTCCCAGGTGGGTTCGCCGCTTAAAATCCGTATCTGTCGACTGCCATTAGCCGCCGTATATTCTTCAGTTACAAGGTTGCGAACGGCCGGTTCAGGCTCGTGACAGACTCTATTAAGCAAAAAGCCCGCGCGCCCGTCCGAAAGCTGAGAAACGACGGAATTCTCATGGATGAGGTTTTGAACGACCAGAACATCAAAATCAACCGACCCCGTTCCGAGCACTTTATTAGTGATGGCGTCGATTTTCTTAGCGGTCTTGTCCGGAGTGTCCGTTCCCTCGTCAATATCGTCAAAGATAATCAGATCAGGCCGGTAGTGATCGATTTTGATTCCGCGCGAAGCAACGTCAAGACCGTAAGCGGCAATGTTAAATCCACCCTTGGTTCTTAACCGGTTGTGGCGCCATCCCTTCGAGTTTCCATACCTGGTTAGCGCCCTTTCAATCCCCATCCCTTCAAGTAGTGTTCCAATCGATTGCACGTGTTCATCGGCCTGGTCCTGGGTGCCGCAAACATAAAGT
>Ga0182024_10007392_pt1 | contig 23692 bp, 18 predicted proteins | sample P32metaG_FD_120480 | JGI IMG/M metagenome (GOLD analysis project Ga0182024, IMG submission 120480) | Permafrost microbial communities from Stordalen Mire, Sweden - P3-2 metaG (Illumina Assembly) | ecosystem: Environmental > Terrestrial > Soil > Wetlands > Permafrost | place: Sweden: Stordalen... | reverse complement strand
TCAAGGCCTTCGAAAAAGGGTTAGAGTATGGGGCGACTGCGTTGACTACTACCGCGAATCGTGCTGACGCCGAACTGCTGATGCAGTACTCGGGGGAGTGACTCAGGTAAGAGGTCTGAGGTTTGATTGCAGAAGGTGAAATATCACACCAGTAGTGCAGCCCTTTGATATTTCACGTCATTCAACATAGCTCAGACCTCTGACTTGTGCATAGATAGGGAGTGGAAAGCCATAACCACTAAGGCCACGAAGGTACACGAAGGAAACCTCGGCTAATCCGCCGTTGCATTCCTCAGCTTTCAATGTTGTGAAACGCAACGTAAGCTTCCATGCTTGCAATGTACTGATTACAAGCTTGGTTTCGCCTCGTTTAATTCTTATCGTTGCTACGCGAGCTTCTGGCTGTTGCGTCCTGCATCAGCGTCGCGCTGAGAACTTAATCGCGAAATTCTGCGGGCTAAGTTGTCTCTCTTCCAACTCCTTTATTCACAGGGTGATGGCAGCTCAATTTTTCCTGCGAGGAATTGGGCCTCTCTTGGCATGGGGATTGCCTTTATGTAAAGTGCGAGGTGGCTAGATAGAAAGGCCTTCCGCCGAGGTGACTTATGACAGTCCTAATGGTTCTCTTAACATTCGTAGCTTTCTTACTAATCGATTACTTCCGAAGCCGCCACACGATTGCGGAGCCGGTACCAATGTTGCACGCTGCCGCGGGAATGCATGAGGCTGCTCCACGTCTTCAGCCGGCGCTAGTTGCTGGTTTTGCGGTGCCTGAGAATTTGCGCTACCACCCTGGACACACCTGGGCGTTGAGCGAGAGCACGAACCTGGTGCGCGTTGGGATGGATGATTTTGCTACCAAGCTGGCAGGCAAGATCGAGCGTATCGCTCTGCCGCAACGCGGGCAATGGATCCGCCAAGGCCAGAAGATGTGCACTATTAATCGTGATGGCATCGCCGTCGATATGGTATCTCCGATCGAAGGCACAGTGTCCGATGTCAATGAAGCGGTGGCGCAGGATCCGAAGGTTGCGCTGAGCGATCCGTACGGGGAAGGCTGGTTGGTGACCGTGCAGGCGCCCGACTCCAAAACGAGCTTTAAGAATTTGCTTGGTGGGGCGCTGGCGCGCTGGTGGACAGAGGAGTCCGCAACGCGCTTGCAGCGCCGTATGCCACTGGCCTTTGCAGGCGCGCTGGCACAGGATGGCGGAGTCGCGATGAACGATTTCTCTGCGCAGATTCCCGATCAGGAATGGCTGCCGTTAGCGAAGGAGTTCTTTCTTTCGTAAATGAAGACGAACAGTCATCTCGATTAAATGGCAAGGCTGGCCGTCCGGATTCGAACCTCGGGCGGCCAGTGCATTTTTGCAACAAGCCTGGCGTGCTGTCGCTTCATCTGTGGATACGTGGATGGACGGGCGAGGACGCCCGTCGCTCCATCGCGTCGCTTAGTCGTTTAGCGGCGTGTTGTGGCGGTTAAAGGGGTCGGGATTGTTGCAGCCTGGCAAGATGTACACAATGTGCTTTCCTTGAGATCGATCCACTCTACGGCGTGGGACGGGGCCATGGCGCAGCTGTAGTCGTCGCAGTGCGTCAGGCTGATGGTGTGGCCTAGTTCGTGGACGGCTTCTTTGATTACACGCTGTCGGAATAGGTCAGCATCGGGAGGAAGGCCATAAAATTCCTGGCGCAAGCGATGAGCGGAGACCACGGCGCAGGGACCGCCCATTTGTGCCTCGCCAAAAACGAAAGTGAGAATTGGGATATAGAGGTCAACGGCACTCACTCCGAGGATGCGCCAGGAGTCGGCGGTGACAAGATGCTGCATGCGATGCAAAAGTTCGGATGAGTGATACTGCTGTCGCTCTGGGTGGTAGGCAAATTCGGGGTCCAGTCGAATTGGGAGCACGACGCAAGAGACGCGAAATGTTTCTTCGACGACGGGTTGCAAATCATTTAGCAGTCCTTCATCCACATTGCCGATCGGCAAGAGTTGCACAAGCTTCATGGGGCAGTTCTTGATGTTAGTTCTTATGTCTCTGTTCTCAGTTCCCAATTTTCAGTTCTTAGAACTAGGTCAAAGACTGGGAACTGAGAACTCGAATTCAGTTTCATCGCGTTTCAACTACTGTGCGCGACCATCCGTATTTCTTCAGTTTGTGATAGAGGGTGACTCGGTCGATGTCGAGCAATTCCGCGGCGTGGCTTTGATTGCCTCCACACTCTTCGAGCACGCGCAGGATGTGGGCTTTCTCTATTTCGTCCAAAGTCTTGCCCGGGCCTTCGGGGCCACTGGCTTGGGACTTGAAGATGAAGTCGTGTTCTTGCAGCTCCGGTTCTCGACCGACGACCATGGCTCGTTCGACGGCGTTTTCCAGTTCGCGAACATTTCCCATCCACGGCTGCTGCTGCAACTGGTTCAGGGCAGCGCGGGACACGCGGCTGACCCGTTTATTCATGGCTAGAGAAAACTTGCGCACGAAGTGGTCGACCAATACGGGGATATCTTCACGGCGCTGGCGTAATGGTGGAAGCTCGATGCGGAAGACGTTGAGCCGATAGAAGAGGTCGGGGCGAAACTTGCCTTCCTCGATCAGCTTTTCCAAATCTTTATTGGTGGCGGCTACGCAGCGGAAGTCGACTTTAACAATCTGGTTGCCGCCGACGCGGGTGATTTCGCGTTCCTGCAGAACGCGCAGCAAGTCAGTTTGTGTTTTAAGAGTGATATCTCCAATTTCGTCGAGGAGAACCGTTCCGCCCTCGGCGATTTCGAATTTTCCTTTCTTGCGATACTGCGCGCCGGTAAACGCGCCTTTTTCGTGACCGAAAAGTTCGCTCTCGAGAAGCGTTTCGGTGAGGGCGCCGCAGTGGATGGCGACGAGGGGATGGAATCTTCGCGGGCTGGCGTGGTGAATCGCGCGGGCGACTAACTCCTTTCCCGTGCCGCTCTCCCCCGTAATCAGAACCGTAGCGTCGGTGGGGCCGACGGTCTGAATGGCCTCGTAAACCTTGCGCATGGGAGCGCTCTGGCCGATGATGTCGCCGGGGCGCGCGATTTCGGCTACGGTTTCGCGAAGCAAGACGTTCTCTTGCACGGCGCGTTTCTGCGTCAGCGCATTCTTCATGAGGTGCGAGATGTCGTCGGGGTCGAGCGGTTTGGTCACGTAGTCATAGGCGCCATTTTTCAGAGCGGCGACGGCGGTTTCGACGGAGGCGTATCCGGTCATGATGATTACGATTAGTTCAGGATCGATTTCGTGCATTCGGCGCTGCAGTTCGATGCCGTCGGTGCCGTGCATTTTGATGTCGACGAGGGCGGCGTCCCAGCGCTTTTCCGCTAGCCGAGTCAGTGCGTCGTTTGCATTTTCGACGGTGGCGACTTCATAGCCTTCTTCGGTAAACCATTTGCCGAGGGAATCGCGGACGCTAAGTTCGTCGTCTACGATTAGCAATCTCGCCTGTGTATTCACTTCACTCACCTCACCTTCATCGCGGCATCCCGCTCTCCAACCACTGCCAATGCAGCCTCAGGAGCTTGATTTGGCAGGGTAAGAGTGAAAGTTGTGCCTCGTCCTAATTCAGATTCGACTTCGATCTTTCCCCTGTGACGCTCCATAATTCCGCGGGCAATTGCCAAGCCGAGCCCGACGCCGCGTCCAGTTTCTTTCGTGGTTAGAAAAGGCTCGAAGATATGGGGCAGGATGTCGGGAGCAATACCTGATCCGTCGTCGCGCACCTGAATTTCGATTTCTGATCGGTTGCTGATGAGTCGATTCTCGAGCCAGAGTGTGCCGCCGCGCGGCATGGCGTCGATGGCGTTCATAATCAAAGCAAGAAGGACCTGTTCAATCTGCGCCGGATCGCAAGCCACTAGCGGAAGATCTGGCGCAAGGTTCAGTTGTAATTCGACTCCGACTAAATCCAATTGATGGCGCACGAGAAGCAAGGCACGATCGATGATGACGTTGAGGTCGGTGGACTGGAGATTCATGGGGGCGGTTCGGGAGAGGCTGAGCAGGTTTTTAATCAGGTCGCCGCAGCGGCGGCTTTCGGACGCGATGAGTTCCAGGCATTGCATTGCCTCGTCGCGTTTTTCATGCTCGGATTGGCCCGTCGCGACCCATTTCCGCAGCAACTTGGCGTAGGTGAGAATTCCGGAGAGCGGGTTGTTGACCTCGTGCGCGACTACTGCCGCCATTTTTCCGAGGGACGCCATTTTTTCTACCTGCAAGACGTGATCGTGGGCGCGTTGGAGTTCCGTTGTCTTTTCTTCAACGCGAACTTCGAGTGTCTTTGTCCAATCGACGATCTCTTCGTTGGCGGCGCGCAACTGCAGGCTCATACCGTTAAAGGATTGGGCGAGGTCGCCCACTTCGTCGTCAGACGCAATCTCGATCTGATAACCCAGTTCGCCGCGGGAGAGATGTTTCGTGCCGTTCTTGAGCGCTTTGATTGGGAGATCAACCACTCGCCATACGAATAGCCAGGTCGAGAGCGCAACGATGATCAGTGCGGCCACGGTATAGGACATCATGCGCGCGCTGCTCACTTGGAGTTGCGCATCGGCTTTGGCTAGCGAAAGGTCGGTGTCTAGCACGCCTAAGACTTTTTGGCTGGCGGGATGAGCGTGGCAATTGGCATTCGAGCAACTTTGTTGATTTTCAATCGGGCTGATAATGCCCAGCACGCGCTGGCCGCCGGCGCTGCGATAAATACGAAAGCGATCGGGACGATTCAGGCGCGCCAGTGGCTGTGATTGGTTATGGCAGCCATAGCAAGCCTCGGCGTTCTTATCGAGAACGTGGCTGACTTCTTTCGGGTCGGTGGAATAACCGATCCGCCCCTCCTGGTCAAAGATGCGCACTTTGACCATGCCGGGCTCGTCTGCGATGGTTTTGATGGCGTGGTAGAGTCCTTCGCGATCGTTGTGCAGCATGTAGTAAGCGGTGCTGCGGGTAATCACGTTGCTCACGCGCTCAGCGCTCGCCAGCGTGGCCGCTTCGAGATCCTGGCGATGCAATCGGATGTTTAAATATCCAAGGAGCGCGAAGATTGCGACCATCACGGCGAGCAGCGAGGCAATTAACTTTGCACTAATGCTATGAACCAACCTCTTCGATCCGGAATTGTTCGATCCAGCCGGTTTGACGTAATTGCGACTTGATTCAGTCTCCGGCATGGGTTAACACCGGGCTGGCTAGTGCGCGTTCTATTTCCTCGTCTGTCGGAACCCGCGGCGCTGGATGCTCTTCGCCGAAAATCGGCAGGTACTTTACGGCTACTCCGAACAGCGCGAAGCCCATCGCAATGATCATCAGCGTGATAGAGAACTCGGTCCACTTGGGCACGTAGTGATGTCCCACGTAGGTTTCAAAACCAATCAGAGCGATATTGAGGCGGTTGGTGATGAAGCCGAGCACGGTTGAGATGGAGGCTAGATATAGGAGTTGCGGCGAGAGGCGGACTTTTTTGAAGCTGAGCATGGTGATGGGAATGACGAAGGTCAGAGTCAGTTCGAGCCACAGAAAATATGCTTCGTAGCTGGGCGTGATAATTTGCCGGAGCAGGCCGCGATGGAAATAATCTTCGAAGCGCAGCAGGGCGTTAACCCATAGAGCGACCAGTAACGCGCCGCCAAGAGTGACCAGGACGGGGAGTTCGAGTTGCCGTCCGAAGGCTTTCGCGCTTTGCGTGGATTCGAAGATGGTCATTGCTATACCGACGGCGATGGCCGATCCGAAGAAAAAGAACGGCAGCGCAGGCGAGTACCAGAACGGATGCAGTTTGCTCGGCATGATCAGATACAGCGACCCAAGCGAACTCTGGTGCAGAGTGGAGAGCAATATGCCCAATACGATTAGAACTGGGTAGATTTTGTTGATTAATTTGATCGGTGTTTTCCAGTTGAGGCGCTCGAAAACGATGGGCAGAAACTCGAAGAAAAGCACCGTCGTGTAGGTCATCACGCACATGCCGACCTCAAACATCACGGAGTGCGGATTCATGTAGATGAGCTGATGCCAGATATACCAGGGACGGCCCAGATCGAAGAGCAGACCGACGATGAACAGGACGTATCCGAGGAAGGCGGTGAGGACGGCGGGACGAACGACGGCGTGGAGGCGCTCGACGTTGAAGAGATAGACGGCGCCGACCATGCAGAAGCCGCCGGCCGCCAGCATTACTCCGCAGAGGCAATCGAAGCCGATCCACAAGCCCCAGGGAAATTGGTCGGTCATGTTTGAGACGGCGCCCAAGCCGCGGAAGTAACGGATAAATGTGGAGTAGAGGCCGAAGGCCATGATTACGAGGAAAACAACTCTCCAGAAAGTGAGTTTGATCTGCATCGCGCTTTTTGATAGGCGATTCATTACGCTCGTCATTTCGCACTCCCGTTTTTCTTTTCTTGTGCTTCTGCAGCTTCGGCGGCGGCCACTTCATCGCGGCGGTGCGAAACCCAGTAAATGCCGCCCAGTGCTAGCGTCCACACGGGGATGAAGTCGGGAATTCGCTCCATCACGCGACCAGTGTATTCGGGCATTGGAGTGTCGCCGATTTTCACCGCATCTGGGTAACCGTAGGTTTCAGCTTTTACGCTGGAGAGAATGAGGACTGAGGTTCCGCCAACTTCGTTAAGACCGTAAATATAAGGATAGTAATTGGATGGATTTTGGCGGATGCGATCTTTGGCTTCCGCGATGAGATCGTCGCGGTCGCCGAACTTGGTGGCGCCGGTGGGACAGATTTCAGCACAGGCGGTCTGCTCGCCGACGGCGATGCGATCGGGACACATAATGCATTTGCGAACGCGGGGGTTGAGCGATTGCCACTCGTATTTCGGCTGGGCAAACACGCACGCGACCATGCAATAGCGGCAGCCGATGCACTTCCAGACGTCGTAGACGACTGGGCCGGCGCTGGTTTTGTGGAAGGCACCGACGGGGCAGACGGAGGCGCAGGCCGGCTTTTCGCAGTGCATGCAGAGGCGACGCATGAACTTGTCGTCTTTGCTGAGGACGACGGTATATTTGTGCGCGGATTGCACAGGCTCGGCGGCGATCTTGTCGTCGTAGGGTAGCTTGTTCTGCTGTGCACAGGCGCTTTCGCATTGTTTGCAGCCGATACACATTGTGGCGTCGTAGAGCAAAGCCTTACTCATGGGATTGCCTTTCACTCTTTGCTACAGGTTCAACTTTTTTGTTTCCGCGGAACACGGCTTGCCATAGTTGGTCGGGCGCGGTGTTGGCGCGGAAGTGGCCTGGATGTGGGCTCGTTGAAAGACGGGAAAAAAATAAGGGGTCCGGAATTGAATGCGTCCGGACCCGATGAGGGAGTGCTGCCTGGGAGAGAAGGGGAAGAGGAATGATCTCCGGTGGCCGATGGAGGGGCCAGGACTCTGGGGTTTTCGCTAATTCGGAAATCTTCATACTAGACTCTCTCTCAGCAGCCATCGCTTGCGATTCGCGGAGGCGCGCGTCAACCTACTGGCCTCTTGAGGCGCAGGACGATGGCGGTTACTGCTTTCAGAGCTGAATAGCGACTACTTTTGCAAGCCGCGAATGTAGGTAACTACGGCTTTTGCATCGTCGGCGGACAGACCCTTTACGGAGCCGGGGTGCTTTGCGGTTCCGGTGATAGCGGTCGCGAGATCGCTATCTGACTTTTTCTTTGCGTCGTCGGAAACCAGGCTCGGAATCTTGGCAGCGGGTTTGCCGGTGGCGTCAGCGCCGTGGCAGGCCGCACACTTCGATTTGTAAATGGTCGCTCCGTCATCGGCTGCCCAGGATAGATTCGGGATCAGGATGAACAGGGTAACCGCGATGGTCATTACCAGCATCAACAGCTTCGTCGTCTTCATGATTTCGTTATTCTCCTTGTAACAATTTTGTATCCATTAAAATTGGCGTCCGTCCGCTAGCTGTGTGCTGTTGCGAAAGTAGCCACCTTACAAATTCAAAGAGCCCTTAGTAACAAAACGCAGCGACCTAATCGCTGTCCTATTGAGAGTTTCAACGTGGAGGAGAATCGCATCAGTGACCAGCATCACCCTAAATCGTGACCCTGCCAGGCACAGTTACGAGCAACGTCACAAAGGTGCAAGATCACATGTGGCAGTGAGTGAAATCACTGCTGAAGGCGGGTTTACCACAATCAGAATGTAGTCTTACGCGAATCCATCGGGCTGGCTTACGGCCCCGATATGAGCCTGTTCATCGATGAACAGACGGCCGGCAGTCAGCGCTTTGCGATCAATTGCGAGGAGATCGAGTTTCTTAACCTTATCTTCGAGGACACTCAAAGCGGTGCCGGGAGCGAGACACTCAGTCTCTTCCAATAGTGCACCCATCATTACGATGTTGGCGGCTTTGTTAGAACCAAGCTTGTCGGCAATCTCGGAGGCGGGAATTGCAATCATGCGCGCTTCCGGCGCAATGAAATCGGCAGGAAAGCTGGCGCCGTTGTAAAGGATAGTTCCTCCACTTATTAGCTCGTGCGCAAACTTTCGGAGGGAAAATTCATTCATCGCGACGAGGACATCGGGATGCGAGACCAGGGGCGAGCCGATCCGCTCCTTAGCCAGGCAAACATGGCAGTGCGCGCTGCCGGAGCGCATCTCCGGGCCATAGGAGGGAAGCCAGCTAACTTCCAAACCTTCGCGCATTCCCATTTCTATAAGAAGTTGGCCTAGCAGCAGAACGCCCTGCCCTCCGAGCCCCGCGATTTTGATCTTCACATCTTTGAAGGGATGAGCATGTTTCAATTGTGAAGAAGCATCGCGGGTAATTGTCTTCGGTGTAATGCCAAGCACATCGGGCACGGAACGCTGCGGCGGTTCATTTTCGCTGCCCGCTGGAATTTCCAAGCGGCGGTCGCGAAAAATATTCAGCGGAAATGTCGGCGTCATCTTTTCCAGGACCCAGCGGCGCGCTTCCACCGGATCTTTTCCCCAAATCGTTGGGCAGGGAGACAATATTTCGACAAACGAAAAGCCCGCACCATCGCGCTGGAACTCGATCGCTTTGCGGATCGCACGCCGCGCTTTCATGATGTTTTTGCTATCAGAGAGAGCCACGCGCTCGATGTATGCCGGCGCTTCAAGAGTAGCGAGGAGTTCTGCCATGTGAATGGGGAAGCCCTCGGTCGACGGCCGGCGCCCCCACGGAGAGGTTGTGCTCTTCTGCCCGACCAGGGTAGTGGGCGCGAGTTGCCCGCCCGTCATCCCATAGATTCCGTTGTTCACGAAAAAGACGGTGATCTTTTCTCCGCGATTGGCGGCATGCACGATCTCTGCCGTGCCGATTGCCGCGAGGTCTCCGTCACCCTGATAGGAGATCACAATCTTTCCGGGACACGACCGTTTGATCGCAGTAGCGGCAGCCGGAGCGCGGCCATGCGCCACCTGCACATTGCCAACATCAAAATAGTAATAAGCAAATACCGAACATCCGACTGGGCTTACGAAAATTGTCTCGTCCTGCAGCCCCAAATCCTGCAATGTTTCCGCAATCAACTTGTGCGCGACACCGTGGCCGCAGCCGGGGCAATAATGTGTCTGGTGCTTCAGTTCCGACTTGCGTTCGTATAAATCAAAGAAGACGGATGACTTCGAATGGATCAGTTCGTATGCAGCGTCGTCCAGACGGGCTGTAGATACGTCGGAGTTAGTTTTCGTTTGAGTCTCCGAATCCACGACGCTGATAAGACTTTCCGCTGCCATTTTCCTTCTCCCCGGCGGAGCCGATGCCATCTCTATCCCTATTTTTATCCCTAGGCCGTGACAGCCATGCGAGCCAAAACTTGTTCCTGTATCTCTCGCACCGATGGCACATTGCCGCCGCCGCGTCCGTAGAATTCCGCGGGAACCCTGCCATTGAGCGCCAGGCGCACATCTTCGACCATTTGTCCGTTGCTCAATTCCACGACCAAAACTTTTTGTACCTTGCGTGCTGCTTGAATTAGAGCTTTCGCGGGATAGGGCCACAGCGTGATTGGGCGGAAGAGTCCAACTCTTATGCCATCTCTCCGCAACTCTTCCATCGCGGACATCAGGATTCGCGACACGATGCCATATCCAACCAGCAATATATCGGCGTCTTCGGTGTGGCAGATCTCACAGCGCGGTTCGGCTGCTTGCGCGCGAATGTATTTGGCCTCCATCTCGCGCTGGTGAGCTTCCAACGCATCGCTCTCGAGGTAGATGGAAGTTATAACATTGGCGCGTGTCTCTGGCGTTCCCTTTACGGCCCACGGCTTCTCCGGCTGCCGAACGTCGCCATTGTTCTCGGAATAATTAAGTTCAAGCGGCTCCATCATCTGTCCGACGAAACCATCGGTTAACACAACGGCGGGATTGCGATACTTATCGGCCAATTCGAATGCCAGCATGGTGAAATCGGCCATCTCCTGCACTGATGCGGGTGCGAGCACGATATTGCGATAGTTGCCGTGGCCGCCGCCTTTAACCATCGCAAAATAGTCGCTCTGCTCCGGCGCGATGTTCCCCAAGCCTGGCCCGCCACGCATCACATCAACGATCACGCATGGGAGTTCTGCGGCGGCAAGATATGACATGCCTTCCTGCATCAGGCTGATGCCGGGACCTGACGATCCAGTCATTACTCGCATACCGGCCGCGGATGCTCCGTACACCATGTTGATGGCGGCGGTTTCGCTCTCCGCTTGCAGAAAAGTTCCGCCGACTTGCGGCAAGTAGAGCGCCGCCGCCTCGGCTATTTCGCTGGCGGGAGTGATGGGATATCCGTAGTAGGACCGGCACCCGGCGAGGATCGCGCTTTTAATTACCGCGACGTTTCCTTTACAGAGCTGCCGCATGGTCGCCTCCTGCCTCTTGCGCGAGCGCCGGTGCTGGAGCCTTTGTTTTCGTTTTTAAACGGTAGACAGTGATCGCGCCGGGCTCCGGACAGCAATAAAAACAGATTCCACAGCCTGAACAATCATGGCCTGTGTAGTGCGCCGGATGAGCTCCGTAAGCATTCAACTCGGGCAACAGTTCCAGGCACTTTGGCGGACACGACTCGACGCACAGCCCGCATCCCTTGCATTCCTCGACATCGACGGTAACGTTACCGCGCGCCTGGCCAGCCATGCTTCACCTCTTCGACTTTGTTGTAGCCAGTTGGCGCTTGCGCGTACCCAGCCAATCTTGATTAGAAGCTCGGCGGATGACTGCGGCGGTGACCTCACGCACTACCGCTGGTGAGGCTGATCACAAACTACGGTTATCTTTGGGAAAATCTTGAGGAAATCCAAACTTGTGGGAACACAGGAAGATCATCGACTGGCTGGGGTTTGAGCGGATGTGTAGAGAGGTCCGATAGAAATTGAGTTCGAGGTGGACGGGCGGGGACACCCGTCACTCCATCGAATATTTTTCCGTCACTGCTGTTAATGGCTTGTGAGATCCACGTGTTGCAGGCCTTTGACGGCGCGCATGTATTGGGCGCGTTCGAAGGCTTGCGGATCAGGGCAGCGGAGTTGGCTCATGCTGCCTTGAATCTGCAGCACAGATTCATATTCGTGATCTTCAAGCCATCTGCGAACGCCTCGTTCGATGTGAGAAAGGTGCCGCACGCCGTTGAGCAAGAGAGTGGAGCAGAGCATGGTCACATCGGCGCCGACCATCAACAGTTTGATTACGTCTTCGGCTTCATGCACTCCGGTGGTGGCAGCTAGGTTGGCACGCAGGTGACCGTAGAGGATGCCGATCCAGGTCAAGGGCAGGCGCAATTCTTGAGGAGTGCTGAGCAGAACTTTTGGTTTGATTTCGAGGGCTTCAAGATCGATATCAGGCTGGTAAAAGCGATTGAAGAGGACGAGGCCGTCGGTGCCCAAGTGATCGAGCCTGCGCGCCATGTTCGCGAGGTTGCTGAAAAATGGGCTGAGTTTTGCGCTGACCGGAATCTGAACAGAAAGTTTCAGCTCGCGCAGAATGTCGGTGTAAATTTTTTCGATCTCGCATCCAGTGACTTCCGTGTTGGTGGGAATGAAGTAGACGTTGCATTCGATGGCGTCGGCTCCGGCCTGCTCGATTTGCTTGGCGTACTTGGCCCAGCCACCGAGGGTTGCGCCGTTGAGGCTGGCGATGATGGGGATGTCGACGGCTTCTTTGGCTTTGCGAATGTGATTTAGATAGCCTTCGGGTCCGGTATGAAACTCACCGAACTGTGGAAGATAGGTGATGGACTCGGCGAAGCTCTCGGTGCCGGCATTGAGATGCTGTTCCAATTCCTGAGCCTCCTGCCGGAGTTGTTCTTCGAAGAGGGAATAGAGGACGATGGCGGACGCGCCGGCGTCTTCGAGGCTGCGAATTCCGCTGATGTCTTGCGACAGCGGAGAGGCGGAGGCGACGAGCGGAGTGCGCAACTGCATGCCGAGATACTTTGTGCTCATGTCCATGGGGATTCCTCGTTCGAAAACTTTTTAATCTTGTTGCTGATGCTGCAAGTATCACTTTCCTACTTCTGCCGGCGCGGCGTGGGCCAGCGGGATTTCGGCTGGAGCTTTTGCCACGACCGGATCTGACTTGCGCTGCGCGAGGTATTCGTAGAGGCGGTAACGCGTGTCGGCGTCGGCCTGTGCCTGGTCCCATAAATGTTTGGCGTGTTCGGGGCTACTCTTTTGGAGCATTTTGAAACGCGTTTGTTGTTGGAGATAATCGCGCACCTTACGCGTCGGCGTGCGCGAGTCGAGCATTAGTGGATTCTCGCCCAACAATGCGCGATCGGGATGGTAGCGATAGAGCAGCCACTGGCCGGAGTCGACGGCGACTTTCTGATCTGACATGGCGGTGGTCATGTTGATGCCGTGCGCGATGCAGTGCGAATAGGCGATGATGAGGCTGGGGCCGTCGTAGGCCTCGGCTTCAAGGAAAGCTTTAAGTGTGTGCTCGTCCTTGGCTCCCATGGCGACGCTGGCGACATAGACGTTGCCATAGCTCATGGCCATCAAGCCCAGATCTTTCTTTGGAGTGGGCTTGCCGCCGGCGGCGAATTTGGCGACTGCCCCGCGCGGAGTGGACTTCGAAGCTTGGCCTCCGGTGTTGGAATAAACCTCGGTGTCGAGGACGAGAACGTTCACGTTGCGTCCGCTGGATAGGACGTGATCGAGGCCGCCGTAGCCGATGTCGTAAGCCCAGCCGTCGCCGCCGATGATCCAGACACTTTTCTTCACCAGCATATCGGCGAGCGACAGCAACTGCGTGGCGTCCGGAGAATTTAGGCTTTGCAGTTTTTCTTTCAGCAGCTCTACGCGCTGGCGCTGCTCGAAAATGTCGGACTCATCTTTCTGCGGATGGGCCAGCAAAGCTGTGACCAGTTCTTCTCCGATGGGCGCGGACAATCTGCGCACCAACTCGCGCGCGAACTCGGTCTGCTTATCAATCGATAGCCTGAATCCGAGGCCGAACTCGGCATTGTCTTCGAAGAGGGAGTTGGACCAGGCGGGGCCGCGGCCGTCGACGTTTTTCGCCCAGGGAGTCGTGGGCAGATTGCCGCCGTAGATTGACGAGCAGCCGGTGGCATTGGCGATCACGGAGCGATCTCCAAAGAGTTGCGACATTAGTTTGAGATACGGGGTTTCGCCGCATCCGGAGCATGCTCCGGAAAATTCAAAGAGAGGTTCCTGGATTTGCTGCTGGCGGATGTTCGAGATCTTGATATTTCTGCGGTCAAGCTCTGGAATTTTTAGGAAGAAATCCCAGTTGTCGCGCTCCGGTTCGCGGAGCGGCGGCTGCGCCACCATGTTGATGGCTTTCAGGCGAGTCTCACTCTTATTCTTGGCAGGGCAGATATCAACGCAAATGCCGCATCCAGTGCAGTCTTCGGGGGCAACCTGAATGGTGTACTGCAGACCTTTCCATTCTTTGTCGCGCACTTCGGTTGATTTGAAAGTTGGGGGCGCTCCGGCGAGTTGCTTTGAGTCGTAGACCTTGATGCGGATCACAGCGTGGGGACAGACCATCGCGCATTTACCGCACTGAATGCAGGTCTTCGTGTCCCACGCGGGAATCTCCAATGCGATATTGCGTTTTTCCCACTTCGCGGTGCCGGTAGGGAAGGTGCCGTCGACAGGGAAAGCGCTGACGGGAATGCTGTCACCGTTGCCGGCGTAGATTACGCCGAGGACATCGCGCTCGAATTTTGGGGCTTGCGCGGAGAATGCGTCCGGCGTTTCGGTTTTGCTAGTGACTTGCTGCGGAACGGTGACTTCGAAGAGGTGGGCCAGAGTTTCGTCGACGGCGCGGAGGTTTTGCTGCACGACCTCTTCGCCTTTTCTGCCGTAAGAGTGGCGGATGGATTCGCGGATGGATTCGATGGCTTCTTTGCGGGGAAGAACTTTTGAGATGGCGAAGAAGCAAGTTTGCAGAATTGTGTTCATGCGCGAGCCCATGCCGGTCTCGCGGGCAACCTGGTAAGCGTCGATGATGAAGAATCGCGCTTTTCTGGTGATCAATTGCGTCTGCACTTCACGTGGCAGATGATCCCAGACTTCGTCTTTGTTGAACGGACTATTGAGCAGGAAAACCCCGCCCTCGACCAGGGTGCTGAGCATGTCGTAGCGCTCGAGGAATATCCACTGATGGCAGGCCACGAAGTTTGCCTTCGAAATTAGATAGCTCGAGCGGATGGGCTGGGGGCCGAAGCGCAGGTGGGAGACCGTCATGGCGCCGGATTTTTTGGAGTCGTAGACGAAGTATCCCTGGCCGTAGTTCGACGTATTTTCGCCGATGATCTTGATCGAATTTTTATTGGCGCCTACGGTGCCATCCGCGCCCAAGCCGTAGAACATGGCTCGCACCACGTTCTCTGGCTCAATAGAGAAATCGGAATCGTAGTCGAGGCTGGTGCGGCCGACGTCGTCGTGAATGCCAATGGTGAAATGGTCTTTGCCGTTTGGCTCAGCGAGGTTGTCATAGACTGCCTTGACCATCGCGGGCGTAAATTCTTTTGAGGAGAGGCCGTAGCGTCCTCCGATAATTTCCGGTGTCTTCTGCAGCAGTCCATAGCCGAGCTTGATGCCTTCCTGAATGGCATTGACGACATCAAGAAAAAGCGGCTCCCGCGGCGCGCCGGCTTCTTTCGTTCGATCGAGCACGGCAATTTTCTTTACTGTCGCGGGAAGAGCTTCCATGAATCGCTTTACCGAAAACGGCCGGTACAGACGCACTTTCAGCAAGCCAACTTTCTCGCCGGCGTGTTGCAGGTAGTCCATGGTTTCATGCGCTGTCTCGGCGCCTGAACCCATCATGACGATGACGCGCTCGGCATCGGGGGCGCCGGCGTAGTCGAATAAATGATAAGAGCGGCCGACGAGATCGGCAAACTTATCCATTACCGTCTGCACTTTATCCGGACAGGCGTCGTAGTAAGGATTGGCGGCTTCACGGGCTTGAAAGTAAACGTCGGGATTCTGCGCCGTGCCACGCAACACAGGATGATCGGGAGAGAGCGCCCTCTGTCGATGCTCGATCACGCGATCCATATTGATCAGCGCATGCATGTCGTCTTCAGTAAGCACCTCAATCTTGTTAACTTCATGCGAGGTACGGAAGCCGTCAAAAAAATGCAGGAAGGGAATTCGTGTTTCGAGCGTGGCTGCATGCGCGACGAGTGCAAGGTCCATTGCCTCCTGCACTGAGTTGGACGACAGCATGGCGAAGCCAGTGGTGCGGCAAAACATTACATCCGAGTGGTCACCGAATATCGAAAGCGCATGCGCCGCCACCGTGCGCGCGCTGACGTGAAACACCGTCGCCGTAAGTTCGCCGGCGATCTTATTCATGTTTGGGATCATCAGCAGCAATCCCTGGGAGGCGGTGAATGTGGTGGAGAGGGCCCCGGTTTGCAGGGCGCCATGGACAGCTCCGGCGGCGCCGCCTTCGCTTTGCATTTCGATAACGTGGGGCACGGTGCCCCAGATGTTCGGCACATTTTCTGACGACCACTGATCTGCCCATTCACCCATATTTGACGATGGCGTGATGGGGTAGATGGCGATGACTTCATTCAGGCGGTACGCCACATTGGCGACGGCTTCGTTGCCGTCCATGGTCTTAAACTTACGCTTCATGTACACCCCTTTTACGTTTGTACGCAACCCCGTCCGTTCGGGAGAGAACGGCCATGTAAAGCATGACGGGTCAGGGCGGGAATGTCGGGAACGGGGCTCACACGGGAGTGTGATGCGGATCACAATGTAGTTCTTAGGGGGAGCGTCGTAATCAATGCATGGACGCATAATTTTGGGACGGACGAATGCGTCCGTCCCTACGCGATTTTCGGGATGACAATTCGCGGCGGCTTATAAATCCAGGTAGGCTTGTACCGAAGTTAAATCTTCGCCGGGTCGAACCTGGAAGCCAACGCGCTTCATGATGACTTGCATCGCGATGTTGTCGGGTAGCATTTCGGCGTATATCTGAGTTAGCTTTTCATCCCGCGCAATTTGGACTACCCGCCGTAGCAGTTCATAACCCAGTCCCTGGTTTTGATAATGATCGGAGACCAGGACCGCGACTTCTGCTTCTTTCTTGGCATGCAGTTTATTGATGCGTCCGACGGCCATGATCTGGCGCTCGGCTGTGACCGGATCGGTGCGCTCGGCGACCAGCGCGATTTCGCGATCGTAATCGCCAAAACAAATTCGCAACAGGCGCTCGTGCGCCACGCGCCTGCTTAGGCTGAGGCTGCCGAAATAGCGCAGATACACACTTCGATCGGAGAGCGTTTCATGAAACTTCACCATTAGAGGTTCGTCCTCAGGGCGGATGGGACGGATCGTGACTTTATTGCCATCTTTCATCTTCCACGATGAGACGTACTGCAAGGGATAGGGACGAACCGCGGGCTTTGGCAGTTGCTCGATATTCACAGAGGGCGCGTGCAATACGATCCTGGCGTCGAGCGCGAGGAGACGATCTGACGAAGCCATCAGGGGATTGATATCAATCTCGGCGATCCAGCGCTGTTCGAGAATGAGTTGACTGAAGCGGACGAGAAGCTGTTCGAGGGCGGGCAAGTTTACCGGCTTGCGTCCACGAATTCCCTTGAGCGCGGTATAGATTCGCGTTTGTTCCATCAATCGGTGTGCCAGCGTTGTATTCAGCGGCGGAAGCGCCAGCGCATGATCGCGATACACTTCAACCAGTTGTCCGCCGGATCCAAAGAGAACGACTGGGCCAAATTGTGGGTCGACGCTGCTGCCAAGAATTAATTCGTAGCCATCGTGCTCAATCATGGGCTGCACGGTTACGCCGCAGAATGAAGATCCAGTCAATTTCGCGGTAGTAATTTTTTCTGCAACTGATTTCTGGGACAGCGATTGTTCCAGTTTTTCCACCGACGACCGAATCGTGCGATAGGCAGCGCGCACGGCCGATTCATCCGGCAGATTCAGCTTGACCCCGCCGACATCGGTCTTATGCGTGATCGTTTCCGAGAGGACTTTTAACACTATCGGGAAGCCGATTTCTTTTGCAATCGTGGCTGCCTCATCCTCGGTGCCGGCGGTGCGAGTTTCAACCGTGGGAATACCGTAAAGCGACAAAAGTCGCTTTGATTCAAACTCGGTGAGCAGTGTGCGGCCCTGCATTCGCGCCTGCTGAATAATCTGCTCCACTTCCTTGCGCGCGGAACTTTCCATTTCCGACTCTTCAGGCAATGTGGGAGTTTCATAAAGCGCGCGCTGGTTGTAGGAATATCTCCACATATAAGTAAAGGCTTGCGCCGCCGTATCTGGATACGAGAAGGTTGGTATTCCAGCTGAATTCAAGGCTGCTTCGCCGTCAGCAACGCTGTTCCCACCCATCCAACTGGCGAGCACGGGCTTGCCGTATTGTTTGGCGTAAGGAGTCAATCGTTGGGCAATCTGTGTTGGATCGGTCATGCCTTGGGGCGCAAGGATCACCAGCAGACCGTCACTGTTTGGATCTTTCGAAGCAATTTCGATGGCACGCGAATAGCGATCAGGATCCGCATCGCCCAAAATGTCGATGGGATTGTTATGACTCCAATGCGCGGGCAAAAACTCGTTGAGCCTCTGCAGGCTATCGGCAGAGAGTTCAGCCAGTTTGCAACCATTGGCGACCAGCGCGTCGGTGGCGAGCACAGCAGGTCCGCCGGCGTTGGTTAGGATTGTAAGCCTCGGCCCCTTTGGCCGTGGCTGCCGTCCGAGCACCTCCGCCATATAAAAAAGATGTGCGATCTTATAGACGCGCAAAACTCCCGACCGGCGGAAAGCCGCGTCCAGCACTTCATCGCTGCCGGTGAGCGCCCCGGTATGCGAGGCAGCGGCGCGTGAGGCCTCTTCGGAACGGCCGGCTTTAATCACAATGATCGGCTTAGTGAGTGCGACCTCGCGCGCCGCCGATAAGAAGGATCGCGCATCGCCGATCGATTCCATGTAGAGCAAAATGCTTTTCGTATGCGGATCGTCACCGAAGTGATAAATCAAATCGCCCCAGCCCACATCGAGCATTGATCCGGTGGAAACGATGGCGCTGAATCCAACTTTCTCGCGCTGGCTCCAGTCGAGAATCGCCGTGAGGAGCGCTCCGCTCTGGCTGAGGAATGCGACGTTGCCGGAATGAGGTGCGTCTTTGGCGAAAGTCGCGTTCAAGCCAATCGTCGGATTCATGATGCCTAGGCAGTTTGGACCAATGAGACGCATACTGCCGCGACTCAAATGCTGCCGAATCTGTTGTTCGAGCGCAGCGCCTTCCGAGCCGCGCTCGCGAAATCCAGCGGAAATTACGACTGCGGATTTCGCGCCGGTATCCACACATTCGCCAATAATCGGTGCGACGGTTGCGGCGGGAGTGGCGACGATCGCAAGGTCTACAGGTTCGGGAAGGTGCCGGATGGAGGAATAGGTTTTGATCCCTAAAACTTCCGGATGCGCAGAGTTAACCGCATAGATTTTGCCGTGAAAACCGCCCTGCAAAAGATTTTCAAAAACGGTACGGCCTACGCTTGATGGGCGGCTAGTTGCACCGATAACGGCGACCGAGGCGGGAGAGAACATGGCGTCCAGCCCATATCGTTGGGTCGATGAATTTGCTTCTTCGTGCGGACGCTGTCCCACGAGGCTGGCATTGGTCGAGTTCATAAACCCAAAGTACGCCTGTCGTGATCAGATTTATTGCCTCGATCATAAACCTGTTGGCGAATAAAGATTGGCATAGAATCGCCGATGGTGAGGCCGGCACATTCAATCGCCGGCCTCACCATCGTGTTGGGCTTAGTTCACCCACTCGCCACGGACAGTGAGAACAGGGCATTTAGACTGCGTTAAGACTTGCGCCGTCGTGCTGGCCAGGTGTGTGGCGAGTCCAAGCTTGCCGATTGGAGGATGTGCGCCCAGAACGATCAGGTCTGCTTTACGAGCTCCCGCAATTCCCACAATGCGCAGGGCAGGCGAAGCAAATTGTGGCCCGAACTCGACTAAGGCTTCTGCCTCACACCAGAGCTGTGCATCCGGTGGAACCAGCGCTTCCAGTCGACGCTTTAGCGAAGCTTGGACGTCGTCCAGATCTGGGATGCCTGCAGCCGGTTGTTCGACGACGTGCAGCAATTCGAGTTGGGCCTGATCTTCCTCGGCAAAGGAAACGGCGTACGGTAACGCCGCTAACGAGTCTTTACTGAAGTCAGTGGCGAATAAAATATGTTGAAATTGAATTTCCCGGCTCGGTTTCGCGGTTACGTGCGGTCCGATGCTCAGGACGGGGCAAGGGGCTCGCCTGAAGACTTCTTCAGCAATGGAGCCCATGAATAATTTGCCGACGCCCGCCCGGCCATGGGTGCCGAGCACTAGTAAATCAATCTTGTATTTTTCTATAAGCTGGATAATCGCGAGCGGGACGTCACCGTTCGTGGTTAGCACATCGTGAGGCACGTCACGGAGTTGCTTCTCGAGTTGATCGATGTAATTTTCTACCCTGGCGTCCTCTTCCTCGATTAACGCGGGCCAGCATTCCGGCGACATCATCAGCATTTCGCCTCTCGAAGGTCTAACGTGGGCGGCATGCACAGTTGCTCCGTAGCGGCGGCCCACAGACAGGGCATAAGGTAGGGCTGCATTGGAGCATTGTGAAAAATCGGTAGCGAATAGAACATTCTTAAGGGTGATTCGCTTCCCTGTCTCGACTGTATGCATAAGGCACCTCCAGGGAGAAATTGTGTGCGAGAGAAGATTTGCTTGCGCCAATGTTTGGCCCAATCTGCTCAGGTCCGTAAACTCCGCTCATCTCGATTTTCGGCACATTTCGTTTTAGGCGCCATGTTGCAGGTCACGTTTTGCAGTGACCCTGGTCACGAACAAAGCAAGTGTTACAATTTGCGGAGATACATTCCGAGCGGATGAGTCGAATAGAAGTATCGAATGCGCGCTCCTTACGGGCTCAACATCCTCGACAATTGCCTCACGTGCCCGGTGCGTGAGGAACATCTCTTTTGCAACTTGCCCCTAAATGCGCTGGAGAGATTGAACGAGATTCGATCGACGGCGGTCTATCCAAAATCGGCAATGTTGTTTATAGAGGGGCAGCAACCCCGCGGAATTTTTGTCTTGTGCGGAGGGAAAGCGAAGCTTTCGAACCTCTTCTTCGGAGGGCAGAACCATCATTACGAAAATCGCGGAAAGCGGAGAGGTTCTGGGGCTGAGTGCGACCATCTCGAACCGGCCTTATGAAGTTACCGCCGAGATGATCGAGCCGGGCCAGGCAAATTTTATTACTCGCGATGCATTGTTGCAATTTCTACGCGAAAATGGAGCCGTCGCTTTAAGGGTGGCAGAGGAACTGAGCCGCAATTATTACGCGGCTTATCAGGGGATTCGCACTCTTGGGCTTACTAACTCGCCGGCGGAACGTTTTGCCCAACTAATCCTGAGATGGTCCAATGCAACTCGAAATGGAGATCCTCTTCATGTGCAACTAACGCTAACGCATGAAGAGATTGCTGAAATCATAGGCACAACACGCGAAACAGTCAGCCGTTTGTTCGCGCAGTTCAAGAAGCAGCAGTTGCTGCACTTAAAGGGTGCGACTTTGATCATCCGTGACAAAGCTGCCCTTGAAAAGATGGTTCACTCTTGATCAAACGCGGAACCGAATGGCATGTTCCGGTCGCGAGAGACACGGCAAGCCGCGTCTCTACAGGTGATTCGGAGCATAGAAGTGAAAATCGGTTTAGACGGCGCGATCGAACTCTTTCCTCAAGCTGTCAATTATCGGCAGCGGAATCCGCATTCTTCTGACATTACCGGACGTCAAAGTAATACCATCGACGGCAAAGCCATCCCCTTCAGGAACGGGATTCGAAACCAAGTGAAATTTCTCGCCATACAGTTTGATGTTGTTTTCGGATGAATATCCAAGCTCTTGAAGCCGCTCGCAAATTTTCTTAACCTTGTCGTTTCTATCTATCATGACAAAACCTCGACGGTCCTTAACAATAGTGAAATGAACTTAGTAGAGAATTACATAAGTTAAATTAGAACTGTTGGTTGTGGGCGATGTAACCATTTTGTCTTTTCGCAGAATTCATAGAGCTCTTCGCGGAAGTTCGGATGTGCAATTTCGATCAACGCCTGTGCCCGCTGACGGATAGTTTTTCCATGCAGGTAAGCCATGCCATATTCCGTCACCACGTAGCGAATCAGGCCGCGGGAGGTGACCACTCCGGCGCCGGGGCTTAGCATTGGAACGATACGAGAGATAGCCCCGTTTTTTGCCGTCGATGAGATGGCGATAATCGGCTTGCCGCCTTGAGACCGAGCGGCGCCGCGAAGAAAATCTACCTGCCCTCCGATACCGCTATAAAACTTCGTCCCAATTGAATCGGAACAGACCTGGCCCGTCAGGTCGATTTGTAGCGCCGAGTTGATGGCAACCATATTGTCGTTGCGTCCAATCAAGGCCGCGTCATTTGTGTAGGCGGTGGGATGGAATTCGAAAATCGGATTATTGTCTACAAAGTCGAAGAGTTTCTTCGTGCCCATGGCAAACCCCAAGATAATCTTGCGAGGCTTGAAGTTCTTGCGAGCGCCGTTGATTACGCCGGCCTCAATGAGGGGAACTACGCCGTCCGATACCAGTTCACTGTGCACGCCAAGATCTTTACGATCGCTGAGAAAGGGAAGCACGGCATCGGGTATTCCGCCAATCCCAAGTTGCAACACAGCGCCATCGTCAATCAGGTTTGCTACATTGCGCGCAATATCGGTCTGCAGTTCTGTTACCCGGGGCTTCTTGCTTTCGCACAAAGGACGCGAGGATTCGACGATCGCATCGATGTCACTCACGTGGATGAAGCTGTCGCCGTAGGTCCTCGGCATGCAACTGTTCACCTGGGCCACCACGTATCGCGCGCACCTGGCTGCTGTAAGCGTTGTATCCACGCCTATCCCAAAGCTGCAATAACCGTGCGAATCTGGAGGAGAAACCTGAATCAGCGCGACATCCAGCGGCATGGCGCCGCTCTCGAACAACTCTTCAATTTCGCTGAGATAAATCGGAGTGTAATCCGCCCTGCCGTCATTAATGGCGTCGCGCACGTTGGCGCCGATAAAAATGGCATTGTGCCGGAAGTGCTTCTCCATGGAGGGAGCCACATACTCCGCAGTTCCCATCATCATCATGTGGACGATTTCGACATCTCGAACAAAAGGGGCGCGGCGGATTAAAGCTTCGACAAGGGTTTCGGGTTCGGCGCATCCCGGCTGAATATAGACGCGCATCCCGGATTCAATGCAGCGCAGGGCCTCATCTGCCGTGTAAACCTTTGGTACATAGTCCAGTTCCCACGACATCACTTGCAATCCCCTTAAGCGGTCTTCGACTGACTCTCGGTTTCGGACAAAATCGCGTTGGCGGTTGCCATTTCATAACCCACGGTAGCGTAGTAAATGGCGCGGTCGAAAAATTGTTCCAGTAATTGCAGCATTTCCAATTCGCCAAACACCTCTACTGGACGGTCTAGAACTGACTCTTTTCTGATGAAATCCCAGAGGTTTTCCTTAGTCAGGACGATCACCCAAATTACTTGACTTAGCGGCACGCGCTGCGATTGCCGTCGCGCCCCGATATCCATGTAACGCTGTTCCAGGCGAAATTCATCCTTACCGATAAGCCACTCTCCGAGGTGATGGTAGACCTCATATACCCGTTCCTTTAGTTCTTCGGGACGAACGTTTTGTTTGTAGCGCTCGGTTAGATCTGAATTTTTAACTTGATCAAGGAGACAAGCGGCAAGCGATTGAGAGTGAGTTTCGATCAAGCGAACGAGGCGATATAGCATCATCATGACAATTCTCCCGACCGAACTCCGTTTCCTGACATTTTCATTATCGGCAATACCAATGGCGATGATTGCCGGTACGGTCGTTGGTGACTTGCATCACATTGGGAACGAAGCGGAAGTAAGAACAGTAAATCAAGTACAAGAAGAGAGACCTGAGCAGCATGAACTGCTCCGGCGGTTCTGCTGGGCTATGCTTCAGGCGGTTAGGGCCGCTACGAAGTGCTGGCAGAGCGAGGTTTCGACGTTGTAGTGTTTGGAGATCACGGGGGTGGTGGCTAGATAAGGTTTCAGTATGCCCTCCACTTTGTGAAATGCCTCGCGCTCATAGCGCTCCGCATCCCGCTTCTCAGTCCACAGAGTGATTGTGACCATCT
>Ga0182024_10007391_pt1 | contig 23693 bp, 20 predicted proteins | sample P32metaG_FD_120480 | JGI IMG/M metagenome (GOLD analysis project Ga0182024, IMG submission 120480) | Permafrost microbial communities from Stordalen Mire, Sweden - P3-2 metaG (Illumina Assembly) | ecosystem: Environmental > Terrestrial > Soil > Wetlands > Permafrost | place: Sweden: Stordalen... | reverse complement strand
TTTGCTGCAAATTACGGCAGCGCCAGTGTCACGTCCTAACCGCTTCTGACGGACGGCAGCATCTGGGACATCACCGACACCGACCAGCATACTGGCTTGAGCGGGGACTCCAAAGGCCACGAAGGTCCACACCCTCACGCCGTCGTGCTTTCGCCCGACAACCGCTTTCTGTTCGTGCCGGACCTGGGACTGGACAAGATCATGTCCTATCGCCTTCTAGCGCAGAAAAGTAGTTTTGAGCTCAACGAGCCCCCCTACGTGAGCGTCGATCCGGGATTGGGACCGCGTCATCTTGCCTTCGGCAAGGATGCGAAATTCGCCTATGTCGTCTGCGAAATGAAATCGAGCGTCGTTGCTTTTTCCTATGACAGCGTCAACGGAAGACTCGCAGTGATACAGACAATCTCGAACCTGCCGCCCGACTTCACAGGCGTCGACAATTCCGGCGAGATCGGAATCGACCGGTCAGGGCGGCATCTCTACGCCTCGAACCGCGGGGACGACAGCATTACGGTATACGACATCGACCCGCGCAAGGGCACGTTGACGAGGGCTCAGGTCGCTCACACAGGCGGAAAGACGCCGCGGAATTTTGTCATCGATCCGACGGGCAAGTTTCTTTTGGCCGCCAACCAGGATTCTGACACCATCACTATTCTGAATATCGACCAGAAAACCGGTGAGTTGACACCGACAGACCGGACTCTCGATGTTCCGTCACCCGTCGACATTCTATTCGTTCCAGCGAAATAGGTATTCTGCGGTTGGAAATTTTGCGGAGTTTTGCAGCCGCTCATGTATCATAACAACATTGGGAGAAGCCTATGAAGCTGTTCGAGAAAGCGCTTTCGAGACGTGGACTGATAAGAGGTTCCTGCCTCGTCGCGGGGGCTGGCCTAATTAGCCTCGCGACCGGTGAAGTGGCACAGTCTCAATCGGCCAGGACCAAAAGCAGCGGCCAACCACGAGTGTTGGCGCTGGTGGGCGACCGGTTTCACAATCCCGACTATATCCGCGTGAGTCTGAGCAAGGCTTTCAAGGACATCAATGCCTCCGTCGATTATACGATCGAATATGAAAAGCTTTCAACCGACCTACTGAAGAATTACCAGATGCTGGTCATCTTCCGGGATGGCTGGATATGGCCGGGCGGCTATCTCGGCCCGGATGCGGCGTCGGGATATTCGGCGAATCTGGAAATGCCCGACACGTTCCCTAAATCAGAGGGCGTATTTTGGATAACGCCTGAGCAGGCCGCGGCGGTCAAGGGTTTCGTCAATGCGGGCGGCGGCTTTTATGCCCTCCACAATTGCAGCCATATCGCGCTGAGTCCGGCTGCAAAAGACTATCGGGACGTCATGGGCGGAGTTTATATCAGCCACCCACCGCTGCGGCCGTTCCAGGTGCGGCCCACCGCGAACAAGCATCCGATTACGGATGGCATCGAGCCCTTCATGGTCAACGACGAGCAGCATTATGTGACCTACGACAAGGACCCCAAATACCTCCTGCTGGAATCCGAGAATCTCGACGGCCTCAAATTCCAGGATCTGGGCACAAAGGCGATTTCGGGCTGGGCCTATGACTATGGCAAAGGGCGCGTCGTGTTCACGGCCGTGGGCCACACCATCCACGCGATGTGGAACCCGCAATATCTTGAAATCCAGAAGCGTTCGATGCAGTGGCTGCTCAGGCAGATCTGACGGTCCTAAGGGCCCGCCGGGCCGATGACAAGCATATGAAAGACGCTCCAGTCTTGAACGGGCGGAAGGTACGTCATGAGCATCATTTCACAAGCTTGCACGCACGCGAACCGATGCGTGATCGGCACGGCCGGACGCCATCGTTCCTTGCTGCGCCTGCCAGCAAAACTACTCTCTTGCCAATAGGAAGGACAGATTACATCCTCCCGAACAGGCGGGCTATTCCAAATGCCCGATGGGGGCGCGGCGATTAAGCCCTTAGTCGGCGTTCAGCAACAGGCAGGCCATGACACACAAGACACTCGATCCAGGCTTCCGTGCGCTTGTGGACGAAAGCGCCCCCGCCCGCATTGTCGGTTCGGGTTACATGTTCACGGAAGGCCCGATTTGGCACCCCCGCGAGCAATATTTGTTGTTTTCCGACATTCCCGCGAGCATCCGCCGGCGCTGGAGCGCCACGGACGGCGTGCGGGAACATGCGAACCCTTCGAACAAGGGCAACGGCATGACCCGCGACACGGCCCTCAATCTCATCGTATGCGAACACGCGACCTCCAGCGTCGTGCGCTTGAAAGACGGCGGCGGGCGTGAGATTCTTGCTTCACATTTCGAGGGCAAGGAACTGAACTCGCCCAACGATGTGATCGTCGCGACCGATGGCGCGATCTTCTTCTCCGATCCGACCTACGGACGCATGCCCGTTTTCGGCGTCGAACGCCCCACCCAGTTAGGATTCCAAGGCGTCTACCGCATCCCGCCGGAGGGCGGCGACCCGCACCTGCTGGTAGAACGGAAGATGTTCGGCCAGCCCAATGGCCTGTGCTTTTCGCCTGACGAGAAGCTCCTTTATATCAACGATACTGAGCAGACGAATATCCGGGTATTTGAAGTTCAGGACGGCAAGCTGAAATTCATCAAGGTGTTCGCATCGAACATCAGCGATCCGGAGGTGCCCGGCGTCCCGGACGGCATGAAGTGCGATGCCCAGGGCAATGTCTGGGTTACCGGACCGGGCGGCATCTGGGTCTATGCGCCCGATGGCCGCCACATCGGCAATATTTCCGTCCCCGAAGGCGTCGCGAACTTCCACTGGGGTACCGCGGACTGGCGAACGCTTTTCATCACGGCCACAACATCCCTCTATGCGCTCGACGTCAAGGTGGGACCCCACCTTGAGCCCTTCATGCGTTGAATGTCGGGGGAGAGCGGCTCACGGCCAAACGTCCAATTCGCGAGGTATCCATGTTCGTATTGCACGTCGCCGTCAAAGTGAAAGACGGCGAAAAAGAAATGCTCGAGAATGCATTCCTTGGGTCCTTCAAGGCGGCGATTTCCGCCCAGGAAGGCTTCAAGGCCGCAACGCTGCTGCGCCCCGACGGCGCGGGCGATTATTCCCTAAGCATCGCGTTCGAAAACCAGGCCCTGCAGCAGAAATGGGTGGCGACTGATCTGCACCAGAAGGTTTGGCCGATGATGGAAAAACACATCGCCCAATTTGCAGTTCAAACCTTCACCGCAGTCTGATCCCTGCGGCCGGCACAGGAGATTGATATGAAACCTGCTGGAAAAACGTTGGCGCTTTGCGCGCTTGCCGGCCTGATGCTGACGGCACCGGGATATGCGGACACAAGCGGCAAGAAGATCGCGCTTTCCAACAACTATGCCGGCAATTCCTGGCGACAGGCGATGCTCAAAAGCTTCGACATCGTCGGCAAGGATGCCGTGGCCAAGAAAATCATTGCCGCCTCCGACATCTTCACGACCCCGGACAAAGAAGTGCCCACCCAGGCCGCCCAGATTCAGAATCTTATTCTGCAGGGATATAACGCGATCGTGATCAACGCCGCGTCCCCAATGCCCTGAATGGCGCAGTCAAGAAGGCCTGCGCCGCCGGCATCGTCGTCGTATCCTTCGATGGCCTGGTCACGGAGCCTTGCGCCTACCGGGTTGTAGTAGACTACAAGGCCTTGGGCGCGCAGGAGGTCGAGCATATGGCCAAATTGCAGCCCAAGGGCGGCAATCTGCTGGAAATTCGTGGCCTTGCCGGCACCTCGATCGACGACGCCATCCACGCCGGCATCATTGCTGGGGTGAAGGCCCATCCTAATTTCAAGATTGCCGGCTCAGTAACAGGCGACTGGGACCAGACCACGACACAGAAAGCCGCGACGACCATCCTTCCTTCGCTGCCGCCAATCGTTGGCGTGGTCGATCAGGGCGGTGACGGTTACGGCGCAGCCCAGGCATTCGCCGCCGGCCACAAGCCCCGCCCGACCATCATCATGGGTAATCGTCAGGACGAGCTGGCATGGTGGAAGGAACAAAAAGACAAGGATGGTTACATGACCTGGTCAGCGTCCATCGCCCCGGGCATTTCCGCTCTCGCATTCTGGGTGGCGCAGCAGGTTCTCGACGGCAAGAAGATACCGCACGACATCGACATGCCTTATCTTGCCTTCACACAGGATGATTTTGAGGCCGCTTTGCGCAACATTCCGCGTGGCGGCGTTGCCAACCGCGAATATAGCCAGCAGGACGCAATCACGGCGATCAGAGCCAGCATGAAGTAATGACGGCGGCAGATTCGAACTTCGTCTCGCTAAACGCCATCACAAAATCGTTTGGCCCTGTGCGCGCGCTGCGCAGCGTCGATTTCCAGATCGGCACGGGGGAGTGCGTCGGCCTGATCGGGCATAATGGCGCCGGAAAATCGACTCTCATGAATCTGCTGGCGGGCACCATCGCACCGGATAACGGCAACATCGCCATTGGGGGGCTGGAACAACGAGACTATTCGACCCGGCGCGCCAAGAATCTCGGCATACGCTGTGTTTTTCAGGAGCTTTCTCTCTGCCCAAACCTGACGGTGGCAGAAAATGCACGGGTATTTCACCCAGCCATCAAGGGCATCAACTGGCGGCGCAGAGTCGGAGACCTTATCCGCGGAAAGCTCGATGAGATTTTCCCCGGCCATAGAATCGATCCCGCGGAGCTAGTTCAGGACCTTGCAATCGGAAAACGTCAGATGGTAGAGGTGGCGCGCGCCTTCACCGTGACAAGCGACACTGTACGCCTTGTCATTCTGGATGAACCGACATCCTCGCTAGATTCCCACATTGCCGCCCAGTTGCTCGCCTATATCCGGCGCGCCGTGGCACAGGGCATAAGCGTCATTTTCATTTCCCACATGCTGGCGGAAATCTTGAGCACCAGCGACCGTATTGTGGCAATGCGCGATGGAACGATAGTGGCCGATGCGCCTGTCGCGATGTTCGATCGCGAAAAGCTGCTGGCCGCGATAGGCGGCGGCGGTGAAGGAAAAAACGCCCAAGACGTCCCACCGGACGGTGTCACGGGCGGCAAAGCACCGCTTCGCGTGCGCGCCAAAACCCGCTCCGGCGGGGAGTTGACCGCGCGCGAGGGCCAAATTGTCGGCCTTGCCGGATTGGCCGGTCAGGGCCAGACCGATCTGCTTATCGCCCTATTGACGGCCGCATCCCCTGGCCGTTCCGGCTTCGAAATCACCGCGCCCATGGCCCTCGTCGCCGGCGACCGACAAACCGACGGCATCTTCGCAGACATGTCGATCGCAGAAAATATTGGCGTGCGATCACTCAAACAGCTGCGTGATGGCCTGCTCATCTCGCGTAAACGCGAAGAGGAGCTCGCCGATTGCTGGCGCGCCAAGATTGGCATCCGCACGCCCGATATTCGCAACAATATCTTGACGCTTTCGGGGGGGAACCAGCAGAAGGTCCTGTTCGCGCGCGCCCTAGCTTCAGATGCGCAAATCATCCTGATGGATGATCCCATGCGCGGGGTCGATATCGGCACCAAGCTCGAAGTCTATGCCCTCATCCGTCAGGAAGCCCAGATGGGACGGACATTCCTCTGGTACACGACCGAGCACGACGAGTTGAAGAACTGCGACCACGTCTGTGTGTTTCGCAATGGCGCCATCGTTGCCGATTTTACGCGCGCCGAACTGACCGAGGAAAAGGTTATACAATCCTCGTTTGATGAGATGAGCTGAGATGATCGCCCCGCCAACCGCCCCCCTCCGGGCGCCGGCAATGCCGAGGTTTGACCTACGCCTCGTGCGGACCATGTTGCCCGGCCTTTCGCTGGCGCTAGTACTGCTGGCGATCGCCTGGCTCAATCCCCGGGCGATTAGCTATTTTGGCTTCGATCTGATGCTGAACCTTGCCGTTCCGATCGCGCTGGCCACCGTCGCGCAGATGTTCGTTATGGCGGGCGGCGATCTTGACCTTTCCATCGGGCCCTTTGTCGGCTTTGCCGGCTGCATTGCGGTGACCTGGCTGCGTGACGCACCGCTGCTTGGGATTGCTATGCTCCTCGGTTGTATCAGCGCCTACGCGGCGCTCGGCGGGCTGATCTACCTGCGAAATCTGCCGTCGGTGGCGATAACGCTGGGCATGAGTTTCGTGTGGCAGGGGTTGGCTATTCTTGTTTTACCCAAGCCGGGCGGCAGCGCACCCGACTGGCTGCAGTCCTTCATGGGCATCAAGCCGCCTTTTGTTCCTTTTTCCATTCTTGCGGCAATTGTCCTAGCGGCAGCCGCCCATTTCGGGCTGATGCGCACCTCCTATGGCGCCATCCTGCGGGGGGCCGGCGGCAATCCCGTCGCAGTGGCCCGGGCCGGCTGGTCGCTGCTCAAGGTCAAAATTAGCCTATTCGCGCTTGCCGGCCTGTTCGGCGTGTTGTCGGGTCTGGCTCTTACGGGCATCACCACCTCGGGAGACGCCAATATCGGCAACGGCTATACGCTGCTCGCCATCGCAGGGGTCATTCTGGGTGGCGGGGAATTTGTCGGCGGCCGCGTCTCGCCGATCGGCGCCGTCCTCGGCGCCATCACGCTTGCGCTCGCGTCATCGCCACTCCTGACCTTCATGCACATTCCACCCGACTGGCAGATTGCGTCAAACGGCATCATCCTGATCATCGTCCTGGCCACCCGCGCTGCTGTGACCCGCAAAGGGCCGCTGCAATGACCGCCAACAAGTTTTTTGCCAAGCCCTGGGCCTGGTCTTTCCTCGGCGCTCTGCTGGTCTGGGTGGCGGCTGCCGTTGTTTCCCGCGGTACGGGCGCAGGGGCCATCATCACTGCCGCACTGCCGCTGGCCGTATTCACCGTGATAGTGGGCACCGGGCAAATGTTCGTCATAACGCTCGGCCCGGGCAATATTGACCTTTCGCTGCCGGCAAACATCGGTCTGGCCAGCGCGGTGGCGATGACCGTCATGAACAGCAATGATTCCATGGTCGCGGCCGGCATCGCCGCGGCGATCGGCTGCGGGTTTTCGGTCGGCATCGCCAACTACCTACTCATCTGGGTGTTGCGTATACCGCCGATCATCGCGACGCTTTCGGCAAGCTTTATCATTCAGTCGATTGACCTTGACTTCGGACGTGGGTTGCAAACTAAGCCGCCGCCGGGCTTCGCGAATTTTACCGATATGCAAATTTTGGGCATTCCGCTCCTTGCTGTTTTCGCCATTTTTCTTACGGCTTTTGCAGCGGTCGTGCTCCGCCGAACCCTTTATGGCCGCACCGTGACCGCCATTGGCCAGAATGGACGGGCGGCGCGGTTCGCCGGCCTGCCCGTTGGGTGGACGCGTTTCGGCACCTACGCGCTTTGCGGCGCACTGGGCGGACTGGACGGCGCATTGCTGGCGGGTTATTTCCGCGGCGCCAATGTCGATATCGGCAGCGAATATCTTCTCACTTCGATTGCCGTCGTGGTCATTGGCGGCACCTCGGTCGCCGGCGGAAGGGCGAATGTTCCCGGCATCTGGGGAGCGGCGCTCTTCTTGGTGCTGCTGACAACCATGCTCAACATATTCGGCACGAGCGCGGCAATCCGCCTGCTCTTTACCGGCCTTATCATCGTCGCCGTCATCGCCGTTGCGGGAGGACGCAAGGCAACGCCCTGAATTCCCCCCGGGTTCAAACGGCCAATCAGTCTGCCCGTAACGCCATAGATTCTCCCGAAATCAGGAGTGCCGCTTGGGACAACTACTTTCCGATTACATCAAAGTCTACGAGCACACGCTTCCGTCGGAGGAATGTCAGACACTCATGGAGCGATTTGAGGCCTCGCCCTCTCTGCACGAGCGAAAGGAGGTAGAAGGGCGTTATGGTTTTGTTCAGCTGAACGTTACGCGATACTGGAAAGAGGTTCATACGCGGGTCGCCAACGTCATGCTGACTAGTCTCTCGCAATATCATCAGTCGCTGGAGATTGGACAATTTTGGCCAAGTAGTTTTCGGGCCGAGGCGATAAGCCTCAAGCGCTATTTACCAGATGGGCGCGATTCATTTTCCACTCACGTTGATGTGATGGATGACACCAATTCACGACGTTTCATCACTGCCATTCTTTATCTTAATGATCCCGGTGGCGGCGAAACGAGATTTCCGGGGCTGCGCGCTACTGTAACGCCATCGCCTGGCCGTATGCTCGTGTTTCCGCCGCTCTGGCTTTACCTCCACGAGGGACTACCGCCTCGCGATAGGGCAAAATACATACTGCATACCTATCTTTGGTACCCGGCATCAATTCCTCGGCCGCCCGGTTAATGCATTGAAATCGGCCACCGGACGGATGTCACAGGTGACAAAACACTGCGTCGCATGCGCGCCAAAAACCGTCCGGGGGAAACCCGCCGAAATTCCGGCGGGGCGCCGCCAAATTCAGTTCAGACGTCACTGTTGATGGGTGCAGCAAGGGTATACGATCGAAGGACGGGTGGAATTCATCGGTTTCAAACATTGAGATTCAACCTAGATGAAGGGAGATCAGGATGGGTATCCAAGCGACCATGAGCTCGACAACAGAGCGTGTGCCAGCTGCGTTGCGGGATTGGCTGGCCAAGCCGCGCCCCATGCTGATCAACGGCAAATGGGTGCCCGCAAGTTCGGGCAAATATTTCGATGTTTATGACCCGGCCACAGAAATGCTACTGGCAAGAGTTGCCGAGGGTGATGCCGCCGACATCAACCTAGCTGTTCGCGCCGCGCGCCAGGCGTTGGAACAAGGGCCATGGAGCCGCATGTCCCCGTCTGCACGCGGCCGTATGATCCACCGGATCGGCGATCTGATCCTGGACCGTCTCGACGAGCTCGCGCAGTTGGAAAGCCTGGACAATGGCAAGCCGTTCAGCGTGGCTCGTGTGGCCGACGTGCCTCTGTCGGCGGACATGTTCCATTACATGTCAGGTTGGGCGACCAAGATAGAAGGAAAGCATATCTCGATTTCCCATCTTGCCGCGCCGGGCGATTATCTCTCTTTCACTAGGCCCGAACCGATCGGCGTGGTCGGGCAGATTATCCCGTGGAATTTCCCGCTATTGATGGCGGCTTGGAAATTGGCGCCCGCGCTTGCGACCGGCTGTACCATCGTGCTCAAGGTCGCCGAAGAGACGCCGCTGTCAGCATTAAAGCTGGGCGAGCTTCTGCTTGAAGCCGGTCTTCCCGACGGCGTGGTCAATATCGTCCCCGGTTTTGGCGAAACCGCCGGAGCCGCACTCGCCGCTCATCCCGGCGTCGACAAAGTGGCCTTCACGGGGTCCACCGAAGTGGGCCGGCTTATCGTCCAGGCGGCATCGCGCGACCTGAAAAAGGTCAGCCTTGAACTCGGTGGAAAATCGCCCAACATCATCCTGGGCGATGCGGATATCGACGACGCCATCGCCGGCGCCACAGCAGGAATCTTCTTCAATCACGGCCAATGCTGCAACGCCGGATCGCGGCTGTTTGTACAGCAAAACATTTTCGACAAGGTGGTCGAGGGGGTTGCAGCCAATGCCGGACGAATCCAATTGGGCGTGGGCCTGGACCCGCAAACAGAGATGGGGCCACTAGTTTCGGATGTCCAGCATCGCCGGGTTACGGGCTATCTCGAGGCCGGCTTCCAGGAAGGTGCAAAAGCTATCACCGGGGGAGCCGCGCTCAATGGCCCAGGCTTTTTTGTCAAGCCAACGGTCCTGGTCGACACCAAGCCCTCGATGAAGGTGGTGCGGGAGGAGATTTTCGGGCCCGTCCTGGTCGCCATACCGTTCAAAGAGGCTGACGACCATCTGATCGCGGAAGCAAACAACACGATCTATGGCCTCGCCGCGGGCGTTTGGACAAAGGATTCGTCAAAAGCGCAGCAGATCGCCAACCGCCTCAAAGCCGGAACGGTGTGGATCAATTGTTATCATGTCTTCGACTCGGCCTTGCCGTTCGGAGGTTACAAGCAATCGGGTTGGGGTCGTGAAATGGGAGAAGTCGTGCTTTCCAACTACCTGGAAACCAAAGCTATAACATCGCGCATCACTTAGATCTTGCGCGGCCGATCCCAGGGTTCCCGGCTCCAAATTAGTTCGGCAACGCGAAAGCGACCAACTGATCGCTCACGCGCGGCGCCAGGATAGCGTTCCCGCCCGCAGCGAATACGAGGTACTCCCTGCCCTTAAAGGTGTAGACCGCGGGCGTCGAAACCGCCGGTGCATCCACCTGGTGCTTCCATAGAACATCACCGGTCTTCAGATCGATGGCTCGCACACGGCTGTCCATGGAGGCGCCAATGAAAATCAGACCCGTCTTGGTGATCACCGGCCCCCCGATCGTCACCGAACCCCAGCTTTCGGGCATGTAAAAGCCCCATTGCTGTACTTCGCCGAATGGATGACGCCACAGCAATTTGCCAGTCTTCAGGTCATAGGACGACAAGGTGCCATAAGGCGGCTTCCAGCACGGCATGCCCCAGCGATTGAGAAATGTGTAGATATGCGCGGCATAGGGGGATTCATATTCGGTCGCGCCCGCCTCGCGCCCGATCTGGGTGTAGAGCGCATCGAATTCCCGGCGCGGAATCAATTTGTAGACTTGAATGACATTGGAGCTGTTGACGACGTAGGTTTGAGTTGAGGGGTCGACCGCGCCGCCGCCCCATTCCATCCCGCCGGTGGTGGGCGTCTCCGCAATAGTGCCCTTCAGCGATGGCGGCGTGAATTTGCCCTCGTCCCGATAGCTCGCATAATCCCTGCTGCATTGCCCGAAGCTGGCGAGGTCGGCGATCGTGGAGATGCCGGGGAAATTCCAAGGCGTGGTCGGCGCGATGGCCGCCGGCACGGGCTGAGTGGGCGCGGCGACCTCGCCCGGCACATCGGATTTGGGCACGGGCCGTTCTTCAATGGGATAAATCGCCTCGCCCGTCAGGCGGTTCAACACAAAGACAAAGCCCTGTTTGGTGCTTTGCACCAGAGCGGGAATCTTCCGGCCATCCTTCTCGATATCCACCAGCGTCGGCGCGGCATTGGTATCAATGTCCCAGATATCGTGATGGACCAGCTGGCGCGCCCAAGCCACTTCACCGGTTTCGGCATGGAGCGCCGTCACAGAGGTCGCGTAGGGCATGTCCTCGAGGCGATCACCGCCCCAGTAATTATTCTCCGGCGAGCTGACCGGCAGATAAACTAAGCCATTTTGCACATCCACCGACATCGCCGCCCACACATTCGTGGTACCGATCTTGTGGCGCATGTTTTCCGGCTCGGTCTGGAATTCCCACTTCTTCCGGCCGCTGCGGGCGTCGACGCCGAACACCGAACCGGGAGGCGAATCTTCCCAGGTCCAGTCGACGCCGGCCCAACCGATGATTATCGTGTCCCTGTAGACCGCAACCGACTGATTCAATTCGAACGGAAATTTGTGATTGATCGTGTTCCACTGGTCGACATTGAGAATGCCATGACCGCCAAAGTCCTGGCACAGGCGTCCGGTGTCGGCATCGATCGCATGCAACTGCCCCTCGACCGTGCCGAGATAAAGAATCTTCTGGCAGGGCTGGCCGGCGACAGGGTTGGCGGCGGCCCAATAGGCGATGCCCCGGTTCTTGCCATGAAACACGGACTTGGGATCGTTGGAGATGGTCTTCGCGGCGTAGATCCACTTGATCTTGCCGGTATCGGGCGCGACGGCGAAGACGCGATAAAAAGGCGTGGAGACGTAAACCGTATCATTGACGAACAAGGGGGTCGATTGCCAGGTCGTCTTTGGACCCTTATCCCCTCCTTCCGACACATCGCCGGTATGGGTGCTCCAGGCGACGGCGAGGTCCTTCACATTTGCGGGTGTGATCTGAGCGGCGCCCGAATATTTCTGCGCCATGGCATTGCCGTTGAAGTCGGACCAGTCCTGACCATCGGCAATGCCCCGAATGGGCCAGATCAGGACAATGACAATCAAGGTTGCGAAGGGTGCGTGCGACTTTTTCATGCGATTGCCCCTCGGCAGGTAAGCCTGCGCACAATACCCACCGCCGCGATCGCCATCGCCGCCATCACCAATTCGCTTTCCAGAAACCAGGCGGCGGTGCCGGTCCCCAGAATATCAAGGAAGATCAGGAACACTAGGATGCCCGTCAGCATGCCGGACCTGATGGCTGACACACCGATCGCCGCCAGCCCCATCAAAAGGCACGACGCCAGAACCAGGATCACACCGCCAGTATGATCGATGCCGGTTGCGGGAGTGATATAGTCATAAGCGGCGGCCGCGGCCCCTAGAAGGCCGGCCAACAACATCAGGCCAGCCCCGCGAGGGCGCGTAGACTTTGACATGGAGGGACCCTTCCCAGCCTCTGCGAAGCCTAACGACTTTTGCTGGGGGCGACAAACCTCCTTGCCGTCATTTATCAGAGGGCCGCGATCAGGATTTTGAGGCTATGATGGCGTTGAGATGATCGAAAGGGCGCGACAAGCCGGACGGAGCCGCAGTCCATCAAACACGGGATCGGGAAAGGAAATCGCGATGTCGCGCAAGGGTTTCGGCCGCTTCAGCCTTTTCGCTGGCGTCCTGCCGCTCTTGTTCGGCGCCGACAGGTCGGCGTTTGCGGCCAGCGAGTTGGCCTATATCGGCACTTACACGCCAGAGCCGGGAGCAATTCAGTCACAAAATCACGGCGAAGGCATTTACCTGGTGCGTCTCGATACGGTCACCGGGGCGCTGTCTGGTACCAGGCTGGTGGCGAAAACCCTGTCGCCGTCCTGGATCGCGCTTTCGCCCGACGGCAAGACCCTATACGCCGGCAATGAGGTATCCGATTTCAACGGCACCAAGAGTGGGTCAGTGACCGCCTTTTCCGTCAATAAGGACAACGGCAATCTCAAGCTACTCAACGCCGTCAGCTCCCAAGGGGCGGGTCCCGCCTATGTCGCCGTCCATCCTTCCGGCAAATATGTGCTGGCCGCGAATTATGCCGGGGGCAATCTCGCTGTGCTGCCCGTCAAGACCGGGGGCAGCCTGGGCGAAGCGAGCGACGTGATCCATCCCACAGGCCCGCTCAATCACTCCCAGGCGATCGACAATCCACCCGGCAATTTTGCGCCCAGCGATCATCAAGCTTCTCACATGCATATGGTGGGGTTCGATCCACAGGGCCGCTACGTGATCGCCGACGATGCAGGGCTGGATCAGATCCTGGTGTGGAAGCTTGATCTTCAGAGCGGCAAACTCGCGCCGGTTTCAACGACCGCAGCGTTACCAGGTTCGGCGCCACGCCACTTCGTATTCGATCCCGCGGGGCATGTCCTCTACCAGCTCCAGGAACAGGACTCGATGCTGACGGTGTATGATTTCGATTCCTACGACGGCCAGCTCAAGAAGCGGCAGAACCTTTCGGCGTTGCCGCCGGATTATGCCGGCAGCAACACGGCTTCCGAACTTCTGATCTCGCGCGACGGGCGCTATCTCTATTCCGGCAACCGCTCGCATGACTCCATTGCGGTATTCTCCACCGAGGCCGGACACGTCACGCGGTTGGCCGATGTCCCAACCGAAGGCGACAAGCCGCGCAGCCTGGCGCTCGATCCCACTGGCCGTTATCTGTTCTCGTTGAATCAGGGGGCCGACTCCGTGACCAGCTTCCAGATCGATCCCAATACCGGGCTGTTGCGTTTCACCGGCCACTACCTCGCTTTGGGGAGTCCGGCAACGATGGTATTCTTACCCTAGAGCGTCCGGAAAGACGGGGGTGTCGATGCCGAAGAAACTGAACCGCCGCACCTTGGTTGCGGCTCTTGCCGGAACCGCCGGCGCCGCCCTGTGGGCACGGGATGCCTTTGCGCTGGGCCTGCCCAAGGACGCGATCAAGCGCATCCGCTACTACATCACACCCACTGACGCAGCGGGGCGCGCCAATGTCCATCAGCCCACCTTCAACCAGTCCACCAACATCGTGATCGTCGAGACGGCGGGTGGCCTCACCGGCATCGGCGAAGGCGGCGACCCGGACACCATGGAGCAATGCGCCGGGATGCTGATCGGAGAAGATCCTTTCCGCGTCGAGCGTCTGTGGCAGGAGATGTTCCGCGGCTATTTCTATCCGGCCGGACACGAGAAAATTCATTCCCTGGGCGCCCTTGATGTCGCGCTGTGGGACCTCAAGGGCAAGGCGCTGGGCGTGCCGGTTTGGCAATTGCTAGGCGGCAAGAGCCGCGACCATATCGAATGCTACGCGACCGGCTATCCCACGCCGCCGGGCGGCACACTGGAGGATGCGGCGCGCGCCTGCATCGTCGATGGCTTCCGCGCCTACCGCCATGCCGTCGATGGAAACGGCGAGATGGACCGCTTCGCCTCGGTGGAGCGAGTCTATGAAGATTGCGTGCTGATCCGCAAGGGCGTGGGCAAGGATGGCGCCTTCGCACTCGACTTCCATACCGAACTCGACATGCCCGATGCGATCACGCTCTGCACCTTGCTCGAGCCGCTGCATCCCTATTTCTGCGAGGACTTGATCCGCAGCGAAAATCCCGACGTCTATCGGACGCTCAGGCCCCAGGTGAAGGTTCCTATCGCGGTCGGCGAGCAGTTCGGCTCCAAATGGGATGTCAACAGCCTGATAGAGAACCAGCTGATCGACTATGCCCGGGTCACCGTTCCAAATGTGGGCGGCATCACCGAATACATGAAGATCCAGGCGCTGGCCGAAACGCATTATGTGGGCATGATTCCCCATTTCACCGGGCCGATCGGCGAGACGGCGCTGGTGCATTGCCTCACGGCGTCCTCAGTCGTGGCCTTGATGGAGATGACAGGCGCGGGCCGGCGCCCATGGCCCTATCTGCCCGAGGCCTATGATTTTCACGACGGCAAGCTCTGGCCCAACGAGCGGCCGGGGTTGGGTGTCACGGTGGACACCAGAAAATTGAAGCTGGTGGGCGATTACATTGAGCATTATGCGCCCATCCCCTTCAATCATCGGGCGGACGGATCTTACACGAACTGGTGAGCAAGCTGGATTTCATGAACGCAAGGGAGCCGTCGAAAAGGGAGGGATCGGACAATGCACAGACGGGAGATTTTGTGCGCGATGGCAAGCACGGCTGTCGCGACCCTATTGGCAAGCCGCGAATCCGCGGCCCAGGAGCAGCTGGCAAGAACCTCACGCGGCATGCCGATGCCCAAGATCAGAGACATTTCCGTCATAGAATGCGCGCCTCAAGGCGTGAGACTGACGGTGGTCAAAATCACGACCGATCAGCCGGGCCTGTACGGCTATGGCTGTGCGACATTTACGCAGCGCGCGGATTTAGTGAAGCCCGCCGTCGAGCTCTATCTGAAGCCGCTGCTGGTGGGCCGCGGCGCGGATCGCATCGAGGACATCTGGCAGCTCTGTTATAATTCTTCTTACTGGCGCAACGGGCCGGTTCTGAACAATGCCATCAGCGGAGTGGACCAGGCGCTGTGGGACATAAAAGGTCGAATGGCGGGAATGCCGATTTATCAGCTTCTAGGTGGCAAGGCGCGCGAAGCGGTGGATCTTTATGGACATGCCGAGGGCGCTGAAATCGCTCAGACGGTCGAAAATGCGCGCAATTTCATGTCACAGGGCTTTCGTCATGTACGCGTTCAGGTAGGCGTTCCGGGCATGGCCGGATATGGCGCGCCGGGCGCGGGGGGGCGCATTCCCGCTTTGCATGATGCGCCGGTATTCGAGCGGGAAGCCTATATCCGCCGGGCATTGGCGCTGTTCGAGCAGGCGCGCAAGGATCTGGGAGAGGAAGTGGAGCTGCTGCACGATGCCCATGAAAGGGTTACGCCGACAGAAGCTGTGCGCTTCGCCAAAGACCTGGAGAAATACCGGTTATTCTTTCTTGAAGACGTTCTGTCGCCCGAGGACATCGTCTGGTTCAACAACATTCGTCAGCAATGCGACACGCCTTTGGCAATGGGGGAATTGTTCAACAGCCCGCACGAATGGACACCCTTAATCAAGGATCGGCTCATTGACTACATGCGGATGCATCTTTCCCAGATGGGCGGGTTAACGCCTGCTCGGAAGGTTGCGGCAATGGGCGAAATTTTCAATGTGCGCACCGCCTGGCATGGGCCGGGCGACGTCTCGCCGGTCGGCCATATGGCGATGGTTCATTTGGACCTCAACATCACGAATTTTGGCATCCAAGAATACACGCCATTCAACGCCGCAACGCGAGACATCTTCCATGGGGTGCCGGAAATGAAAGGCGGGTATTTTTACGCGAACGATGCCCCGGGATGGGGCATCGAAATTGATGAAGCGGCCGCGGCAAAGCATCCGTTCAACCGGCAAGATCCCCTCAACGGCGGATGGGGAGAGATCCGCCTTCCAGATGGTCAGATAATCAAGCAATAGATGACTTGCTTGAATCGGCGTTAGTCACCGGTGATTTCAAAGTTGTGCAGGATTGGTGGACGTGGATTGAACGGTACGCGCGTGGACCAGGGTGCGCTGGGGTCATCGCCAGCGCGGTGCCAGCGGCCCTGAGCGGCAATCATCACGTCGCCTGGATCGCAAACGAAATAGGGTTCGCCTTCGACCTTCATGCCGATATGGCCTTCCATAATGAACCAGAATTCAGTCCAGCCGATATGGAAATGACCTTTGTTGGTGTCCGGCGGCACTGGCGCCCCGGGTCCACGCAGTATGTTGGAAGTGAAGTGATCATCCCACACGAACTTATCGCCGTACGCTTTAGTCGTGCCATTGAATTCTTTCATATAGTCCACATAGATCGGATTGGAACCCTTCTCCTTGGCGGGACCAGGCTGTTCAGTCACTTTCACATAGGTCATGCCCGGAGACGGATCCGGTGTCTCGCTGGCAGGATAGACAGGGTTTGAGCCGGTTTGGCGTACTTCAAAGCGTAGTGCAGGCGTCGAGCCTACATTCTCCAGCGTGTACATGTGGCGGAACGGCACATTCACCATGAAGCCCTTAGTGGCCGTGAAAGGCTGGTAGCCGTCGATCGAAACCTTGATCGCGCCCGCCCATACGATGAAGACCAGCCGGTCGTCCGGCCACATTTTCATCTTCGTCTTCTCACCCGCGCCTAAGGAAATGTAATCGGCTTCCTGGTCCTTGTTGCGCACCAGAGGCTGAACCCAATCACTTTGGCCCTTATGTGCGGCTAGGATCTCCGACAGTTTCCAGTGCGGCTTGTTGGGCGCCACATAGGGCGTCATCCTAGTGGGCTTTGGTGCCCAGAACTGGCCAGACATTGCAGGCTGCGTCACTGCCATGTCTTCCTGACCAAGAGACTGTGCCCAAGCTGGGAGTGGCGTCAGCAGAGGCGCGGCTATGACTGCAAAAAAGATGAGCTTCATGCTTTTTTCCTCCCGTTTTTAAACCGCGCGACATCCCGCGCCTTCGGTGTTAGCCCTGCGATCCCCAGGTTGTCGATGCAAGCTCAGTTCGAACTCACGATCTGCACAAAGGTCAACTGTGAGTCCCAGCTTAGCGGTTTTTCGCCGCCGTCAAACAGAGGGCAAATTTTCCGCCGCCTTCAGCGAAAATTCCAGCACCCGTCGGGCGGGTCGGTCGCCTGAGCAGAAGCGTTCCGAGACATCGGTCGGAAGTATCGCTGGAAAGTTTCAGCAGAATCAATCAGAACCCGGGATCAAATCGAGATTTGCCGTCCAATCTCGACGACCTGATTGCTCGGGAGACTGAAAAAGTCCCCAAGGTGAATTGCGTTGCGCTGCATTAGAGCGAAGACAGTCTCCTGCCAGCCGGGCAAACCCTTGTTGTCCTCGCGCTTAACAATCGTCTCGTGGCCGACATAGTAGGTCACATCGTCAAGATCTACCGAGCATCCGAGCGCCTTACTGGCACGCAAGAGCTCCGGAATTTGTGGGTGCTCCATAAAGCCATAGCGCGCATCCGCGCGCCAGAAATTGGGGGCCATTTCCCCGACAGTAACCCGCTCCTTTGGAGCGACCCAGGGAACTTGCAAAATTTCAACCCGCAGGACGAGCAAATGCTCATGCAAAGCGCGATTGTGCTTGACGTGCCACACCATTACGGGCGGTGTATCCTGCGTCGTACGTGTGAGAAATACGGCAGTTCCGGGCACACGCGGAATATTGGCAGACTGGATTTTGGCCAGGAAATCTGGAATCGGAATGAGAGATTCATGCAAGCGGGCCGATACGGCCGCAGCACCGCGATGCCAAATCCACATCAGCCCATAGACGCCAGCTGCCAAAAGGAGTGGGACATATCCGCCTTCCGCGATCTTGGTAAGATTCGCCAGAAAAAAGGCGCTATCGACGATCAGGAAGAATCCCGCAACGCCGGCCGCGGCAATCAGGCTCCAGCCCCAGATTTCACGCATTGCAATAAAAAGCAACGCTGATGTCATTAGCATCGTTAGCGATACAGCGATGCCGTATGCGGCAGCCAGATTATCGGATTTGCCAAAACCGACCGTAAGACCGATCGTCACGATCATGAGCAGGAAGTTGACGGATCCAACATAAATCTGGCCATAGCCCTCCGACGATGTCTGTTTGATCTGCAATCTTGGCAGCCAACCCAACAATATTGCCTGCCGGGTCATGGAAAATGCCCCAGTGATAATCGATTGGCTGGCAATGATTGTTGCCACGGTCGCAAGACCAATTAGCGGCATGAGCAACACTTGCGGGCAAAGCCGATAGAAAATATTGCCGTCTGTTGGCGCGCCATCCAAAACAAGCGCAGCTTGTCCGGCGTAGTTCAGAATCAAGCTTGGAAATACGATTGCGAACCATGAGAGCTGGATTGGTACCCTGCCGAAGTGACCCATATCCGCATAAAGAGCCTCCGCCCCCGTCACGCATAGAAAGACCCCACCAAGGACCAGAAAACCTGAAACGCCGTGAGAGAATAGAAAGGCCAATCCATACTGCGGATTAAGAGCAGCAAGGACCCCGGGGTGTTGCACAATTCCGGAGATTCCCATCAACGCCATGGCGACGAACCACACAAACATGATGGGTCCGAAGGCTTGCCCGATTCTCGCAGTGCCCTGAGATTGGACCGCGAACAACACAAGCAAAATTGTGACGGCGATCGGAACGACATAGGGTTGAAAGGCGGACGTAGCCATGTTCAGGCCCTCGAGGGCCGAGAGAACTGAAATCGCCGGGGTGATCGCGCCATCGCCATAGATAAGCGCCGCGCCGAAGAGACCAATGGCCACGATCAAGGGCCGTTGCTGCTTTTTGATTCCCAACAACGACATAAGGGCCAGGATTCCGCCTTCACCGTCATTATCGACCCGCATGGCAAAGGACACGTATTTTACAGTGGTAATAATAAATAGGGTCCACAGCACGAGTGAAAGCACGCCCAAAATGGTGCCTGCATCGGGCGTTCTTGGGGTCAAGTTGAGAACCGTTTTGAACGTATAAAGCGGGCTGGTGCCGATATCCCCAAACACAATCCCGAGTGCAGCCACACTCAGAATCGGCAAGCGCTGCTGCGGAGTGCTTCTCGCCACTCTTGCCAATGGTGTCACTTGGACTCCGGTTCGACGGATTTGCCGTAACGATACAAAAATGGCCAAGAATCAGCCGTCCCCGGTAGGATAGTCCAATTAAGTGCCACTTGGCTTATGCCCGGAATGCGCCGCCAGGAGGCGTTTCGCACCGTTCCCTTCAGTGAAAATTAGCGCGATCCAGTGAAGCCTAGCCGCGAGTCCGAGGCTAGCGACGCCGGCTCAGTTCGAACTCACCATCTGCACGTAGGTCGGTTGCAAATCCCAGCTCGCGGTTTTTCGCTGCCGTCAAACAGGGCAGCATATTTTCCGCCGCCCGCATTCAGCGAAAATTCCAGCACCCGGTCGATTGGTGGTGACGTTGCGAGTGATATCGTTGGTCTGCTCGGTACCGCATGCGACGCAGAGATTGGGAAGGCAGGCGAATAATACATAGCATCGAGCATCAATCCACCCGACCAATCAATTCGTGACTTTGGCGAAAGCAGCATTGGCGCCAAGAGCAATCAAGATCCTCTTATTTTGCCATGCCTGAAGGCTGGCAGGCATATTTTGAGAATGCTGCACAGCGCTGATCGCTTCCGCTTTGACGCCATCGCGCTCCAATTCACTTTTCACGGCCTTCGTGCCTTCGATTGGAAGGTTCTCGTCTTTAGCATCGTCGCTGCTAATAACGAACACTCGTGCATTGGAGGCATGGTCAGCCATAAACCGTTTCGCGGCGGCTGATATAACCTCCCTACCCTCAGGCGTAAGCGATGCTTCATCCGCGTCGAAAAATACGCTGAAGGATTTTTCTTGGTTTGGTACGGGGCTAGCCGGCTTGGTCATTGCACCTATTTCCGAAGCGCTCGCATTGGCTGTGGTGAGTGCAGCTATCGCCGATATGAAGAGTAGGGCTTTGAGCATTTTGCTCCCTCAATGGAAACGCCGAAAACAGCACAACGATCAACGAGCGATCTTTCTTGGCAATAGGGTTCTTTTTATTGCCGGGATAAAGTCGCTATTGAGCCCCCAATTGGGAACCCATAGTTCCCGACAACTTCCTGAAAGTCACCCTAGCTCCGCAATTGGCGCCTTATCTTTTATAGTTAATCCCGTGTTAATTTCGCGCTGCCATTTTTGCTGCATCTGCCTGCCGGTGGAATGTTTTTCACGGGTAAGCCAGACGCAAGAGGCCAAGATGACGATCGCAGCCCTCCATAATCCGCTTGAGCGGGATCGCGTCGATATATCAAAGCCCGACTCTACCAGAACCGTCGGGGCTGCACTGTCGCGACTTGCAGCCGATGGTCGGCGATCCTATTTGGCGATCCTAAGCGAAATTGCCAGACTTTGGTTTGGCGCCGGTCGCCTCTCATTGCACGAATATCTCGATCTAAAACTCTTCGACAACGACGTTCACACGCATGGCAGTAAGAATGCCTTTGTCGGGTTAAGGGCCGCGAGCACAATTTGGTTTCAGGCCAACTATAGGGTCGATCTGTTTGCCTTGGCGAACAACAAGATCGCGTCCGCCATCTGGTTTGCAGCCCACGGCCTTCCTATCTTACCAACTCTCGCCATATTTCATGAAGGCGTTGGGAGGCCTAACGCGCGCCTCCTTCGCAGCGAAACCGAGTTACGGACCTTTCTGACAGCAAGGGAAAACTACCCCCTGTTTGGGAAGCCGATTGAAGGGCGCCAGAGCAAGGGATCGGCGAGTATCGATAGCTACGAACCTTCGGAAGACTGTCTGGTGACCACCGCCGGGCGCGTGCTCTCTCTGGATAATTTTGTTTCCTATGTGAAATCGCACGCCAACGCGGGTTATCAATTCCAGTCGCGCATTGGCCCTCACGCGACGGTACGCGAAATGTGCGGTAACCGCTTGGCAACGGTGCGAACATTGACCATCGTGAGAAATGGAAAGCCGGAGATTCTTCGTGCATGTTGGAAGATTCCGGCCGGGATGCATGCGGCCGATAATTTCTGGCGTCCGGGAAATCTGCTTGCTCAGCTCGATCTTCAAAGCGGTCGCGTTATTCGCGTCGTACGCGCAACCGAAACCACTTACGAAGAGATCACTCATCATCCCGATACGGGAGTTCGCATCCAAGGAGCTGTTGTTCCAAATTGGCCTGAAGTGACGCAGCTGGCGATGGACGGCGCGAAGCTCCTTGAAGTATTGCCGCTGGTTGGTTGGGACATTGCGCCCGTCGATTCGGGGGCCGTCCTTGTGGAAGCCAACGTGACGCCAGATTTCCGACTTCACCAAATAGCCGACCGGCGTGGCATGCTTGACTCCGAATTCAAGAGTTTTCTTCAGCAAAGAAAGATCGAGGCTGCAAATGTCGTGTGCGCAGCCAAACGCGAATTGGCTGAGAGGCGGCTGGCATTCTTAAAAAGCGTTTGGCGGGATGTGATAACCCCAATATTGCGGTGACCGCGGTTCCGCCAACCAGTTCAGGCCGAGTCGGCCACGATCGAACCCGGGAAGTCGCACCAGGGCGTGGACCAGTAAGCGTGTTATTTTCAAGAGACAAGCAAGTATACTTGCATTATGCAGGTGACTACCCTTTCATGATGCAAGTCATGGCATACGGTTGGGGTTAGGCGGTCTTCCAGCGCGCTCCTCGTAACATCGTCCAGTAAACGTACGCATGCGTCCCGCTCATGGGAGTATATGCTCTTTCCTGCCATTGTCGCGGGCGGGATAAGCGAGTATATGCTCCTACCGGACGCGAGACGCCCGCCTCTCCGTCGGGAATGTAGGCCATGCTGATGTCACGTTTCTTCATCGCGCGGCCGGTCTTTGCCTGGGTAATCGCCGTCGTAATCATGCTGGCAGGCGCGATCGCGGCTTTCACTTTGCCGGTCGAACAATATCCCACCATCGCGCCCCCCGCGGTGGGGATCAGCGCCACCTATCCCGGTGCCGATGCCGAGACCTTGCAGAACGCCGTTACCCAGGTGATCGAGCAGCAGCTCACGGGCCTGGACAATCTTCTTTATTTCTCTTCGTCCTCGAATGCGAGTGGCACGGTCTCCATCACCGCCGCATTCGCGCCCGGCACCGATCCCGACATCGCCCAGGTCCAGGTCCAGAACAAAGTGCAGCAGGCGGTGGCGCAATTGCCCACCCAAGTGCAGCAATTGGGCGTGACGGTGGCCAAGGCCCAGGCCAATTTCCTGTTGCTGGTGGCGCTTTATGACGAGTCCAACCGGCTTTCCAGCCGAGACGTGGCCGATTTCCTGATCTCCAAGATGCAGGATTCCCTACTGCGCGTTCCCGGCGTCGCCACCGGCCTTGTGTTCGGTTCGCAATATGCGATGCGTGTCTGGCTCGATCCTTACAAGCTGCATGATTACGCGCTGGAGCCGTCCGACATCATCAAGGCGATCCAGGCCCAGAACGTCCAAGTCTCGGCCGGCAGCCTGGGCGGTCAGCCTGCCGTGCCCGGACAGGCCCTGAACGCCACGGTCACGGCCCAATCGCAGCTCACCACCCCGGAGCAATTCCGCAACATCGTGGTCAAGGCTTCGTCCAGCGGAGCCATCGTCCATCTTTCCGACGTGGCGCGGGTCGAGTTGGGCACGGACAATTACGGCATCATCTCGGAAATGAGCGGCCATCCCGCCGCCGGCATCGCGATCACCCCCGCCCCTGGCGCCAATGCGCTGAAGCTGGTCAAGGCCCTGAAGGAACGCGCCATCTCGCTCGAGCCCAGTTTTCCGCCCGGCATGAAGCTTGTCTTTCCGGTCGACAATACTGAATTCATCCGTCTTTCCATCAAGGATGTGGTGGTGACCTTGATCGAGGCCATCCTCTTGGTGGTCCTGGTGATGTATGTGTTCCTGCAGAATTGGCGCACAACTTTGGTGCCGGCCGTGGCGGTGCCGGTGGTGTTGCTGGGCACGTTCGGCGTCTTGGCCGCGGCCGGCTATTCTATCAACACGCTCACACTGTTCGCGCTGGTGCTGGTGATCGGGCTTCTGGTCGACGACGCTATCGTGGTGGTGGAGAATGTGGAACGCATTATGCGCGAGGAAGGTTTGCCGCCGCGTGAGGCCACCTTGCGCTCGATGCAGGAGATCACCGGCGCGCTTATCGGCATCGGCCTGGTCCTGACCGCGGTGTTCCTGCCCATGGCGTTCTTCGGTGGCTCGACCGGGGTGATCTACCGGCAATTCTCCGT